>JADMIO011200111.1_pt1 | contig 68465 bp, 75 predicted proteins | sample 8958161 | NCBI WGS metagenome assembly JADMIO01 (sample SAMN16585339, study PRJNA669376) | soil metagenome | isolation source: Crop rotation soil | place: USA: Cullars Rotation, Alabama | collected 2011 | reverse complement strand
GCCGCGACTTCAAGTCACGTGAATTCCAAGCTTCGGATCCCACTGTGCTGGAAAGTGACGCCCCTCGCGGGCTTTACCGGACAGGTGAATTTGAGTGCGAGTAGTCTTCCTTCCGGCGCTTCAGCCGTTTTTAATCCGGTGTCAGTCAACATCACTGATGCAAACTCGGTCACGTCACAACTTACTTTGACTTCTGGACCAGGGACTCCTGTAAACAATCACACCTTCAACATTGACGCCCAAGCAGGCGCAACGTCACACTCGACCACCGCTTCGTTGAACGTCGTGAATCCTTCAAGCGCTGACCTTTCGATCACCAACACTGCTTCGCCTAATCCGGGACAGGCAGGCGTCAATCTTTCGTACCGCATCATCGCGACCAATCATGGTCCCGGACCTGCCACAAACGTGACTATCACTGACACGCTACCCGGTGCTGTCTCTTTTGTCTCTGCAACTGCGACGCAGGGCAATTGCAATGGCAGCGGTCCGGTGATCTGCAATGTCGGAGGTTTGGCCGTCGACAGCAGCGCGATCGTGACGATCGTCGTCGTGCCTTCTTCGGCGGGACAGATAACCAATTCTGCGACAGTCAGTGCGAGCGAGAGTGATTCGGATTCAAACAACAACACCGCGACTGTCACGACAGTGATTCAACCCCCGGCTGCGACGCCGACGATGCTGGATGACAATCTCACTGTGAGCACAGTGATCGCCGGACTCGATCAACCGACCAGCCTCGCTTTCATTGGTCCGAGTGATTTCTTCGTGCTGGAAAAAGCGACGGGGAAGGTGCAGCGAGTTGTAAATGGCGCTTTGCACAGCACGGTCCTCGATCTCGCAGTCAACAACGCTTCTGAACGTGGCTTGCTCGGCATCGCGTTGCATCCGAATTTCGCGCAGAACGGCTTCGTCTATCTCTACTGGACCGAGAGCAGCACGGGATCAGACACGGCAAACATCGATCAGGTGCCGCTTCTCGGAAATCGCGTCGATCGTTACGTGTGGAATGGAACGGGGCTCACGTTCGATCGCAATCTGATCAAACTGCGCGCGTTGCAACAGGACGCGGGCCAGCCGTCACGTGGCAATCACAACGGCGGCGTTCTGCGATTTGGTCCGGACGGCAAGTTGTACATCATCTTCGGCGACAACGGTCGACGCGGGTTCCTGCAGAACATCGGGCAGGGTGGTCCCAATCCGGATGATCAGTTTGGTGGCCCGCAACCAGACGATGCGCACATGACCGGAGTCATCCTGCGTCTTAACGACGATGGTTCGACACCGTCTGATAATCCCTTCATCAACGCGATTCCTCCGTTTGAGCTGTTTCAAGTCGGAAACAATGTCCGCAAAATCTTCGCTTACGGTGTTCGCAACAGCTTCGGGATGGATTTCGATCCTCTGAGCGGCGCGTTGTGGACGCAGGAAAACGGCGACGATGCGTTTGACGAGATCAATCGCGTCACGCCGGGCTTCAACGGTGGCTGGATTCAGGCGATGGGACCGGTGAGTCGCGTCGATGAGTTCCGAGCGATTGAGATGAGTTACGGCGCGGGAAACCTGCAACAGCTTCGCTGGCCGCCGAGCAATACTCAGACAGTGCCGCAACAGGCTCTGTTACGAATGAACATGCTGCCGGGCGCGCAATACGTCGATCCCGAGTTCAGTTGGAAGTATGCAGTCGCGCCGTCGCCGATTGGCTTTGTGAAGGGAAGGGGCCTCGGTGCGCAGTTTGAAGGAGATCTGTTGGTCGGTGCGTCACGCACGACGTTGCTCAATGGGTACCTGTTGCGGTTCAAGTTGAATGCAGACAGACAACACTTCGCTTTCAGTGATCCCCGGCTGGCTGATCGAGTGGCCGATAACGTCGATAAGTTTGATCAGACGGAGAGCGAGAGTCTGGTGATTGGAAAGGATTTCGGAATCACGACCGACATTCAAACTGGACCAAATGGGAACGTGTTTGTCGTTTCCCTTTCGAATGGCGCGGTTTACGAGATCAAGTCGAAGCCGAGAACGTTGTTTGTCGCGACGTTGAATGGTGCGCAGGAGACGCCGCCGAACAACTCCACCGCGACAGGGCGGGCGACCTTGCTTCTCAGTGCTGATGAAAAGACTTCGCGTGTTTCGTTAGTGTTCAATGGTCTCTCGAGTGCGCAAACTGATGCTCACATTCATGGACCGGCGACTCTCGGCGTGAGCGCGCCGCCTGTTTTCCCGCTGCCGCTGGGCCAGATCAGTGATTTTCAGATCAACATGACTCCGGCGCAGGTGCAGGATCTGAAGAATGGTTTGTTTTATATCAATGTTCACAGTTCGAACTTTCCGACTGGAGAGATTCGCGGGCAGTTTGCGACGTCGCTGTCGGCGCAGAGTGTGCAGTTCAGCGCTAACAGTTATGTTGTGAATGAGAATGCGGGGAGCGTTGCGGTGACTGTGACTCGCATCGGTAACGTTTCGAATGCCGCGACGGTTAACTTCGCGACGAGCAATGGAACTGCGACGCAGCCTGCCGATTACACGAATACCTCCGGTTCACTTCAGTTCGCGGGCGGTGAGACGGTCAAGTCGTTTGTAGTGCCGATTATTAACGATGCGACGATTGAGTATCCGGAGAGTATTAATGTCGTGTTGAGTTCTCCGACTGCAGGAGCGATGGAAGGCAGTCCGTTCACGAGTACGATCACGATTATTGATGATGATCGGCCGCTGGTCTTGATTGAGGAGAGTACCGGAAGAGCGGTTGCGCTGGATTCAGTGACACTGGTACATGAACCGTTCTCGCTCACGAACATTCACAATTTCAGTTTGGATCAGCGGACGCGCGTTATGGTTTTTGCGAGCGGGATTGACGATTTGATGCCGGGCGAGAGTATTGGTGTTCAGATCGTAGATATGTTGAATCGCACGTATCCGCTTGTGGTTGAAGATGTGCGCAAGGTTCCCGGTCAACCTTGGCTCACACAGATCATCGTTCGGCTTCCTGACGCGATCGACATCCAGGGCGACTATCGCATCAGCCTCACCTTCCGCGGCACGACCGGCAACAACGCCCCCATCACCATCATCCACTAAGAATTTAAAATTATTTCGGGACGTACTGTAGGGGCGGCCCTCCGTGGCCGCCCGGCGTGGAATTCCGTTCTTTGCCACGGGCGTGTACCTGGAGATCGAGTTCTACGCCGGGCGGCCACGGAGGGCCGCCCCTACAGTACGTTCCGAGTATCACAAGGAGTCGGGGGGCCAGGGTTGTTGGGTGTTGATGGTTTTGGGTGGGAAGGAGAACTGGGGGGTCGGATGGTCTTCCCAGATTAACGGCGAGGAGGAGAGGCCGAGGACGCCGTCCTCTACCAACTGCAGTAATCCAAACAGACACGCCTTCTCCACCGGAATGTCATTCAACTCAATCTCGAGCAGCGCAAACTCACTCGTGATCTCGGCCACCGTGCGCTTTCCATCACACAACCGCAGCAGCGCGCCAGCAAGCGGCGGCAACTGCCACACCTCAAGATCCTCATCTTCATTGCTGAAAACAACCGTCGCCTCACACGCCGAAACTTCACTCAACTCCGTCTTCTTCCTCAAACGCTCAATCAACTCTTTGTAATCAACTTCGAGATCGACGATGAAGAGCGACTCAGGCTTGTAAGGAACAACACTCTCATCCAATCGATTCGTTTCGGACACAACGGGCGTGCGCTGCACTCGCGCAGGCGCGTTCTCAGTTTGTGCAATCGCCACAATAGCCGCTGGCGCCTTCGCCATCTCCGGCAAGTAACAACTCTCGACAAACTCCACAAACTCCGTATGAAAACGACGATGCGAATAGTAAGGCGTCCACCCATTGTCTTCATCGGCATGGCCCGGTTGTCGCTCCACGCGCCAACGCCGCCAGCGATCGAAAACGCTCAACAAGTCGCCACTGTCCTGGAGTATCGCAACCGGCAACCAGCGAAACCACGTTGCCAGGTAAGTCACGAAGTCGATCGCCTCCTTCACGTAGACGCGATCAAGCTCAGGCGTGGGAATGGCGTAAAAATTTGGAAAGATCTCCTCGTGCGTCTTGATCATCTCGATCTCGACCGGATCCTGCTGCCAACTCTGGTGAGACATGTCGGAATAGATCTCATCGAAGATCAAATGATGCTTGTGCTCATCGTAGACGGGCGTTGCGGCGAGCGGCGCCAGCAGCGAGCACTGCGGTTCCGCGTGATCGTAGCGAAGCGAGTCGATGAAGAAATGAATCGTGTCTCGCAGGTCGTCCCGAGTTTCTTCCGGAAAACCTGCGATTAGTGCGACCGTCGTCTGGATGCCGTTCCGATCCGCGCACTCGATGCGTTGTCGAGCCTCGTTTAGATCGAGTTTCTTCTTGATTACTTCCTGTAGTCGCTGCGAGCCCGTTTCGATGCCGAAGAAGATTCCAGTACAGCCTGCGCTCGCCATCAACTGCAACAGCTCATCGTCAATGCAATCAGTTCGCGCGCTGCAGCCCCACGTAAACTTCTCACCACTGGCAAGTATCTCCTCACAAAACGCTACCACCTTCTTGCGGTCGATGGTGTACATGTCGTGCACGAGGCTGAAGTAGTTGAGCCCGTACTTCTTTTGCAGCGAGACGATGTCCCTGACCATCGTCGCGGGCGACTTCAAACGAAAGTTCCGTCTGAAGAAATCGTTAGTTGAGCAAAAAGTGCAGGCGAACGGACAGCCACGTCCGATCTCGAGGTGAACGCCGCCTCGGTCTCGGATTCTCAGGTCGAGATCGAAGGCGGGTAGTGGCAGCCGATCAAGATTCTCAACCACCGGAGCGTTTGCATTACGAATCACCTCATCGCCATGTCTGAAAGTGATGCCGGGAAGTTTTTCCCATTCGGGAAGCTGATTGTCGAGCAGGTGCAGGAGTGCAGGGAACGTGTCGTCTGCCTCACCACGAACGATGATGTCGATGCATGGAAACGCGTGCATCGTCGCCACGTCGACGACTGAGGCTTGTGGGCCGCCGAGTATGATTCTCGCGTGCGGATTTAGTCTTCGAATCTCCTGCGCAAGCCGCAAGGTGAGTGGATACGAGCTACAGATCGAACTCAGCCCGTAGAGGTCGAAACCGTCAGCCGGAAGATGCTCGGCGACAAACGAAAAGAAAGTCTCACGAGATTGTGACCCGGCAAGCCAATCGTGATTGACCGTTGGCCGGCTCTTGTCGTGTCTGACAAACTCGAAAAACAGATCGTCAAGATTGATGATCGTGGGCTTATAGTTCTGCCGGCGCAAGAGTGACGCGAGGGTCAGAACGCCGAGTTGCGCTCCGGTTTTTGAGTGGGCGTCGACGGTCAGATCCGGATCAATAAAATCCGAAACGGACAGAGCCGTTACGAGACAGATCTCTTCCATAAGGCAAAGCCGGTTGAGAACTAATTAGACGACTTCGTTCTTATTCTTCGCACGCACTTCAATCACGATCTGCTTCGATTTTGCTTTTGTGGCCGCAGTCTGTTTTCCCTTCAGCGTTTCGACGAGTTGCTTTTGAAAGCTCTTCTGAAGTTCGCTGACCTGCGTCCGCGTGAGGCCAAGGTCTTTCGGAATCTGAATCTCAACTTTAGATTTTGCCATCGGAAGCCACCTCCAAGTGACGTGTAGATGTGAATGAGGCGCGGAGTGTATCACCGCCGGAAAAGTGAAGACAAGGTAATTTCACGCAAACACGCAAAGATAGCAAAGGAGAAGGTAATTCTTTTGCTGTCTCTGCGTCTTTGCGTGAAACTTATCTGGGCCAACAACGCGGCGGGTGGTCCCACTTGCGTGAGACCACCCGTAGCAAAGGGTCGGGGCTGGGGGTTAATGCGAGAGGAGCTGGTGCCCGTCTATATTTTCTTCCTGAATGAATCTCACCGCCATCACTCCATATTGCTTGAGACGCCGATAGAGCTTGCTGCGATCGATTCCGAGTGCGGCCGCGGCGCGCACCTGGTTGCCGCCGAACTGCTGGAGCACTGAAAGAATGTAACGCTTCTCGATCTCGGCAAGCGGAACCGTGTCGTTCATGTAAGCCTGAAGCACTTGCCTGAAATCCTCGGCGCTGGGTTGCGGATGCGCCGACAGAATCTCGGGCGGCAAGTCCGCTGTGCCTAACTCGCCGTCAAGACCGATCGCGAGCGCATACTCGATCGTGTTTTCGAGTTCGCGAACGTTGCCTGGCCATGGATACTCGCAAAGAGCTCGCAACGCATCCGGCGTGAACTTCCTGAGCGGCTGGCCATTTCTTTCTGACTTCAGACGCAGGAAATGATCGACGAGCAACTTCACGTCGTCACCACGCGTGCAGAGTTCCGGCACGTGCAACGGCAAAACTCGCAACCGGTAATAAAGGTCTGGGCGAAAACGACCTTCAGCGACCGCCTGGGCAAGGTCGCAATTGGTCGCCGAGATAATGCGAACGTCAATCGCGATGTTTGCGCGTGCGCCAATTCTCCGCACAGTTCGTTCCTGCAGAACGCGGAGTAACTTTGCCTGAGCTGAAAGATTCAAAGCATCGACTTCGTCGAGAAACAGCGTGCCTCCCGACGCTTTTTCAAAGAGACCACTGCGGTTTTCATGCGCGCCCGTGAAGGTGCCGCGCTGATGTCCGAAGAGTTCAGCTTCGATTAGTGTTTCAGGGATGGCTGAGCAGTTGATATCGACGAAAGCGTGTTCGCTTCGGGGGCTCAGATCGTGGATAGCGCGAGCAGCAAGTTCTTTTCCGGTTCCGGTGGCGCCGGTAATCAGGACGGAAGCATCGGTTGGTGCAACACGTTCTATGACTGAAAAGAGTTTTCTCATCACCGGCGACTGACCGATGAGAGTTGGCGTTTTGGAACCGCTTGTTCTAAGACCTTCCTGCTTGTCGTTAGCTATCATTGGGGTCCTTGTATGGCTATTAGTGGACCAGCCGTCGATAGCCGTGGGAGTTATAAGGGGCATTAAGGTAACTAACTCCTTCGGTTATGTCCGTGTCAAAAATTGCGGCTCAAATCAGTCTCAAAAGGAGGAAAAGCTGGGAGTTTCCTCGCGAGACTGGAATTAGAAAACACCGAAAGGCGGCGATGTTCCGAATCTTTGAGTCGATCTCTAAAACAACGAACCGGGAAATTCAATTGTCGATAACGTACACTCCAGTACCCAGGGGCTGGAAAACGTTATCTTTCTGTCCGAATGAATAAAGAGAACTGGGCGAGACCTTGCGGGGTTTTGGAAAAGCTTAGAAACGTCGCCAACTCGAACAGTTCCTTCGTAGCCTACTGTCAGACGCGTGTATCCGAAAGCCCGTGTGCAAAACAAGGGCCATCAATTACACATAAACACTTTTCGCGAATTGCTCTGGAAAACGGAGTAAAAATTGTTGTTCACGACCCGTTTGTCCAACATCTGGACGATCATTTCTAGAATCTGGAAACACAGATCGAACGGATTTTGAAAACAGATCAGCGCAGACCGGAATCACTCTCACATTGTTCCTTTAAATCAAATGTCGCGAAAAATGAGGGCACACTATGGCGTGGCTTAAGGCCCGTGTCTGTGCGTTATCGAACATGCTTGCTACCCGCGTTTACATTTCAGCGTTAACAGTTTTCTTTCTCGTCGTCGTGACCGCAAACCGTGGTCTCGGAATACTCGAAGCGATCGTAGTTACTTGCGCGCTTGTGTATTTGATCCTCGACGTCAGGGCTGAGTTACACGAACTGAAGTCTGAGTTGACCATGTTGCAGGATCTCGAACAACGCGTGTCCGAACTCGTGAGTTTGAATTCATAAACATGAACGCTTTCATCATAAACGCCACAGTAAGCTTTCTTGCCTCACTCGTACTACACGAGTTGGGCCATTACATTGCGGCGCGCATGTGTGCAGTCCCTGTCGGGCGGATGGGCCTTGGATGGGGACCCAAAATATTTGGAGTGCGAGTGGGCGACGTTGATTGCGAGGCACGCCTGTTACCATTTGGCGCCTATGTCCAGATGGATATGAAAGCGTTGCAAAGCAGACCGCTGGTGCAGCAGTTATTCGTACTCGGCGCCGGCATCGGAGTGAATCTTGTGCTTTGCATTTTGACCTGGGGATCGTTTTTTAGCCTACTCAACCTGGCGCTCGCGATCGGAAATTTAATTCCACTTTATCAGCTCGATGGATGGAAGAGCGGGATGGTGATCTGCCGGCGAATCTTTGGACGACCGAGTCCGGTTGTCGAGTGGGTCTTCACACTCAGTGGTGGAGCTATCGCTTTAGCAGTTGTGGTCACAGCTTTTCTGAACGTCTAAAAACTATGATGAGCACACCGTATTGGGGAAACATCGACAGCAAGCGCCTCGCGCGTGCTTATGTCGCACTGGCTTTCGCACAGGACGTCGCCAAGGGCTACGTCAACGAGCACACGTCGTTGCATCCAGTGCTGACCGCGCTCGATATGTCTGCGAAGTTGATTGAAGAGATTCTTGAGGACGTACTGCCTGAGGAAGATGTTTTAGCCACAGATAACACGGATTACACGGAACTGACTATGTAATCCGTGTCCATCTGTGGAAATCAGTGGCTTACATGCCCATGCCGCTCATGCCTCCCATACCGCCCGGCATTGCGGGACTGCCCTTATCGTCTTCGGGAATTTCCGAGACCATCGCTTCAGTCGTCAACATCAAGCCTGCAATTGAAGCTGCATTCTGAAGAGCTGTGCGAGTGACCTTCGCCGGGTCGATAACGCCGGCCTTCACGAGATCCTCGAACGTCTCGGTTGCCGCGTTGAAGCCGACGTTCTCGTTCTTCTCGGAACGAACTCGGTCGACAACCACCGCGCCTTCCTTGCCTGCATTCTGAACAATCTGACGCAGGGGCTCTTCCAACGCACGACGAACTATGTTCACGCCGATCTGTTCATCGGGATCGCCTTCACCCTCCGCGTTGACCTGGAATTTCTCGAGCGCCTTCGCCGCTCTCACGAGTGCGACGCCGCCGCCAGGAACGATTCCTTCTTCGACAGCCGCGCGAGTTGCGTGCATCGCATCCTCAACACGAGCTTTCTTCTCTTTCATCTCGGTCTCAGTTGCAGCACCGACTTTGATCACTGCAACGCCGCCGACAAGCTTCGCGAGTCGCTCCTGAAGTTTCTCGCGATCGTAGTCGGAAGTGGTGTCTTCGATCTGCGCACGCAGAGTTTTGACACGACCTTCGATGTCATACTGCTTGCCGTTGCCTTCGACGATCGTGGTGTTGTCCTTGTCGATCGTGATCTTCTTGGCGCGGCCGAGGTCTTCGAGTTTGACGCTCTCGAGTTTGATACCGAGATCCTCGCTGATGACTTTGCCACCGGTAAGAATCGCAATGTCTTCGAGCATCGCCTTGCGACGATCGCCAAATCCCGGAGCCTTAACAGCCGCGATGTTCAACGTGCCGCGCAGCTTGTTCACGACGAGAGTCGCGAGCGCTTCGCCTTCGACGTCCTCCGCGATGATGAGCATCGGTTTGCCGAGCTTCGCAACCTGTTCGAGCAAGGGCAGCAGATCCTTCATCGAGCTGACCTTCTTCTCGTTGATGAGAATCAGCGGATTGTCGAGCACTGCTTCCATGCGCTCCGGATCCGTCACGAAGTACGGGCTGAGATAGCCGCGGTCGAACTGCATTCCCTCAACGACCTCGAGTGCTGTCTCCATCGTCCTCGACTCTTCAACAGTGATGACGCCGTCTTTGCCGACTTTATTCATTGCTTCAGCAATGATGTTGCCGATGGTCGAATCGCCGTTGGCGGAAACTGTTCCGACCTGCGCGATCATGTCGCCCTTAACGGGCTTCGAGAGCTTCTGGATCGCAGTTGTGGCATGCTCGACAGCCTTGTCGATGCCACGCTTGAGAGCCATCGGGTTCGCACCGGCAGCAACAGTCTTCACGCCTTCGCGGAAGATGGCCTGGGCCAGAACGGTTGCGGTGGTGGTGCCGTCGCCGGCAACGTCGGAAGTCTTGGAAGCGACTTCGCGCACCATCTGAGCGCCCATGTTTTCGAGCGCGTCTTTCAACTCGATCTCTTTTGCAACGGTGACGCCGTCTTTGGTGATCGTGGGTGAACCAAATTTCTTGTCGATAACAACGTTACGGCCTTTTGGACCGAGAGTGATCTTCACTGCGTCAGCGAGCTGATTGATACCGCGCAAAATCGCTGCACGCGAGTCCTCACCGTGAATAACCTGCTTAGCCATTCTTATTTACCACCTTTCTTGTTGCCGCCGCTCGCAGCGCCGGCGCGCTCGAGAACTCCGAGAATCTCGTCCTCGCGCATGATGAGAAGCTCTTCGCCGTCGATCTTGATTTCAGAGCCGCTGTACTTGCCGAAGAGAACGCGATCGCCCTGTTTCACGTCGAGGGGCTGGCGAGTTCCGTCCTCTTTATATTTGCCTTCGCCTACTGCGATGACTTCGCCTTCCTGGGGTTTTTCCTTGGCAGTGTCAGGGATGATGATGCCGCCCCGCACCTGCTCGCCCTCTTCAATCCGTCTCACGATGACGCGATCGTGAAGAGGTCTAATGTTGGTTGCCATGACCTGGTCTCCTTTCAATCTGTTTCAAATCTTTGGGTGAATTTTAGTATTAATGCTAGCACTCTCTGAGTAAGAGTGCTAAGGATAGAGGCACCTTGAGGCACTTGTCAACTGAGGGCAACGATCAAACCTAGCTGGCCTTCAGGCGGTGCGCGAGTTTCTTATGGTTTGTGCTTTTTGTGCCTTTTTGTGGCGATTCCTGCTTCTGGTAAGTGGCGACGCGCTTGGCGAGGGTGTTGCGGTGGATGCCGAGGATGGCGGCGGTGTTTGAGATGTGTTGCTTGTGCCGCGCCAGGGCTTTCTTGATGTAAAGCTTTTCGAATTCGCACAGGGCTTCATCCAGAAGAATGTGGCCCTCGAGCATTTCGTCGATCAGGCTTTCGAGTCGGGTACGCATCAAAGCTCTTTTCCGGTCATCAATCTATAGGCTTCGAGGTAACGAGCAGTCGTGGCGGCGGCGATCTCGGGAGGAATCGCCGGTGCGGGCGGTTTCTTGTCCCAGTCGAGTGTCTCGAGATAGTCGCGCACGAATTGCTTGTCGAACGATGGTTGTGAACGCCCCGGCTCGTATTCATCCGCCGGCCAGAATCGTGAGGAGTCGGGCGTCAGCACTTCATCAACCAGCAAGAGCTTTCCGTCCTTATCCAATCCAAACTCAAATTTCGTATCGGCGATGATGATGCCGCGTTGCCGCGCATAACTTTCTGCTTCGGTGTAGAGACGAAGCGACGTATCTCGCAGCAGTGCAGTTTGCTCGGCGCCGACAAGCGCGCGTACTTGATCTTCAGTGATGTTTTCGTCGTGTCCTTCTTCTGCTTTCGTCGAAGGAGTGAAGAGTGCTTGAGGTAGTTTCGCCGACTCAGGCAAACCTTCGGGAAGTTTGTGACCACACACAGCGCCAGTCCGCAGATAATCTTTCCATCCTGAGCCGACCAGATATCCGCGCACGACACACTCAACCGGAAAAACTGTAGCGCGACGGACCAGCATCGCCCGGCCTCTGAGAGTTTCCGCGTGACGTTGGACCGCGGGTGGCATCGCGTCAACGTCGCTCTCGATCAAGTGATTCGCGACGACGTCTTTCAGCTTCTCAAACCAGAACTCGGAGAGAGCTGTGAGCACTTCGCCTTTACGTTCGATCGGCGTCGGTAGGATGCAGTCGAACGCGGAGATGCGATCGGTAGCGACGATGAGCAAGCTCTCATCATCGACTTCGTAGACGTCACGCACTTTACCGCGGCGGTGTAACTTCAGATCAGAAAGCGATGTTTGCAGGACTGTTGCAGTATTCATTTGTTTTGGGCGGATGCCGGATTTTGCTCGCGCTAAAAAACTTTGTCAAGAAGAGGGTTGATTTAAGTTATTAGCCGCGGATGAACGCGGATTTACGCAGATCAAAAATTGCTTTATCTGCGTTCATCCGCGTTCATCCGCGGCTAAATATTCTACGAAGCGAGCGTCTCACGAAGTCTGCGGATCTGAGCGGCGTGTCCGTGTGCGTGTGCGGCGTAGATTGTTAACCAGTTCTCGGTTGTGTATCTGCCACTCTCGGTGTGCGTGCCCTCGCGTTTCCAGTCGTCTTCAGTCATCAGACCGAGAAGTTGCGTGGTAGTTTCACGCGCATATCGGAAGGCTTCGAGTGCTGGCGCCATGTCGCGCTCGTTGTAGCGAAGCTTCTTCGCGTAATCGTCCTGGTCATATCCCTGAATGACAGCGTTGTCTTCAACCAGAAGCTTCCGCAATCGCCCGGCTGAGAAGCTTTCACTGTCGCCGAGATGATGAACGATTTCGCGCGCACTCCATTTGCCTGGAATCGGATGCGCTCCGAGACTGTCCGCGGGAAAGCCATTGAGGGCATTCATGACTTCGTCATAACCTGACGCGTACGTGGCAATGAGCTCTGCTCGTTCTTCGGGTGTCATATAGATAAGGGTCCTTTTCGTTTGGATAACAATATCGTAACACTTTGGGCTTGAACACGAGGTCAATTCTCCTGTACTATCCCCGAGAACCGAGTCGCGCCAAAGACCCCCTGGTGCTTGCCCTTCTGAGCCTCCTGTCAGTTTTAGATCGATGACTATATCCCATGGCTACAGCTACTGACAGACAGAAAACAGCTAAAGAAAACTTCGCGGCTCCCGACTCCGGCGAACGTAAGGTGTCGCTGCTGGTAGTGGAAGACGACGAGAACATTTCGACTGCGATCAGCGAGTACTTCTCGCGCGCGGGATACAACGTCAAGACAGTTGAGGATGGATTGAACGGCGTGAAAGCAGCGCTCGACGATCCGCCCGATGCAGTTGTTCTTGACCTCATGCTGCCGAAGATGGACGGTCTGGCAGTGTGCAAGGAGCTGAGGGAGAAGGTTGGGTACCTCCCGATCCTGATGCTTACCGCAAAGGACGACGTCGTCGACAAGGTGCTGGGACTGGAGATGGGCGCGGATGATTACATCACGAAGCCTTTCAGCCTCCGCGAGCTCGAAGCCCGCATCAAGTCTGTACTCCGGCGTACACGCAACGGCCCAAGCACGGAAGGCATGCGTGATGAGGCGCCGATCGTCCGTGGCCGGCTCCGGATCGATTCGGCGAAGCGTGAAGTGACTATCGGCGACCGCCAGGTTGAGTTGACGCCGAAAGAATTTGATCTGCTGCGTTTGTTTGCTTCAAATCCCGGGCGTGTCTTCCCGCGCAAATATTTGCTGGAGAAGATTTGGGATTACTCGTACGAAGGCTACGACAGAACGATCGACTCACACATCAATCGCCTGCGCGCGAAGATCGAAGAGAACCCGGAAAACCCGCAGATGGTGCTCACGGTCTGGGGCATTGGGTACAAGTTCAGCGACGAGCAATAGGTCCTATTCGACCTATTGCTCGCAAATCGCATTGGATCCGCAATAATTCCGTAGCAATTCCCACCCACTTATTGTATTCTTCGCGGCAGTTTGTACTACATATGGGCTCGCAGTAGTCCGTTCCCCCGACGCTATTTGAAATTGGAGGAGTCGAGATGAATTGGTTTGTGCGGCGACTTCTGCCCGCTTTTCTGTTGTGGATAGCTGTCTTCATGACCTGTGCGCCGGTTAAGGCGCAAGAAGTTAAACTCCCTGCAGTAGTCTCTACCCGACCCGCCATAACAGTCCTCGACAGCACGAAAGAGCAGGATGGATTGCTTGGTTCCGTGCGTCGAGTCAAAACTGAAACTGCCAAAATCGAACTCAAGGATGGACGTCCTGTCGAAGGATTACCGCAACTGGTCGAGATCACGACCTACGGTATTAAGGGAAACCGCGTCGAGAATACTTCCTATCCGATCGAAGTCGGTCCTGTAGGCAAAGAAGAATATAAGTACGACGAGCACGGCAACATCACGGAGATGACTGTGCGCGACGATCACGGCGCCATTGTGAATCGCGAAGCCTACAGTTATGAGTTCGACAAGTTGGGTAACTGGACGAAGATGGTTACCAGTCTCATCGTCTTTGAAAACGGCGAACTGAAGCGAGAACCGATCGAGGTCACTAACAGGACGATTACTTATTACTTCGACGACACAGTTGCGAAGATCGTCGAGGAACCAAAGCCTGAAGAACCTAAGGTCGCTAACGCGCCCGCCGTTCCCGAACCCACGAGCGACCTTCGAGACCAGGAAGTCCTGGAACTGAGCGCCGGATCCGTGTTCATCTCTTCAGAGGATCTCGCCGCCGAGCCGCCCCCGTTATTTAAATCCGTGTCATCCGTGGCTAAACCAGCCGCGGATAAAACGGATGAAGCCATTTCGATTTCCGCGGATGCTCAACTGGCATTGGGCTATGAGTTTTTGAAGCAGCAAAAGGATCACGAAGCGATTAAAGCCTTCAAAGAATCCATCAAACTCAATCCAAACAACACTGAGACCTATTACGGATTAGGCTTCTGTAACTTCCGTCTCGGTAAGTTCAGAGACGCCGCGGATGCGTTCAAGAAGGCGACTGTCCTATCGCCGACGATGGCAAAAGCGCGCTACGGATTAGCTCTCGCTTACCAGGAACTGGGTATGGATGCGCAGCTGATGGAACAGTACCGGATCCTTGAAAAACTTGATCGTACGCTTGCGAAGAAATTGGAACAGACGTTCCCGCAAGGCAATATCCCTTGTCGCCAGCGCCTGACTGTTGCTTGCCAGTAGTTTTAAGGAGTGTTAATGCAGACGAATCGTTTTGTAGTTTTGACCGGACATCTCAGTAACCATCCCCTGTCGGATCTCGTCGGAATTCTGCGTCACCAAAAGAAGTCAGGGCGGCTGTTGATTGAGTACGCCAAAGGTCCCGCGACGTTCTTCTTCCAGAATGGCGAGTTGATCGACGCACGCATGAACGAGCTGGTTGGGTTGCAGGCGATATGTGTCGCGCTGGCGCAACCGGAAGCTTCCTTCAACTTCAATCCGTTGATCCAGAGCCCGCGGCGATCGATTGAGCCGTCGTTACAACGTGCGGTGTCGGAGTTGTTTGGTTGTTGGGATGAGAGCGCGGTGCAAATTGAGAGTGCGGCAACGCCGGTGGCAGATGCGCCGGCGAGAAGTCTCACAGGCCGACACACTGAACTTCTAGCGCTTCCGCCTGGACCATCAGTTCTCATTCAGCGACGCTCGTTGATTCTTGTCGCCGCGGCAGTCGTGATGGTGGTTGGACTCTCAACCGTGATTGCGGTGACGGGTGGGTTTACAAAGAACCAGCCCGAGGCCGCGACGGTAACTCAACCACAAACTCTGTCGCCTGTGGCAGCGCCGGCTGAATCGCCGAAGACGTCGCTCGCCGTCGCCGTCAAACCGAAGAAACAATTCAAGCAGGAAGAGAAACCCGCCGCACCTGAAACAGTGAAAGAGAAAGAGCCCAGTTCGCAGTCGATCAAGGTTGTGATGCAGATTGAAAATGGACGTGTGTTGAAGGCATCGATCGCTAATCCCAGACCAGGCATGGATAGTTACGAAGCTCTAGCGTTGCGCATCGCGCGGCAGCGACGTTACGCCGCGACGACGAATGGCGGCGAGACGATCACGATCAATGTTGATAAATAGAGATCGAGTTCGTCGCCGGGCGGCCACGGAGGGCCGCCCCTACAGCACGTGCCGAGATGCGTGACAAAGGGTGACGGGCGTTGCTGGACGTACTGTAGGGGCCGCCCTCCGTGGCCGCCCGGCGACGAACTCGATCTCTATTGACACTTAACCCGAGGTACTCCCGATGCTATTTCTCGAAAGCAAAACTTTCAATCATCCACTCAACTCCGACGCCCGGCTCACGTTGCTAAAGGACTTGCATGATCGGGGTCTCGTACCGCTGATCCGATCTAATCGTCTGCGTAGTTTCGAAGACGTCCTGCTCGGCGCAGACCGTGTCAGCGAAATGGAGACCGCGCTCGCCGCCTCAACTGAATCGACAACCGGCGAACCGTATCTTCGCGGCGACCTCTTCTCGTTCGACGATTACATCCTCTTCCTCGTCCTCGAAGACGACGATTCGCTTCGCGCCGGAATAGTCTACGAAGCGAACACACCCGAACCGTTTCGCAAGCTCGACTCCTTTTGCCAGGACATCGGCAGTCTCTTGATCCTGCGCAACCCGCAGAACGCTTTTTCATCTCTGGAGTGGCAAACAAGCACTCCCGCGATGCCGCAAGGCTTTCGAACCTTCGTCGAACGACAAGACGCCGACTCGCTCTACACGAGCCTGCGCAAGGAGACGATGAGCAAGCGTATCCTCGCCGCGTCGAAACTCGAAGACGAAAGCGCGCGCGTTTTTCTGCGCACCGCACGCAACGCGCACGAGGAAGGTTACGCCGCAAAACTTCTCACCGGTCACACCGAATCGCGGGACGTTCCGATTCAACGACTCGAAGACGCCGGCCTGGTCGAAAGGGAAGTGCAGATCAGTTGTCGCAAGACAGGACACGCGTTGTTTCGCCTGCCGAATCCGCACGCGCTCGCAGTTGTGACTGTGAGCGATGCAACTTGCAGCGAATGTGGCGCGCCCGTGGCTGATGAGAACGTCGAAGAAGTGATTGCGCCAACACAGCTCGCGTCGTCGTTACTCGAAGACGGTTCGTGGCTGGTTAGTCGAATTCATTTTCTGCTCCGTGAACTCGGCGTGCCCGAAAGAGAGATCGCGCTTGGACCACAGGAAGGCACAGGCTACGGTCAGCTAATGGCGAACATCTGTGGCGAATCGTTCTTGATCGTGACTCGTGATGGCGATCTGACCCCCGCGTTCGCGCGCTGGACGATCGATCACGAGATCGACACTGAAGCATCGCACCTCGTCATCGTCGCCACAGGCCGGATACACAAGGAAGCCGGAGTGTTGTTGCAGAATCACTCGCGACGCCGCGTCAGCAGTGGTCAGGATTTCGAAATGATCGTCGCTGACGATGCTGCGTCAGCGGGACGCGAGTTGGAACAGGCGCTTGAAAGAGTTTCGCAGCGAGTAGTCGCGGAACAACTCTGCGCGTTGGATTCAAACATTGGCTTCTCAGTAAGTCGATTAGTGTTGACGAAGTTCCAACTGCGACGCACCGTGGCGACAAAGGAGGCTGAAGTTGTGACTGAGCCGGAGCTTGTTCCGAGCGTGCCACTCACGCTGGCCGCGCATGCATCAGGAGGCAGTGAAGTCTATGACGTTCCGCGCGAGCTCGATCAGTCCGAAGCCTTACCATGAAGAGCATGAAGAAAGCGCCGGCGCGACGGACGGAAGACGAGGGCTGGAACCGAGACATTGCTACGTTGCGAGAGGCGGCGCAGCAACTGGCTCAGCGTCGCAGTAAACCTCAGAGATCAAATACTCAGTTTGAACACATCGCGGAGTTGCTCGACGATCCAGCGGCCACAGTGCGAGAGAAAGCGGTGCGGGATCTGTACGAGCTCGATGCCGATCGCGCTGCGACACTCGTGAACGATGCATTGCGTGATGGATCGCCTGAAGAGCGTCGGCGCATCGGCAGCGCGCTGGCTGACTCGGGTTTGCTTTACGAAGCCATCGACGACCTGATGGCCGAGAATCATGAACACTGTTACAGCGCGTTCTCGTTATTGTTTCTGGTTGCGAAGGCGGGCGTGGTTGAGCCGCTGAGCACGGTGATCGAGAACCATCCCAGCCTTGATTTGAGTCTCGCCGTCATTCGTTTACTCGCCTCCAGCGGCGAACCCGAAGTCGCTTCAACATTGGAGCGTCTCGCTTCAAACTTGTCACTTCCTCCAGAGCTGCGTTCTGCAGCTGAAGAATCAATTAGTCAGATCGGATTGCGATAGAGCCTTTTTGACAGGATTTACAAGATTTACCAAGATGTGCATGTAAATCCGTTTTGAAAATCTGTGTAAATCTGTGAAATTCAAATTACATTCGGAATATCGACCAAAAGGGGATCAGCCGGCGGCGATCGATGCGCTCGTCAAAGGGCTGAACGACGGCGCCAAGGATCAGGTGCTGTTGGGAATCACGGGTAGCGGCAAGACGTTCACGATTGCGAGCGTCATCGAGCGCACGCAACGCTCAACGCTCGTGCTCGCTCACAACAAGACACTCGCCGCACAGCTCTTTCAGGAGTTTCGTTCGCTCTTTCCGGAGAACGCGGTCGAATACTTCGTCTCCTACTATGACTACTACCAGCCCGAAGCTTACGTTCCCGCCGCCGACGTCTACATCGAAAAGGAAGCGATCGTTAACGAAGAGATCGATCGATTGCGAATGTCGGCAACGCGCGCGCTGTTTGAGCGTCGCGACGTGATCGTGGTCGCGAGTGTTTCGTGTATCTACGGTCTCGGTGATCCGGACGCGTATTACGGTCTGCTCTTTTTCGTCGAGCCGGGCGGGCGAATGTCGCGCGACGTGTTGTTACAGCGCTTGGTGGAGTTGCAGTACGAACGTTCCGACATCAACTTTCAGCGCGGCACTTTTCGCGTCCGCGGCGACGTCGTCGAGATCTATCCGAGTTACCAGGACCAGGCGTATCGCATCGAGCTCTGGGGCGACGAGATCGATTCGATCTCAACCATCGATCCGTTGCTCGGCGAAGTGATCGAGAAACACACGTCGCGCGTGCCGATCTATCCGAAGACGCACTACGTGATGTCGCGCCCGACGATCAAACGAGCAATCAAGACGATCAAGGAAGAGCTCGAGTGGTGGGAGCCGAAGCTGATCGACGAAGGAAAGCTGGTGGAAGCGCAACGACTCCACCAGCGAACGATGTTTGATCTCGAGATGATCAAGGAGATGGGGTTCTGTCGCGGCATTGAGAACTATTCGAGACATTTGACCGGAAAGAATCCCGGCGAGCCGCCGCCGACGTTGCTTGATTATCTGCCGCGCGAGACGCTGATCATCATCGACGAGTCGCACCAGTCGGTGCCGCAGGTGCGTGGCATGTTTGAGGGCGATCAGTCGCGCAAGCGAACGCTTGTCGAGTACGGATTTCGTCTGCCGTCGGCGTTGGACAACCGGCCGTTGAACTTCGCGGAGTTTGAAGCGCGTATTGGGCAGACGATTTATGTCTCGGCGACGCCGGGACCATATGAGTTGACGAAGGCGAGTGGCGAAGTTGTCGAGCAGATCATCAGGCCGACGGGATTGATGGATCCGCAAGTGGAAGTGCATCCGGTGAAAGGCCAGATCGATCACTTGCTGGAGGAGTGCCGTCAGCGCGCCGAGCGACACGAGCGTGTGCTCGTGACGACGTTGACGAAGCGCATGGCGGAGGATCTGACGGAATATTTTACGGAAGTTGGTGTTCGTGTTCGTTACCTGCACTCCGATATCGAGACACTCGAGCGAATCAAGATCCTGCGTGACTTGCGACGCGGTGAGTTTGATGTGCTCGTAGGGATCAACTTGTTGCGTGAGGGACTCGATCTGCCTGAGGTGTCGCTCGTCGCGATTCTCGATGCCGACAAGGAAGGATTTCTGCGTTCGGAGCAGTCGTTGATACAGACGATCGGGCGCGCGGCGCGCAATGCTCAGGGTAAGGCGATACTCTACGCGGATCGGATTACTGAATCGATGAAGCGTGCGATTGGCGAGACGGAACGACGTCGCGGCATACAGGAAATTTTCAACCGCGAAAACGGGATCACGCCGCAGACGATCGTGAAGCCGATCGAAGCGACGTTGATTACCGCGTCGGAAGCGGACTATTTCAAGGTTCCGTCCGAGGTTGAAGAGATCGAGGACTACTCGCCCGCGAATATTGAAGCGACTATCGCGAGGTTGGGAGTCGAGATGCGCGCGGCCGCGAAGCGGTTTGAGTTTGAGAGGGCAGCGGAGTTGCGAGACCGCATCAAGGTGCTCAGAGAGCGTGAGCTCCAGGTTATGTGAGGCGAGATTGCAGGATAAGTCGAATCCCGAGGACGTTCAGTTATATCTCACGGATGCGAGTTTTATTCGCGAAGGACACGCGGAGCGCGTCGTTTTTCCTGAGAGCATCGAGGACGTGTCGGAAGTTCTCGCGAACGCGAATCGAGATCGAATTCCCGTAACTGTTTCCGGAGCGGGGACGGGGACAGTCGGTGGGCGCGTTGCGTTCGGTGGGATCGTCCTAGCGACTGACAAACTGAATCGCATCAAGAGTATTGTTCATCACGAAGGAGGTGGCACTGCTGTAGTGGAGCCAGCGGTCATTCTTTCCGATCTTCAGCGTGCAGTAGATCAGGAAGGACTGTTATATCCACCCGATCCGACTGAGCGCGGATGTTATGTCGGCGGCACAGTTGCAACCAACGCTTCCGGTGCACGCACCTTCAAGTATGGGCCAACCCGGAACTACGTCTCGCGCTTGAAAGTCGTTCTCGCATCCGGAGAAGTCCTCGATCTGCGTCGTGGAGCGGTTCACGCAGACGAAAGCGGCGTGCTTCGACTCGGAAACTCAATCGAACTGAAGCTCCCGGAGTATCGGCGGCCCAACACGCGAAAGAATGCGAGCGGCTATTTTGTCGCGCCGGGTATGGACGCGATCGATCTGTTCATCGGCAGCGAAGGCACGCTCGGTGTGATTTGTGAGATTGAAGTCAAGCTGATACCGAAGCCGCAGGGCCTCCTGAGTGGCGTTGTCTTTTTCGCCGACGAAGCCGACGTGCTAGCCCTCGTCGCCGACGCAAGAGAACATGCCGACGCGCGAGCGCTCGAGTTTTTCGATAACGAATCGTTGAACTTTCTACGCGCGAAGTATCCGACGATACCTGCGAACGCTGTCGGCGCAATCTTTTTCGAGCAGGAAACAAACGAAACGAACGAAGAGCGCGTGTTCGCCCAGTGGCAGGCATTGTTGGACCAGCATCACGGCTTTCCGGATTCGTGGTTTGCAACCAACGAACAGGACCAAGCGAAACTGCGTGAGTTCCGTCATCAACTCCCGGTGCTGATGAACGAATGGTTCGCGCACTACAAGCAGCGGAAAGTCTCGACTGACATGTCCGTGCCCGACGCCGCATTCCCCGGATTGTTTCGCTTATATAAGGACACGTTACGCGCAAGCGGTCTGCGCTACACGATCTTTGGTCACATTGGCGACAACCACGTCCACGTGAACATCCTCCCGCGCGAAGATGAAGAAGGCGCCCGCGCCCGCGAGTTTTATGTTCAGTTTCTTAAGTACGCCGCATCCGTCGGCGGCACGCTTTCAGCCGAGCATGGCGTCGGCAAACTCAAGCGCGACTACCTGCGAATTTTCTACACCGACGACCAACTCCGCGAGATGGCAGCACTGAAAAAAGCCCTCGATTCCAACGGCATTCTCGGACGCGGAAACATCTTCTCGGAAGACCTACTAACGTAATCCGCCGGTTCCCTTTTGTGTTTTTTGTGCCTTTTGTGCTTTTTTGTGGCTATGCTTCGTTTCACCACAGCCGGAGAATCGCATGGACGATCGCTAATCGCGATCGTCGAGGGTTTGCCTGCGGGCATGCCTGTAGACCATGAGCTAATCGATTACGAATTACGCCGCCGACAGCTCGGCTACGGCCGCGGCGGTCGCATGAAGATCGAGCGCGATCACGCCGAGATACTGACCGGCGTCAGACACGGTCTCACGCTCGGTTCACCGCTAACCCTCCTGATCGAAAACAAAGACTGGCCCAACTGGACCGACGTCATGGCGTCGGAACCGCGCGACATCGCGCCTGAGAAATCGCGCCGGTTGAAGCGCCCGCGTCCCGGTCATGCAGATCTTCCGGGCGGTCTGAAGTACGACGTACGCGATCTGCGCAACATCCTCGAACGCGCCTCAGCTCGTGAAACTACTGCGCGTGTCGCCTGCGGCGCACTCGCAAAGCAGTTGCTCACAGTCTTCGGCGTTGAAGTTCGCAGTCACGTGATCCAACTCGGCGGCATTCCCGAGTCGCCACTCGAGTTGAGCTGGGATCAACTCGCTGCAATTCCTGATGACGCACCGCTGCACTGTGCCGACAATGAAGCACAGCAGAAGATGATCGAGCTAATCGACGAAACCCGAAGGCAGGGCGATACGCTTGGTGGCATCTTTGAAGTCGCGGCGCGTGGAGTCGTACCGGGTCTCGGCTCGCACACGTCGTGGGATCTGAAACTCGATGGACTCCTCGCTCAGGCGGTGATGTCGATACCGGCTGTGAAAGCGGTCGCGATCGGAGCTGGCGCGGAAGCCAGCAGTTTGCCGGGTTCCGAAGTACACGACGAGATTGCTTACAACGCCGAGACACGCGAGTTTATTCGCGAGACAAATCGCGCAGGTGGGCTCGAAGGCGGCATCACAAACGGCGAACAGATCCGAGTACGTGGACATCTAAAACCGCTTTCGACCTTGCGCCGCGCGCTTCGTTCAGTCGACATCGACACGAAGGAAGAAGAGGCCGCTGCTTTCGAGCGTTCCGATGTGACGGCAGTTCCAGCGGCGGGTGTGATTGGCGAGTCGATGGTCGCGCTCGTGCTCGCCGGCGCGATGCGCGAGAAGTTTGGTGGCGACAGTTTGGGTGAGATGAAACGCAACTTTGAAGGGTACAGGGAGCAGCTCAGAGGCTATTAAAGGGTTTCGCGCAAAGACGGAGAGATAGCAAAGACTGAACTATGCAATCTTTGCGCCTTTGCGTGAGATAACCTAGAATCCACTTATGGCTTTATTGGAAATAGTTAGGTGGCCGACGCCGGTGCTCGATACACCTGCGGATCCGGTGACCGAGTTTGACGCCGACCTCGCGAAGCTCGTCAGCAACATGTTTGAGACGATGTACGCCGCGCCCGGTGTGGGCCTCGCGGCCGTGCAGGTTGGTGTTCCGAAGCGACTTTTTGTAATGGACTGCTCGGGTGGAAAAGATCCGTCACAGCGTGTGGCGTTGATCAATCCCGAGGTGCTTCGCGTTGAAGGAAATCAGAATGGTGAGGAAGGCTGCTTGTCGTTCCCGGGAATTTTCACCCCCGTCGAACGCAGCCTGCGAGCAATCGTGCGCGCACAGGACGTCAAAGGCGAGTGGTTCGAACTCGACGGCATGGAACTGACCGCGCGCTGCATGCTGCACGAAACCGATCACTGCGACGGCATCGTGTTTCTCGACAAGATGAGCACCATCAAACGCGAGATCGTAAAACGCAAAATCAAAAAACTTCAAAAAGCCGGCAAGTGGGATTAGCCACGGATTTACGCGGATGAACACGGATAAGATCTGATCCGCGTTTATCCGCGTTCATCTGTGGCTAAAAATATAGGAGCAGATAATGTCATCAGAATTCCGTAATGAACCGTTTACAGATTTCACCAAAGAAGAAAACGCCCACGCGATGCGCGAGGCGATCGCGAAGGTGCAGAGCCAGCTCGGGCGCGAGTATCCGCTCGTGATCGGCGGCGAACGAATCGCCACGGGCGACCTGCTCGAAAGCATCAATCCCGCCAATCGCACACAGGTTGTCGGCCGATTCAACAAGGCCACGAAAGAGCTCGCCAACCGCGCCGTCGAAGAGGCAGCAAAAGCTTTCGAAACGTGGAAACATGCTCCAGCCGCGGACCGCGCCGCACTACTGTTTCGCGTCGCCGAGATCATGCGCGAACGCAAACACGAGCTCTCGGCGTGGATGATTCTCGAAGTCGCGAAGACCTGGCCCGAAGCCGACGGCGATACCGCCGAAGCCATCGACTTCTGCGAATTCTACGGCCGCGAGATGTTGCGCTACTCGGGCGATCATCAACTGACTCATATCCCGGGCGAACAGAATGAGCTTGACTACATTCCGCTCGGCGTCGGTGCGGTCATTCCGCCTTGGAACTTTCCGCTCGCAATCATGGCCGGTATGACAGTCGCTTCGGTCGTCACCGGCAACACAGTCGTTTTGAAACCTTCGTCAGACTCGCCGACGATCGCGTTCAAGTTCTTCGAAATACTCGAAGAAGCCGGACTGCCGCCGGGAGTGGTCAACTTCATGACCGGCTCGGGTGCGGAAGTGGGCGATGTCGTTGTGGACCACCCGAAGACTCGTTACGTCGCGTTCACCGGATCGAAGGAAATCGGACTGCGGGTCAACGAGCGTGCAGCGAAAGTTCACGACGGCCAGATCTGGATCAAGCGAGTCGTGGCGGAGATGGGCGGCAAGGACGCGATTATTGTTGCCGACGACGCGAATCTCGACGATGCGGCAACGGGTGTGGTGCAGTCAGCATTTGGATTTCAGGGTCAGAAGTGTTCTGCGTGTTCGCGTGCGATCATCGATGCGCGGGTTTACGATACGATGGTCGACAAGATTGCCGAACGAACAGCGAAGCTCAAGCTCGCCGATCCGGCCGATCCGAATACGAACCTGAGCGCGGTGATCAATGAGAAGGCGTTCAAGAGCATCAACGCTTACATTGAAAAAGGGAAGAGTGAAGGCGGACGCGTCGTGGCCGGCGGCGGTTCGGATGGCGAGCAGGGGTTCTTCATCGAACCGACAGTTATCGCTGACGTGAAACCGGGTGCGACGATCGAGCAGGAAGAGATCTTTGGCCCAGTGCTCGCCGTGATCAAGGCAGAGAATTACGACGACGCACTCAAGATCGCGAACGATACACAGTTTGGTCTCACTGGTGCGGTATACAGCAGCGACGAAGCGAAACTGCATCGCGCGCGCAAAGAGTTTCATGTCGGCAATCTGTATCTGAATCGTAAGTGTACGGGCGCGCTCGTGGGTGTGCATCCGTTCGGCGGCTTCAACATGTCGGGGACTGACTCGAAGGCAGGTGGACGCGATTACCTGCTGCTGTTCATGCAGGCGAAGGTCGCGTCGGAGAGAGTTGGAGCGACGACTAAGAGAGCCGAGGCAGGAACGGCCACGGATTAACACGGATGGCACGGATAGTTTTTATGGGTACACCCCAGGCTGCCGTGCCAACCTTGCGGCAGTGTGTTGCCGACGGGCATGAAGTGGTGGCTGTGTGGACGCAGCCGGATCGACCTTCGGGGCGCGGCAACAAGGTAAGTTTCTCTCCAGTCAAAGAGTTTGCCCTCTCACAGGGTCTCAGTGTGTTTCAGCCCGCGCGAATCAAGAACGACGAAGCGAAGCAACTGTTTGCCTCGCACGATTCTGATGTCGCGGTGGTGGTCGCTTACGGGCGGATCCTTCCCGAAGAGTTTCTGCGCGCGCCGCGTCGCGGATGTATCAACGTTCACTTCTCGTTGTTGCCGTTGTATCGCGGTGCTGCGCCGGCAAACTGGGCAGTCGTCAATGGCGAAACGGAAACGGGCGTGACGACGATGTTCATCGAGCCGGCGCTCGATACTGGTCCGATTCTCCTGCAAAGCAAAACCCAGATAGGTACGAAGGAAACGGCGCCGGAGTTAATGCAGCGGCTGGCGGAGATTGGCGCCGGGCTTCTCGGTGAGACACTCACGCGTCTGGACGAACTCACGCCACGTCCTCAGCATGATCGCGATGCGACGTTTGCGCCGATCTTGAGAAAGGAAGATGGGCTGATTGACTGGAAGGAGAGTGCGTTTGCAATTGAGCGACGCGTGCGTGGTTTTCAGCCGTGGCCCAACGCGTACACCAGTTTTAATTCGAAGGGTCTGACGATTTGGAGCGCGGATCTGACGGATAATCCAAACTCCAATGCAGCGCCCGGGAAGGTGATTATCGCGGATCGGAATGATTTGGTTGTGAGCTGTGGCGAGGGTACGGCGTTGCGACTAATCGAAGTTCAACCGGAGGCGCGCAAGCGAATTCCGGCGCGCGACTTCATCAACGGCATGCATTTGAAAGTTGGCGATCGTTTTGGCTAAGCCGTCGAACGTAATCACTCCGGCCCGACTTGCTGCTTTCAATATCCTCAAGCAGGTGGAGACTGGCGGGTTTTCCTCGATTCTTCTTGCTTCCGACGAGCCTCCTCTACGACCTGCTGACAAAGCCCTCTGTCACGAACTGGTCCTCGGTGTACTCCGCTGGCAATTACGGCTCGACAAGATCCTCGATCACTTTTCCAAACGTCGAATCGAGAGTCTTGATCCGCCCGTGCGCATCGCGCTACGACTCGGTCTTTATCAACTTCGTCATCTGACGCGCATCCCTCCCTCAGCGGCCGTCAATGAATCCGTGAACCTGGTTCGCGCCGCACGATTGAGTTCGGCGACGGCGCTTGTTAACGCCGTGCTGAGACGTTCCACAAGAGAACCTGATTTCGATCCGGCTGCAGCTGTTTCAGACCCGCTCGAGAGAATCGCAATTAAAACTTCGCATCCCGTCTGGTTGATCGATCGTTGGGCAACGGCGTTTGGTCTCGATGAAGCTGAGTCGTTTGCAACTTCAAACAACCTGCTGCCGCCGACAGCGTTTCGAGTTGTGGCGAATCGAGCAGATCCATCTGTGATCGCTTCAAGACTGACTGCGGCGGGTGCGACACTCGAGTCATCAAACATCGTCGATGGAGCGTGGCGGGTATCGGGCGCAACTCCGCTGCTGCGAGAGTTAACCGCGGCCGGTGCGATTTACTTGCAGGACGAGGCTTCACAACTTGTTGCACAGGAGTTGGAAGTGAAGCCTGGTGAGCGAGTGCTGGATCTTTGTGCGGCGCCAGGTGGGAAGACCACATTGATTGCCGATCGAAGCGGTGATTCTGCGTTTATCGTTGCCGCTGACGTTTCGGAGACAAGAATGGCGACAGTAGGGAACACAATGCGTTTGCACGAACTCACGAGTATCAGGCCCGTAATTCTGAATGCGCTTGAGACGTTGCCGTTTGCTGAGCGCAGTTTCGACAAAGTGCTGGTCGACGCGCCGTGTTCGGGCACGGGCACGTTAGGGCGAAATCCGGAGATTCGATGGCGACTGATGTCGTTCGATATCGATAAGTTCGCTGTGCAGCAGAAACAGATCCTGAGACGAGCGGTTGAGATGGTCAACCCTGGTGGACTTTTGATCTACTCAACTTGTTCGGTTGAGCGTGAAGAAAACGAGGAAGTGATTGAGGAAGTCATCGCGCGTGACGAGCGATTCGACCTCGTGAAAACAACGCGCACATGGCCGCAGCGCGAAGGGTGCGATGGTTTTTTCATTGGAGTGTTTGCGAGGCGAAGATAGTTTTACGCAAAGACGCGAAGGAGACGCAAAGGCGCAAAGAAAAGATCACTTCTTGTCTTCTTGGCGACTTTGCGTCCCCTTCGCGGCTTTGCGTGAAACCTGCTTGCTCCCCGTTCATAGCGGGTGCTAGACTTCGCAACTTGGTGAGTTTAGTTGCCAGAGTTGTATCTATCTTCCGCAGTATCGCTATCGTTATCGCGATCGCGGTGGTTTTTCTTTTCGGAGTTGCAACCACCGTTTATCTATCTCTCCGCAGCCCCGAAGTGAAGGTTCCGGATGTTGTCGGCAAAGATAGATTCGAGGCCGAAAGAATTCTGGCTGACGCGGATTTGAAGTTTCGCGTGCGCTCGACCAGGCCCAGCACTGAGGCCAAGCCCGACACGGTTTTGTTCCAGTTGCCACGTCCCGGTGAGGTTGTGAAAACCGGTCAGACTGTGGCCATGGACATCAGTCGCGCTGCCAAAGAAGGCGAGACACCTGAAAAGGTAACACCCGACGAACCAAGCGAGAGTCGCAACACCAACTCCGCGGCAAACACTAACGAGAACAAACCGAAGAAACCGCGGCCCAGGAATACAAACGAAAACGCAAACGGCAACGCCAACGCGAACGGCAACACGAATAAACCAGCTAACGTGAACCGCTCGAATGTAAATACTGGTGTTAACGCGAACGCCACTCCCCGAGCTAATGTGAATCGGCCGGTTCAGCCAAACGCGAATACGCGACCGGCGGCAGTCAATGAGAATAAACGTCCAGTGGTTCCTCGGCCCACACCGAATCGTGAATAGTGACTAGAGAGCGAAACATCGAGATCGCGCCCTCGATTCTTTCGGCAGACTTTTCCTGTCTGGGAGATCAGATCAAAGCTGTCGAACGTGGTGGCGCGGGCGTGTTGCACGTCGACGTGATGGACGGGCATTTCGTGCCGAATATCACTGTTGGTTTGCCGGTGGTTAAGTCGCTCGCGGGTTTCACGCGTCTGCCGATCGATGCGCACCTGATGATTTCAGAACCCGGCCGATATGCGACGCAGTTTGTGAGTGCCGGAGCGCAGATGGTTTCAGTTCACGTCGAAGCTGACCCGCATCTGCACCGCACGTTGATGGCGATCAAGGACGCCGGCGCGCAGGCTGGAGTCGTGTTGAATCCCTCGACACCTGTTGTTTCTGTCGAGGAAGCATTACAGTTTGCGGACTATGTTCTGGTAATGTCTGTGAATCCTGGTTTCGGTGGGCAGAAGTTTATTCCGCAGTCGATCGACAAGGTGAAGCGGCTGCGCCGCATGATTGACGAGCGTCAATTGAACGTTCGTATCGAGATTGACGGCGGAGTCGACCGGAAAAACATCGAAACAGTGGTCGCTGCCGGAGCCGAGATAATCGTGGCCGGATCGGCCATTTTTAATACACCCGACGCTGAAGCCGCAGTAAAAGAACTCAAGAATGCCACGGTCCAATGGGTTTAGGACCGATTTGTGCTTTTTGTGCGTCTTTGTGGCAAACCGGATGACCCGGAATTGAATCCGATACCCGTTAAGTCTCTGAAACTCGACTCGCACCAAGACAAGTTTTTGCTGGAGGTTTGATTTTATGAAGTCTCGCTTGTTTATTTTGGCGGTTTTCTGTGCCCTCGTTTTTGGGCTTCCACATGCTGGATTTGCCCAAAAGCCCGCCGGCCAGACTGAACTGTCTACCATTCAACGGCTAGACGTCATGGACTCAAAACTCGACTTGATGCGCCGCTCGCTGAGCAGTGCCGTCAAAGCGATGGAGACCAAGAGCACCGACAAGGACAAAAAGGCCAACGCCGATGATCCGGTCGTCCGTTTGAAAGGTCTTCAGAAGGAAGTTTCCTCATTGACTTCCGAGGTCAGCGATATCCGGCAAAAGAACGAAAAGGCTGAGAAGTTTGATGCGACCGCCCTCGATCGCCTCGAAGGTTCAGTCGCCGAATTGAATACGCGCGTTGAGAGCGGTTTGCAGGAAACTGCCGGCGCGCGCAATTCTCTCGCAACCGCCGCACCGTCCGATAAAAAGAAGAAGAAAAAAGGAAAGTTGTTTGGTCTGCTTGGCGGTGGCGATGACAAGTATGCGGAACTGACCGGCACCGCTGTGGCTGGTCGCGATCGTGTTCTGTTTGAAGAGGCAACCAAAGAGGTTCGCAAGAGTCACTTCGATACCGGTCGTCTGCTCTTCGCCAACATCATCAACACGTATCCTGATTCACCGTTTCTGGCGCTCGCGAAACTCGCTATTGCCGACTCGTTCTTCCTCGAAGGAACCACGAGCTCATTGATTCAGGCCGCGCAGGCTTATCAGGACTGGCTGACGTTCTTCCCGACGGATCCGCTGGCAGACGATGCGAGTTTGAAAGTAGCTGAGGCAGAGATGCGTCAGATGGGTCTTTCTGATCGTGACATCTCGCATGCTCGCAAAGCTGAGCAACGGCTGAAAGTGTTGTTGCAGACGTATCCGAAGAGCCCGCTTCGTGGGACCGTCGAGTCGCGTCTGCGCGAAGTGCAGGAAAATCTGGCGATGCACAATCTTCAGATCGCGCGCTTCTACTACGAAGTGAAGTTCAAGACGGACAAGGGCGGACTCAAGGGCTCGCAATCGCGTTTGAAGGAGATTGTCGATAAGTATCCGTGCTTCTCTTACAACGACGAAGTGTTTTTCCGTTTGGGCGCGACTTACCAGGCGGAAGAAGAACCGGACGAAGCGGCGAAGTATTATCAGAAGCTGGTGCAGGAATATCCGGAAAGCGAATTCAACGAGAAAGCTCGCGAGCAGTTGAGCATCATCGGTGCGCCGATTCCCGAAAAGAGCACGCCGAATCCGTGTTCAGTGAAAAAGCAGCAAACCTTTATGGGTAACCTGATGCAGCAGGTTTCCGGCAAGGCTGATGTCACCACGAACAAGAACGGCATTCTGATCAGCAAAGACGGAAAAGAAGGCACTGACCTGATCGATGAAGCTCTTCGTTTCAACGGATCGTTGCCGGAATTGACGACGCCCGATGCGCCGACACAACGTACGCCGAAGACGACGACGCCTGCAACGGATAAGTCGAAGAACGCGAACGCCAATGGTGTTTCGCCTTCGGCAGCCATAAAGCCGTAACTGTTTTCCCGCCCCCAGCGGAGATTGAAAATTGGATCCTACGTCGCCCGAAGCGCAGGCGGAGTTAGCAAGAAGGCATAAAGCCGCAGCCACGACCGTACTCGGTCTCTTGGTGGCGGCTATTCTGCTTTCGGTGCTGGCATTCCTGGGCAAACCTTACTTTACCCTCAGAGAGAATCCTCCTCTCTATTTTGCCGTCAGAATCATCATCCTGATGTTTGGCTTGGGCTCTGTCGTGTGGCGGAGAACGAAGTTTCAGCCGGCGCGGCTTCAGGACATCGCTGGTCTAGCCGGCGTTACGGGTCTACTGAAAACACTCGAGAAGACGACAATCCAGATTGCGTTATTCGGCGCAGCGATAGCTGCGACAGGCTTTATCGCAACCCTCATGACCGGCGATCCTGGTTACAGTTACCTGGCGGGGGCGGTCGCGGTTCTCGTTCTGATTTACTGTTACCCCACCAAATCCTCCTGGCTCCGCGCGCTTTATAGATTCACCGAAAAACAGCCGCAGATGAACGCGGATTAACGCTGATCTGCGTTTATCCGCGTCCATCCGCGGAAAAATTTCACCAAATTTACTGGAACTACAATTCTGTTGATCCATGTTTTTCCAGTTGGTACTCTGCCTGTTGGTATGTTGCGCGTGCTACCAATCTCGGCACTCTTACTTGGCATACTTTGCCAGGCGGCTTTCGCTCAGGATGCCCGTCCGCAGCCAGTCGCACGGCTGATCACGTCACTCACGCCTGTCACAGCCCGGCCCACGAACGTTATACCCGCCGAACCAAACGACATCGAGAGACGCGCATTCGAACAGACCAACATCGTCCGCGTGAAGAACGGCCTGGCGCCGCTCGTCTGGGACGCTGACGTCTGCCGCATGGCCCGCGTTCACTCCGAAAGCATGTCGCGTCTCGGATACTTCTCACACGTAACGCCAGACGGATTGCACCTGCGCGAGCGAGCACGCGAAGCAGGCATTCTGAGGTATCAGGTGCTCGGTGAGAACATCGCATTCAATCAGGGATTCGCCGATCCGGGGGCATTCGCAGTAGAACGCTGGATGCAATCTGAGAAGCATCGCGCTAATATCCTCTCGCCCGAATATCGCGCGATGGCAATTGGAAGTTTCATCGCCGCGGACGGCTCGGTTTATCTTACTCAGACATTCATTACGCGTTGACCAACACATCGCTTAAGCTTTCTTCCTTCGCCAAAATCAACTCTTTTCTGCGTATTCTCGGCAAGCGACCCGACGACGGGTATCACGAACTCGTGACCTTGCTGCAGACGGTTTCACTCTGCGACGAGATCAGGTTTCAGTTGCGTGATGACGACCAGATCACTCTCCATTGCGATGATCCGTCGATACCCCTAGACGAAACGAATCTCATCGTTAAAGCAGCCGATGCATTGAATAAACGTCTTCAGTCGTCGCACGGCGCAGACGTAACCCTGATGAAAAGAATTCCGGCACAGGGTGGTCTCGGAGGCGCCTCGTCCAATGCGGCCGTGACATTGTTTGCGTTGAATGCTCTGTGGCGCGGTGATTTAAGAGTCGATGATCTGTGGCTGATCGCTCGCGGTTTAGGCGCTGACGTTCCATTCTTCCTCGTCGGCGGCCGGTGCCTCGGAATCGGCACTGGAACGACAGTCAAACCGGTTCATGATCCGCCAAAAAGGTCGCTGATCGTTGTTACGCCGAACGCTAAAGTCGCGACTGCAAGTGCATACGCAGCCCTAAATGCTGCTTCCTTGACAACTTCGGAGTCGAACTCTATTCTTTCAAGTTCCCTTGCGGACATGTTTTCCGCCGGCAGTGGTCGATGGCCTCTGCAAAACGATTTTGAAGGGGTGATCTTTGAGATAGAGCCTGAGATCGAGCGCGCGAAAGTGGCGTTGCTTGATGCAGGTGCGCGGGGCGCTTTGTTGGCTGGAAGCGGTTCGAGCGTGTTTGGTGTCTTTGATGACGAGGTGGCGAGGGATCGCGCCCTTGATAATCTAAAGTGTGAGACAGGATGGCGAGTGTTTTCCTGTGAGACCGTTTCACGCGATGAGTATTTCAGAGCAATGAATTCATCGGGGTTCCCGCTTTTTACGCTCTCTTAAAACTGCAAACAGACAAACAAATACTGGGGCGTAGCCAAGTGGTAAGGCACCGGTCTTTGGAACCGGCATTCGTTGGTTCGAATCCACCCGCCCCAGCCAGATTAGCTGCTTTGTGCTTGGTACTTTGATCTTTGTTTAGTTGGATCTAACAAAGTACTAAGCACAACGTACAAAGCCCGAGCGAAGCTATGAGCACAACCGGCGGCATCAAGATCTTCTCTGGAAACGCGAATCCCAAACTGGCGGAAGAGATTTGCCGCCATTTGACCTGCGACATGGGCAAGGCATTTCCGGAACGTTTTTCTGACGGCGAGTTCAACTTTCAGATCGACGAAAACGTTCGCGGCGGCGATGTCTTCATCGTGCAACCGACTTGCCCTCCGACAGATGCGCACCTGATGGAACTGCTGGTGATGCTCGACGCATTTCGTCGTTCATCAGCCGAACGCATCACGGCCGTGCTTCCGTATTACGGCTACGGCAGGTCGGATAAAAAGGATCGCCCGCGAGTTCCGATTTCCGCGAAACTCGTCGCCAATTTGATCGCAGTCGCCGGCGCCGATCGCTTGCTTACGATCGACTTGCACGCCGCGCAGATCCAGGGCTTCTTTGATATTCCGGTGGACCACCTGTATGCTGCACCGGTTTTTATCGGCTACTATCAGGAGCATCCCCTTCCGAATTTGACGGTGGTGGCTCCCGATACCGGCGGCGCTGAACGCGCCCGAGCTTACGCCAAGAGGCTCAACGCCGAACTTGCTCTTTGCGACAAACGTCGCGAAAAGGCCAACGTGGCCGAGGTTATGAACGTGGTTGGCGACGTTCGTGGCCGTAGTTGTTTGATCGTCGACGATATGTGCGACACCGGCGGATCGTTGACGAAAGTCGCGCGCGCTTTGAAGGATGCGGGCGCTGAACGAATACATGCGTGCTTCACGCATCCGGTGTTTTCCGGCAAGGCAGTGGAACTGCTGCGCGAGTCGGATATTGAAAAAGTAATCGTTACGAACACGATTCCGCTACGCGATCACGCGTGCGAGCTTGATAAGATAAAAGTACTAAGTATCGCGCCGCTTCTGGCGAAAGCGATCAAGTCGATCCACGAGGAGACTTCTGTTTCCTCGCTCTTCGTCTAGCGAAGGGCAAACACTGATGGCTTAAACGAAGACCATCAGCGACCAATCAGAGATTACGCAGATGTCATCTGTGTGATTTGTGGTTCGTCGCTGAAAGTTTGTAAGGAGAACTCATGGCGGAGAAAAAAGAATACAAGGTGCAGGCTAAGCTGCGTGAGGGTCGCGGCAAAAACGATGCGCGGCGCACGCGGCGTGACGGCATGGTGCCGATTACAGTTTACGGCGGTGGAGCAGAGACTGTTGCTGCCGTCGCTCCGGCTCGTGACCTCGCTGCAATCCTTCGTTCTGAAGCCGGACGAAATACGATCTTCACGATCGACGTCGAGGGTGTGGGCGCAAGCGAAGTGATGTTTCACGATCGACAAATCGATCCGGTTAAGGGTCGTTTGATTCACGCCGATCTCGCCAGGCTTGTTAAGGGACAGAAGATTGAAGTGACAGTGCCGCTTCACCTCGTGGGTGAGCCGATTGGCGTGAAAGAGAGCCAGGGCGTGCTCGAACAGATCATTCGTGAAATCGAAATCCGCTGCGAGCCGCGCGAGATTCCTGATTCATTGGATGTAGATGTTTCTAATTTGGACGTGCATGACCTTCTGCATGTTTCCGATATTCCAGTCGGTGAAACGATTGAGATTCTGACTGATGCTGAGCAGGTGATTGCGACTGTCGGTATCGTGAAGGAAGAGGTCGCGCCTGTGGTTCCGGCTGAAGGCGAAGAGCCAGCCGAGCCCGAAGTGATTGGCAAGGGCAAGAAGGAAGAGGAAGGCGAGGAGTCCGAGTAAGTTTTTAGACAGGATTTACAGGATTTTCAAGATTTACATGTAAATCCTGATTAATCTTGTAAATCCTGTCCAAATGTTAATCGTAGGTTTAGGAAACCCAGGCAAAGAGTACGAGTGGACGCGCCACAACCTCGGGTTCATGCTGATTGACAAGTTGGCCCACGACGAAGGGATCGCTGTTGCACGACGCGAATGCAGTTCGCTTGTTGGTCGTGGCGAGATTGAAGGCACGGTGACAAAGCTCGCGAAACCGCAGACCTTCATGAATCTGAGTGGACAAGCAGTTTCGTGTTTGTTGTCGAAACTGCAAACAGAGTCGCCGATCGAGCAGCTCGTAGTTATCTCGGACGACCTGGCATTGCCACTGGGCGCGATACGCATTCGCGAACGCGGTTCGGCAGGTGGTCACAACGGACTGAAGTCGATCATAGCGTCGATCGGCACGAATGAATTCATAAGATTGCGGATCGGCATTCAGCCCGATCATCCAGTCTCGGATTCGAAGCGGTTTGTGCTTGATGAGTTTCCGCGCAGCGAGCGAACGGTAGTAGCAGAGGTGCTCGAGCAGAGCGCAAAGGCGATACGAACGATAATCAGAGACGGCGCTCTACGAGCAATGAGTGATTTTAATTGAGTGGACCTTACTGGAGGTTTTGATTTGGACACGAAGAGACAGTACGAAGTGGTCTTCATAGTAGACCCGACGGCCGACGACGAAGTGCCGAAACTCACCGAGAGCTTCTCGCAGATCGTAACCGATCAGGGTGGCGTGGTGGTCAAGGCCGAGACTATGGGCAAACGGCAGTTGGCCTACGAGATTCTGCACCACAAAGACGGCACGTTTGTGCTGCTCGAGATCGAGGGATCGGGCCGTGAGATTGCCGAGCTCGAACGCCGCATGCGCGTCAACGATCGCGTGCTGCGCTACATCACGGTGCGCGTCGATGAAGATCGCCGTCGTGCAGAAAAGTTGAAAGATCGCCGCGCGCGCAAAGCAGCAAAGCGTCCGGAACGAGGCGGCGGCGCTCCGTCGCGTCGTGGACCAGCAATGGAGTTTGCTGACGCTTCCGGCGAGTAATTGACCAACGAGTTAAGAGGATAATTTATGTCAACCAATTATGAAGACCGCCAGCGCGGCGGTGGTTACGACAGTGACGACGATGGCGATAGACGGCCAATGGGCGGTCGTGGCGGCGGTCGTCGCATGCACCGGCGACGTGTTTGTCGCTTTTGCATCGACAAGGTAGACCTCATCGATTTTAAAGACGTCAGGTTGTTGCAGAACTACCTTCCCGAGCGTGGCAAGATTTTGCCGCGACGAATCTCCGGTAATTGTGCGACGCATCAGCGCATGCTGGCGGAAGCTATCAAACGTGCCCGCAACATCGCGCTGCTTCCGTACACAACCGACTAAAGGGACAGGAGAAGGAAGATGGCACACACGAAAGTACTTTTGCGCGAGGACGTTGATGACCTCGGTGCGCGTGGCGAGATCGTCAGAGTGAGGGCTGGTTACGCGCGCAACTATCTACTGCCTCGCAATCTCGCCGTTGAAGCAACGGCGGGTAACGTTAAAGGCATTGAGTCCGAACGCGCGGCGTTGCTGAAGAAGGAAGCCAAGGAACGCGCCAGTGCTGAAGCTCAAAGCGAAACAATGGGCTCGCTCAATCTGGAGTTCAGGCGCAAAGCCGGCGAGCAGGGTGCGCTGTATGGCTCGGTGACCTCGATGGATATCGCCGAGGCGTTGAAAGAGCGCGGTTACGAGATCGAGCGTCATCGTATTCATCTGCGCGAACCACTGAAGCGGCTTGGTGAGTACACGGTGCCGGTCAGACTGCACCGTGAGGTTACCATCGATCTGAAGGTCAGAGTGGCTGCAGAAGGCGAGGTTATCGCTGGTCACATGACGCCTGAGCAGGAAGCCGAACTCGCTAAGTCCGAGGAAGCTGAAGCCACGGAATAACACGGATCTTCCGACACGGATTTAAAACCGAAAATTTTTTGCGCATTATGGACGCTGCATGTTTAATACAACTTGCAGCGTCTTCTTATGGCAGCTCCAGACCCAATTCGCGACCAACCTTTCGAACGCTCGCTTCCAAATAGTGCTGAAGCGGAACGCGCTATTCTTGGCGCTATCCTGCTCGACAACGGCTTGATTAGTCAGGCGATCGAACAGCTACGTCCGGAAGACTTTTACGTTCCTTCGCACCGTCGCATCTTTGTCGCGATGATCGCCCTCTTCGAACGCGGCGGTGAGATCAATCCGATTCTGATCGGTGAAGAACTCAAGAAAGAAAACGCGCTCGAAGCAGTGGGCGGTATCAGTTTCATCACCAACCTGACTTACGGTCTGCCTCATTCGACCAACATCGCTCACTACGCGAAGGTTGTGCGTGGCAAGTCGATGCTGCGACAACTCGTAAAAACTTCGAACAAGATCACACAGGAAGCACTAGCCGAAGAAGACGAACCCGAGATCATTCTCGACCACGCTGAGCAGGCGATCTTTCAACTCGCCGACGAACGAATTCGACAAGGCTTCATGCACGTCAAACCCATCGCCGAGCAACTGCTCGAGAAGGTCCAGGAGATGGAAGGCCGAGCGGCTGTTCTGACCGGACTCACCACGGGCTTCGCCGACCTCGATAAGATGACTTCGGGTCTGCAGAATTCCGATCTGATCATCCTCGCGGCGCGGCCGTCGATGGGAAAGACGAGTTTCGCTTTAATGCTCGCGGAAAATGCGGCGATTCTTTCCGGCGCTGTCGTCGGTGTGTTCTCACTGGAAATGTCGAAAGAGTCGCTCGTGATGCGCATGCTTTGTTCGCAGGGCAACATCGATGCGCAGCGTTTCCGCAACGGTTTTCTTTCGCGTCTCGAATGGGCACAAATCGCGAAGTCGCTCGGCGTTCTCGCCGACACGAAGATCTTTCTCGACGACACGCCGGGATTGAGCGTGCTCGAGATGCGTGCGAAGGCAAGACGTTTGGCCGCCGAACAGAAGAAGCTCGACCTGATTATCGTCGACTACTTGCAGTTGATGTCGGGTTCGTCGAAACGTGTGGAATCGCGGCAACAGGAAGTGTCGCAGATTTCACGCGAGCTGAAGGGCCTCGCGAAAGAGATGAATGTGCCGCTCGTGGCTTTGTCGCAGCTCTCCCGCGCGCCTGAGTCACGTTCCGATCACCGGCCGCAACTCGCAGACCTACGCGAGTCCGGGGCGTTGGAACAGGACGCGGACGTAGTCGCATTTATCTTTCGCGAAGAGCAATACAAGTCTCCTGAAGAGCGCGAAGCACTGCCTGAGGATCGAAAGAACGTGGCCGAGCTGATCATCGCGAAGCAACGCAATGGGCCAACAGGAACGGTCGATCTGAGGTTCACGCCGTCGAGCATGCGCTTTGATAATCTGTATCGTGAGTAGGCCGATCCCACAACAAGCTTCCATCCACCTCCTCGTCATCCGCTATTATTAATTCGACGTTGTCGAAATCGCAGTGCGTCGCCCGTCATACAAATGAGAGGAGAACGAGATGCTCTATGTTTTATTGATCTATGAAAAACCGGACGACTTTGCGCGCCGCGAGTCGGCTGTCGAGTCGGAAGCATACGCAGGCGCCTGGCGCGCGTATCACCGTGCCTTGCTCGATGCCGGGATCTTCGTTGGCGGCAAACCACTGGACGCGCCCGAAACCGCAACGACAGTGCGGTTGCGCGACAGCAAGCGCGAGATTCAGGATGGGCCGTATTCCAACACGAAGGAGCAATTGGGCGGGTTTACCCTTCTCGAACTGCCTTCGCTCGACGCCGCATTGGAATGGGCGGCAAGATGTCCGGCCGCCTCCTACGGTGTCGTGGAAGTGCGGCCAATTGCTGTCGAAATGGAGCCACGCGTCACCGTTGCAAACTCAAACTGATGAGCTGGCGCATCGCGCTGTCGAAGCGGTCGCGCGCGAATCTTACGGGCGTCTCGTAGCGCTGCTCGCAGCACGTACGCAAGATGTCGCAGGCGCTGAAGATGCGTTGGCCGACGCGCTGGTGGCGGCATTGACCACGTGGCCTCGCGACGGTGTTCCGCAGAATCCGCAGGGTTGGCTCTTAACGGCAGCGCGCAACCGCCTTCTCGATCGTGTGCGACATCAGCAGGTGCATGAACAGAGCACTCCGACTTTAAAACTCATGACGCGCGAGTTTGACGAGACGGCAGATCCGGATGCGTGGCCGGACGAACGTCTCAAGCTCCTGTTCGTGTGTGCGCATCCCGCTATCGACCCCAACATACACACACCGCTTATGTTGCAAACAGTCCTCGGGCTCGATGCAGTCGCGATTGGACGGGCCTTACTCGTCGCGCCGAAGACGATCGGACAACGATTGGTGCGTGCGAAGACCAAGATCCGGCAAGCGCGGATCGCATTTGAGATTCCCACGCCGGATCAGATCCCCGAGCGCCTGGAAGCAGTGCTGAACGCGATCTACGCTGCGTACGGCAACAGTTGGGAGGACGCGAGTGGCGCCGACCAACGCACAACGGAACTCGGTCAGGAGGCGATCTGGCTCGCGCGTGTGCTGCGTGAGCAGATTCCTGACGATCCGGAAGTACGTGGTCTGCTGGCGTTGATGCTTTATTGCGAGGCGCGACGTCCCGCGCGTCGCAGTGCCGGCGGCAGGTTCGTGCCGCTCTCCGAGCAGGATCCAAAAGACTGGCGCATGCCTATGATCGAAGAGGCCGAAGGTGAACTAGCGGCAGCCTTCCAAATGCGGCGAACGGGACGATATCAGATTGAAGCTGCCATTCAATCAGTTCACGCTGAACGTGCTCACACCGGTCGCATTGACGCTGCTGCCATTGCGGCGTTCTACGATCAACTCATGCAACTCGCGCCCTCGATCGGAGGCGCCGTCGCGCGCGCTGCAGCGCACGCGGAAGTTCGTGGACCTGAAGCTGGGCTAACTCTCCTTGATCAGATCGACTCAGAGGCCGTGATTTCCTACCAACCGTATTGGGCCGTTCGTGCGCACTTCCTGCGACAGCTGGGCCATGCGCTGGCTGCTGCCGAGGCGTTCGACCGCGCTATTGGACTCAGCGAGGACTCCGCCGTCCGTGCTTTCCTGACAGAACGTCGCAATAGTTTGACACCTCAGTAAGGCCTTGCCTCAAAAAGTCAGAAGTCATTGTTGGACACGGTCAGAACCACCTCGCGGTAGCGGGTGGGTGCAAGCGCAGCGCGCCAGTTGCTATGCGAGTTCGTTGGCTTCGCACCCACCCGCTACCGCGAGGTGGTTCTGACCGTGTCCAAGAATGATTTCGACTTTTGAGGTAAGCCGTCCGCCTGTAGAAATCAGTCCGCCTCAACCGTCACTACTTTGAGAAATCAAGAAGGAGTCAAAACCCATGTGTCCTGTATGTATGACAAACGTAGCTGTTGCGGTTGCAGGCGCTACTTCGGGCGCCGGCGTGCTCAGTTTTGTGGCGGTGAAAGTCCGCGCTTTGCGCCGGCATCGTCGCGAGCCACGCACAGCGCAAAGAAGAGTAAACAATGACCGAGAACAAGGAGCCAACCGTGAAGCAGAACAATGAGGAAAATAAAGCAATGAAGACGCCCTCTATCGTATCGGCGGAAGAGTGGGAGGCTGCGCGTCAGCAGCTTCTCGTGAAGGAAAAGGCTTTGACGCACGCGCGTGATGCGCTAGCCGCCGAGCGCCGGCGAATGCCGTGGCTGGCGGTGCCGAAGAAGTATGAGTTTGAAGGACCGAGCGGCAAAGTGAGCCTACCCGATCTGTTCGCAGGCAGGAGGCAGTTGATCGTCTACCGCGCGTTCTTCGAGCCTGGCGTGTTTGGCTGGCCCGAGCATGCCTGTCGCGGGTGTTCGTTCGTGGCCGATCAGGTTGCACACCTCGCGCATCTGAACGCACGCAACACGACGCTCGCGTTCGCTTCGCGTGCGCCGCAGCCTGACATCGAGCGCGTAAAGGCAAGAATGGGATGGCAGATGCCGTGGTACACCATCACGGACAGCTTCGACAAAGACTTTGGCGTGGACGAGTGGCACGGCACCAATGCGTTCATCCGTGACGGCGAGAACATTTTTCGAACTTACTTCATAAACAGTCGCGGCGATGAGCAGATGGGAAACACCTGGAACTATCTCGACATAACTGCGTTGGGGCGACAGGAGGAGTGGGAAGACTCGCCCGAGGGTTATCCGCAGACGCCGCCATACAAATGGTGGAACTGGCACGACAACTACGACGCCGAGGCATCACCCGATCCGAAGTGGGTTCAGATTTCCACGGCTGGAGAAGCTGCGTTCCGCAACCGCGACGCGGATTGAGGTCGTGTTCCCTGCGGCCTCTGAGTTAAGCATGATTCAGCGCAGAGGCCGCAGCGACTAAGGCTCGAACACCTTCGGATCGATCTGTTCGTTGTGTTTGATCTCTTTGACGTTATACGTCAGCGTCATTCCGGAGAGTCGCTGACTCAGAAAGAATGGATATTTAACCCCGTCAACCTCACGCCAGTCGTCCAGGTAAATCTCAACCAGAGCTGTATTAGCTCCGAGTGGCAGAACCAGATTAAACCGCACCGGCAAATACGTTTTCGCGTCCAAATAAAGTCGTTCAGTCTGTCCTGCGAACTGTCCCAAATCGAGCACGAAAACTTCTCGGTAACCGATCTTGCTCATGCCCGCCAAAGTTATTTTCGGGAAGATCCTTTTCGGTCTGAATTGTCCATAAAAATCAGCGTCTCGCTGGATCGACGCCAACTCGAGATTCTTGAGTGCTCGTAAACCAGTAGCAGTCCGAGTCCATCCGGTACGACCATTAAAACCAGCCTTGACGGTTCCCATCGGGTACGCCTGCATGGTACTTGTGATTTTGTTGGGCGCTTGAGCATACGTCTCAAAGCTGCCACCTCTGCTAACGCCAACCACGTTCAATTCGCCTTTGATCACGCGACTCGTTAACTTGTCAATCGCGCCAGCGCCACCCATGGCTTCCATGTGTTTCGCCAAAACTTCATCGAGTGTCGGTAGCGAACCCGAGCCCTGGATGATCTGACCATCATTGATCGTGACCCCACCGCTTCCGCCGCCAATTATGAGTGACTTTCCAGTCGACACAGGCTCGTCTGCGATCGAGGCGCTGACTGCGGAAGCTGAACTTCGAGTTCGAGGAGTGCCGTTCCCGCTGAGCGACTGAAGCAGCTCTTGTGCTTCAGCCTTCACAGCCTGATCCGAGTCGCGCGTCAACGGCTCAAGAATTTGCCGCGCCGCCTCCGCTTCCGAACGTTGCATGTAGATCTGCGCCAGCAGTAGCGCGTAACCAGGTTTTGAAGGATCGAGCTTCCGCGCCTTTTGGGCCATCTCGACTGCTTCGTCGAGCCGCTCGTTTCTAATGAGATCGACAAATGCCAGCAGGTGTGCCGCGGGTGCGTACTTTGGATCGAGCTTCATTGAACGCAGTAATTGCTCGCGCATCATCGCTGCATTCTCGGCGGAGTAACTGGATATCCGTCCTTCCGCGGACAAGTTTTCGCGGCTCAGTACATACGCGTGAAGATAATGGACTTGGGCATTCTGCGGCGATGAGGTTGCTTTCTGCAGGTACTTCTTCGCCTCTGCATAGCGGCGTTGGTAGACGTAAAGCACGCCGAGCGAAGCGTACGAAGGAGTGAACCCCGGATCGAGATCGATGGCTTGCTTCAAATACCGCTCGGCGTCACTGGCACGACCTGTGTGCGCCAATAGATCGCCGAGGTAGTAGTTGGCTTCGCCTTCGGAAAGTGCTGAGCGCTGCATCGCCGTGTAAGAACCGTAGGATTGCGGATCGATAGTGGCGACGCGTTGTGCTACCAGGTTTCCACGACCAACATAAGAGCGCAGTTCGTCTTCAAGCGTGGCGATAGTAATGCCGAATGAACTCTGGATAGCTTTTTCCGCGTCGTCGCCTCTGCCTACCTGCTGCAAGAATCGTCTGAATTGTTCCTGGCGCGTGGAATCGCCAAGCATCAGGTAATGGACCAGCGCCCACGACTGTCCATAAAAAATTCCACTCTTGTCGTCCTCGTTATAGTGTGGCGAGTTATGACCGATTGAGAAGAGCGTCTTCAGCGGTAAGAGTCCCTCGCCGCGGAGAAGTTGAATGTATGGATAGATGGGCGCGCCAAGTAGTGCGTCGTTTCCTGAAAACTGCAACGAGCCGTAGAGTTCGGCGAGACCTTCGTTCAGCCATAACGGCGCTCCGGGAATGTTGTCTTTGAGATGCAGGTGGACGTATTCGTGAAATGCAGTGCCGAAGGGATCGCGATCGTATGAATCGAGTGAGATCGCAATGTAGTTGACGTCATTACCGGGTTGGAAAAAACCGGAAACGTTCATCGCGCGTCCCTGGTAGATGGGTTTGAATGGACGGAACGAAGCCTCATCGCGAAAGACAATGACCGTGGTGGGCACTGACGAATCGATCACGTTCCGCGAGATCAGACGCGCGAAAGAGCGGTGAAAGAATTCGAGCCAGGCTGCGACCTGGCGAAGCTTTTCCGGATCGGCGTTGCCGATCACGAACATGTTGTTCGTGCGAACGCTGCGCCATGTGTCTCGAGACTGTGGTGCTGCGAGAAGGCGAGGCTTCGCCTGTGCTGCGCCGCTTTGGAAAGTACACAGTGCGGCGAGAATCAGCGCAATGAAGATCTTCATAAGTCCTTTCCTGGAGGGGAGCAGTAAAGGGTGGTTAGATTTTTGTTTTAAGCGCTATCGAGACCTTGATGGCCTTTGCGGATATAGCGGTCGAAGATAGCCGCGAGGTCTCGCTGCCTTTTCTCAATATCTCGCAGTCTTTCATCGATATCTCGCTGATTTTCATCGGTACGAATCTGACTGTTAATAAGCGCATCAATTCTATCGTTGGAGTGCTTCATACTGTCGAAAACCGAACGAAAGCCTTCATGGGTACTCGTTATGAAGTCTTTAACGGTCTCTGCCAACGTCGTTACAGATTCGGCCACTTGAGAGGAAATTTCGGCGGCGTGCGCAAACTTCTGTTCGTTGATTTTCTGGACTTCTTTGAATTCCTGTTTAAGTTCCTGCATCTCAGCATCAAACTTCGCCTGCTGGTTTAAGAGAAACTCTGTTTTTCTGTCCCATTCTTCGTTTGTCATTATGAGGATCGATTCTCCTTTAATCGAGGTTGAGGAAAGTGTAACACAGCGTGAGGTCATTATAGTGCTTAGCCACAGATTACACAGAAATCTGCGTAATCTGTGGATAAGTCGAACCCTCTCGAAAATCACTGCACGGCTTGTTCGAGGAGTGCGGCAAGTCGCCAGCCACCCTTATGGATTTCAGTCTTCACAACATCGGCGGCCCAGAGCGCGTAAAAGGTTCCACCCGCGGGATGTGTTCGCTCGTCCGCTCGCCCGCTACTGATTTCCGGCTTACCGTTTTCAAATTGAATGTTTTTGTATTGAAGACGCGAATGTGCTTCACGCGCAGTAGGGAGAATGTCGTTGGCTAACTGCTCCGCCCAGGTCTCGACGTCACCACTTAACTCCCAATCCTCAGGTGCTTTTTTCCCCAGGCGCTTGGCGATCTGGAGGTCTTGCTGTGAGCCGAATGCATTCTCGACTGTCTGGCCATCCCAGTATCCATGAAACTTCCCGGCTGATTTTCTTTGGCCGTTGACGAATGTGAAGAGCGTGAGCTTGTTTCCACCTTGATCGGCAAAACCAAGGTTCTGCGGCGTTGGCTCAAATGGTTTTCCGTTTGAATCGAAATACTCTGCGCCGACGTGCAGCGGTTGGTGAATGTCACCCATGTAATGCGTAATCAGAATCACTGCGATCGACTTCGTGATCGCACGATCGTTCGTCTCCGGCTCCTCGCCTTTCAATACACGAATGCAGAACGGAATCATTTTCACGACGTCAAACTCGAAACGTCCGACCGTACCATCGGCATATTTCTCATCACCAACCACCGGAACGTCAGTGTAGTGAAACTCACTATGTTTTGGTTCACCACTGCAATTCGCGTTGACGAAAGCCTGGAGCTCGCGATTGATCCGATTCGGGCCCGAAGGCGCTTTCCCGCATTTCCAACTCTTGATCTCATCGGGCAGAGTTGACGCGCGCTGAAGCGTCATACCGTCGAGGAGATTTCGAACTTTCTTTGCAGCCGCCTGATTATGTGCCAGTCGCTTGTCTGCGATTGCCCCCACAAGCTGATGTCCACGTGGTCCATATCCGTAAGTATTAACGGAGAAGATGCAAACGATTAATAAACCAACCACCATTCTGTTCATTCGTTGATGCTCCTTTCTGAGGGAAAGAAAAGTTGAGCGTGAGCGATGCGGAGTTTATGTCTGCGCGACAGTTCAGTCAATGAATCTTCTTACAGTAAACTAAACCATGTCTCTAGCTGAGAACCAGGGAAAACTTTTCGCACGGCGTCCGACCTGGGCCGAAATCGATCTCAACAACCTGGCCGCAAACTTCAACCGCATCCGTCAACGCGTTACACCAGCTGCTCGCGTGATGGCCGTACTCAAGGCGAATGCATACGGACACGGCGCGGTGGAGTGTGCCCAACGGCTCTCGCGCGAAGGCGCTGACTGGTTTGGCGTCGCGCTACCGGAAGAAGGAATTCAACTGCGCGATGCCGGAATCAAAGAACCGATCCTTCTACTTGCAGGTTACTGGCCCGGACAGGCTGCTGCCTGTATTCAACATCGATTGACGTCGGTTGTTTATCGTCTCGACATGATCGAGGCATTGAATCAGGCCGCGGCGAACGCCGGAATCGTGATTGACGTTCATGTGAAAGTCGATACCGGAATGGGCCGGCTCGGAGTTCGCTTCGATCAGTTGAACGAGTTCATCCCTGCGTTGGCGCAGTTCCGCAACGTGCGCCTTGATGGAATCATGACTCACCTGGCTGCCGCAGACGATGCGACGTGTCAGCCGTTGACTCATGATCAGATTCAGCGTTTCGACGACGCCGTGACGGTTTTTCGTGACCACGGATATCGACCGACGCACCTGCATCTTGCTAACTCAGCCGGCATTTTCGGACATCGGGAATCGTGGGGAAACCTCGTCCGGCCTGGCGGTGTGCTGTACGGATTGTGGCGCGATGTTCTTCCTCCTTCTACTTCGGATTCAGGACTACTACCAGTAATGTCGCTGCACTCGAAAATATGTCTGTTGAAGTGGGTGCCGTCCGGCGAGACGATCGGTTATGGCTGCACGTTCGAAGCATCGCGAAGAAGTTTGATCGCCACCATCCCGATTGGTTATCACGACGGTTACATGCGTGGCCTCTCGAATCGCGCTCACGTGATCGTGCGTGGCCGGTATGCGCCGGTGGTGGGGCGTGTGTCGATGGACCTCACCTTGATCGATGTGACTGACGTTTCCGGCGTCGAGATTGATGATCAGGTGACGTTGCTTGGTTGGAATCGCGATAGTCCCGATCTAAAAATAACGGCGGAAGATCTGGCTCGCATCGTGGGAACGCTCTCGTATGAAGTCACCTGCGGTGTCGGCGAACGCGTGCCGAAGTTTTATTTGTAGGGGAGATTATTGACTCAATCTCGAAGCCTTTAATACTATTCGAGATCCCCGCACAAACCTGAAAGATCTTTTGCTCGACTACAGATTCGACGAACTGGAAAAAGGAGTCCCTGAGATGACGTATGTTGTGAAGGCTGGTGATACCCTTTCGAAGATTGCAACGCGTAATGGCATCACACTGGCACAGTTACTTCAGCTTAATCCGTCGATAACGAACCCCAACAAGATCAGCGCTGGCGACAAGATCAATCTCCCCGACACTTCCACGGACAACACGAAACCGCTCCCCAGTAATTTTGTTCCCGCAAAACCTGTTAACACAGGCGCTGCTGCCGGCGGAGCGTTGGGTGCGGCTTTGGCCGACATGCTGGGCGAACTCTCGGCAAAGTATGAAACAGGTGGCCGCGGTCCCGGTACGGTGTCGACAGGCGCCGGTGACCCCGGCGGCGTTTCCTACGGCTCGTACCAGATGGCGAGCAAGATGGGGGTGCCGGCTCGTTTCGTCTCGCAGGCAGGCTTTCCCTGGCTGTCGGATTTTCAGGGTTTGAAAGCGGGCACTGCGCCATTCACCGCGTGTTGGAAACGCATTGCCGCCGCTGAAACCGACGCCTTTCAAAGAGCGCAGCACGCGTTCATTAAGAAATCCCATTACGACCAACTGGCTGCCAAGGTGTTGAATGAAGATGGTCTCGACGTGAACACGAGGTGTCGTGCACTTCAGGACGTGATCTGGTCCACTGCCGTGCAACATGGAGGCGCCACACCGATCATTCACCGAGCGATTGGAAATGTTTCTGTTCCGACGACGGATCCGAGCTACGACGAAAAACTGATCTGTGCGATCTATGCGGAGCGCGGGAAAAAGAAAGCTGACGGTAATCTTGCGTATTTTTCGAAGAGTTCTCCGGGCGTGCAAAAGGGTGTCTCAAACAGATTTAAGAGCGAGTTGCAGGATGCTCTGGCAATGCTAGCGAAAGAAGCTTAATCATTCGAGAATGCCGGACGAAGCAGAGAAACTTACCGTCGACGTCAACGATAAAGAAGCAGTGACAGCGCTTCTTTATCTTGCTGAAAAAAAGGACCGCGCGGGCCTGACGATCATCCTGGGCCACGGTGCGGGCGCTAACCAGACAAGTGGATTCATGCGCACGTTTGCAAAGGGGCTCGCGTCACGTGGCCTCGACGTGATGACATTCAACTTTGTCTACATGGAGCAGGCACGTTCAGTTCCCGATCAGAAGCATAAGCTCGAAGGGTGCTTTCTCGCAGTAATCCAAGCCGCGCTCAAACACAAGAAATTGAAGAGCAATCGACTGGTCCTCGGTGGGAAGTCGATGGGCGGACGGATCGCGTCGCAGGTGATGGCGGGCGAAGACAGGGAATCGTTTGCCGAGGACGTTGCAGGTCTCGTGTTTCTTGGTTATCCGCTTCATCCACCCGGGCAATCCACCAAGCTTCGCGTCGAACATTTCGAGCACATCAAGAAGCCGATGCTCTTCGTGCAGGGCACTCGCGACGCCCTTGGCAGTCCGGAAGAAATCAAACCACACCTCAAGAATCTTCGTCCGGCGCCAAAAATCTATTCGATTGAGGGCGGTGACCACTCTTTCAAGGCGCCGAAAAAATTCGGCAAGCCACCTGATCAGATCTTTGACGACGCAATGAATGAGATCGACCGCTGGGTCCGATCTTTGTAGCCACGAATTTATACGGATTGGGACACGGATTTGAACGTTGGAGACACATTGTCGTGGCGGCGGACGTTTACTGAGGAAGACATCCGTCTGTTCACAACTATCTCGGGGGATGGCGGCGAGCATCATCTGGTGCCGGACGAACACGGACGCCTGATGGCCCATGGTTTATTGACCGCAACGTTACCGACGAAGATCGGCGGCGACATGAATCTGATCGCGCGTGAAATGTGCTTTCGTTTTCACCGTCCGGTGTTTTCAGGCGATACGATTGAATGTGTAGTGACGTTGATCGAGGCGACGCGGGGCGATGGCTATCTCGACATTAACACCGAATGGCGTTGCACCAATCAACACGGAAAAGAAGTCATGACCGGCGGCGGCACTGGGATCATTCGCGACCGCATTGAGTAGTTTCTGATAAACGGCGGGAGAGGTACGGAAGGTTCGTCTTCCGTACCTCTTTTGCTTTGGCAGGACACACGTCTAACTACGGCAAAACGAAGTTGTAAGTGATCACACCTGACACCTTAACCGGCTGATTACTAAGCAGCGTTGGCGAGAACCGGGCCTGCAGTGCAGCTGACTCTGCAGCATTGACAAGAATCTGATGCGGGCCCGAGAGCGCTTTCGCAGAAACAACCTTGCCACTCTCATCAATGAGTACCTGAATGCTCACCGCGCCTTGAAGTCTCAACTGTTTTGCAATCGGCGGATAGTTCGGTTTCGGCAATGAGATAATTTTGCTGACCAGAACTCCTTGCGAAACCTTGAGCAACTTCGGGGGCTCAGGCTTAGGAGTGGCAGCGGGCGGTGGTGGCGGAGTGTCGATGACGACCGCCGGGGTATTACCGGTGCCGTTACGAACGCCTGGACCGTTGAAGGCGGGAGCAGGTGGATCAGCGTTGAATTTGCCGATTTCGGAATCACTCCGCGCTGGCGGTACATCACTGGCTTTCACGCCAATCACGGGCGGCATCTTCGTTGGATCAGACGTGCTGGCGATCAGGTCAGTACGAACTGAGCGCGTGGGAGTCGCATTCGAAGTCGACGCCGGACGAATGGTATTTCTTGGTAGTTCAGGCTGGACCGCTTCGGGCGCGAGCGGCACAAACGTGATTTCAAGTTCATAGCTCTGGCTGCCCAGATGTGCGTCGTAAGCATAGACACTAACGACTCCGCCAACGACGAGCAGCAGTCCATAGGTGACAGTGGTTAAAAGTACAAACGACCCGCGGCGCTTAAATTCTTTGGCATGCGAGGTAGATTCAATCAGGTTATTAAACATCGAGTTCCTCCGCTATTTGCCGGTGCCATTCGGGTCGCAGGAGCTTACTCGGCTGATTAGACACCATTAGTTAGGAAGGGTTCCTGGTAACGATGAACTTTGTGCTTAGTACTTGAGGCTCACTAAGGACTAAGCACAAAGCACCAACTTGCCATCAACTACGGCATTACGAAGTTGTAAGTAATCACTCCCTGAACTTTCACCGGCGTTTCCCCAATAATCGTTGGCGAGAAGCGAGCCTGCATGGCGGCCCTTTGTGCCTCTGGAATAAGCAATGGATGGCCACTACCCTTTGCGGAGATCACTTTGCCGGTTTCGTCAATCATTACCTGCACCGTCACCATTCCCTGGAGTCTGATCTGTTTAGCCATCGGCGGATAATTTGGTTTCGGCAACAAAAGCGCCTTGCTATTCAGAATAGTTGAGATCTTGAGCACCTTTTGGACCACAGGCGTCGGCTTCGGAGCCGGTGGCGGTGGTGGCGGAGCTCCTATATCGATTTGTGAAGTATTACTAGTGCCGCCGGGAACTCCGCGACTACCGATGGCAACATCCGGATCCACATTCCTGTTTGAGACCGAAGCACCGGGAGGCGCTGGCGGAATACTCTGAGGCGTCGCGCTGATTCCTCGAGGTGGATTGTTTGGGTTTGAAGTACTGTCGAATAAGTCAGTGCGTTCAGGATGTGCTGCGGGCCGTTCAGTGCTGGACGGCGGTCGCGCTGCAGTATTTCTTGGTGGCTCAGGTCGGACCGCTTCAGGCGCGAGCGGCACAAACGTGATTTCAAGTTCATAGCTCTGGCTGCCCAGATGTGCGTCGTAAGCATAGACACTAACGACTCCGCCAACGACGAGCAGCAGTCCATAGGTGACAGTGGTTAAAAGTACAAACGACCCGCGGCGCTTAAATTCTTTGGCATGCGAGGTAGATTCAATCAGGTTATTAAACATCGAGTTCCTCCGCTATTTGCCGGTGCCATTCGGGTCGCAGGAGCTTACTCGGCTGATTAGACACCATTGAGTGGGAAGGGTTCCGGATATAGCTTAAGTACAAAGAACAAAGAACGAAGTACCAACTTGCCATCGCCGTTCGCCCGACATAGGATTACTGCCGCTCTCCGAGTCCCTACACACTTACCAGGAGGAGATTGCATGGCGACCCAACGGGCGTTTCAGGAAGAACTCAATCCGTATGAAATTGCGAAGCAGCAGTTCAACCGCGCTGCTGATTACCTCGACGTCGATCCGTCGATGCGACACGTTTTGGAGAATGCCAAACGGCAACTCATTGTTTCGATCCCGGTGAAGATGGATGGCGGCGACGTGCAGGTGTTTGAAGGCTATCGAGTGCAACACAACATCGCACGTGGTCCAGCAAAGGGAGGCATTCGTTATCACCCGAACGTCACCCTCGACGAAGTCAAAGCACTCGCTTCGTGGATGACGTGGAAGTGCGCGACTGTCGGTATTCCTTACGGCGGTGGCAAAGGCGGAGTGGTCTGCGATCCCAAGAGTCTTTCGCGAAATGAACTTGAACGACTAACACGTCGCTATGCTTTCGAGATTGCGCCGATCATTGGTCCGGATCGAGATATTCCCGCGCCCGACGTTTACACTGACGAACAAACAATGGCGTGGATCATGGATACGATCTCGATGGTGCGTGGGCATACGGAGCTTGGCGTCGTCACGGGCAAGCCAATCTCTCTCGGTGGATCGCAGGGACGCGCGGAAGCAACGGCGCGTGGTTGTCTCTACGCGTTGCGTGAAGCGTGTCGCGTCAAAGGAATGAGTTTAAAGGACTCGCGTGTCGCAGTTCATGGTTTCGGAAATGCAGGCGCGAATATCGCTCGTCTGGTTGCTGAGGACGGAGCGAAAGTCGTCGCTGCGTGTGATTCCAAAGCGGCAGTTTACTCCGCGAGCGGTATCGACGTGACCGAAGCGTTAAGGCACAAAGACGAAACGAAGTCGCTGGCCGGACTCTCCGGTGCGAAAGAGATTGATCCTGACGAGATATTCGGAATCGATTGCGATATTCTTTTGCCGTCGGCACTCGAAAATGCGATCACGATGAAAAATGTCGGCAATGTAAAGGCGAAGATCATTGCCGAGCTGGCGAATGGACCAACGACACCGGGCGCTGATCGTGTGTTGGAGGATGAGGGAGTTTTCCTTATTCCTGACATTCTCGCAAACGCGGGTGGAGTGACGGTGAGTTATTATGAATGGGTGCAGGATCAGTACTCGTTCTTCTGGTCGGAACGTCAGATTAACGACACGCTGGAATCGACGATCCAGACGGCGTTCAATTCAGTGCATGAGATGTCCAAGCGTTACAACACCGACATGCGTACCGGTGCGTATATACTCGCGGTCGGAAGAGTTGTTGAAGCAACAAGTGTGAGGGGGATCTTCCCGTAGTATGGCAGATACAATCACAGTTTACGAAAAACCAACTTGAACCAAGTGTCGCGAGATGGACAAGCTGCTCCGTGAGAGCGGCATTCCGTTTGAGAAAGTCAATTACTACATTCAGCCTTTGAGTAAGAAGAAACTCACAGAGCTGCTTCGTAAAATGAACATGAAGCCGCGCGAGCTTTTGCGGAAGGGTGAAGCGGCATACAAGGAACTCGGATTGAGCGAGGATAAGTTCAGCGATACCGAATTGATCGCGATGATGGTCGAGCATCCGGATTTAATCCAGCGACCGATTGTGGAACGCGGGAGTAGAGCGGTGCTCGGGCGTCCGACGGAGAATGTGAAGGAGTTACTCTGAAAAAAGAAACAGTTTTCGTTTGCCAGCACTGCGGTCACAAGGTTGGCAAGTGGCTTGGCAAGTGTCCTGAGTGTGGCGAATGGAATTCTCTCGTCGAAGAAAAAGCGCAAACCTCGCGTCGCAACGGCGGTCGTAACGGCTTTAAACTTCGCGACGTCTCTGCGGTTCCGTTTACTGAGATCGAATCGCAGGACGACGTTCGCATTCCTTCGGGCGTCACTGAGTTTGATCGTGTCCTGGGCGGCGGCATCGTACCCGGCACGCTCGTTCTAATCGGCGGCGATCCGGGCATTGGTAAGAGCACGTTGTTGCTTCAAGTGGCCGATAAACTCAGTGCCGCCGGCGCACTCGTGCTCTACATTTCCGGTGAAGAGTCGGAACGGCAGATCAAGTTGCGAGGCGAACGACTCGCCGTCGAAGCCAAGAACGTTTATCTCCTGCCTGAGACTAATCTCGAAAACGTCATCAACGAAATTGAGCGACTCAAGCCTGGCGCGATAATTGTCGATTCGATCCAGACTGTTTTTTCCAGCGCGATCGAGTCGGCGCCGGGATCGGTTTCGCAGGTGAGGGAAGTCGCGCACCAGTTTCTCATGCTGGCGAAGAATCGCGGCGTTCCGATTTTTCTCATCGGGCACATCACGAAGGAAGGTTCGATCGCCGGTCCAAAGATCCTCGAGCATATCGTCGACACGGTTCTTTATTTCGAAGGCGAGCGACATCACAATCATCGTATTGTTCGGGCAGTCAAGAACCGTTTTGGCGCGGCGAACGAGGTCGGCGTTTTTGAAATGACCGGCGCCGGATTGAGGCCCGTGGCGAATCCGTCGCAGATGTTTTTACAGGAACGACCGCAGAACGTTGCCGGATCGATCGTGACTGCTTGTATGGAAGGCACGCGACCTTTGCTGGTTGAGATTCAGGCTCTCGTTTCAGGAACTAAATACGGGACCGGTCGACGAATGACGCAGGGCCTGGACCAGAATCGTGTGGCCCTTCTGATTGCGATGCTCGAGAAGCGCACTGGACTGCAACTCACCGGCGACGATGTTTTCGTGAACATTGCGGGCGGGCTTGACGTCGATGAGCCGGCGGCTGATCTTGGTGTCGTGACGGCGATTGTTTCGAGTTTCAAGAACATGACAGTCGATCCACACACCGCAGTCTTTGGTGAGATCGGTTTGACGGGCGAAGTCCGCGGAGCAATGCAGGCCTCGGTACGCGCGCGCGAAGCACAGGCACTCGGATTCAAGAAGATCGTGCTGCCTGCTTCGAATGTTGCTGGACTCGAGCGATTGTTAGGCGTGCGGGTTGTCGGTGTGCGATCTGTCGACGAAGCCCTGGACGAATTATTCTGATCCGCGTCTATCCGCGTTCATCTGCGGCTAAAATATTCTACCGTTAGGTCGTCGCCTATAGATTTTGACTCGGCCTTCTTAAATCCATCCAAATACCCTTCCGGCATAAACGCATCCGCACCGCTCACCGTCAACGGCACCTGCGTAATAATCCACTTTTCGACGTGTGGTAGGAAGGCCTCGTAGACCTGCGCTCCACCAATCACAAACAAATCCGTCGTGAGTGACTCGCCGAAAGAAATTACCGAATCAACATCACTCAAAACGAGCAAGGATTCCTGTGGCTCGATATTCGAATCGCGACTGAGCACGATATTGAGCCGGTTCTTGAGCGGCTTCCCAATCGTGAGCCACGTCTTCCGTCCCATCACCACCGCGTGTCCCGTCGTCGTCTCCCGAAAAAACTTCATGTCAGCCGAATAGTGCCACGGCAGCTTGCCACCCTTCCCGATGGCGCCTTTACGGTCGACTGCTGCAATTCCGATGATCATCTTTTACACCGCGACCGGCGCCGCGATCTTTCCGTGCGATTTGTACCCGACCAGGTTTAAGTTCTCGTACTTCACCGCCAACAATCCCTCGAGCCCGCGCAAATTGTTTTCGGGATCGTTAATCTTCAATTCGGGCAACGGCAGCGGCTCGCGTGACAACAGTTGCTCAACTTGCTCGAGATGGTTCTTGTAGATGTGATAATCGCCGAGCGTGTAGACAAAATCAGCAACCTCGAGCCCTGTGACGTGCGCGACGAGATGTGTCAGCAGCGCGTACGAACTGATGTTGAACGGCACGCCGAGAAACGCGTCGGCGGAACGCTGGTAGAGTTGGCAGTGAAGAATGCGACCATTCTCCACTTTGAATTGAAACAACGTATGGCACGGCGGGAGATCAACGTTATCAGCCTGGCGTGGATCCCAACCTGTCACGATCAAACGGCGTGAATCGGGATTGGTTTCGATCTGTCTAATCAGATTCGCGATCTGGTCCACTCCATCTTTCTCGGGATAATGTCCACCAAAAGATCGCCAGAGATAACCGTACACTGGACCAAGATCGCCGGCCGTCCGTCCAAACTTCGCGGTGTGTTCTTCGTCGGCCCACTCAGCCCAGATATCAACTCCGCGTTCACGCAGATTCGTCTCACTCGTGTCGCCCGACAAGAACCAGAACAACTCCTCCGCCACCCAGCGAAACGGAACACGCTTCGTCGTTACGATCGGAAACCCTTCGCGCAGATTGAACCTCGTTTGATAACCGAAATGTGAGATAGTGCCGACGCCGGTGCGGTCTCGATGTTCGGAGCCGTTGGTTAATATAGATCGCAGTAGATCGTGATACTGTCTCATATAGCGAGACAATCATACATGAAAAGATACAGACTCTGCTTCCTTGGATTCGGTAACGTCGGGCGTGCGCTCGCGCGGTTGCTCGTGTCGAAGACGAATGAGATGCGTGAGAGTTATGGGATTGAGTGGGAGATAGCAGGTGTCGCGACGCGGCGGATGGGTTGGCGGGCAAGTAAGAGTGCGATCGATGTGGCAAAGTTGTTGGCTGGGAATGATGAGACGGCGACGCAACACGGAATCGATGAGTGGTTGGCAGTAGCGAAGCCGGATGTTGTTTTCGAAACCACTTCGCTCAATCCTGAAAATGGTGAACCAGCGATTGATCACCTCAGAAAATCGCTCTTAGCCGGTGCACACGCTATCACAGCAAATAAAGGTCCGATTGTTTATGCATATGACGAGTTGAACAAAATCGCGATCGAACAGGGCAGGCGATTGATGTTTGAGGCAACAGTGCTCGACAGCGCGCCGGTGTTCTCACTCTTTCGCGAGACTCTGCCGGCCGCGAAGATTCGTGGTTTCAGTGGCGTATTCAACTCGACGACGAATGTGATTCTGGAAACGATGGAGGAAGGTCGAAGCTTCGCCGAGGGTGTGAAGACCGCGCAGGAGCTCGGCGTCGCGGAAACGGATCCGAGTCACGACGTCGATGGTTGGGACTCGATCATGAAAGTCTGTGCGATTGCGCGAGTGATTTTGCGCACGCCGTTGTTGCCCAGCGATGTGCGACGCGAAGGAATACGCGGTCTCGATTCGGCGACACTGAAGGCAGCGCGCGCTGAAGGAAAACCGTTCAAACTACTTTCGCGTGCGACGGTGAATGCGGATGGCTCAGTGACGGCTTTTGTCAGGCCTGAACAGATTGCATTGAACGATCCATTGGGTGGCGTGCGCGGCACCTCGCTCGCGATTCATTTTGAGCTCGACACGATTCCCGGTCTGACGATCATTTCGCACCGGCCCAATTTGCAGAGCACCGCGTACGGGTTACTTGCCGACTTCGTTAACGCGGATAAACGCGGATTGGTTACGGATTAGGTTGTGGAGATTTCGTGGACGCCTTCGATTAGGCGATCGATTTCTTCTTCGGATGTGTAGCAGGCGCAGCCCGCGCGTATCAGTCCTTCGGGCGCGAGGCCGAGGCGTTGCACGATTGTGTAAGCGTAGAAGTCTCCGTGCGAAAGGAAGAGTCCTTTGTCTGCGAGTCGACGCGCCGCCTCCGTTGAAGTGCAGCCTTCTATAGTGAACGACAGCGTCGGAGTTCGCAGTTCATCAGGACCTGGACCGTAGAGCGTGACGCGTGGCATCGAGCTCAATTCGTTCCAGAGCCGGTTGAACAAAGAAGAGTTGCGCACGTGCATCTCGTGAAATGCGCTGCGAAGACTCTCACGCCGGTCCGACTGCCCACCCAGCGACGCCAGAAACTCGACCGCCGCTCCTGCTCCGACCATTCCTTCCTGATTCTGTGTGCCTGTCTCTGCGTTCTCCGGGGCGTAATCAGGTGACGGCACGAGCTTCGGAAAATCGATCTGCTCGTAGTGCGCGCGTTTTGCAAAGAGCACGCCCACATGAGGTCCATAAAACTTGTACGCCGACATCCCTAGAAAGTCGCAATGAAGTTCCTTCACGTCGATCAACGTGTGCGGCGCGTAATGCACTGCATCGACAAACACGAGCGCGCCGGCCTCATGGGCCATCGCAGTGATCGTCCGGAGATCGTTGATAGTTCCGAGGGCGTTTGAGGCGGCTCCAATCGCGACCAGTTTCGTTTTCGAAGTGATGTAACGCTCGAGATCCTCGGTGTTGAGTTGGCCGGTCGCAATATCCATTCGTACCGTTCGAATGGTAACGCCGCGTTCGACCGCAAGCCGTCGCCACGGATCTATGTTGGCGTGATGGTCCAACTCCGTCACTACAATCTCGTTGCCCCGCTCATAATTCAAACTCAGCGCACGCGACAAGTGAAACGTGAGCGTCGTCATGTTTGCGCCAAAGGCAATCTCAGCAGGCGATGCGTTCAGGAATTCCGCAAACACTTCGCGAGCGTGTTCGAGTGCCGCATCAGTTTCAGCACTCGTCGGATATGCCCAGTGTGTGTTGGCGTTGTGGTGATAAAGATAATCACTCATCTGCTCGACGACGTATCGCGGCACCTGCGTGCCACCTGGTCCATCGAAATACGCAACCGGGTATCCGTTGTGTACGCGCTCGAGAGCGGGAAACTGATTGCGGATTTCGGTAAGAGATGCGGCTTGTGTTTGGATTTGACTGGTCGTGGTAGACATTTGGGTTGTCATAATACAGCACTAACTCTACTCAATTCGTGATTTCCAGTATCCTGGTGCGCGGCTGAGGTGCATGACGGCCACGATCAGTACGTAATCTTCCTCAATTGCGAGTCGCGCACTTTCCGTAGAGCATCCTCGCCTGGTATCGCTTTAACGCTTCCCGATCTGACCTCATCCCGGCGGCGCTTGGCTTCCGCGAGCCATAGTTCTTCAATTTGGCCCAGATCATCTCCCTCAAGACTTTCAACCAGTAGATCCGCGAGTCGCGCACGGGATTCAATCGGGAGGGTCATTGCTTGTTCGGCTAGTTTTTCAAATGCTGTCGCCATAACCATGACCTCGATTTAGACTCATGCTATCGCCAATTCTAAGAGACGATAGAGGCGTTGTCATGTAGTTATTCTGCCAACTGTCGAGTTCAGCAATTATTCATTCCGTTTTTTAAAGCCGCGCGTTAGAATTAACGCGGCCGTCGGCGCGCTCACCCTGGCCTCCGACCAGCCAATCATCGCCCAAACAATTCAGTGGCCGTTTTGAGGCTTCTCGCATGGTGGAATGCCTCACCTCAGGTCTTCACAGGCTAGCTGTATAGAATGCGCGACGACGACCGCAGACGTGACAAGAGATGGGATGTTTGTCTCGACGCAGTTTGGGACAGCAGAAGCGGAAACTTTACTGCCCGCGCGACAGACTTGTCCGAAGGCGGATGCTACATCGACAGCCTCAACCAACCGAATGTCGGCGAACACCTCAACCTCAAACTACAACTACCAAACGGCGATTGGCTCGAGTTAACCGGGGAGGTGGCGCATCAAACGCCACCGTTGGGTTTTGGTCTCAGATTCGTCGACCTTTCGGAGGAGCAACTGAAGAAGCTGAACTCGCTGATTGATCACTTAAAGCGCACTCACGATTCCGTCTCGGCGATCATGAGTTATTAGACGAAATTCTATTTACGCTTCCAGCGCACGCCGTCTTTCGTGTCTTCGAGGATGATGCCGCGATTGGCGAGTTCGTCGCGAATTTCATCGGCGCGTCCGAAGTCGCGGCGGCGACGCGCTTCCTGACGCTCATCAATCAACGACTGCACTTCACTATCGAGCATCTCGCGTTGTTGCTCGCCAAAGATATTCAAGACAGTGTCAATACGATCGATGAGTGCGAGCAGCTCGCGCTGATTGTCGGCGCGCACCTGTTTGCGAGCGAGCGCGGTGTTCACTTCGCGTGAAAGATTGTGAACTGCAGCGAGCGCGATTGACGTGTTGAAATCGTCGTCCATGCCTGCTTCAAATTCCTGCAACGCACGCGCAGCAGTTTCAGCCAGCTTCTCGTTGTTTCCCGGCTGCGTCTTCGCTTCACTTAATCGCGCACGAAAGTCACGCAGACTGGCAACAGTTCTTTCAGCACCGGCGAGCGCTTCGAAAGTGAAATTGAGCTGCTTGTTGTGAGGCACACTTAAAAGAAAATAACGAACAGCAGCGGCAGAGAAACCCTTTGCGGCAACATCGCGAAACGTGTAGTAGTTGCCCTTCGACTTCGACATCGTCTCGCCGTCGACTTTCAGATGTTCGAAGTGAATCCAGTAACGCACGAAAGGTTTTCCGGTCGCGCCTTCACTCTGTGCGATTTCGTTTTCGTGATGCGGAAACACGAGATCGATTCCACCGGCGTGAATGTCGAATGTCTCGCCGAGATACTTCATCGACATCGCCGAGCACTCGATGTGCCAGCCTGGACGGCCACGACCGATCGAGGTGTCCCACGCGGGTTCGGTTTCAGAAGCCGGCTCTTTCCAAAGCGCAAAGTCGCGAGCATCTTCCTTCTCGTACCGATCAGTGTCGATTCGTTCACTTGCGCCTGCGATGTTTCCGGCGAAGTTGATCTTCGAGAGCTTGCCGTATTCAGGAAACGAAGCGATGCGGTAGTAGATCGAATCGTCCGAACGATAAGCGTGACCGGTCGCTAACAGTTTCTCGATCAACGTCACCATCTCTGGGATGTGACGTGTCGCGCGTGGAACGATGTCGGGACGCTCGCAGCCGAGCGCGTCGAAGTCTTCCCACAGCGCGTCGATGTAGATTGCGGTGTATTCGTCGATGCTCAGGCCCGCTTTTTGTGACTCGGCGATGATGCGATCTTCCACGTCAGTGATATTCATGACGTGCGTAACTTTGTATCCTTTGAACTTCAGGTAGCGACGAACGACGTCGGCCGCCACGGCGCTGCGGAAGTTTCCGATATGTCCGTAATTCCAGACGGTTGGACCACAGTAATACATCCGAACCTCGCCCTCGTTCATCGGGTGAAATTCTTCAACGCGGCCGGATAGCGTATTTCGAAACTTGAGCATGGACTACGCAGGATAAAGCAGTCTCACGCAAAGGCGCAAAGGGAGCAAAGAAGAAGTCAAAACTTCGGACTTGCCTTTGCTCCCTTTGCGTCTTTGCGTGAAATCTCTCTAAAAGTGAACCCACCCGCTCGGTTTGAGTTCCCAGACGCGCGTTCCCTCCGAGACTCTGACGCCGTCGCCCGAACCGGTTATCTCACCGATGCGTTTTATCTCGACGCCGTCAACCCTTCTCGGTAGTCGCGCAACATCGGCCGGTTTCACAGTGAAAAGCAGTTCGAAATCTTCGCCGCCGTGCAGTGCGAGCTGAAGTGGATCGAGCGCACGCCGTCCACACAGTTCAGTCACACGATCGTCGACCGGCAACAAGGCCGAATCGATCAACGCACCAACATTACTCGCCGTACACAGTCGATTGAGATCAGACGAAAGCCCATCACTCAAATCGACCATCGACGTAGCGAGACGTTCTTCACCGAGCACAATACCCCAGCCCACGCGTGGCTCAGGTCGAAGCTGGCGCAACAAGATATGATCGAGCTTTTGTGAATCGTCATCGCCGAGATTTTGCTCGGCGAGATGCGCGCCACGTTCGATGAGTCGCAGTCCTGCAGCGGCAGCGCCAAGTGAACCGGTAACAAAAACCTGATCGCCCACACTCGCACCCGAGCGCATCACCGCCATCCCCGCCGCACATTCACCACTCACGATCGAATCGATAACAACGCGCTCATTCGTGCGTGAGGTGTCGCCTCCAATCAACTGCACACCGTACCGATTCGCGAGGTCCAACAATCCATCGTACAGCCGCTCCACGAAATCTGTTTCCCACACATCTTCGGGCACGCCGATCGAAACCATGGACCACAGCGGTCTTGCGCCCATCGCTGCAATATCTGAAAGTGAAACGGCGAGTGCTTTATGGCCCAGGAGATAAGGCGGGGTGGTTGTGCGACGAAAGTCGACGTCTTCAACCAGCAGATCGGCAGTGATGACAGTTTCTTTGCCCGCCGTGTTGCGCACGACGGCAGCGTCGTCACCAATGCCGGCAACAAGCGAATGTCCCGCGAGTCCGGCGCGTTTGCGCAGGGCATCGATGAAATCGAATTCGCTTTTTGTGGATCGTTTGTGGTCGGGACGTTGTTCTTGTTCGTCTCGCATCCTTAAAGATTACGACGAAGGGAATCGAGCCCTGCTTCTATTGTTTCGATCGACGTAGAAAACGAGAAACGCAAGTGACTCTCGCCTTGCGCGCCAAAAACAATTCCCGGAACAGTTGCGACCTGTGCGCGATTCAACAATGCTTCCGCAGCTTCGCGACTGTCTTTACTGATCCGGCTCACATCCGGAAACGCGTAGAACGCTCCTGCCGGTGGATCACAGAGCAGTCCGATTTCGTTCAATCCTGACAACATCAGATCACGACGCAACTTGTACTGCGTTGTGATCTCGGCAAGCGTCGCCGGATCGATCTTCATTGCAGCAACTCCGGCCCACTGCGTCGGGGTCGAAACACCATTCGACGAATAGAGCGTTGCTTTCTTTAGACCAGTCATCCATGGTTCAGTCGCCACTGCGTAACCGAGTCGCCAACCCGTCATCGCATACGACTTTGAAAACGTGAAGCAAGTGATTGTGCGTTCAAACATTCCTTCGAGCGATGCGATCGAGAAGTGCTCGCCGTCGTAAACGAGGTCTTCATACGCTTCATCTGCGACAACCAGCAGATCGCGATCCTGTGCGAACTCCGCGACCGCTTTTGCTTCTTCAGGCGTGAACACAACGCCGCTCGGATTTTGCGGAGTGTTGTAGTAGATCGCTCGTGTGCGTTCGGTTGAATACTTTGCGAGTGTTTGTTGAAAGCCCATCTCGCGCGCTTCGTCCGTTGGCACGAGAACACTGCGGCCCTGACAGTGGGCCACCAGATCTTTGATTGGCGTCCAGTAAGGCGAGAAGAGAAGCATCTCGTCGCCCGGATTCACAATCGACTGAAACGCGCCGAACAATCCCTGCATTCCCCCGTTGACCACAATCACATTTTCCGATTGCGCCGGAATGCGATTTCGCGTGCGCAACTTCTCGGCGATTGCCTCGCGCAATTCAGGAATGCCGGACGAAGGTGCGTAACGAGTTTGATTCTCGTCGAGCGCGTGCTTCATTGCTTCTTTGATTGAGTCGGGCGTCGGCATGAAGGGTTCACCACCTTCAAACTGGTAAACCGTTGCGCCCTGTTTGCGCAACTCCATGACGCGATTGCGAAGCTTGACGATATCGGAAAAGCCGACCTGCTCGAGTCTCGAAGCAAGGCGCAAAACCGTTGGCGAGGTTGTCACTGTTTGGATTCGTTTCCTTCCGACTTTTGTGCGTGGGAAGCCGGATTATAGCTTGCCGGTTCAGCCTGAGTCCAATTGGGCTTTGTATTTGGTTCTTCGTACTTAGTCCTTTGTTTTTAGCAACAAAGCACAAAGCTCAAAGAACAAAGATCCTCAGGCGATACCTTTAAGAAAAAGTTTTAAGTGAGAGGCGCTAAGTGTAAGTATTGACACGCGAAAGTACACGCGGGTAACATGTTTGCTGTTCGTACGACGTTGGCAAGCTCGCCAAAATCTTTCCAAACTTCTAAGGCCCGATAAAGAGAGTCGTCAGCTCTGAGAAATCTGGTCGAAGCTTAATCCGAATGAGTCGTCCTGCTGTAGCCATTCCCGAAAAGTTGTTTTTCAAAATCGGGGAAGTTTGTGAACTCGCCGGTGTGCAGGCGCACGTCTTGCGCTACTGGGAATCGGAGTTCCCGATGCTGGCGCCGCAAAAGAATCGCGCCGGCCAACGCGTCTATCGCAAACGCGACGTTGAAATGGCGCTGCGGATCAAAGAACTGCTTTACGAAGACCAGTACACGATCGCCGGTGCGAAGAAGCGACTGACCAATGAACTTCGCGGTGGTGGAAAACTGAAAGTTGTCGGCGTTGACGAGGAAGGACACGTCGAGGGTGCATCCGTCGAATATGCTGACGGCGAATTGTTTTCAACCGAAACACCCACCTACACGAGCGCTGTCGCACCACGCACTGCGGAAGAGCGACAAGGCTTAAAGCAACTCGCCGCCGAACTCCGCGAACTGCTCTCGCTGCTCGAGCAACAGGAAACCAGTCGTAAATCGTGATTTGACATTTGTTCTTTGGCAGGATACTAAGTCAGGGACACGGGACGTGGCGCAGCCTGGTAGCGCGCACGCTTGGGGTGCGTGAGGTCGCTGGTTCGAATCCAGTCGTCCCGACCATATTAATCAACCATTAACGGCTGCCGAGTTGGCAGCCGTTCGTGCGTTTGGTAGATGGGAGAACACAGATGGGCATGCAAGACGAGGATTCCCAAAATCAATCGGATGTTGCTTACTTCATGTTTGACATTCCACCCAGGCCAGATACTTTTGTTTTTAAGCTTACCGATCCGAAGAAGATCCAGGAAGCGAGAGATATTCTGAGTGGGAAACAGACGAGTAAAACCCACGTTAATGGAATTATCGTGAAGTCTTCGGCTCCCTACAATCTAGAGTGGAAGTTTCATTATGATCCGCATTCAATAACGTTTTTCGAATTTGCCAAAGAGGTATGTGATGCGGAAATTCAGTACGTCGAAGATAACCTCGACAAGGTAGGCGGCGCCTTCTTACCTGGCAATAGATGGTGCCCCTGGGGGTCGCGACTAGTGCGAGAGATATTCTGGTCAGAATAGACGTCGCTATGAAACGTATGAAACTCCCAGTAAGAATCGTCGCAACGATGCTGCTCTTGCAGTTAGTCGTAGTCGTCGCTCAATCGCAAAAACACAGACCGTTGACGCAATCCGAAGCCGTTGCACTGGCTCAACAGTTTATTACGCAGAACGGCTATACTGACCTGCCGCCGGACAAAACGAAATTGTCTTACGAGACGATCGAATGGGAATCGAATGTTGACAAGATGCTCGCGCAACGACACGACACACTCGAACGGAATGCTTACGGGTTTCGCTCCGGTCGCAAAGGTCGCGAAGCTGGATGGACAGTCGTGTTCCGCTTCAAACATCCGCGCGATCCACGGATGGAATCGAAGGGGCGTGCTGTCACGATGAACTTAGATGGCAGCAAACCTCGTGTTGAGCACGTCGACTTTATTCTGCGGTACGCAACGAAACTATAATTTGTCTCCATGAACGACGCGAGTTCGCAGCAGTTCTACCACGGTACGAAGGCCGACCTGAAGCCGGGGGATCTGATCGGTCCCGGTTACAAGCCAAACTTCGGTAAGAGGGAGAAAGCGGCCTACGTTTATCTGACCGCCACCTTGAACGCCGCAACCTGGGGCGCTGAACTGGCCCTCGGTGAAGGACCCGGCCGCATCTACATCGTGGAGCCCACCGGGCCGTTTGAAGACGATCCCAATCTGACAGACAGGAAATATCCGGGCAATCCGACGAAGTCATACCGCACCAGGGATCCGCTTCGAGTCACGGGTGAGATCACGGATTGGACGGGGCACTCGCCGGAAGAACTCAAAGCCATGAAGGACCACCTTGAGCAACTTAGGCAACAAGGTGTTGAAGCAAGCGAGGATTGAACTCCAGTTTCAAAGGAGTCGAACATGTCACAAGCAGAAATTTCCGGCATCTCACCGTTTTTTATCGTCAACCACGTGCCGTCATCGCTTTCGTTTTATCGAGACCGGCTCGGATTTGACATCACCTTCCAAGGGCCTGAGCCTGATGACATCTTCTTCGGCATCGTTCGCAGAGGCGGCGCGCAGATCCTGCTCAAAGCGATCGGCGTAACTCCGGTGCCGAACTACACGCGAGACATCAAACAAGGTATCGCCCGCTGGGACGCATTCGTTAGCGTTCCCGATCCTGATGCGCTCGCCGCCGAATTTGCTTCGCGCAATGTCGAGTTTTTCCAACCGCTGAAAGACACTCATGACGGATTGCGTGGTTTCGAGGTCAAGGACGCCGACGGTTATCTGCTGTTTTTTGGTCGACCCCAGTGAACATCGGGAATGGAGGCCCCTATGGCGACGATTGATCACCTGATCCTCAACGTCAATGAAATCGCTCCAAGCGTGGATTTTTACGTCAACGTTCTGGGCTTTAAGCTCGAAGGCGAGGATGGACCATTCACGGTGATCAGAGTTAGCGACGATTTCACACTCCAGTTAGCGCCGTGGGGCACTGGCGGGAATGAACATCTTGCTTTTGCTCTGTCACGGGAAGACTTCGATAACGCATTCGACCGAGTGAAAGCCAAAGGGATCCCATATGGCGATTCGTTCCATGCCGTCGGTAACAATCTCGGTCCGGGAGTTGAAACTGGCGCCAGAGGTCCAGCCTCAACGCTTTACATGAATGACCCGAATAATCATTTGATAGAAATTCGCACTTACAATCGATGAGTGCGTGGAATGCAGAACGATTACCTGTGATCGTTGAGGTAGGTCTTCATCGTGCGATTCGATCCTGAGTACGTGCAGTCGTGGTATGACGAGTATGGTGACCGAGAGTCTCAGCGTTGGTCCAAGAGCCCTGCTTTCAGGATGCAGTATGACATCTACGTTCGTCATCTGCGCCAGCGCGTGCGTCCCGGTATGCGCTTGCTTGACTGCGGATCCGGTCCGGGAACGTATGCTCGCATTGCGATGGAGCTTGGCGCTCGTGTGACCTGTCTTGATCTGTCGCCGGTGCAGCTTGCAGCCTGTCGTGAGTCAGCGCCGGGCGCGGACGACTACGTGTTGGGAACGATAACGGATCTGAGCCGTTTCGCAGACGCCTCGTTCGACATCTGTCTCGCGCTCGGTGGACCACTGTCGTACTGTTTCGATCAAGTTGGCTATGCGATTAGTGAGCTGTCCCGCGTCACGCGGCCGGGCGGTTTGCTCGGTGTGTCCGTCATGAGTTTGCACGGGGCGCTTCATCACCATCTCCGTGGCGTGTTAGCACTGCCGTTGGAATTGAATCGCCCAATAGTTGGGTCAGGTGATCTGCCGCGTGAAATCTCGGGTCACGAATGTCACATGTTCCGTGTTGACGAGCTTGCGGCGCTGTTGACTGCTGCCCGCCTTGTCGACGTCGAGGTATCGGCATCCGGTTTCCTGCTGCCGCTTGAAGTTCCCGAAGGATTAGATTTGCCGGAGGTCGGCAGCGCGGAGTGGGAATGGCTCCTCGAAGCAGAATTGGCCGCCAGCGTCGAGTCGCCTGGAGCCGGCACTCATATAATTGCATGGTCGAGAGTTCCTGCGGAGCACGATTGAAAGGAGTAAAGATGAAAGACCCTAACGAAACCCACGACGAAGTAGTTATCGCATTTGTTTGGTATCGGCCCGAACAGTGGCAACGTGTGCGCGACATAGCAAATGATGCTGAGGAATTGGAAATGAGTTATTCGGAGTGGCTGCAAGTTGCCGAAGCAAGGTTTGCGGAGGTCTTAAGCGCAGGGTTTCGAGTAAAGAAAGTTGAGGTCGATAGTGAAGAGTTGATTCGCTGGTGTAATGAACGCGGATTGGAAATCGACGGAGAGGCTCGGTCGAGATACGCGGCTGAGAAGCTGAGCGAATTAGATAAGAATCGATCAATATTTCAAAACTAAACGTGATTAGACTCTACACTGGTCTGAACAATGTGCCGCGTTGCGGCGGTCTGACGCAAAGGTCCAACGGGGATGATGATCTTCAATTGTCGCTTACTCATCGTCGCAGCAGCACGTTTCATCTTCGTTGCTAGGTTGAAGGGCCCTTCACTTTTTGCGGATGCTTGCGGTGATGGACGTTCTTGCGGAGAAGCAGCATGACTCCGAAAGTGAAGAACAGTGCAGTCACAAATGCGTAGAGCATGCCTGGTTCGCCACGTCCAGTTGATCTCACGAAAAACTCATGAAGTGCGTTTACGATTCCCATGATGATCAAACAAGCGCCGGCCAGTTTGTTGACGTCCATACACTCCCTCCGTTCAAGAATGATTGCTTAGACAAGCGGTTGTTAGAAAAGTTCCTTCTGTTGTGCAGTGAGGTATATTTAAAATGAAACGACGTTGACTGCGTCATGAAGGAACACGATCCTCGATGTGAAGGTGCTCGCCGACGTGAAGGAGTATGGCTGGCATGTCGTCAAGATCCTGGATCGAGATGAGTCGCCTGGCTGGCAGTACTTCGATCTGTCCCGATCCAAGCACGACGTCCGACGGTCGAGACAAAGCAAGCATTAAATAGTGATGAGACTCAAGGCCCTCCTATTATTAATGACCATGATCGTTTCTAACAGACTGTGTTTGGCGCAGACGAAGCCATGTCAGCCCCTCAGACACGCCAGGCTGCCGGCGATTTCGGAGCTTATTTATTCGAGAGCAAGAAAAAAATTGTTGGCCGCGGGATGGCAGCCGTTGCAAACAAAGTCGTTCAATGACGCAGATGAAGATCCAGATATCAAATCTGGCAATGGACCACTGTTTTGGACACGAGGATACGTGGAGCTTGAAGCGTGTTCGGGTACCGGAGTCGCTGCTTGTGCATTCTTATTTAAAGATGCATATGGCAATCATCTTCGAGTGACCACAGCCGGCGAAGAATTGCCGGAAGAGAAGACATACGCCAGAGTAACGGGATTCCAGTTCGTTTGCGATGAGCGGCAGGGTTTCTCACATCATACGCCGCTAACAAATGGTCAAGAAAACTAAGAAGAAACTTAGCAAAAAGGACGCAGCGAAGGAGGAGTTCCTCGTCCAGGCGCGGGATGCCTTCGCTTTTCTAGTGCGTGACTTCGGCCTTGAGGAGGAACCCATCCCCCTTGCCGAGAACCAGTACCTCAATCAATTCGCTGTGTGGTATGCGAGCTCAACGACGCGGATCGTCGTCGAGGGAATCAACTGGGGCGATAACACCCGCGTGGCGCTGGGCCGTGCTGGTTCGGTAAAGCAGTTTGAGAATTATGACTTTAGGGACCTGCTCGCGGTTCGCGCAAAGAAAGCAGGACAGACCGAGCAGAGCGTTAGTGGGAAGCAACTGGAGCAATTGCGGCAATATGCAGCGCTGTTGCCGGAAGCTGCGGCAGACTTTCTCCGCGGGAACCACTCGATTTTTCAGGAGCTGGAAGCTCGTGTCGAGCTGCGACGCAGAGCAATAGCTCGTAAGGCACAACCGAGCCTGAATGAGGTGGCTGAAGCATGCAGAATCCTTGGCCGCGTGTCTCAGTCTGAAGATGACACACCGACAGCTCTCACTTATTACAAGCGTTCATTATCAACGCTTCTCGAAATCAAGGAAATAATGTCACGCTTCCAATGGCAAAACACAACGGATGTTGACGATTTAGACGCACAGATCGACGAGATGAGAGACTTAATCAGTGAGCTTGAAAAGTGATAAGCATCGGGCAATTCTTACCTCGATGATTTCGGACTCAGCGGAGTGATTCATAATCTCGATGAAGGCGATCCGGAGATCGTTTATTTCAAACGGCTTCGGTGAATAGTGGTATCATGCGAACATGAATTTACACCAACTTTACTTCAGCCAGTCGGCTCAACTTAAGGAGGATGAAAGATGAACATCGAGCCGATTATCGGCAATTAGACGCTGCACTTACCCTCACTAGAATTCGGAAACTTCAAAGCGACCGCCGCTATCGCGACCAGCACCGGCTTTTCTTTATTGAAGGGGTGCGCAACTTCGTAGCAGCAATAGATCACGGGTTTTCCGTCGAGACATTGCTTTACAGCGAAAGATTACTGACTGCTCCTTTGGCGAGAAAGTTCGTGCGTCAGTTGAAGCGTGCTGGTGTTCCATTTGCCCGCGTTTCACCGGAAGTGTTTCGGGGTGTTTCCCACGCTGAACATGCCTCAGGTGTCGCCGCCATTCTTCATCAGCGAATCAAAACACTTGAACAGATTCAACTGGATCAATTCTCCTGCTGGACGGTCTTGAGTAATGTTCAGTCCCTTGGTAATTTCGGAACACTCTTACGGACTTCAGCGGCCATCGGTGCGGGTGGATTTATCCTGCTGGGCCAACAGATCGACCCGTATGAGCCTGTTGTGGTTCGGGCGACGATGGGCGCCCTATTCAAGCAGACGCTCGTACGAACAAACGTCGAGTGCTTCCGGCGTTGGATAAAGTTACACCGTCTGGGCGTTATTGGAGCGTCACCCGATGGCGTGGTTGAATATGATCAAGTCAGATTTACGCGGCCCGCAGTGCTGTTGTTGGGCAACGAACGTTCGGGACTGACGGACGAGCAACGGTCACTCTGCCGGCAGATCGTTCGCATCCCGATGGTCGGCGGAACTGACTCTTTGAATCTTGCTGTGGCCGGAAGTCTGCTTTTATATGCCGTCTTTCGGTCCACTAATAAGTAAATGAAGCCGCGTATCACATCCTTTGCCCCGCAGTTTCTTGTCGACGACCTCGAGCGATCGATCGAGTATTACAAGAAGCTTGGTTTCACATTCGGTGAGCCGTGGGATGGATTCTATGCGATCGGATACCCTTTCCAGCACATTGGGATCCTAAGCTTAGAATTCCACGTGGACAAGTTGTCGCG
>JADMIO010703162.1_pt1 | contig 68465 bp, 52 predicted proteins | sample 8958161 | NCBI WGS metagenome assembly JADMIO01 (sample SAMN16585339, study PRJNA669376) | soil metagenome | isolation source: Crop rotation soil | place: USA: Cullars Rotation, Alabama | collected 2011 | reverse complement strand
CCGCGACTTCAAGTCACGTGAATTCCAAGCTTCGGATCCCACTGTGCTGGAAAGAAAAAGTCTGGAGTCTTGAGTCTGGAGTCTAGAGTCAAAACCCGAGGCTCGGACTCCAGACTCTTAGACTCAAGACTCCAGACTCTATAAATGGATAATCTGACGCACTCGCTGGTCGGACTCGCTGCTGCCAAGGCCGGGCTTGAGCGTTTGTCTCCGATGGCGACGACCGTCTGCGTGCTTGCGGCCAACGCGCCAGATGCCGACATCCTGGCGACGTTCGGAGGGCGCTGGTTCTATCTACACAATCATCGCGGCATCACGCATTCCATCGTCGGCACGTTCGCGCTCGCGCTCCTTATCCCCGTTCTCTTTTACGTCTCTGATTTGGTCATCGCGCGAATTCGCAAGCGACAACCGCAAATAAAATTTCGCGGGCTTCTCCTGTGTTCGCTTATCTTGAGCGTGAGCCATCCCTTGATGGATTGGACTAACAATTACGGCGTGCGCCCGTGGTTGCCCTGGAATGGAAAGTGGTACTACGGCGATCTGGTCTTTATCGTTGATCCGTGGATTTGGTTGGTGGTTGGCGGCGCGGCCTTTCTCCTCGCATCAAAGTTCATCTATCAAAAGATAGCCTGGAGCGCGCTCGCGCTCCTGTTAACGGGACTCATTCTTTTCGTGCGACTCGAAAATTCAGGTCTCGCACATCCGAACGTCTTCCGCGTTTTATGGATTGCAGCTCTCTTTGCGCTTATCTTTACACGTTGGGCTACTCCGTTCGTCAAACGTTTTGGAAGCCGGATTGCCGCAGCCGCGCTCGCTTTAGTCGTCGTTTACTGGGGCGCGCTCGCCCTCTTACATCGTTCGGCGCTTGCGCAAGCTGAAAGAGTAGCCGAGCAACTAGCCTCGCAAAATAATGAGAGCCTCGGACGTGTCGCAGCCATGCCTGTGCTCGCAGACCCGACGCGCTGGCAATGCGTCGCAGACACAAGCGGCTCGACCTACCGTTTCGTCATCTCCTTAACCGGAAGAGAAGAGACTGGCGCGAAGCGATTTGAAAAGCCGCAGGGGAGAGACCTTGAAGCGGCGGCGCGAGCTTCAAAGGATGAGCGTGCGCGCGTCTATCTCGAATGGGCGCGCTTTCCCGCCATCGAGGTCGAAGGCGATTGCGTGAGCGGATTGCTCGTAGAATTCGGGGACTTGCGTTACACTGATCCCAGCGCGTCGGCGCGCGGCACTTTCTCTCTGAACGTGCCTCTCGCCTGCGAGACCGAAGGGCAGAGATGAACGAAAGAGCAGAGACGACAATTCCGTCCGCAGTTGCCAGCGCAGCGCGCGAGCGCATCCTTCCGCCTGCGAGACGCGCGCGTCTTGCGAGCGTGCGCGTCTCGCCCGGCGGCTACCTGGCCGTCGCCGCTGTGCTCACGTTCGCCGCGGCGCTTCTCCTGCGCGCGCAATACGATCTCTATTCGTTGATCACAATCTCGCTCGCCTGGGTCGTCACGCCCGCGCTGGCTTTCACAGACCGCATCAGTTTTGACGGGCAGACGCTCTCGCGTAAAGGTCTGATTCCTCTCTTGAGCAAGTTAATCAAAGGTCGTGTCTTGAGGATTGAGGTTGAAGAGATTGAGCGCGTTGAGACGAGCGCCGTCAGAACGATTCGCCGCAACGGGCGCGTGCGCTATCGCTATCGCAGCGAAGTCGTAGGGCGCGGGCGCAGCTTCATCTTCGCTTCGGGCGGCAACTCTTACCGGCGCATGGTGCGCACACTCTTTCCGCTCCTGGGCTACGACAAAGTTGACGCGCGCTCATCTGAGCTGCGCGACTACTTAACGGACGCGAGAACCCTGCGCGTCAATCTCGAAATGTTAAAGCTCGCGCCGCCGGATGTTCTGGAAGCTGCAAAGAGCGAGCTTGAGCGCGACGGTAAGAAAGATGTTCGGCAGAAGCGCCCCGAGTGGACCGGGCCAACGGCCTTCGATGTCGAGCGCGGGCGGCTTCTGCGTCTGGTCGCGAATGAATTGCGCGCTGCTGGACGCCTGCGTGAGGCGGCGGAAGCTTTTCGGCGCGCGCTGATTGTCATCCCGCGCGATGGCTGGCTGCTCTACGAGTTCTCGCGTTTCCTGCGCTCGCAGGCAGGCGCAATGCGCGACGTGAGATTGATGAGACGGTCGCGCGCCTGTCTTCGTCTCGCGCTTCATCGTGCTGGCGATGACGCTCCCTTGATGTCGCGCATCGGCGAGAGCTTTTATGAATACGGCGAGCTGGCGCAATCGTCGCGCGCCTTCAATCGTGCTTTGGAACTCCAGCCCCGAGCGTTCCGCGCCGAAATCGGCCTGGCAGAGATTGCTCTCAGAAGCGGCAAGCTGGCGCACGTCGTTCATCATTATGCTGCGGCAGCGCGCATCGCCCCTGATGAAGCTCTATCGCGCTATGGGCGGCGCGAGTCCGACTATTACGCGCGACTCAACAATGATGATGATTATTTGGCGACGGAGTTGCGGCGGATTAACTGGTTGCAGAATTTGCAGCGCGCGCGCCGAATGGCAACACGCATGACGCTTGCAAGCTCTCTGCTCGCGCTCATCGGCCCATCCTTGGATGAATCGCTCGAAAGCGTCGGCTGGTCGCTCGCCTCATCCTCGCTCATCGCATGGATCGTCATCGCCATCATTACACGCTACCTCACGCCAAGACATAAAGCGCGAACGACGGAATAAGTAAAAAGTAAAAAGGAAAAAGGAAAAAGTGAAAACCGAGACCGTGTCTCTTGCTTTCACTTTTTCCTTTTTCCTTTTTACTTATTCCTTCTTACTTACCCTTCGGGTGTAGCCTTCTTCGCCCGGGGCGCTCTCTTCGCGGCAGTCTTGGGTGTAGTTTCCTCGCCTTCCTTCTTTGTGCTTCGAGACTTCTTCGGTTTGGGTGAGACTACCGATTCCACTATCTCGGAGACAGCGGCAGCGGCATCGGTTGCAATCTCGCCGAGGCCGGAGACGATTCCAGTTCCAATCTCACGCACGGGCTGAGGGAGAATGGTGCGCTCCGACTGTTCTGTTGCAGAGGCGACGGCAGAAGTGTTTGTCGGCTCAGGGTTGAGGAGCGCGTCCCAACGATAGCGCGGTTGTGCCTGCGGCTCTTCCAGGCGCTTGAAGACCAGATCGGTGACCGCGTTCGTCACCCAGTTGTGATAGAACTCGCCGACGGAAACCAGCTCAGCATCCGGCGCAGGGTTCATGAAATCAATCGCGTAAGGCACGCCGTCCTTGATGGCGAACTCGACCGTGTTGATGTCGTAGCCGAGGGCGCGGCAGATCGTTCGCACGTCCCGTGTGATGCGCTCTGCCAGCTCAGTCGAAAGGTAGTTGGGGTCGTTGATGTACTGCTCGCCGGACAGATAAGGCTTGGTCGGGTCATAGGGCATAATCATCACTTTTTCCTGCCCTATGCAGTAGCAGCGCACGAACTGGTCGAAGGCTATGAACTCCTGCAAGGTCATGCAGAGCGTGCCTGTCTGGTCGTACTCGAACCAAAGCTCTTCGAGCGAGTTGACGCGCGAGACGTTCTTCCAGCCGCCGCCGTCAAACGGTTTCATAATCGCGGGCAGCCCCGTGTACTCGATGATGCCTTCCCAATCGAGCGGGAATTCCAGATTGCGCAGACTCTCGCTCGTGATGCCTGCGATGTAATCTTTCTGCGGCAGCAGAACCGTTTTCGGAATGGCAACGCCGATTTTTTTCGCAAGCGAGTAGTTGAAGAATTTGTCATCCGCGGACCACCAGAAGGGATTGTTGATGATAATCGTCCCTTCGAGCGCAGCGCGCTTCAGGGATGCGCGGTAGAAGGGGACTTCGTGCGAGATGCGGTCAATGATCAGGTCGTACTGCTTTTCGTGGTCGTAGCGGACGCCGCCAAAAGTTACGTATTCGGCTGTCACTGCGCCCTGGCCGCGCTCGTTGATGCTGCGTATGAGTGCTTCTGGAAACGTCTGCTCGCGGCCAACTAAGATTCCTACTTTCTTCATGTCGGAAAGTTCCTTTCGAAATATAAAGAGAACAAAAAAAACGGGTCTCGATGTTACGTCAAAGTTAAAGCTCGCCCGCCATTGTTCAGATGGTTACTCATGCTTGAAAACCGTGAACTCTACAAGCCTGTGCCGTCAGTTGTCAATCTCACTGGCAGCTTTTCAAAATTTCATGCCAGAAAACAGGCGCGGGCGGTGTTTACCGATTTGAGCAACGAAATTCCGCTTGATTGATAAGAGCTTTCTGGAACTGAAATTATTTTGAGACGTTCTGATGTCTTGAGTCACTAACATCTGGGATAGCTCTGGTCTGTGTGCCGTCGGAGAGATGTGACAACTTAATACCTGCTCGCTTCTTTCACTGTATGTTCAATAATTGCGGACCGTGTTCGATTAAAGGTAATCACCATGACTCCACAGCAACGCCTTGACTGGAGGGGCTTCAGTCTTTCGTTTCTTCTTCTCATCTCTGTTTGTGCGGCCTCAGCGCAACAGAGAGGCATCACGCTGCGTGGTCAGGTGACAGACGAGCTGGGAGGTCTGGTCATCGGGGCCACCGTCACTTTGACTGGCCCAGACGGAGCGGAAAAGACAGCCGTCACCAACGATGCGGGAGTTTACACTTTCAATGCGCTCGCGCCGGGCAAGTATGCGATTCGCGCTTCGGCGCGTGGCTTCGATCTTTATCAAGACAGTGAAGTCGAGGTCGCATCGGGAAGTCAAAAAACGTATGACATACATTTGAGGCTGATGCTCGAAAAGCAGGAGATCACTGTCACCGACGACAGAGCCTTGAACACAGACCCGTCGAACAATGCCGACGCGATTGTCTTGAAGGGCAAAGACCTGGACGTTCTGCCCGACGATCCCGAAGGGTTTACCGCTGCCATGCAAGCGCTGGCAGGCCCATCAGCCGGGCCTGAAGGCGGACAGATTTTTATAGATGGTTTTACGGGCGGTCGGATGCCTCCCAAAGAATCTATTCGCGAAGTGCGAGTTAATCAGAATCCGTTTAATGCAGAGAATGATCAGCCGGGATTCGGGCGCATAGACATTTTCACCAAGCCGGGCACGGACAGATTTCGCGGGAGCATGTTCTTAAATTTCAGCGACGAGAGCTTGAATTCGCGTAACCCGTTCGCGCCCGCGCGCGTGCCCTTCCAGGTTCGCTACTACGGCGGCAGTCTGAGCGGGCCTGTCATCGCCAAAAAAGCCTCTTTCTATCTGGACTTTCAGCAGCGCGTCGTTGATGACAACGCGATCATCAACGCGACCGTTCTCGATTCGTCCTTGCGTATTACCCCGTTCCACCTGGCGCTGCTCACGCCGAATCGTAACGTCTCTTTCAGTCCGCGTCTCGATTACCAGTTAAGCACGAATCATACGCTGGTCCTTCGTTACTCATATTCACGCACTCGCGCCGAGAATATCGGTGCTTCTGACTTCTCTTTGCCTGAGCGCGCTTACGACCGTACAAATACTGAGCAGACATTTCAACTGACTGAAACCGCCGTGCTCAGCCCGAAGATGATTAACGAGACGCGCTTTCAGTACATACACAATCGCCCGCGCCTCAACGGGAATAATATTCCGACCATTGTGGTGCAGGATGCTTTCACGAGTGGCGGCTCGCAGGTGGGACTGGCGCAGACGAACGAGGATCGTTGGGAGCTACAAAACTACTCAACCTTAACCGCCGGACGGCACATCCTGAGATTCGGTCTGCGCCTTCGCAACGTGCATCTCACAGAAGTATCGCCGCAGAACTTCGGCGGCACATTTGTCTTTGCGGGTGGAGATGCGCCGCAACTTGATGCCAATAACAACATCGTGCGTGATGCGAGCGGCAATCCGGTGCTCGTGCCTATTACAAGCCTTGAGCGTTATCGCCGCACGCTACTTTTTCAAGGCCGCCCGTCGGCGGAGCTGCGCGCGCTCGGCGGAGGTGCAACGCAGTTTTCAATCGTTGGTGGTGACCCTGAGGCGAGTGTCCATCAGACTGATTTCGGAGTTTACATTCAGGATGAATGGCGCGTCCGTCCGAACTTCACTTTGAGCACGGGGCTGCGTTACGAGGGGCAGACGAATATCAGCAGTCTCCTCAATCTAGCGCCGCGTGTCTTCTTCGCCTGGGCGCCGGGCGGCTCGAGCGTCGGCTCACTTCCGGGCGCAGCAACTGGGGCGCAGCAACCCAAGATGGTGATTCGCGGTGGGTTCGGCGTCTTTTATCATCGCTTCAACGAGCGCGGGACGTTGCTCGAAGAGCGTTTCGATGGTGTTCATCAACAAGATTTCAGAATCTTCGATCCGACCGTGTTGGATCAAGCGAGATTCACGTTGACCAGTGTCTCTAACGTGCCTTCGGTAAGTGCGCTCACAGCTTTTGCTTCGCCACAGATCGTGCGGCGCATCGCCGATAACTTTCAAGCGCCGTATTCGATGCTGACGGCCATTAATATCGAACGGCAATTGCCCTCTAAGCTCACACTCTTTATTCAAGCTTTCAACTGGCGAAGCCGCCATCTGCTTCGCGTGCGCAATATCAACGCGCCCTTGCCGGGAACCTACGATGCGCGCATTCCGGGCAGCGGCGTTCGCCCCTACGGCAACGTCGGCGACATCTATTACTACGAATCGGGAGCGAAATTTAACGACTACAGATTTTTCGTCGGACTGAGAAGACAGTTGAGCAAGGGCTTTTCGCTCTTCATCAACTACGGCACGGGTAAAGGGAAGACGGACACGGACTGCATCTTCGGCTCGCTCGGGACCTGCTTCCCGGCCAACTCATACGACCTCACGGGCGAGAACGCGCGCGTCGCTTTCATTCCCAGCCATAATTTCTTTACGGGCGGCACAATCACGATACCGAAGCTCAAGATGTCTTTGAATCCATTTATCATTATCGCCTCTGGCCGAGCCTTTAATATCATCACCGGGCGAGACACAAACGGCGATGGCCTGTTTACAGAGCGCCCTGCGTTTGCCACCGACCGCACTAATCCAGCCGATTTAAGACGTACGCGATTCGGCGACTTCGATTTGAACCCTGCGCCGGGACAACCACTCATACCGCGCAATTACGGCCAAGGCCCAGGCTTCTTCTCTGTCAATCTGAGCCTCAGCAGGTCGTTCGGTTTTGGCGACATGCCGAAGCCCGCTGCCGCCGCCACAGCAGCGCCAGCGCCAGCGCCACAGCAAGGCGCTGGACAAGCGACTCCAGCCAAGAAGACGAGCGGCCCTGCGCCCGAGAAACGCTATAACGTGACGTTCTCCGTCAACGTCCAGAATCTCCTCAATCGTGCTAACCTGGGTCAACCTGTGGGCAACTTGAGTTCGCCGCTTTTCGGCGAGTCAGTCTCGACCACGGGCAGTTTCGGCAATGGCGTCGGCAGCGCCGCGGCCGGCAACCGTCGCATCCAGGCTCAGATTCGTCTCTCTTTCTGAGCAAACGGGAAGCGTCGAGATTAAATCTGTAGGGGCAGAGGACGTGTCCTTTGCCCCTACAGATTCTCTTGCAGCACCCCATAGGCATCTGCGCCCTCTGATTCATCATCCATAACATTTGCAGACGTGAGACCGTCAGCCCCGGTGACATACTTTTCGCGGCGGCTGTGTTAGAATCAGGCAGCGGATGGACAGACTTTCCCCGATTCAAGCCGTTCATGAATCCCAAGTAACCCAGAAGGAGATAGTTTTCCGAAGTGTTGCTACGCTTTAATAAAACGGAATCCCTCAATATCAATATGCGACACAAAATATTTTGCGCTCTCGTTTCGGCGCTGATGTTAACGACATTCTCTCTTTCATACGCTTTCGCGCAGGACGGCAATAAGCCTGCGGCGAAAGATAATGCGCAGAAGACAGATAAGAATAAGAACGACAAGGCTCCTGAGAAACAGACCCCTACCAAAGTTGATCCGAAGAATTTAACCGTCGAACAGGTAGTCGAGACCGCGATAGCCATCTACGGCACGCGCCCCGGCCTGGCGCAGGTGCGTCGCAACGGCTACGAGCGCGGGCGCATGATTAGCACCTTGAGCGACGGTCGCACGGAAGACGGAACATACGAGCGCCGCTTCATTCGCGGCGAGAGCATTGAGAAAGACAAGGTTCGTCTCGATCAAAAGACCTCTAGCCTCGAATACTCGCTCGTTTACGGCGAAGGGAAGACCTGGGGTTTACTGAACGGCTCAATGTTCACGCCGCGCTCCGAAGCGACCACAAATTTTCTTTCGCAGATGTGGCATGGCATTGACGCCCTCTTGCGCTACAAAGAGAACGGCTCGACCATCACGCTCGTAGGCCGTGACAAGCAGCAGAACATAGACCTTTATGTCGTGGACCTGACGGATAAGGACAAGCGGCGCACGCGCTACTACATCAGCCAGAAATATTTCCGCATACATTATCTTGAATACGAAGAGCCCGAGACGGAAGGCGGCACACCCGTCAAGTTCCAGCGCAGGTTCTACGACTACCAGTACATCCAGAACACGCTCGTGCCGAAGCGCTCGGTGCTCTACGTAGACGGCAAGCAGCGGCAGGAGACGCAAGTGATGAGCGTCACCTACGGCATCCAGATGGACAATACGCTCTTCCAGAATCCTGAAACGCAGACCTCTGCGTCGACACCGTAGAGATCACATGAAGAGGCAGAATGAAAAGAACAACTCCTCTGTTCCTTCTGTTTTTGCTGACCTTGACTTTGACAGCATCGGTCGTCGGTAAACCCGGACAGGCTGACGTAATCGAAACCTTCTGGCAAAAATTCAGCGCGGCGGTCCGCAGTGGTAACAAGAATGCGGTCGCCGCGCTGACGCGTTTTCCGGTCGGAATGTCCTACGGGATTCGTAGCATCAGGACGAAAGCTGAGTTCCTGCGCCATTATCGCCAGGTCTTCAACGAGCAGACGGACGCCGCCAAATGTTTCGAGAAAGCGAAGCCTGAAAAAGATTCGCAAGACCCCAAACAGTTTACGGTCGCCTGCCCCGACTCGGCTGGCAACGAGGTGGTCATCTATCATTTCAAGCAGACGAAACTGGGCTGGAGGTTCGTCGCTCTCGACAATCTCAACGAGCACCATGCTCCCTTTGTCAAACATTTTTCTCAATAATCCTCATTGAGCAGTAATCTTTCGGGCTGCCGCTTCCCGTAACTCACCTACTTTTCGGGAACTTCCTCAATATTTATGCGTGTATGGGATTGCGGGCGGTTTTACGTTCGGGTGTATAATTTCTCGAAACTAAAGGGGCCGACCCGGCGTGGGCTGTATGTTTTGCTCAGCCGTAAACGTTTTCGTAATCGTGAATGCTCAGAGCCTTCCTTCCTTGATGAGCACGCTGACTTCTGTTGATGATCTGCGTTTCGGCACGGCTGTGCCGCAAACAGTCGTGACCGAAGAACCTGTCACAGACCACGCTCTTTTAGAGGCCACGCGCGCCGGTAACGAGGCCGCGTTCGCAGAGCTTGTCAGCCGCTACCGCAACCAGATTACGAGCTACATCTACCGCATGCTGAACGACTACGACGGCGCGGTTGACATGGCTCAAGAGACTTTCGTCCGCGTCTATCAGGCGGCCGACCGTTACCAGACGAGCTATGCGTTCTCGACCTACATCTACCGCATCGCCACGAACCTTGCGATCAGCGAGTTGAGGAAACGCAAGCGCCGCCGCCTCGTCTCCTTGACAGGATTTTTTCAAGAGACGGAGGGCGACGAGGCGCGCGAGTTTGACCCGGTGGACGCAGTGCCTTTGCAGGACGTGGCTCTGGTTGACAGCGAGCGCCGCGCAGCCGTCTCGCGAGCCATCGGGACGCTTCCGGAAAAATACCGTGCGCCGCTCGTCTTACGCGACGTTGAAGGCAAAAGCTACGACGAGATTGCGCGCATTCTGGAGACGAGCGAAGGAACTGTGAAGTCGCGCATCAGTCGCGCGCGCGGCTTTTTACGCGACAAGCTGAGCGCTTACTTGTGAGCAGGAGTTGTAAAGAAAAATCATGAATTGCCAAGCATGTCAGATAGAGATTGAAGAGTTGGAGTTGGGCGAACCCTTGAGCGACACCGCAAGCTTACACGTCAACACTTGCGAAGAGTGTCGCGCCTTTCACGACGAGCGCCAGTCGCTGAGACGCCTCGTCGGGGGCTTGGGAACTGTCTCGGCTCCGCCCGATTTTGAGTTTCGCCTGCGCGCGCGATTGGCTGCTGCGTCGAACGGCGGAAACAGGCACTTCTCTCTGCGCACATTTCTTGCGAGCGCGCCTGCCGTCGCTCTGGCCGCTTCGTTCGCTCTGCTCGTCGCGGGCGTGATTATCTATAAACAGTTGAAGACAAAGACGGCGACAAATCCGACCGCTGTCGCCCGCATCAGCGAGCAGAATAATGTAGATGCAACCAGCGCACCTTCGCCCGAAACGAAAGGCGCAGATTCAAGGAAAGAGAACGCGCCGGTTGTGCCGACTGTTGAAATCAACAAGCAGCAGCCCGCGCCTCTGACAGCTAGTAGCAAAAATCCTTCGCGCCGTAAGCCTTGGCAAACTGACGTAGGCGCACAACAGCCCACGAGCCGCGAAATGGCTGTCAACGGAGCGCCAAGCATCAAGCCTGCAAACGACTCGAACACGATTTACGTGTCGAATCAATTAGTGCAACTGCCCGTGCGTTCGCCGATGCAGCCCGTCAGAGTTTCTCTCGACGATAAGAATGGAGCGAAGCGCACAGTGACGCTTGAGCCGGTGGTCTTCGGCTCGCAGGATTTTACGGGGCGCAATCTTTCGCGCAACACGTCGCCCTCGGATATTTGGTAAGCGTTGGAAATCACCGTAGAGGAGCTGGATTAAATAGCCTTGCTTTACCTGAGTCTTAAAAGATTGAATCTCTTCTTTGCGTTTGCTCTCCTCGCTTTCGCATGCGTTGGCGCTCGCGCGCAACAGGCCAGCACGCCGAAGCCCGCTGCGCCTGCTCCGCCCGTTGCTTTGAGCGTCGAGCCTTCGAGCCGCCAGTCGCAGCAGATCGTCACGGTCGTTCACCGGCTCAACGGCATCAAGGCGCTGGCCTTGCTTCGCCGCAACGGCGAGGCCGTCACTGAGATTGACGACAATGTGCTGACCGCACCTTATGCCGTGACCATTATCACAGCGGGTCTGGTCCTCGGCGACGGTCAGAACATAGTCGCGCGGCTGCCGCAAGCCGAAGCCGAGGTCGAATCATTTCTCCTTCCGACGAAGACGCCTGGATTCCCTACGGTTGTATCGAATCAAGCTTCGACTCCGCGTACCGCGCAGGAGGCTGCGGCAGTGTCGGCAGCTTCGCCCGCCGCCGCGCCAGGAGCCATCGCCTCGCCTGAAAATTCCAGCTTCGTCATCGTGCAATCCAATGGCAAGAAGTATGTCGCCCGCTACATAGGTCTTGATGGCGGGTCTGGTCTCTCGCTCTTGCGAATTCCGGGACTGAAAGCCGCTCTCTCAAAAGATGCCGTTGAGGAACAACTCGCTATCGGCCAAAGTGTGCGCATCTTTGCTCCTGACCGCATCGGATACGTGAGCGCTCAACCTTCGACAATCGCATTGCGCGTTGGCGAAATCGAAGCGACGATTACAGCGATTGCGCGCACTTCGACGGGCAAAATCACCAACCTCACGGTGCGCGCGCAGAATCTTTCACCGGCAATCGTCGGAGGCATCGTGCTCAATGAAGCAGGCGAGGCCGTCGGGATTGTGGAAACGAGCAATGCCGGAACGGCGCGATTGATTCCTGTTGCCGCGGTGCGCCGCGCAGCCGAGCGCGTACTCGCTAAGCAGACGAGCGTGCCGCGCCCCTGGCTTGGCGTGCGGGGCGAAGTCGTGAGCGCAATGCCGCTTGAAAAAATTTATTCAATGGGCTGGTCCGCGCCGGAAGCTGCCGCACTCAAAGGTAAGATGGAAGGAATACTCTTGACCTCAGTTGCGCCGGGGACGCCCGCCGCGCTCGCCAACTTGCGCCCCGGCGACGTGATTACGCGCGTCAACAACTTCGAGATTAAGAACGCCGAAGACTTCTCCTTCGTGCTCAACGAAGCAGGGAGCGGCGCAACCGTCAACTTCACTGTCTATCGTGGGAAGGGAACGCCCGCGCCAACCGTTTACACTCCGGCGATGCCGCCAACCCCTCAACTCACGCCGATGCCGATGCCTCCTCAAACCTTCACCTTCGACTTCAAGCCGTTTGATGTCAACGTCAAGCTCGGCGAAGTTTTGAATACGGCGCGGGCGATGAGAATGGCTGAAGAGTATAGCAGTCGTTCAAGCGACAGAATGTCGTTGCTCAATCCCTTTCCTGTGGTGGTGCGAGGAATAGAGACGGCGCAGCTCTCGCCGAAGGCTGCGACGCATCTGGGCGCAAACAGTGGCGTGCTCGTTCTCTACGTTGATGCAGACAGTCTGGCCGCGCAGGCCGGTCTCAAGGTCTTCGACGTGATCGAGACGGTTCAAGGCAAGCCGGTCGGGAGAACTCCCTTCTACTACACGCTCCCGAAAGGCAACCTGCAACAGCTCAAGCTGGGTATCGTGCGCGACCATCAAAGGATGGAGATCACCATCATCAAAAAAGACGAGCCGCAGAGGTAATCAGTTCATCGCAAACTCAAGACATTAAAATTTAGCCCGCGGATAAAGCAGCGGGCTAAATTTTTTGCAAGCAATCTCACGCTCTCATTCGTACATGAAATTCAAACTTTGTGTTAGTCTTTCAAGTCTAAGGCTACATGCAAAATAGTTTCAGCACGTCGAACGTAGGAGAGTTTGTTTCAATCAAAGGACTGCGGCTGCATTACCTGAGCGAAGGCTCAGGCAGCGGGGTCGTTCTGCTTCATGGCAACGCTGGCTTCGCGCAGGACTTCTCGCTCGTGATGCCTGCTCTGGCGGAAAAAGGTTTCAGGGCGATAGCTTTCGACCGTCCCGGTCATGGTAAAAGCGAAAGACCTCTTGGCGGGGAAGCCACAGTCGCGTGGCAGGCTGACCGGATTCGTGAAGCCCTGCGCGAGCTTCGGGTTGATCATCCGATCCTGGTCGGCCATTCATGGAGCGCGCTCGTCGTCCTGCATTATGCCTTGCGTTTTCCAGCAGAGGTTTCAGGGCTGGTTCTGCTCGCGCCCGCCGTTTATCCTGAAGCGGAGCAGTTCGGCATAGAAAAATCTCTGGTTGAGATTCCCCGCATAGGCGACCTGATTCTCAAGGTGTCCAGTCCTTTCATTGATAGAGAGATCAGGAGTAATCTCGTGCGCGCCTTCTCGCCCGACGAAGTTCCGGCTGATTATCTTGAACTGGCGACAACCGTCTGGAACAGACCCGAACAGATAAAGGCGGTCATCAAGGATGAAGCCATTTACAACATAACAGCCGAGGCGTTGAGTCGTCGCTACGACAAAATTCAAACAGAGACTATAATCGTCACGGGCGATTCCGACAGGGAAGTTGATCCTGAAAGACATGCTATCCCTTTGCATTGGGAAATGGCACACTCGGAATTAAGGATGCTGCCCGCGACCGGCCACATGATTCCGCACACACGGCCACAAGCGGTTCTCGATGCCATCGAATCTATAAAGACACGCATCTCATAGCAGGCAAAAAAGGCGATGCATATCCCCCTACGCGAACTGTGGTGGCTGGCCGCAGGCGGAGCCGGTTACGGCGCTCGATACGTCAAGCTTCGCTGGCGCGCTTCTGCTACTACTGCGTCTCAAGTCTCATTCGCAGACGAAGACCCGACGCCAGAACTCCTACGCTTGCAAAATCTTCATGGCTACAACGCGCACGCGTTGGTCTCTATCATGCCGGGGGCGCGTCTCTGGCGGACGCCCTCGATTGACGGAGCGGTCATTTACAGCGAGTTCGGTCACGTCTGGTTAGCTGTGGGCGATCCTTTGGCTTCGGAAAAGGATGTGAGCGAGCTTGCGCGCCGTTTTGTGGCGGCTGCGCGAAAGAAGCGACGCATTCCCGCTTTCGTTCCGGCGACCGCACGCTTCGCGCGCGAAGCGGTCGAGTCAGGACTCGTCGCCGTCAAAATCGGCGCAGCTCCTTACTTCGATCTCAAGAAGTGGGCACCGCGCGGCGACCATGCGAAGAAGGTCAGGTCGGGCGTCAATCAAGCGCGGCGAGCGGGCGTCTGCGTCGAGGCGATTGAGGCGACAGGGGCGGAGATTAAGAAAGAGACTGACGCGCTCTGCCAGAGCTGGTTGAAATCGCGGCGCGCGGCGACCAAATTCGGTTGGCTCTTCGTCCTTGACCCTTTCCAACATGCGAAGCGGAAGAGATTCTTTGCTGCTCGTGATAAAGATGGTTTGCTCGTAGGCTTTCTCGCCGCCAGCCCGATGCCAGCGCGCGAGGGTTGGTATCTGGAAGATGTCTTGCGACAGCCTGACGCGCCAGCGGGAACTGCGGACCTGTTGGTCGTCGAAGCTCTCACGCGCCTCGCCGCCGATGGAGCAAAGTGCGCGACTCTGGGCACTTCACCTTTAGCTAGAGAAGGCGAGCAGGCGGTTGTGTGTGGGCACAGGTTGATCGCAGGGATGATTCAGAAGGCAGCCAAGCGGCTCGAACGTTTCTATAACTTTGAAGGGCTGCGCCGTTTCAAGGCCAAGTTTGTTCCATCCTGGTGGGAGAGCGAGTATGTTCTCGTGCCGCGCGGGATGACAGTTCCGCCCCGCGTCACCTATGCAATCCTACGCGCCATCGTCCCCGGCGGCGTGGCCCAGCTCATCACGCGCCAGGTCGCGCGCACGTTAAAGGTCAAGCGGAAAAAGTTATGAGTTTTAAGTTTTGAGATTTGAGTTAAAGACGAAAGACTTTTGCTTTCAACTCAAAACTTAAAACTCATAACTCAAAACTTTCTTCACTTAGTCCCTCCGCTAATCTTGGTCGCCCCGCGCCAATCTGTGCTACTCTAGTCCCACACAAAAGTTCGTTGATTCCTGTTCCAGACAGATATTTTGCGCCCTGTTATGCTGCATGATGCCGTCTCCCATTACCACGATCTTTTGAATGAAGGCGATCTAGCTGAATCTTCGCGCACGATGCTTGACGAAGGCTTGGAACGCGCGCGGCTTATCTTCGGGGGGCGTCGTCTTTCGCCCTACCTGCGCCCGCACTTCGTTACCGAAGCAGACTTCGCACGCGTCACGCGCGTCTGCGAGACCATCTGGAACGCTATTCAAAAGGTCAAGGACGCTGCGGTTGAAGATGATAATCTCATCAAAGAACTCGGACTGACTGAGAAGGAAAAGGAGCTTGTCGCGATTGACCCAGGCTACAACGCGGTCTCGCCGACGGCGCGGCTCGATTCCTTTCTGACAGATAAAGCTTACAGCTTCGTCGAGCTGAACGGTGAAAGTCCCGCTGGCATCGCCTACGCAGATGCCGCCTACGACATCTTCTCCGAATTGCCAGTGATGCGTCGGTTCGCGGAAAAGTACAGGGTACGCCCGCTCTACGGACGCCGCTTCATGTTAGAGGTGCTGCTTCGCGCGCACGAAGAATATCTTGGGCGGAAGCCGGAGCGCGCGCCGCAGATCGCCATCGTGGACCTCAAAGACCTGCCGACGCAGAAGGAGTTCGAGCTGTTCAAAGAGTTCTTCGAGACAGAAGGTTATCCGGCAATCATCTGCTCGCCGGATGAGCTGGAGTTTACGAACAACCGTCTGCGCGCAGGCTCTTTCGAGATTGACATCGTTTACAAACGGCTGCTCGTCAACGAGTATCTTCCGATTATGGAGGAGAGTCCCGCTCTGCTCGATGCTTACCGTGCCGGAGCGATCTGCATGGTCAATAGCTTTCGCTCGAAGCTGATTCATAAAAAAGCTCTCTTCGCAGTCCTGACCGACGAGCGTTATGAAAATCTTTTTACTACGGAAGAGCGCGAAGCCATCCGCGCGCACGTCCCCTGGACGCGTCATGTCCGCGCCGCCAAAAGCACCTATTATGGTAAGGAGATAGACCTGCTCGACTTTGTCTCGAAGACAAGCGAGCGCCTGGTCCTAAAGCCCAACGACGATTACGGCGGGCATGGGATTTACATCGGCTGGAACACCGATGAGATTTCATGGGAAGAGGGAATCAGAAACGCGCTCGCCAATGGCGACTACCTGGTGCAGGAGCGCGTGCCGACTGCGCGCGAAATCTTTCCGGCGTTGAAAGAGGACGGATCAATCGAGTTTGCAGAGCAGCTTGTGGACCTGGACCCTTTGCTCTTTTACGGCAAAGTCGGCTCGGCCTTTACGCGGCTCTCTTTCACGGAACTCGCCAACGTCACTTCCGGCGGCGGCATGGTCCCGACATTCATCATTGAAAAGAAGTAAAAGCAGAATTCAGAATCCAGAATTCAGGAGCCAGAATGAATAAGGCCGCGAACCACATTAACAGATTTTCTTTTCTTCTGGATTCTGGATTCTGACTCCTGAATTCTGCTTTTCGGTTACAATAGCTTCGCCCCAGCATCTTTTCCGAAGAGAGCGAGGACCGACGCGCGTGATTGATGAAAATGAAGAGAGAGCAGAATCCCCGCAGGAAGAGCGACGGCGGCATGACCGCTCGCGCCTGATCGTTGATGTCTATTTCAACGGGACTGACGCGACGGGTGTGGCGAGCACGAAAGACATCAGCCTCGGCGGCCTTTACATGAACACGCAGGCGAACTTGCCCGAAGGCGCAGTGCTGACGCTGAGGATTCCGCTCGGGGATGAGCAGCAAGTGGTGGTCAACGCCGAGGTGATGTACAGCAATCCGGGTCGCGGCGTCGGCGTGCGCTTTCAAGGCTTGTCGGCTAAAGACCGCGAGCTGATGGAGCGCGAGCTGCCCGCGCGATGAGCGAGCCTGAGAGACTTGAAGCGAGCGCACTTCGTTGGAGCGACTTGACGGAAGAGCAGCGCGCCACTCTTGACCGCAGGCTCGAAGGAATGTACGGGGGCGGCGCGTGCGAGAGCGTCTTCGATTCTCTGGCGGTTGACAAGCAACAGGCGCTGCTGATTTTGATGCGCCGCCTTTCTGCTCTTGATTTATGGAGCGCCGTGCGCCGGATAGAGAATCTTTACGGGACGGGCGGCGTCGGCATGAGCTTCAAGGCCTGGCCTTTCATCAAATCGAGTCTTGAGCGCCGCGAGGACTTTTCGACCTGGTTCGCGCGCCATCGCCACACGAGCATAGGCTTTATTCAACGCGGAACGAATCGGGCATCGCTACACATTCTCCGCGACGAAGGCGACGAAGGCAGTTGGGAAGCTCATTTCGATCTTTATAACCCCTGGGCGTCGCCGCTCAACGCCTGGCGTCACCTGCTCCATGAAAAGATTCGGCGCGAGACGCCGGACTGGCGCGCAGTCGGCACGGCGCTTGGATATTTATAATGGAACGACAAACCATCCTAATGATAAAGGACTCAAGTTATGTTCGATCAGTTCACGCTGGGTATTGAAGAAGAGTTTCAGATAGTTGACCCGCAGACGCGAGAGCTGCGCTCGCACGTCACTGAGATTTTGGACGAGGGCAAGATGATTCTCGGCGAGCAGATCAAGCCTGAGATGATTCAGGCCCAGATCGAGGTCGGCACGGGCATCTGCCAGAACATTCAGGAAGCGCGCGCAGACATTACGCGCCTGCGTTCGATCATCTCGTACCTGGCGCAGAAGAAAGGGTTGGCTATCGTCGCGGCTTCGACGCACCCTATCTCGCAGTGGAAAGAGCAGCAGATTTACGATGACCCGCACTACGAGCTACTAATCGAAGAGCTTCAGATGGTGGCGCGCTCGCTTCTCATCTTCGGCCTGCACGTGCACGTCGGCGTCGCAGACCGCGAGCGCCAGATTCACATCATGAATGCGGCGCGCTATTTTCTGCCGCACATCCTCGCTCTTTCGACCTCTTCCCCCTTCTGGATGGGCATCAACACAGGATTGAAATCCTACCGTTCGGAAGTCTTCAAAAAGTTTCCGCGCACGGACATCCCGGACCACTTCGATTCTTATCAATCATTCCAGCGCTATGTCGAACTCTTGCTGAAGACCAATAGCATCGGCAATCCGAAAAAGATTTGGTGGGATATCCGTCCGCACCCGAACTTCCCGACGCTCGAGTTTCGCATCTGCGACATCCCGACGCGCGTTGACGACACCATTGCCATCGCCGCGCTCTTTCAGGCCATCGTCGCCAAACTGAGCAAGCTGATCGAGAAGAACCTTGGCTTTAGACTTTATCGCCGGATGCTGATTCAGGAGAACAAGTGGCGTGCGGTGCGCTACGGCCTCGAAGGCAAGCTGATTGATTTCGGAAAGCAGACGGAAGTACCCGTGCGCGACCTGATTCTCGAGCTGCTCGAATTCGTCGACGACGTCTTGGACGACCTTGGCTCGCGCAAAGAGATCGAGCACATCCACACAATCCTTGAGCGCGGCACGTCAGCCGACGAGCAATTACAGGTCTATCGAGAGACGAACGATTTGAAGGCGGTCGTTGATCGCCTGATTGAGAGGACGATTGAGAACGTCCCACGCGACATTGACCTGAGCGCGCCGATGCAGGCAGTAGAAGGCACGCGTGCAAAGTAAAAGGCTGAGCGGAAAACCGCAAGCTGAAAAAGGTCTCACTGTGAGAGGTGGGCCACAGGAATCTCTTCTGTTCTCTCGTAGGGTTTCGTGCCTGTTGCTATATCATGCACTGCATGAAGAATGTCTGCGCTGTAATATCTGCTCCCGCATAAATCGCACACACCTATCGTCACGTCCTCGAGGATGATGAAGCCACTCTTGTGTTTGAACGCCTCTTGCTTCACCTTTTTAGGTCGAACCGTCCCTTCACAATACTCGCACCGATAGCCGTACATAATGTTCATCTTCCAGATTCGGTTATCTCGTAAACCGTGACGATAAGATAGCGCCCGGTTGTTGTAAAACGCCCAACTATCCCGATAGGCGTCTTTTCATCTACAGCCAGCCCTTGAATAACGTATCTTGTTCCTCTTGGGTCGTCCTTTTCAACTTTCGTGACTCGCCCATTTAAGATTGAGTGCTCCATATCAATGATGTCAAGATTGTCTTCGGCCATTTCCTCCATCGCGTGGACAGTCATGTCGTACTCTCGTAGCCGAATCTTATCTCTAATCCGATCTATGGTTCTTCGCGGCACTTGGTGAGTTTACTTTACCTTCTCTTTTCAGCATGCTTGAGCGATTCACGCAGGAAATTTTCGAAGATGATGCGACCGTCGCGTGATTCGTTCGGGTGCTCCCAGCGCGTGGCGCGCGTGCGATCCCAGTCCTCGAAAGATTTTTCGAGATGGAACTGCACGGTGTAGATGAGCTGCCCTTGGTTGCGCTTGACCATCATCTGGTTGCGACAGAGATAGGCTGTGGCGAGGAGCTTGAACCCTTCGGGCACGCGGTCCAGTTGCAGGCCGTGATTCTGCCAGACGCGCAGGATGCACGATTCCGTCGTGTAGTCCTGCCAGATGCCGGAAGCGGAGTCGTTGATGCCTGCGAAGATCGGGTCGTCCGGTTCAGTGATTTTGATGAAGCGATATTGATACTCGAAGGGACGACCCTCGCGATGCTCGTGCTGCTCCATGTGATCGAGCGTTTGCACGCACGCTCCGAAACTCAAGCCGACGAGTTGATGGCCGCCGCAGATGCCTAGTACTGCCGTTTGCGTCGAGCGCATGAATTTGCCGAACTCTTCAAGGTGCGCTGGATTGTAGTAGTCAAAGTCGCGCAGCGTTCCGCTCAGGGCAATCGCATCAGGGCGAAACTCTTTTTCAGCCTCAGCGATCTCGGAAAAATGCGCGACGCGAATCTCGGGTTTTCGCACAAGCCGCAGCACGTTGTTGCGTATGTTGTCGAGCGCGAGTCCGGCGATTTTGCGGTCGTATTGCAGATTGGTCTTGAGATGTTTCCCCCACTCTTTAACAGCCACGTCGGAGATGTCTCGCTCGTCGCGCAGGAGATCGTCAACGATGAGGACGCGCGCCGACTCGATACGTTTTTCGATAGGCTCGTACCGGCAGAATGCGCGTTGGTTGAAGGGGAATGGGAGCGGCTCTGTTTTGTCTATCGGGATGTTTTCGTTAAGCAATATCTCTTCCGCCATCTTCAAATTTATGATTGCTCTCAAGGGCGCTTCAAGCGCGCCGCTGTTTCGTATTCTGATTAAACTGTGGAACGGCTGTTCCCGCTCCTGCCTCTTCTATCTCGCGCTGCACATCATTGATTAAAAGATTCCGCAGCCGCGAGCGAAAACTCTGGTGGCGCTCTCGCGCAACATGCTCGACCAATAATAGCATGCGATGCCAGGATGATTCGAGTTCATCTGCGAGCCTGGAAATCCGGCTGATGTCATAAGGCACGGCGACCGCGTTGACGCGAGCGCGCGCGAAGACCGCCAGATAGCGTGCCGTCGCAAGGTCCGGGCACATCATGCGGTGGCGACCGATTTTCAGCTCGACGCCGAGCAACGTGTGCTGGATTTCGACCTCGGCATTCTTGGCCTGGACCGGCAGAGCGTGCGAGCGCGTTCGCATTTGCAGGATGCGCTCGCGGTAGATTCGCGGCAGCCACATCTCGCTTAAGTCTGTCTTTATCTCTTCGAGCGCCTGGGCAAATGTTGAGAGTCGAGCGGCGCGCTCCACCGCAGGCTTTGTCTCAGTCGTGTTGCTCTCGCCTGGCTTCGTCACGGCATAATTTAACGTAAGGCTTGCGCTGCGACTGGTTTCTTCTGAAATGCGTCGATGACTCTGTTTGGGAAGAGCCCAAGGTAAAAGACGCCGACGACCGTGATGATGATTGCGAGCGCGACGCTCGCAGGCACACGTGGCGCAGACCATTCGGTCGTGCGCTCGCGGAAGAACATGACGATGATGAGCCGCAGGTAGTAGTAGGCCGAAACAGCCGTGTTCAGCACGGCGACGACGACCAACGCATAGAAGCCCTGATCCAGCGCAGACTTGAAGACCACGACTTTGCCCATGAAGCCTGCCGTCAGTGGCAGCCCCAACAGGCTGAGCAGGAAGAGCGAGAGCGTGAAGGCCAGCGCGGGCGCGCGAAAACCTATGCCGTTGTAGTCTTCGACCTCTGTCCGGCGGTCGTTGTTGCGCGCAATCAGGGTGACGATAGCGAACGCGCCCAGGTTCATCACCGCATAAGTCAGCATATAGAAGGCGACCGAAGCGAGCGCGGCGTTACGTGCATTGATGTCACTCGTCGCGCCTGCGGCGATGAAGCCAACGAGAGCGTAGCCCGCATGCGCGATTGAAGAGTAGGCGAGCATGCGCTTCACATTATTCTGCACGATGGCGACGATGTTGCCGACCGTCATCGTAATCATCGCCAGGACCACCATCGCACTCACCCAGGCCGTGTTGGTCTGTCCCGCGAGCGATGCGCCCGCGGCCGCGACGAATGGAAAGCCGAAGATGAAGACGCGCAGGAAAGCTACGAAGCCTGCGGCCTTCGGGCCTGCGGCCATAAAGGCCGTGACGGGCGTCGGCGCTCCTTCGTAAACGTCCGGCGTCCAGATGTGAAAAGGCGCGGTCGCGATTTTGAATCCGAAGCCGACGAGCATCATCGCCGCGCCCGCTAAAAGCAGCTCAGGATACTTGATGCTGTAAGAAAGGCCGTCGGCGGTAACTCGCTGGGCGATTTTAGTAATAACGGTCGTGCCGGGTTCGCCCCCGACAGTGGCGGTCGCGCCGTAGGTGAGCGCGATGCCGTAGAGCAGAAACGCAGAGGAGAATGAGCCTAGAATAAAATATTTGAGCGAGGATTCATTCGAGCGTAAATCCGTGCGGCGAAATCCAGCCATCACGTAAGTCGCAATCGAGAGAATCTCCAATCCCAAAAAGATGATGACGAGATCATTGCCCGATGCCATCAGCATCATGCCGACCGTGGCGAACAGGAGCAATGCGTGAAACTCGCCCGCAGGCAGCCGTTCATTCTCGACCCAGACCATTGAGATAAGAATGGTGAGCGCGGCGACGAGCAGGAAGATGAGCGTGAAGCTCAAGCGCAGCTCATCAAGGACAATCATGTCATGAAAGCCGCGCGGCGGCGCGTCTATCCAGTTGAGCCACATCCAGATTGATGCAACCGCTCCAGCCGCAAGCCCGACGAGCGAGAGTCCGCCCGTCACCCATCGCTGCGTGGGCTTGGCAAAAGCATCCACGAGCATGACTATCACGGCTAGCCCGCCCACGATCAATTCGGGCAGAATCAATCCGAAGTTGACGTTCGGGCTGGTGATATTCGGAAGCTGTAATGCGAATGATAAATCCATAAAAGTTGTCAGTGGTCAGTGGCCAGTGGTCAGTTGCAAAAAATCGAACAACCGACACCGGACAACTGGCTATTCTGTACCCAGAAGCTTGTCCAGCCTTCCTCTCATCGTCGAGAGATAGAGCGAAGTGTTTGCCATCCCGACCTGATTCGGCAGCGCGAGTCGCCCGGATTTGTCGAAGAAGAGAATCGTCGGCAGACGCATGCGCGGCGAAAACCTGTAGAAGGTTGTACGGTCTGGATCGCGCAGGACCGGAAAAGAGAGCTTCAACCTCTTCGCGTAATCTTTCAAGCCGGAATTGGAAACCTGCTCTTCGTCCTCGACGCTAACCCAGAGAAACGTGACAGGCCTGTTCTTATACTCTTTCTTCAACTGTTCGAGCGCCTTCAGCTCCTCCTTACATGGCTCGCACCACGTCGCGCCGAAGGAAACGAGCACGACCTGCCCGCGCATGTTCGCAATATCGTAAGTCTTCCCATCTGTCCCTCTCAACCTGAAAGAGGAATCAACAGGCCGCGTTCCGGCAGACTGCGCCGAGGCTGAAACAAGAGCGAAGGCAAGAAAAAAATTAAAAAGGACAAGCTTCTTCATAACTGTTAAGTAGTAAATAGTGAATAGTGAATAGACAGGCGGTCTTTCACTTATCACTATCTACTATTGACTATTTACTATTCACTATTGACGATTCACTCTTCATCGTTTCCACAATCGTTCCGCCGCGCGGCGATTGATTGACGCGTTGCTGCACTGCGACAACTGCGTCGCGCGAGCGGCTCAGGAACGTGTTTGGATAGATTCCCATAAAGAGCATCAGCAATAACAGCGGAATCATCAAGCCGACTTCGCGCGCGTTCATATCTTTCAGCTTCGCGTTCTCAGGATTGCGTATGCGTCCGAAGACTACTCTCTGCAACATCCAGAGCATGTAAACCGAAGCCCAGATGACGCCAGTGGCCGCGAGCATCGTCGCCACCCAGGGGCGCGAGATGGCTGTGGATGTCCAGGTCCCGATCATAATCAGAAACTCGCCGACGAATCCATTGAGCAAAGGCAAGCCGATTGAAGAGAGCGACGCGACGACAAAGAGCGCCGAGAACCAGGGCATAGAGTTCGCCAGCCCGCCGAAGTCTGAGATCAGCCGCGTGTGCCGGCGTTCGTAAATCATCCCGACGAAGAGGAAGAGCGCGCCCGTCGAGACGCCGTGATTCAACATCTGGTAGAGTGCGCCCTGCATTCCCATCTCTGTGAAAGAGAAGAGACCGAGCACGACGAATCCCATGTGGCTCACGCTTGAATAAGCGACGAGCCTTTTCACATCCGGCTGCACCATCGCAACGAGCGCGCCGTAGATAATTCCGATGACCGCGAGAATGATGATGAGCGGCGCGAACGTGTGTGCCGCGGCGGGGAAGAGGGCAATGCAGAAGCGCAGCAACCCGTAAGTGCCCATCTTCAGCAACACACCCGCGAGAATAACGCTGCCGGCGGTCGGCGCTTCCGTGTGCGCGTCCGGCAGCCAGGTGTGAAACGGAAAGAGCGGAACCTTGATGCAGAAGGCAAAGGCAAAGGCCAGGAAGATGAGCGCCTCGGTCGTCGTCCCCGTAAAATTGGTCACGCCGTTCTTCAAAACGTTGAGGGTCGTGACGTAATCGAACGTGTGCCCGGCGATGAAATAGAGCGCGATGATTCCGGCCAGCATCAAGAGGCTGCCGACGGCCGTATAGATGAAAAATTTCGTCGCCGCGTAAATCCTCTCCTTCCCGCCCCAGATGCCGATCAGGAAGAACATAGGCACGAGAGACGCCTCGAAGAAGAGGTAGAAGAGCAGCAGATCGAGCGAGACGAAAACGCCGATCATCGCCGTCTCTAAAATCAGAAGGAAGACGTAGTAAGAGAGCGTGCGCTTCTGAACGGCGGTCCAGCTCGAAAGAATTGAAATCGGAACGAGCAGCGTCGTCAAGAGCACTAGCCAGAGACTAATTCCGTCAACGCCTATGTGATAGCGCGCACCGATACTCGTAATCCAGGGCGTGTTCTGCACGAAACGGAAGCCGTCAGCGGTCGCGCCGCCGTCTCCAAGGAGCAGAAGCGAAACGAGAAACGTCACGACCGAAACGGCGAGCGCGATCCAGCGATAATCCGTCTCGCGCTTACGAACCAGACCGTGAGCGATGGTCGCAATTGCGCCCGCGGTCGGAAGAAGAAGAAGGATTGTGAGCAAATATTGCTGCATGCTTTGTTAATGACCGACCGACTTAATAATGAAGTAAGCGAAATAGCCTATGACGGCGAGCGCGCCGAACAAGATGATGGCCGCATAGCTGCGCACGAATCCAACTTGAAGGTAGCGCACAACGCGACCGATTTCGGCGACGCCCCGCCCGAGACCGTTGACGATTCCATCAATCACGCCCACATCAAAAAGTTTCCAAAGCCCTTCGCGCGAACCCACCTTAATCGGGTTGATGAGCGTCGCATCGTAAACTTCATCAACGTAATACTTGTTTTCAAGCAGGCGCGGCATCTCTTTGAGCGGGCGTTTCCTGAAAACTGCCCAGCCTAGCCCGATGCCTGCGAGCGCAATCAGAACTGAGATTCCTGTAAAGAGCCTCTCCTGATTGACCTCTTCATGAGTAGCCACGCGTTCAGTGTGCGGCTCATTCTGCGCGCCTTCGCCAACAGACAAGGGCGACGCGCCATCATGCGGCTGCGGCTCTTTCGAGAGCATTTGCAGTTCCGTGGTTCCACCTTCGGCGCGACTGCTTTCGCGCCTCTCGTTCGGATTATCAATGATAGGCTCAAGCCTGTTCTCGAAATAGTTTTCTACCTTGCCGCCGCTCAGGGCATAAGGGATACCGACAAGTCCGCCGAGAGTTGAAAGAATGGCGAGCACAATCAGAGGCACTGTCATCACCCAGGGCGACTCGTGCGGCTTGAAGTGCCCATGCCCGTGACCGCCCCCAGCATGAACGACAGCGTCCTCGTCATGCTCATCATGCTCGTTCGTTCCTTCATCAACATGCTCGCCCGGCTCGTGATGTGGGCGATCTCCCGTGGAAGGAAGCGTTGCGTCGTGCGACTTCTCGCCTTCATCGAAAGCGTGTGCGTGCGCTTCGTCTGCCTGGCCGCCCGCATGCGTTGGCGCGAATCGCTCTTTGCCCCAGAAGGTCATGACCATCAGGCGCGTCATGTAGATGGCAGTCAGGAGCGCAGTCAGCGCGCCCACGGCCCAGAGAATCTTTCCGGCGTTCGGGAATAATCCTGTGCTCCAGCTCTTCCACAAAATCTCGTCCTTCGAGAAGAAGCCCGCGAAGATCGGAATGCCGCAGATGGCGAGCCAGCCCGTGAGCATCGTGATGAACGTGATGGGCATGTACTTCTTCAACCCGCCCATGCGCCGCATGTCCTGCTCGTGGTGCATGCCGTGGATGACTGAGCCTGAGCCGAGGAAGAGAAGCGCCTTGAAGAACGCGTGCGTCATCACGTGGAAGATCGCCGCGACGAACGCGCCGACGCCGCACGCGAGCATCATGTAGCCGAGTTGCGAGACGGTCGAGTAGGCTAGAACTTTCTTGATGTCGTTCTGCGCGATGCCGATGGTCGCCGCAAAGAGCGCGGTCGCCGCGCCGACAATGGCGATGATGAACATGGCTGTCGGCGCGTGCGTGTAGATGGCCGAGCAGCGCACGACCATATAGACGCCCGCCGTGACCATCGTCGCCGCATGAATCAGCGCAGAGACAGGTGTCGGCCCGGCCATCGCGTCCGGCAGCCAGACGAACAGTGGAATCTGCGCGCTCTTGCCCGTCGCGCCGATGAAGAGAAGTATCGCAGCAGACGTGATGCCTCCGGCGAAGAGCATGCCCCAGCCGAAAGCTTCAACGGGCTTGGCTGCGATCTGCGTCAGGGCGCTCGTGACGCCAAGCGCAGGTTTATCAAAGAAGCTGATTGAGCCGACCAGAAAGAAGACGAGCATGATGCCGAGCACCACGCCCCAGTCGCCGATGCGGTTGGCGACAAACGCTTTCTTCGCTGCATCGCCCGCTTCTTTGCGATCAACGTAGTAACCGATCAGCAGGTACGAGCATAAGCCCACACCTTCCCAGCCGACGAACATCAAGAGGAGATTGTCCGCGAGGATGAGCGTCAGCATCGAGAACATGAAGAGATTCAGGTAAGCGAAGAAGCGATAGAAACCAGAATCGCCGTGCATGTAGCCCGTGGCGAAGATGTGTATGAGCAGACCTACGAAGGTGACGAAGAGAACGTAGATGCCGCTCAAGCGGTCAATCGCAAACCCGAAGTCCGCGCGAAAGCCCCCGACGTTGAGCCAGGTCCAGAGGTGATCCGTGACGGGCGCGACACCCGGAAGCGCCTCAGCCCTCAGCGCGCCGTTGGGCATGAAGGCCAGATAAAAGGCAAAGACGGTCGAAACGCCGACCGCGAGACACGCAACCCACCCGATGAATGCCTCTTTACGCACACGCCGACCGATGAACCAGTTGATGGCTGCTCCCAGGAGCGGCGCAAAGATGATGTAGCGAATCATAAAAACAGGAGTCAGAATCCAGAATCCAGAATCCAGAATGAAAACCGAGACGGTCGCGGCCTTTCATTCTGAATTCTGACTCCTGACTTCTGGATTCTGCCTTTCCTCATAGTTTCAAAATGTTCGCATCGTCAACGTCGAGTGATTCGCGGTTGCGGAAGATGGCGATGATGATGCCAAGTCCGACCGCGGCCTCTGCCGCTGCGACCGTCATCACGATGAAGACGAAGAGCTGTCCGGTCACGTCTCGGAAGTAGCTCGAAAAAGCCACGAACGTCAGGTTCACGGCGTTGAGCATCAGCTCTATGCACATGAACATAGAGATGACGTTGCGCTTGATGATGACGCCCACCACGCCGATTGTGAACAGCACGGCCGAGAGCGCCAGATACCAAGAGAGATGCGGAACAGAGTTCATAATATTTTAGATTTGCGATTTTTGATTTTTGATTGCTGACTGCTTCCAATCAAAAATCAAAAATCAAAAATCCCCCTAGTCTCGCTTCGTCAAATCATGCGGGTCGTCTTCGCCCAAAGCCTCAGCCGCCTCTATGGTCGTGTGCGTAATGACGGGCGTCGCGTCCTCAACAATGTTCGGGTCAATCGTGTGTTTGGGCAAAACTTGCGCGCCCGGAATCACAATCGCGTTATCCGGAATCTGAGTTGCGCGCCGCGCCAGCGTCATCGCGCCGACAATCGCCATCAACAACAGCACGGACGTAATCTCAAAAGGCAAGAGGTAGGTCGTAAACAACCCGGTGCCGATCGAGGCGGTCAATCCCACATCCGAATTGCTCGGGTCTTGTAGTTGCAGCGCCGCAGGATTCTCTCTCTGATTCTGAACGGAATAGATGACGAACGCCGCTTCCGCGAAGAGGACTGCGGCCAGCAACACCGCCGTCGGAATCAGAAAGCGCAGACGCAGCGTGCGACGCACCTCTTCCTCTACGTTCAGAAGCATGATGACGAAGACGACGAGCACCATAATCGCGCCCGCATAGACAATGACCTGCACGGCTGCGATGAACGGCGCGGCCAGCATCACGTAGAGAGCCGCAAGCGAGATGAAAACTCCGATCAGCGAAATCGCGCTGTAGAGCGGATTGCGCTGCACGACCATCGAGAGCGCGCAACCAATCGCTAATCCACCAAAGAGAAAGAAGAGTAGTGCAACCATCAATCACACGACAGGAAGTTTCTTTCCTGCCTTACGGGTTCATTGATCCGAAAACGTTAAAGTATCCCCACGTCGCCGTGAAAATAATGTTCAGGATGGCGACGGGCAGCAAAAACTTCCAACCGAAACTCATCAACTGGTCGAAGCGGAAGCGCGGCAGCGTGCCTCTCAGCCAGATGTAAAGGAACAGGAAAAAGATGACCTTGATTAAGAAATAGAAGACGCCGAGAATCGGGAACGAAGCAACACCCGGCCCGTTCCAGCCGCCAAGGAAAAGCGTCGTCGCCAGCATCGAGACCGTCAACATGTTGACGTACTCGGCCATGAAGAAGAGCGCGAACTTCATCGCCGAATATTCCGTGTGAAAGCCCGCGACCAGCTCCGTTTCAGCCTCAGGCAAATCGAAGGGAACGCGATTAGTCTCGGCGATGGCGGAGATTAAATAGACTATGAATCCCAGAAATTGAAGTCTATCGGGACGCCAGATGTTCCACTGCAAGCCGTACCAGCCCGATTGCTGCTCGACAATCGAGTAAAGGTCCAAGGTTCCGCTCATCAGAATTACGCCGACGAGCGACAAGCCCAAGCTCAATTCATAAGAGATGAGTTGTGCCGAGGAGCGCAGGCCGCCCATCAGGCTGTACTTGTTATTTGAAGACCATCCGGCGAGCGCGATGCCGTAAACGCCGACCGACGTGATGCCGAGCACGTAAAGGAGCGCCACATCGAAACGCGCGATGACGAGTTTGATAGTGCCGATCCACGGCAACGTAATCTCAGGCCCAAACGGATAGACGATCATCGTCATCAAAGCGCAGATGATCGCAATCATCGGCGCAAGAAAATAGACGAAGCGCGTTGATTTGTCCGGGACGATGTCTTCCTTGAGAATGAATTTCAAGAGGTCTGCGAAAGGTTGCAGCAGCCCGCCCGGCCCGACGCGATTCGGCCCCAGCCTTCCCTGTATGAAAGCCAGCACGCGACGCTCGGCCAGCACCGTGTAAGCGACGATCATCAACACGCCGATGAAGGCAACCGTGATCGCCACCAACTTTAATATGACCTGAACTAAAGGACTGTTCCAATCCATAACGTTAGTGAATAGTGAATAGTAAATAGTGAATAGTGAGTTGTTGTCTTTAACTATTCACTATTTACTATTTACTATTCACTCCCTTTTCAGTCTCCTGCCGTCGCTGCCGCAGGACGCAGGCTTTCGTCAATCGTAATTTGATAAAGGGGCGAAATTGCCAGCGTCGGAGGCTCTGGATTGCCGGCCGCGAGCAAGGGGAATTGAGGGACTTTGCCCGTCAACGTCCCAGGCTTGAAAAGCTCGTGACCGACTGGCGGCGTCTCCATCAATTTCTCCGCAGTCTCGTTCATCCCCTCGACCGTCAGGCGCAAGCCTTCCGCCTCTTTCGTTAAATCACGTCGCTCCGCGAGAGCGTGCTTCACCTGCACCGGCTTCGTCTCGTCTTTCAGCAGCGGATAACGAAGGCCCTCGTATGCCGAGACATTCGCAGCGATCTCTTTGAAGATGTTGCTTGCGGACATCTGCCAGCCGAAATCAACGTCGAGCGCCTTTGCCATCTGCGCCGTAATCATCCAGTCCTGTTTCGATTGATGGACCGGCGGAATTGATTGACGCACGCGCTGGACAAGACCGCCGTTGTTCGTAAACGTCCCGTCCGTTTCAGCGAACGATGCCGCCGGAAAGACCACGTCCGCATGCCGTGTTGTCTCGGTCTCGAAGAGTTCCTGCACAATCAGAAAATCTAATTTCGATAAAGCATCCTCGCGTCCATTGAAATGTTCGGGAAGAAAGCTTCCGGCAACGTACATCGCTCGAATTAGAGCGCCCGCGCCATCGAGAATCTGTCCTGCGCTCTTGCCGCTACGCATCAAGCCCATGTCGTGCGCGCCGATGCTGTTGTTATAAAGCGGCAGCGGATGCAGGAGCACGCGCCTGCCTTCCGCAGCGAAAGCGTAAGGCATCTGCGCGATGAGGGCCTGCCCCGCCGGACTCAGTTCATGCCCGAACATGATGACGATGTCGCCCTGAGTGTCGTTCAAAGTCTGGCGCAAGGTTTCAAGCTCTTTTGTCTCAACTCCCATCTTGCGCGCTGCGAGATCGTTCTGCGCCGGGTCTGCCAGAGCGAGAACGGCTGCATCTTCGGCCCCGGCGCGAATGTGAACGAACTGTGTCGCGCGAAAGATCAGACGAATCGGGCGGCTATTGACGATGATGAGTTTCGCGCCGCCGTTGCGAACCGCCTGCCGCATCTGCTTGCCCGTGAAGGGCTGCAACTCTTCCGGCTCGCCGCCGATTAGCAAAATTGTTTTCGCGTGGCGAATGTCGCGGTGCGTCGCCAAGGGCGCTCCCAGATTCTCGAAGAAGGGAACGAGGCTGAAGGCGTCCGTCGCCGTGTAGCTTTCAGTCCCGACAACTTCGGTTGCAAATTTATAGAGCGCATAGTTCGCTTCGTTCGTGATGCGCGGGCTGCCGACAACGGCAATCGAAGATGCGCCGTTGTTGTTTGCAATCTCTTCCAGCTTTTTGACTGTGTAGCTGATGGCCTCGTCCCACGTCGCCGGAATTAATTTCCCGCCCTTGCGATAACGAATCATTGGCGTGCGCAGACGCTCTTCGTGATTGACGAAGGGATGGCCGAAGCGCCCTTTGATGCAGAGGAATTCGCCGTTGTGCCCGTTGACGTAACGGTCGCGTGCGACGGCGCGCATCAATTCGCCGCCGCGCGAGCCCAGGGACATCTCGCAGCCGTCGGAGCAGAACGCGCAGGTCGAAACCGTCTGATCTAATTCCCAGGGACGAGCCTGATGGCGATAGGTCGCATCAAGAAGAGTTCCTGTCGGGCAGACCTCTATGCAGTTTCCGCACTGCGAGCAGTTAAGCCAGCCGCCGTAAGTTCCGATGACAGTATTTGCGCCGCGCCCGCCCGCTTCGATGGCATCTTCGCCCATCCACTCGTCGCAGACGCGCGTGCAGCGTTTGCAGAGAATGCAGCGCTGCGGGTCGTTCGCCACAATCGGCGAGAGATATTTTTCCGGATGATAATTCTTGCGCTCGGAGAATCGCTCTTCGAGGCCGCCCCAATCAAAGGCCATCTCTTGCAGCTCGCACTCGCCGCCCCTGTCACAGACGGGGCAATCCAGAGGGTGATTGGCCAGGAGGAACTCGACCATCGCGCGCTGCGCCTTCTCGATCTCGTCGCTTTCGGTCGTGACGATCATCCCGTCCGTGCAAGTAATCGTGCAGGAGGTTTGCAGCTTCGGCATCTTCTCGATGCGCACCAGGCACATGCGGCACGAAGCCTGAAGCGCGAGGTCTGAGTAGTAGCAGAAGGAAGGAATCGAGAAACCCTTCTCGCGGCAGACATCAATTAACCGCGCGCCCTTCGGGACCTGGAAGTCCTGACCATTGATAGTGACTTTGATTAACTCTTGAGACATCGTTAAAAAAGTAAATAGTGAATAGTTTTTGGTGAATAGTTTTTTTCTATTTGCTATTCACTATTCACTATTTACTAAACTCCTACTGTTTCTGCTTGCGTCATCGGCAGCAGATGCTTTTTGAAATCTTCCGGGAACTTCTTTATCGCCGACTGAATCGGCCATGCGGCGGCGTCGCCTAAGGGGCAGAAAGACTTGCCCTCGATGTTGTCGCACAAGTCTAAAATCAACTGCGCATCTTCTGGACGGCCTTCGCCGCGCGCAATTCGTTTGAAGATTTTGACGAGCCAGTCCGTGCCTTCACGACAGGGCGTGCACCAGCCGCAGGATTCGTGCTTGTAAAATTCGATCAGATTCTTTGTTGACTCGAAGACATCAACGGTGTCGTCCATCACGATGAAGCCGCCTGAGCCGACCATCGAGCCTGCCGCAACCAGACCCTCGTAATCCATCCGCACATCACGTCCTATGATGTCATGCGCGGGCATGATGTAGACGCTCGAGCCGCCGGGAATCACAGCTTTCAGTTGCCGACCCGCAGCAATCCCCTGGCAGTCTTCCATGATGAACTTCTCCATGTCGTCGTAGCCCATCGGAAGCTCATAGACGCCCGGGCGATTGACGTGGCCTGAGACTGACCAGACCTTCGTGCCGCCGCTCTTTTCAGTCCCCAGTTTTTGATAAGCCTCGCCGCCCATCTTGATGATGTCGGGGACGGCTGTCAGCGTCTCTACGTTGTTGACGACCGTCGGAGATTGATAGAGACCTGCGACGGCAGGGAAGGGCGGCTTCATGCGCGGGTGGCCGCGAAGGCCCTCGAGCGAATTCAGCAGCGCGGTCTCTTCGCCGCAGATGTACGCGCCCGCGCCAGTGTGCGTGTAAATCTCACAGGCGAAGTCTTTGCCCATGACCTTTTCGCCAAGCAGGCCAGCCGCCCGCGCTTCATCGAGCGCGCGATCCATGATGTTGATCAGGTAGCGATACTCGCCGCGCGTGTAGATGTAGTTGGTGCGAGCGCCGAGCGCATAGGCGGCAATCAACATGCCTTCGATGAGCATGTGCGGGTCGCGCTCCATCAAGTAGCGGTCTTTGAAAGTTCCAGGCTCGGACTCGTCCGCATTGCAGACGACGTACTTGGGCTTCGGCGAATCCTTCGGAACAAAGCTCCACTTCATGCCGGTCGGAAAGCCAGCGCCGCCGCGACCGCGCAGCGCAGATTTCTTCACCTCATTAATCACGTCGTCCGGCGACATCGAATCGAGGACTCTCTTCAAAGCTTCGTAGCCGCCGTTCTTCCGATAGACTTCGAGCGTGTGTGAATTCTCCAGCCCGACGCGACGGAGTTGAAGAGGCTCGCAACCGATAGCTCCAATAAACATAATCTCTTCGCTATTCTTAACTTCCGACGGAAACAACCTGTTTCCAGTTTATCTCGCCAGAGAGTACAAAACTTTCATGTATAAAGTGCATTGCACCTTCGGCTCGATTCCGACCGGGTTGATGACCGAGTCGAAAACGCTTCTATCCAATGGCTCAAGATACGACGTGCTGCTCTTGCGCTCGCGGATGATGCGCGGCGCGTTCGGGCTGTAATAATTGTCAACCGCGCCCGACTCAAACGCCGTGTACGTTTGGTAGAGCTCCCAGGGAAAGTGTGTGTCGTAAGTTGCCTGAAGCAGCGCATTGCGCTTCATGACCATCCCTAAGGAGCGCGCGTAAGTATCCTCCTTCTGTTTGACGACGCTGACCGCTTCGTCGAAGAGACGGCTGCGAATCGCTTTCATGTCATTGACGACGTAGTCAACCTTAATCAGATCGAAGATCGAAGCCTGCGCGGCGACGGCCAAAAGTTTCTCCAGCAGAGAGTAATCTTTGAAGCGGACGGCGACCGTCTTTTTCGTCTCGAAGCCCGTCAACGCTTCGCGGATCGTGCCGTCGTTGTCGCGCGTGAAGTTGTAAACCCTGTTCTGCGTGATGAAATCAACGAAGGTCTCGCCGCGTTTGACGCCGAGCTTTTCCGCCCCGCTCAGAAACTGTTCGATCAGCGCGTTGACCTTCTGATTACTTTCGACCGCGGTCTGTCCTTCCTGCGCCGTCCCAAAGACCGCGACGTATTCATCAGCCGTCGCATTCAGCAGCACGTAGGCTTCGATGACTACGTTGCCGTCGTTGCTATAAACCGCGCCGGTAGTCGGAGACGCTCGACGACCAGAGTTGCGCGTGTCCTGGTTGTAGGTGCGGTTACCGCTCGCCTGACCAAACGCGCTCAGGCAAGAGAAACCAAAGATGAGTAAGACGAGAAAGGCCCTTTTCACGTCCACTTCTCCGTATCGCTCAAGGCAACTTATCAAGAATCTCATCAACCTTCTCCAGCGTCAGATTCTCGTGATAGTCAAACCCGATCTGGAACATCGGCGCGGTACCGCATGAGCCGAGACATTCAACCAGGGAAATCGTGAATCGTCCGTCGGGCGTGGTCTCGCCCGGCTTGATGCCAAGGCGCGAGCAGACGTGCTCGGTGATCTTCGGCTCGCCCATGATTTTGCACGAGAGCGTCTTGCAAATCTGTATGTGATAAAGGCCGACAGGCTCCGTGTTAATCATCGAGTAGAAGGTCGCAACCTCCCAGATGTCCGTGATGCGCACGCCCAAACGATCCGCAAGGTACGCCACGCCCGGCGGGTCCAGATAACCCCCGCGCTCGCGCTGCACGATGAACATCAGAGGCAGGATGGCCGAACGCTTCACCGGGTACTTCGCCAGATGAGCGTCAATCTCGGCCTCAACCTCAGGAGAAAATTTTGCTATCTCCTGAGGGACTTTCGCCTCCTGCGGCAACGGATTATTTGGCGTGAACTGTGAACTCATCTTATTTTTGATTTGCGATTTTAGATTTTTGATTGGATGAGGACGGCTGCGCCGATTTAATTATTTTTCAGCTTCGCAGAAGCTGTCCGTTTCCAATCGCAAATCAAAAATCAAAAATCTAAAATCCCTCACCTATCAATTTCTCCGAGCACAATATCAATCGAGCCGATGATGGCGACAACGTCTGCGACCATCTCGCCCTCTGCCATCAAAGGTAGTGCCGAGAGGTTGACGAAACTGGGCCCGCGGAAATGTACGCGCGCGGGCTTCGGGCCGCCGTTCGATTTGACGTAGCAGCCCAGCTCGCCCTTCGACCCTTCAATCGGGTGATAGACCTCGCCCGCCGGAACATTGAACCCTTCGGCGACAATCAGGAAGTGATGTATCAACGCGTCCATGTGCGTCTTCATCGCTTCGCGGTCGGGCAGCACGACTTTCGGCGCGTCCGCCTTAATCGAACCGGGCTTCAATCTTGAGAGAGCCTGCACGCTGATCTTGTGCGACTCCTTCATCTCGCGCATGCGCACCATGTAACGACCCCACACGTCGCCGCTCTGCTCTGTCGGGATTTCAAAATCATAAGTCTCATAGCTCGTGTAAGGGTTCGTGCGGCGAACATCAATCTCAACACCGCTTCCGCGCAGGCTCGGGCCGGTCAAGCCCCAGTCAATCGCATCCTCAGCGGAGATGTAGCCGATGCCTTGCGTGCGTTTCTGGAAAATCTTGTTGCCCGTCAAGAGCGTGTGAAATTCAGCAAGGGCTTTGGGAAAGTCGTCCGTAAACTGTTTGCAGCGGCGCTCAAACCCTGCGGGCAGGTCCATCATCAGGCCGCCGATGCGGAAGTAAGATGGAGTCAGACGTCCGCCCGATGCCGCCTCAATCAGATTGAGAATCTTTTCGCGCTCGCGAAAGCAATAGAAGAAGACGGTCATCGCGCCGATGTCGAGCGCGTGTGTGCCGAGCCAGACCAGATGCGACGCAATGCGTTGAAGCTCGCACATCAAGACGCGAATCGTCTGCGCGCGTTCGGGAATCTCAAGCTCCAGGAGTTTTTCGACGGCCATCACGTAAGCCAGGTTGTTGCCCAGCGGATTCAGGTAATCCATGCGATCCGTGATGACGATGCCCTGCTGCCACTTCTTATACTCAAAGAGCTTCTCCATGCCCGTGTGCAGGTAGCCGATGTCGGGCGTGGCTTTGACGAGCATCTCGCCGTCTAAGATAAGCTCAAGACGCAGGACACCGTGCGTACTGGGATGCTGCGGCCCGAACGAGATCGTCATCTGCGTATCGAGCGGACGATCAATAACCTCGAATTGCGGCGGAAGAGTGCTCATAATATTTTTGATTTTAGATTTTTGATTTGCGATTGGATAAGGAAGGAAGAAAATTTCTTCTTTATCCAATCAAAAATCGCAAATCAAAAATCTAAAATTACGTCAAGCTGTACGGTTCATACCCGCGCAGCGGAAAATCTTTCCTGAGCGCGTGGCCTTCCCAGTCTTCTGGCAAAAGTATGCGGCGCAGGTCCGGATGATTGTCGAAGATGATGCCAAAAAGATCGAACGTCTCGCGCTCGTGCCAGTTCGCAGTGCGCCACACTGTGGTTACCGTCTCGACATGCGTGTCCTCGTCGTTCAAGAGAACTTTCAGGCGCATGCGATGATATTCGGTCGTCGAGAAGAGGTGATAGTTGACCTCGAAGCGCGGCTCTTCTTCGGGGCCGCGATCTGCGCCGCAGAGGTCTGCGAGCAGATTGAACTCGAGGCCGGGCGCGGTCTTCAGAAACGAGCAGATCTCCACGATCTTTTCGCGCGGGACGACGACGGTCACTTCACCGAAGGCTTCAATGACCTCGCCGACCCATTCAGGATTCTGATGCTGTAACGCCGCCACCAAAGGCGACGGCGTCCGGCGAGTATCAGTCGCAGCTCCAGCCTCTGCGTTCGCTTGCCCTTGCTCGATTTCTTTAGACATAAATTTAGTGATGAGTAATGAGTGCTGAGTACTGAGGACTGAGTGAAGACATGCTTTTACTCAGTACTCAGTACTCAGTACTCAGTACTTCTTTTAACTTGACCTTCGTCGCTCGTGGCGCGATGGAATCGTGTAGGGGCGCGAGTATTGTTGGGCCGCCGCTTCGTTCGTGGCGGAGACGCCTGTCGCCGGAAGCGTTCCCGGCGGTACTGCCTCGCGCGCCTCTTCGACAGGCACATCCTTACGGTCGCGCACACTCTCTTTAGAAACCTTCTCCTGCAACATCATCACCGCGTGAATCAACATCTCTGGTCGCGGCGGGCAGCCCGGAATATAAACGTCAACGGGCACGACCTTGTCCACGCCCTGCACAATCGCGTAGTTGTCGAAGACGCCGCCCGAAGTGGCGCATGCGCCCATCGAGATGACCCACTTAGGCTCCGGCATCTGGTCGTAGATGCGGCGAAGCACAGGAGCCATCTTGCGCGAGACACGGCCTGAGACGATCATCACGTCCGCCTGGCGCGGGCTGGCTCGAAAGACCTCGGAGCCGAAGCGCGCCAGATCGTTGCGCGCGCTCGTCGCATTCATCATCTCGATGGCGCAGCAGGCCAGCCCGAAGGTCGCAGGCCAGAGGCTGGATTTACGCGCCCAGTTGATGAGCGAATCGAGCCGCGTGGTCAAAACGTCCGGCAACGCCTCTGCAATTTTTTGTTCGAGTCCCATAAAACCTCTGTAGTCAGTGGTCGGTGTTCAGTGGTCAGATGAGACAGCTTTTAACTGGCCACCGACCACTGGCTACTGACCACTGCTTTCATGCCGCGCGCCGAGTTGTCGTCTTCGCGTGCTTCTTTTCAGCAAGCGCGAGCGCGCGGGCTTCGGCCTCTGCTTCGCGGCGCGCACGGTCACCCCAATCGAACGCGCCCTTCTTAACGACGTAAACGTACCCGACCAGAAGCAGCACGACGAAGAGCATCATCTCGACGTAAACGAGAGTGCTATAGCCGCCTGCTGCGAATTTTTTGAAGACGACCGCCCAGGGAATCAGAAAGATTACTTCAATGTCGAAAAGGATGAAGATCATCGCGATCAAGTAGAACTTGACCGAGAAGCGTTCGCGCGCATTTCCGACAGGGTCTTTGCCGCATTCGTAGGGCATCAGTTTGGTGCGCGTAGATTTACGCTGGCCGACGAGCTGCGAGAGCAGGACGTTGACGACAGCAAAGCCCCCGGCGACGATGAACATCAAGAGGATCGGCAAGTAATCTTTGAGATGGAATTCCATACCCGTCGCGCCATCCAAATATACACATCACGCTTTCGGCCTGACTCGACTTCAGAGTCGGCTGAGCGCGCTCAGTGGAGATTGAGAATCATGGTACAAAGTGAATCGTAGTGCATGCCCCTGTGAGTGTCAAGCAGACTGCACAACTGAAAACCGAGGTCGAAAAAGAAGATGATTGACCGTCTAAAAATTCCTGTGCTACTGTTCAAATCGTCCCCGCTTGAATCCTTTTTGAACGTTCGTCAACGAATCATGGGCAACGAAAGATTGTGATTACCGGCTTCAACACTGATGTCGAACACGAAGGCGTGGTCTATCATGTTCAGACCGAAGATAAGGGTTTGAAGTCGCCGCTGCTTTTATCGCTCGTCTATGTCGGCGGCACAATCCTCGCCAGCAAGCGCACGCCGTATGACGACCTCATCGCCGAGGGCTACGACGAGAAGGCGCTGGCCGAAAGGTTGCAGCGCCAGCACAAACTGATCTGCGCAGCGATCAAGGCCGGGCGGATCGAAGACCTCAAGAAACAGACGGAGCGCGAATCTGCCTCGCGCTCTAAGACAACCGAGCAGGTTGAAAGCCGCGCGCCTCAGCCCGTAGAAGCAATCATCGAAGAGGTCCAGGAAGCGCCGCAGCCTGAGATTACGGAGATGCCTCCCGCGCCGATTCCAGTTGAAGAGTTCATCATCGAGACAGGGAACATAGCGGACTCTATGCCCCCGGCTTACTTTACGACTACGCCGATTGAGCCGAGGGTTGTTCAGAGCGAGCCGCCGCCGGAAGCGAGCGCGCCCGCGCCGTCAAGAGCTGAGATAGAGCATGTTGATTATAGCCGCGTCGTTGATTACGAGCAGCCGGAAGCTCCTGCAACAGACCTGCTCATCACCTTGTTGGATGAGAAGAAGTTTGTCGCGGGCGAGTTCGTGAAGATTATGCTGCACGTGGGGCGCGGCTGGAACGGGCATCGCAGCGTCCAGAATGCAGCCGTGACTTTGAAAGTCTTAGGCTCCAGTTTCCGTCCACTCATCTTTTCCGGCAAGACCGCGAACGACGGAACGGCAGTCTTCTATGCCATGCTGCCATATTTTACTTCCGGGCGCGCGGCGATTCTCCTGAGCGCGACCGAAGGCGGAGACCGTGCCGAGCTGCGCCGCGTGATTCACCAGGCTTGAAAACTTTGAAGCAAGAGGGAAACCTTGTTCATAGAAATCAACGGCGAGCAGCGTGACGTGCCTCAACCGCTAAACTTGAAGGAACTCGTCGAACATCTCAAACTCGCGCCCGAACGTCTCGCCATCGAACTCAACAGGAAAGTCATCCGCCGCGCAGACTGGCAAGCGACCGCGCTTCATGAAGGCGACCGTGTCGAGATCGTGCATTTCGTCGGCGGCGGAAATAAGTAGAAGTAGGAAGCAGAGGCAGTGCGATCTTAATTTGGGAGGGTTGATAATGAGGAACAAAAGATTAGTTAGCTTGGCTTTCGCGGCAATGATTCTGAGCGCGGTCTCGGCTTTGGCGCAATCCAGTACGAGAATTCAGTTCCCGACGGGAAGCAACACGGTCACATTGAAAGGCACGGTGGATACATCAAACAAAGATTACGTGCTTCGCGTGACCGAAGGGCAGAGGCTTCATGTCAACCTGACTTCGAAGAATCCGTATGGGCGTTTCAATATCTATCGCACCAATTACGATGAGCCGTTGGGTGACGCCGGGGAGATGCTGGAGGGTTCAAAGGACTCAACCGGGTGGAACGGCACTTTGGAAGCCGATGGCGATTACCACATCTATGTCTTCAATCCCAAACACGCCATTACTGCTTTCACGCTCGAAGTCACACTTCTTCCGGCTGGCCCGAGGCCGGAAGATTACGACGGCTACTTTTCAACCCAGGGTAATCCCATCAAAGGGTTTGGAGATTTCCAGGGAATTCAACTCACTACATTTAAGTATGTGTCCAATGGCAAGACCGTGCCCGTCAAGCCAAGTGCGTATGTTGATGCGCAGCGCAGAAAGTATAATGCGGTGAGCACCACTCTGAACGGCAGCAATCTCTCATTCGAGACCATTGCTCTGAGAGGCGTGAGCTATCACTTCACCGGAGCTTTCCAAAAGGGTAGCGCGACAGACCCGAAAGCTTTGGTCCTCAAAGGTCACCTGACGAAGAGCCTGAACGGGAAGAAGGTGGCCGAACAGGACGTGGAACTCGAGTATGAGGAAGGTGTGGATTGAAGCTTTTGACTTCACATGGACTGTCGTTCAACTTGCGAGACGCTTGCGATGTAGGAGATTATTAGTCAGATTAAATTCGAGGGCTCCTACATCCGGGGCTGAAAGCTAAGAGCTACTTAATTATGTCAACGGCAGTTCAAACAAAACAGGATAAGTTCTCAATCGCGGGGCGCGAGTTCAGCTCGCGCCTGATTATAGGGACGGGAAAGTATCGCAGCTTTGATGAGATGAAGGCTGCGCACAAGGCATCGGGCGCAGAGATGGTGACGGTCGCCGTGCGGCGCGTGCCGCTTGACCGAAGCTCCGAATCTTTCCTTGATCATCTGGACCCGGAGCTATCAATCCTGCCGAACACGGCTGGCTGTTACACTGCCGAAGAGGCCGTGCGCACGGCGCGGCTCGCGCGCGAGGCATTGAACACAGACCTCATCAAGCTGGAAGTGATAGGCGATCAGACCACGCTCTTTCCAGACAACGAAGGGACGCTCGAAGCCGCGCGCGCTTTAGTCAAAGAGGGCTTCACCGTCTTGCCTTACTTCACGGACGACCTGATTATGGCGAAGAAGTTGTTGGACGCGGGCTGCGCGGCTGTGATGCCGCTGGCCGCGCCCATCGGCTCAGGCTTGGGCGTGCAGAACCCCGCGAACTTGACGATAATGCGCGAGCAGTTGCCTGACGCGACGATCATCGTTGATGCAGGCGTCGGCACAGCTTCAGACGCAGCGATTGCGATGGAGCTTGGCGCGGACGCAGTTCTAATGAACACGGCGATTGCCGAAGCGCAGAACTCTGAGCAGATGGCAACGGCCATGCGCCTCGCCATCGAAGCCGGACGCCTCGCTTACCTGGCCGGACGAATGCCGAAAAGACTCTACGCCAGCGCATCCAGTCCGTTGACCGGCGTGGTTCGCTAACGTCAAGTCTCTTCTTCTACGGATAGTGTCCTGAATTTAAAATCCTCTGTGTCCTCTGTGGTTAATTGACGATGATTAACCACAGAGGACACAGAGGACACAGAGGTTGTATAGAGAGTTTCTATCAAATTAGGATACCACTCTTCTACGCAGCAAAAGAGTTTGACAACTCTGGTCAGAAGCTAATATCCTCTGGACTATGTTGATTCGAATCCGCGAACAAAAAGTGGAAAGGTCTCCACGTCATGCCTGTCTGGTTCGCGGAATGCTATACCTCTAAATTCGATTACTCAAATTTTAAGTAGTGCGGCCGTGAATTAGCGAGAGGCATCGCTCTCGGTTCACGGCTTTTTGCTGCGCGTGTGTATCTGAGAGAGAGCGCAACGCCTCGGCCTTCGTAGAGACCGGACACTTTCGGAGCGGTTTCGTTTCACCGACTTTTCGGGGAGGTGGAACATGGAGAAACAGCGAAGGAAGGTTTTTCTGGCGCAGAACTTTTTGAAGAGCCCGGGGCTGGTTCGTTGGTTGGTCGCACGCAGCTCGATTGGGCCTTATGATGTTGTGTACGAAATTGGCGCGGGAAAGGGAATCATCACGGCCGAGCTAGCGCGGGCTGCGAAAAGGGTCGTTGCTGTAGAAAGAGACCCGAAGCTGGTCCGGCGGCTGCGCGAGAGGTTTCGGGGCGTCGAGAATATTGAAATAGTCGAGAAGGATTTTCTACAGTTTTCGATCCGCGAGCGCGAGTACAAGATATTTGCGAACATACCCTTCAGCATGACGGCAAGCATCGTCCGCAAAATCTTGTACACACCGCCAGTGCCGAGCGAAGCGAATCTGATCTTGCAGAAAGAGCCGGCCAGGAAATTTTCGGGACGCCCCCGAGAGACGCTCTTTTCGCTTCTGGCAAAACCCTTTTTCGAATTTCAGATCGTGGCGGAACTGAGGAGAACAGATTTCGATCCCGCGCCGGACGTTGATTCGGTGCACTTGCGCATCGCACGCCGCTCGGCACCACTCGTGCAGCACAAAGATGCGGCACTCTATCGCGAGTTTGTGCAATACGGCTTTGGCAGATGGAAACGATACCTCAGATTGGCGCTCAACCCCGTCTTCACCTACAAACAATGGAAACGCCTCTCTCAGGACCTGCGTTTCCCATTAAACGCCACACCGACCGAGCTGACCTTCGAACAATGGCTCGGGTTGTTCAAGGCATTCAAGCACAGGCTAGCTATAACTGACAGACCACCGGATTGAAGTCAGCATGAAAAAGCATAGTCACCTATGGGCAAGGTGTTTTTGTCGTAGCCGAATTGCGCGCCACAGGCGGGCTGGTGCCGGTAGAATTTGTATAAGTAAAGTCAGCGGCATTATCGTTGGTGTCCGTGCAGCTCGCAGTCCTCATTATTGATCTGGCATTGGCAGTAGCTGAGGCCGTCGTTGCGCGGGCAGAGCCTTCAAAGCAATTCGGGTTTCCGGTCGAAGCGCCGAAGCCGTATCCGAGAAAATCTACGACTCCATTACCTGCGGGATTGAAAGGCGCAACTCCATCATCTCCCGGGCAAGTGCCGCTCAGGGCAGTTGTTCCCAAGACTAAAGCTACTTTGCCCGAATTTGCATTCAGATTTATGGCTCCGGTCGCGTCCGCCGTCGGTAATGTGGAACCGGTAGCGCCGCCCGAAGATTCCTGTATCAGGAAATATTGGCCGGGAGCGATTGTTCCTGAAGTTATGTCAGTCTTAAGCGTCGTGAAAGAGTTCGTCGCATCTGCATATTGAACCGAGTAGGGAGTCACAGAGAAGTCAACGGTTACCTTGCCAGCATTGAAGATTTCGATGAAATCGTTCTTATAAGTTGCTCCTGTGAGTCCGCCGCCGCCGTAAACCTGACTGATGACAAGCAAAGGTTGTTTGACGGTGGTCGTCTCCGTGGCCGAGTTGTTGTTGGTGGGGTCATTGGTGCTTGAGCTGACGGAGACTGTGTTTGAAATGGTCGAGTTATTCGTCGCCGAAGTGTTGACGCGCACTACGAGAGTAAAGACAGCCGAGCCGACCGCGAAACTCGGATTGGTGCAGCTAATCGCGCCCGTGCCGCCCTGTGCGGGTTGCGTCGGGCAGGTCCAGCCAGCGGGCGGGGTGATTGACCTGAAGGTCGTGTTCGTCGGCACAGTGTCCGAGAGCTGTGCGTTGGCGGCGGCATCAGGCCCGCTGTTGGTGACGGTAATCGTGTAGGTGATGTCGTTGCCTATCGCCACGGGGTCGGGCGAGTCTGTCTTCGACACAGTGAGGTCTGCCGATGTTGCGACAGAATCATCGTTCGTGATTGTGCCTTGACCCTGGCTATCATTAACAGTCGCGCCTGTAACGTTCGAGATATTGACGAAGAAAGTCTCATCAGGCTCGACCGTTGTGTCGCCGTTGACCTGCACGGTCACGGTCGTAGAACTGTTGCCCTGTGCGATGCTGCCGACGCCGTTCGTGATGGCAGTGTAGTCGCCGGGTGCGGTGGCCGTCCCGTCCGCGGTGTTGACGCTGAAGCTGACGCCGCCGGGACCAGCGGGCGAGGTCAAGCTGACCGTAAACATGAAATTGGTCGTCCCGGAGTTGCCCTCCGCCTGCGACACATCGCTGATCGAGAGCGCTGGCGTAACATCATCATTCTGAATCGTGCCCTGTCCCTGACCATCCGTCACAGTAGCTCCCGAAACATTCGTCACGTTGACGAAGAACGTTTCGTTCGGTTCGACATTCGTGTCACCATTGACAGTGACATTAAAGGTGTAGGTCTGTTGTCCCGCCGGGATGCTTTGATTCGTCAGGGAATTTGCAACGTAGTCATTGTCTGCGGTCGTGGCCGTGCCGTCGGCTGTCGCGATGTCGAAAGTAACCGGCGAAGCTGATGCAGCAGAGAGACTGACGGTGAAGGTAAAGGTGGTCGTGCTGCTGTTACCTTCATTCAGCGAGACATCGTTGATGGTAAGCTGCGGGTTATCATCATTCTGGATTGTCCCCACACCTTGACCGTCAGTGACGTTTGCGCCAACCACGTTCGTCACGTTGACGTTGAAGGTCTCATCAGGCTCAACCGTCGTGTCACCATTGACCGTCACACTGAAGGTGTATGTCTGCTGTCCGGCTGGAATCACCTGATTCGTTAGAGCCTTCGCCACATAATCGCTGCCGGACGTGGCTGTGCCATTCTGCGTAGCGATGTCAAAGAAGACATCGGTCGAGGGCGCAGGCGCGGACAAGCTGACCGTAAAGGTGAAAGTAGTCGTGCCGCTATTGCCTTCCGCCGCCGTCACGTCATTGATCGTCAGGTTGGGCGGCGTGCCCGCGCTGCAATTATTCACGGGCGATGCAGTGTTGCGCGGGAAGGGCGCGGAGACCAGGAAATCAGCAGAGTTATTGTTCGTGTCTGTGCAGCCACCAGCTTTCCTGAAATCCGAAGTGGTGTTGCTCGGCGCAGCCGCAGGCCCAGCGCCTTCGTAACAATGACCCGTCGTCGTCGCAGTGTTGCCGTAACCGACAAAGTCAACGACCGTCGAGTCATTCACATTAAACGGACTGCTGCCATCATCACCCGGACAAGCATTGGCTGAGAGGGCTGTTGTGCCGAGGACCAGAGCGACTTTGCCGGAAGTGTTCCCCATAGCGATGGCGCCCGTCGCATCCGGCGTCGGCAACGCGATGCCATTAGTTGTGCCGCCCGATTCCTGAACTAAGAAGTAACGTCCCGGAGCAATCGTGCCCGACATCAGGTTCGTCTTATTCGTGCCGAAGTTAGAGCCGACGCTCGCGTACTGCACGGAATAAGGCGTGACTGAGAAATCAACCGTCGTCGTCCCGCGATTGAAGAGTTCGACGAAGTCGTTTTGATACTGCGCGCCTGTGTTGTTGCCGCCGCCATAGACCTGACTGATGACCAGATTCGCCGTGTCATCATTCTGAATCGTGCCTTGCCCCTGACCGTCAACAACAGTTGCGCCTGTGACGTTCGTGACGTTGACGAAGAAGGTCTCGTTCGGCTCAACGAGCATGTCGCCGTTGACTGAGACATCGAATGTGTAGGTCTGGTTTCCGCTCGTGATAGTTTGCGAAGTCAAACTCTTTGCAACGTAGTCGTTGCCAGCGGTCGTGGCCGTGCCGTCCGCAGTCGCAATATCGAAAGTCACACCGCTCGCGGGCGCAGGCTGCGAGAGGCTGACCGTGAAAGTAAATGTGGTCGTCCCAGAGTTGCCTTCACTCTGCGAGACATCGTTGATGGTAAGCTGCGGACTGTCGTCGTTCTGGATTGTGCCTTGCCCCTGACCATCGCTCACGGTCGCGCCCGATACGTTCGAGACATTGACGAAGAAAGTTTCGCTCGACTCGACCGTCGTGTCGCCGTTGACCGTCACGTCGAAGGTATAGGTTTGTTGCCCTGTCGAAATAGTTTGCGATGTCAGACTACGCGCGACGTAATCATTGTCTGCGGTCGTGGCCGTCCCGTCCGCCGTTGCGATGTCAAACGTCACAGGCGCAGGCGCGGGAGCAGAGAGGCTGACCGTAAAGGTGAATGTAGTTGCGCCGCTGTTGCCCTCGTTTTGTGAGACATCGTTGATGGAGAGCGTCGGGAAATCGTCGTTTGTAATTGTACCGACGCCCTGACCATCCGTAACGTTCGCGCCCGAGACATTCGTCACGTTGACGTTGAAGGTCTCGGTAGGTTCGACGTTCGTGTCGCCGTTGACCGTCACACTGAAAGTATAAGTCTGCTGGCCTGCGGGGATAATCTGGTTCGTCAGAGACTTCGCAACGTAGTCGTTATTGGCGACGGTCGCAGTGTTGTCAGCCGTTGCGATGTCGAACGTCACGTCAGTCCCTTGCGCTGGCGCTGAGAGACTCACGGTGAAGGTCGCCGTCACAGTTCCGCTGTTGCCTTCCGTGACCGACACATCATCAATCGAAAGATTGGGCGTCGTGCCTCCGCTACAGCTATTCACAGCCGATGCAGTGTTACGCGGTGATGGAGTCGAAGTGAAGAAGTCCGCAAAGTTGTCATTCGTATCCGTGCAGCCGCCAGCTTTTCTGAAATCAGCAATCGTATTGTTGCTCGTCTGGTAAGTCGCAGGCCCAGTGCCTTCGTAACAATGATTGGCTGTGGAAGCAGTTCCACCATATCCGACGAAATCAGCGAAGCCGACAGGATTAAACGGAGTCATCCCGTCATCGCCCGGACAGTTGCCCGTCAGAAGCGTGGTGCCAACGACGAGCGCAACCTTACCCGGAGTTGTACTCGTGAGATTGATTGATCCAGTCGCGTCTGCCGTAGGCAATGTCGCGCCCGTTGATCCTCCCGAAGCTTCCTGAATCAGGAAGTAACGTCCGGGCGCGAGCGTGCCCGAAGTGATGTCAGTCTTAGCCCAGGTCGAGCCGCCCGTACTCAAGAACTGCACAGAATAAGGCGTGACAGAGAAGTCAACAGTGGTTGTGCCGCGATTGAAGAGTTCGACGAAATCGTTCTTATAAACCGCGTTCGTGAGACCACCGCCTTGATAGATTTGACTGATGACTACATTGGCCGTGTCGTCGTTCTGAATCGTCCCTTGACCAACTCCGTCTCCGAGGTTGGCTCCTGAAACATTCGTGACATTGACTGTGAACGTCTCGTCCGGTTCGACCGTTGTATCACCGTTGACCGTCACGTCGAAGGTATAGGTTTGTTGCCCGGCAGGAATCGTCTGGCTAGTTAAGCTCTTCGCCACATAATCGTTGTTAGCTGTTGTCGCCGTCCCATCGGCAGTTGCGATGTCGAACGTGACTCCACCCGCCTGCGCCGGCTGAGACAGGCTGACGGTGAAAGTAAACGTGGTCGTCCCCGCGTTGCCTTCCGCCGCTGATACGTCGTTGATGGAAAGCGTGGGGCTGTCGTCATTCTGGATTGTGCCTTGCCCTTGACTGTCCACGACGTTTGCGCGGGAGACGTTCGTGACGTTGACGAAGAAGGTCTCGTTTGCCTCTATATTCGTATCGCCGTTAACCGTGACATCGAAGCTATAAGTTTGACTTCCCGCAGGAATGGTTTGACTCGTCAGACTCTTTGCAACGTAATCGTTGTCGGCAGTCGTCGCCGTCCCGTCCTGCGTGGCAATATCAAAAGTGACGCCGCCAGCGGGAGCGGGCGCGGACAATTGGACCGTGAAGCTTGCCGTCACAGTTCCGCTGTTGCCCTCTGTCACAGACACATCATTAATCGTCAGGTCAGGGAAGCTACAGTTGTGCAAAGGCGTGCTCGTGTTGCGCGGATTGGGCGCACCTGTTGCGAAGTCTGTTGAGTTGTTGTTGGTATCCGTGCAGCCGTTGTTGACTCGCAGGTCTGCCGTCGTGTTGCTCGGAGCAGGCGCAGGCCCAGCGCCCTCGAAACAGGTTGCGCTTGAACCGTAGCCGACCGTATCCAGAATGCTTGCACCGGTCGGGCAAGAGCCTGAAAGCGCGGTCGTGTTCGAGACGAGAGCGACCTTGCCTGCTGTCCCGCTCAGGTTGATCGTTCCAGTGGCATCCGGCGTCGGCAGACTCTGCGTTCCGCCAGCGCCCGCCGCTTCCTGCACCAGGAAATATTGGCCAGGCGCGAGCAGGCATGGTCCTGTTGCGCAAAGCGGTGTGACGGACCAGGTGCCAGTACCCGTCGCAGTGTTCTCCTGTACGGACCAACCTGTCAGATCAACCGTCGTCGTGCCACGATTGAAGACTTCGATGAAATCGTTGGTGTAGGTCGCACCTGTGTTCCCGCCGCCGCCATAGACCTGGCTGATGACGACCAGAGCTGTGTCGTCATTCTGAATCGTCCCAATTCCCTGACTATCTATGACGGGAGCGTTCGCGGCGTTCGAGAGATTGACGAAGAAGGTCTCGTCAGGCTCGACCGTTGTGTCGCCATTGATGGTGACGTTAACGGGCTTCGACGTGTCGCCCGGAGCGAAGGAGAGCGTTCCGGACGTTGACTGATAATCGCTTCCTGCTGTGGCAGTGCCATCCGCGGTCGCGTAAGCCACCGTGACCGTCTGTGAGCTGGACGGCGAGAGCGAGACCGTAAAGGTCAAGGTCTTAGTTCCACTGTCGCCCTCAGTAATCGAGACATCATTGATGCTGAGAGACGGAACAACGGGCGGAGGATCATCATTCGTAATCGTGCCTTGCCCTTGCGTGTCTGAGATGGTCGCATTCGTCGGCGTGTTCAGGTTGACGAAGAAAGTCTCGTTCGGCTCAAAGGTCGTGTCGCCGTTGACCGTGACCGAGATGGTTTGCTGTGTCTGCCCAGGCGTGAATGTGACTGTGCCGCTCGCCGCCGTGTAATCGCTGCCTGCGGTCGCCGTTCCATCTGCCGTCACATAGTTGACCGTGACAGTCTGCCCGCTCGCAGCGGAGAGCGTCACAGTGAAGTTGGCGTTCGTCGTTCCCGTATCGCCTTCGGCAACCGACACGTCATTGATCGAAATGGACGGCGCGGCATCGTTATCCGTGATCGTGCCCTGACCTTGGTTATCAAGGATAGTGGCGTTCGTGGCATTCGACAGATTGACGAAGAAGGTTTCGTTCGGCTCATCTAAAGTATCGCCGATGATTGTGACTGTGACGTGCTTCGTCGTCTCGCTCGGAGCGAAGCTGAGCGTCCCCGAAGTTGATTGATAGTCGTTGCCCGCGGTCGCCGTCCCGTCAGCCGTCGCGTAGTCAACATTCACTGTCAACGTGCTCGATGTTGAAAGCGTGACTGTGAAATCAACTGTCTTCGTGCCCGTGTCGCCTTCTGTGACGGAGACATCGTTGATGGTAATTTCGGGTTTGAGTCCGGCGCTGCAATCGTTCGCTGAGGTGCTGCTGTTGCGCGGATTCGGCGTCGCGGCGAGGAAGTCCGCAGCGTTGTCGTTCGTATCAACACAGCCGCCTGCCTTGCGGAAGTCAGCGGTCGTGCTGCCAATCGTCGGCGCAGGGCCTGTACCTTCGTAGCAAGTTCCGGTTGTTGTAGAAGTACCGCCGTAGCCTACGAAGTCAGCGATGGTGGAATTGGCAGGGTTAAATGGAGATGAGCCGTCATCGCCTGGACAAGTGAAAGCAGGAAGTGCTGCCGTGCCCGCAACCAGCGCGACTTTGCCGGAAGTTGCGGACATATTGATTGAGCCGGTCGCGTCGGCTGTTGGTAACGCTACACCAACAGCGCCGCCGGATGCTTCTTGAACTAAGAGATAATGTCCAGGAGCTATAGTGCCGGAAGTAATGTTCGTCTTGTTAGATGAACTGGTTGAGCCAAATGATCCAGTTGTTCCGACATATTGTATTGAGTAAGGCGTCTGCGAAAAATCAACGGTGGTCGTACCGCTATTAAAGAGTTCTACGAAATCATTTGAATAGGTTGCACCCGAATTGCCGCCCCCGACGTAAAGCTGGCTGATGACAAGCTGCGCCGCATCGTCGTTCTGAATTGTTCCGACGCCCTGACCATCAGAGATGGACGCGCCCGATGCGTTCGTGATGTTGACCGTGAACGTCTCGTTGGCTTCGACGAGCGTGTCGCCGTTGACCGTAACATTGAACGTGTAGGTCTGTTGACCGGCAGGAATCGTCTGCGCTGTCAAACTCTTTGCAACATAATCATTGCCTGCGACTGTTGCTGTTCCATCAGCGGTCGCAATGTCAAAGGTGATGCCGCCTGCCGGAGCAGGTAATGTTGAGCTGACAGTGAAGGTGAACACGGTCGTTCCACTATTACCTTCATTAGCGCTCACATCATTAATGGAGAGCGAGGGGCTATCGTCGTTGAGAATCGTGCCCGTGCCTTGTCCGTCAGCGATGGATGCGCCGGAGACGTTTGTGACATTGACCAGGAATGTCTCGTTTGGCTCAACGACTGTGTCGCCGTTGACCGTAACATTGAACGTGTAGGTCTGCTGTCCCGCAGGAATCGTCTGGCTTGTCAGACTCTTTGCAACGTAATCGTTGTCGGCAACGGTCGCCGTTCCGTCCTGCGTAGCGATGTTGAATGTCACGCCTCCTGTCGGCGCAGGCTGCGAGAGACTGACCGTGAAGGTGAACGTCGTCGTCCCGCTGTTGCCCTCGTTCGCGCTCACGTCGTTGATAGAGAGCGTCGGATTCACTATCAGGCTGGCCGTGCCCTGTTGCGAGCCTGCGCGCGCGCGTATCGTGGTCGAGCCGGAAGCGAGAGCCGTCGCGGTCGTCATCTGTCCGGTCGCAGGCGAAACCGTGGCCTTCGTTGGATCACTCGAATCCCAGACGAATGAAACGTTCTGGACCTCTACCTCTGTCCCGCTCGTGTTGCTGAACGCGCGGGCTGTGAAGTCTTTCGTCCCGCCGACGTTGACGGCGGTCTGCGAGGGCGTGATCTCTATGCGCGTAATCGCGGGCGAGCCGAACGGAGTGCCGTCCGTGCGCGTCCCCGGACTGAAAAGCCTTCCATCAGAATTTGCGACCACGGAGTGCTTGGCAAACGCTCCGGTCAAATCCGGCGAGCGCGTGAGCGATTGATTGTCATTGCCCTCTGCGCCGTAAGTCTGCGACGCAATCGAAACATCTGTGCCGCCGACCGTCAGTTTGACGTTCACGGTGTCGGCTGTGTTCCCAAGACTCAGAGTGCTCGTCGTAAAGATGAGCGCGCCGCCGAAAGCCGGATCGTTTGCAGGAGGACTGCCGCCGCCGAAAATCACCACAGCTCGCCCTGCTGTAAGCGTCGTGTTCGCAGGGAAGGTGAAGCGATTGCTCGTCGAATCCGCGACGATGACGCCTGAGATGTCCACAGCTGCGCTCGAGTTATTGACCAATTCCACAAACTCGTCGTCGTCAGCATCGCGCACGCCGTCGCGGTTCGCATCGCCTGCCAGCCCATCGGGCGGGTCTGCCAGTATCTCGTTAATCACGAGCGGGACTTGAACCGTCAAGGTCGCTGTGCCCGAAATGGTCGCGCCCGTCGCATCGGTCGTCGTCGCAGTGATGGTTGTCGTGCCGATGCCGACTCCCGTTGAAAGTCCGTTTGCATTCACGGTCGCCACGTTGGTGTTGCTCGAACTCCAACTGAAGCTCACGTTCGCAATCGGCTGGTTGTTCTGGTCAAAGGCGGTCGCAGTGAAGGCTTGCGTCTGCCCGCGATTGATGGTCGGACTCGCGGGAGAGACATCAACGCGCGTCACGACGGGCGGTGGCTCGTTGACCGTGAGCGTGGCCTGGCTGCTCGTGACGGTATTCGTGCCGTCTGTCGCTCGCGCAGTGATGTGCGCGGTGCCTGCGCTTCGTCCCTTGACGGTCGCCGTGGCGATGCCTGTACTCGAATCGGTTGAGACAGATTCGACCGTCGCAACGCTTGTGTTATCCGAGACAAAAGTGATCGTCACGTTCGTCATCGGGCGATTGAACTGGTCGCGGCCTTGCGCTGTGAATTGCGTGGTCTGTCCCGTTGTGACGCTCGCGGACGGGGGCTGGATCGTGACGCTCGACAGGCGACTGACGCCGAGAGCGAAAGGCGAGCCGTCAACGTGTGTGCCTGGACTGAAGGGTCGCCCGCCGCTGCCCGCTGCGGTTGTGTGCGGCACAAACTGTCCGCAAGTGCCGCCGCCTGCATCTGGCGAGCGCGTCAGGGATTGATTCGTATCGCCGTCCAATCCGGTCGAGCCGCCGTAAGAGAAGATGTTTGTGATAACACCTGACGGTTGGCGCAAGGTGACAGAGCCGCCGGAGTTGTTGAGCGAGAGCCCGCCGGATGAAGCCTTGAAGACCTGCGCGCCGCCGAACGCTGCATTGTTCGGATTGAAATTGCCGCCGCCGAAAATGACTATCGCAGAACCAGCAGGGAAGAGCGTGCCCGCTGGGAAGGTGTGGCGCACTGTGTCGGATGTGGCTGTCGAGCTACGCGTCAACAGTTGATAGCCGCTGATGTCTATGTTGCTCGAAGTTGTGTTGACCAGCTCGACAAACTCGTCGTCGCTTCCGCTGCGAACACCGTCAAGGTTTGCATCGCCTGCCGTTCCATCGGGCGGGTCGGCGAGGACTTCGTTGATGACGATTTCACGGCAGGCATCGCCGCTGAACGTGACGGTCGCAGAGTTGCTATCGCGCCCGTCTGCGCGGACGACGACATCAACCGTGCCAGCGCCGCGCAGGTCCGCAGGGACTTTGACGTGAACCTCATCGAGTCCGACCATGTCGGGCGAAGCGATGAAGGATTCGACCGTGAGCGCGCGCCCGCCAGCGGTCGCCGTCACCTGCGTCGCATTGCGCACGCCCGTCGTGTAGATGATGAGTCGCAGGTTTCCATTCGTCGGATCAAAAGGCCCAGGCTGAAGCGTGTCCGCATTCAAGATTGTGCCTTCGCCAACACCGTTGCCGCTCGTGGTAAAGATGCCGGGCGCGGCTTTCAAGGTCGTGACATTGGCGCGCGATTGAAAGCCTTCGGAGTTGGTGACGATCACGTCGGCTGTGCCAATCTCGGTCTGCGGCGGAACTAAAAAGTTGACCTGCGTCGGCGAGACGAAAAAGATTTGTGCGCGACGACCGTTGACCGTAACGGTCGTGCCGCCGACGGTTGTCGGAAAACTTCCATCAGCCTGTTTCTGAGCTTGCTCGGTTGTGAAAGAGAGTGCGCCGCCTTGCGCGACGGCGATTGAATTGGGCGCGACCGCTTTGGTCGTCGAAGGCTCGTTGCCGAACGATGCGCCGTTAAGAACCGTGAGCGTGCCGACCGTCGGACGCGCCGCAGTCCCCGTCACATAAATCTCCGAGTCGTTCTCCAGTCCAGAGGTGATAGTGCCGGACAGCGAGCGCGGGAAGTTGAAGGCGACGATTGAGCCGTCGTCATTCAAAGACGAGACGACCTCTGCGACGCGGCTGCTCCCGTCAAAGCCGTCTGCGCTCGACGGCGCATTCGTCACACGCGCAAACTGTCCGGTCGGAATGTCGTAGGTGTAAAGCTCTATGCTGTTATCGGAATTGCTGATTCCTGTGACGGTGCGACGCGTGGCAAAGGCGATGCGCGTGCCGTCGCCGCTGATGGTCGGATGAAGCGGAACTTCTGTGGTCCGCACGCCGAGAGTCGTAATCTGCCTGGTCGTGTTGGTTGTGCGACCATCGAAGAGAAAGACCTGGCTGCTGTCTGTCGCAACGTCCGCCGCATAGACGACGCGCGAGCCGTCATCGCTGATGGCGCGACCATAAGTGAAAACAAGATTCAAGACGTTGCTTGCCAGAACGCGAAGGTTTCCGCCCGTGCGGTCCTGAATGACTAGATCGCGTTGTGCGCTGGTCGTTGTCCCGTTGTCGCGTATGTAGGCGACACGCGTTCCGTCACCGCTAATCTTCGCGTCACTCGCTCCGACGGTTCCGCTCGTGTTGGTCAGTTGTGTGAACGTGTTGGTCGCCGTATCGTAGATGAAGATTTCGAGATTGCCGTCAGTGTTCTGGTTCGCAAGATTGCGGTTGGAAGAGAAGGCTATGAAGCGACCGTCGTCCGTCAACGACGGTTGAAAGTTTCCGTCGCGTATGCGCGTTGAGGCGTCAGCCGGAGTCGTGTTGGTAATCTGCCTGAGCGTTGCGCCGTCGTAAAGAAAGATTTCGGAGTTGCCGTCCGAGTTAGTGCCGAGCGGATCGTCTTTCGCGGCGAAGGCTATGCGAGAGCCATCTTGAGAAATGCCCGGAGCAGGGGCGCGCGTGCCTGCCATCTGAGTGAAGACGGCAGGGTCGCTCGAGATGTCTGCACGGAGGGCGCGGAAGTGGTCCGTGCCTCCGGCGTGCGCGAGGTCTTCCGTTGATTCAAAAGCGATGCGGCGACCGTCGCCGCTTAGGGAAGGATTGATGTTGATGCCTTCTTCGGTCGTCGTGGTCACGCGGCGCAGTCCGCCGGTTTGTGAATGCGTGCTCCAGAGGCCCAGCAGACAGACTGCGACGATGAGGGCTAGAAAGGCTGCTAAAGGTCTCAGTCTAGGCACCGAAGCAATGCTCCGTTCGAGAGTGTCTCTTAACTTGTTTGCGAGCCGAAAGCCCTGGCACAAATCTCACGACCGAAAGAAAAAGTTTTAGCAAGTGGGGAAGTTGCTAACACCAATCTGAAAACTGTTTCCAGTTTAAGTTTCGGCAACCCGCATTCTACATTTTTCGTAGCGAAAGACAAGGTAATTAACCACAGAGGACACAGAGGTCACAGAGGAATGAAGAGAAAAGTTTTGAGTTTTAAGTTTTGAGTTTTGAGTTTTGAGTTAAAGACAAAGGCGGTTGCTTTTAACTCAAAACTGAAAACTCAAAACTCAAAACTTCTTTTCCTCTGTGACCTCTGTGTCCTCTGTGGTTAGATTCATACTTAACCAGTGATTCCGATAAGAGAGAGAGTTCCGTTTTGAATGATGATGTAAAAGCCCAGGGCGACCAGTACGAAGGGGACAATCAGGTGGCCGTAGTGTGTGATGACATGAGCGAAAGCTTGATGGCGAGTGATGACGAATCCGATTAAGCACCAGACGGCAAGGAGCGCGTAAAAGACCGCGAGCGTCGAGAGCAAGCTGGTCAGGTTGAGGCTCGCAAACAGCGGAGTGTAGATGCCAAGGTTATCGCCGCCATTTGAGAAGGTGATCGCCGCCACGCTCATCGTCGCCGCCAGCGCCCCTCTCTTTCTGGATTTGCTCACCTGCTCCTTCTCGCTCTCTTCCAACTCATCTTCGCGGGTGTGATTACGCCAATGACGCACGCCAAGGATGATGGGCACTAAGCCCAGCAGACCAATCCACGCGCGCGGGATAATCAGGCCGCCAAAGAAACCCAGAAGGCTGATGAGGACCAGCGCAGTGAAGCCGAGGAATTGACCCGCGATGATGTGCCAGAGATGGAATCCTCTATCCACCTGCGAGAAGAAGAGCATCAGAATAAAGATGTCATCAATGTTCGTCGCCGCAAACGTAATCGCAGCGGTCGCAAGCGTGGCGAGAATCTTCTCCATCAAATTGATTATACAATCGCGCTTGCATTATTAATGCTTCGATCAAGCTGTTATTCTATCAGGCTCGATTAACCCCATCTCATAAGTGGAGACTGCGACATGAAAATTCTTGTGACCGGCTCGACGGGTCTGGTCGGCTCTGCTCTCATCCCTGTTCTCGAAGCCAAAGGTCACCAGATCGTGCGGCTCGTTCGCACCGCGCCGAAGAACAGGGAGACGGAAATTTTCTGGGACATTGAGAAGGGAACGCTCAACGCGGACGAGCTTGAAGGGATTGACGCTGCGGTCCACCTCGCGGGCGAGAACCTGGCGGAAGGCAGGTGGACCGAAGAGAAGAAGCGCAGGATTCTTGAGAGCCGCGCGAAGGGCACGCGTCTCTTGAGCGAAGCGCTGGCGAAGCTCAAGCGCAAGCCTCAAGTCCTCGTCTCAGCTTCAGCCGTAGGTTTTTATGGGAATCGCGGCGACGAGCTTTTGACAGAGCAGAGCAGTTCCGGCTCTGACTTTGTTTCGGAAGTCTGCCGCGAGTGGGAGCTGGCAACCCAGCCTGCCGCTCAAGCTGGAGTGCGCGTCGTTAACCTGCGCTTCGGCGTCATCTTCAGCCGCGAGAGCGGCGCGCTCAAGAAGATGCTCTTTCCGTTTAAGATGGGTGTCGGCGGGAAGCTCGGAAGCGGGCAGCAGTATATGAGCTGGATTACGGTTGACGATGCGGTCGGCGTCATTGAGTTTGCAATCGAGAACGAAAGCTTGCGCGGCCCCGTCAACGCCGTCGCGCCTGATGCGGTAACCAACAAGGAGTTCACGAAAGCTCTGGGCAGCGCCCTGTCGCGCCCGACCATTTTTCCCGTCCCAAAATTTGCCGCGCGCCTCGTCTTCGGCGAGATGGCAGATGAGACATTGCTTTCAAGCCAGCGCGTCGAGCCTCAGCGATTGAAGGAGGAAGGTTACGCGTTCAAGTATCCTGAGATAAAAAGCGCACTCAAGCATGTGCTGGGCAAATAGCTCGTCGCTGCTCAGGCGTGGACGATTGATTATTAACTCTTCCTTGCAAAAATGTATGCGCGGCGGCTCGGGTACTCGACTCCAGCGTAAGGGTCGCGCGTGATGACCTCTTCAAGCGCGAAGCCTGCTTGTTCGAGATAGCTATTCATCTCTTCGGTCTCGAAGAAGTGAAAATCCAGAGAGACCTCGCGGCCTAAGAATTCATCCCTGTGAACCGTCTCCTGTCCGATGTGAAAAGTAATCAGCAGCACCCCGCGCGGGCGCAAGATTCTTTTCAACTCTTGGAGGGCAGCAATCACGGACGGGCGCGCGATGTGGATGATGGAATAGAAGGCAGCGATGCCGCCGAAAGTGTCGTCCGCGATTTCGGCGAGAGCGAGCATGTCTCCCTGCTGGAAGTGAATCGAAGGGTTCAAGCGCTCGGCCTGCTTGACCATCTCAAGCGAGAGATCAATACCGCAAACATCAATGCCGCGCGTTGCTAGATAGCCAGCAACCTGTCCGGGGCCACAGCCCATGTCGCAAATACGCCCCGCGCCATCAACCTTTTCAACGAGCCAGTCGAGCATCTTCCGGTCGAAAGGTTTTTTGCCCAACTCGTCACGAAACTCATGCGCATACTCTTCGGCGACGAGGTCGTAGGCGTTTTGTGTTCCTGTTATTGGCATTTGGAAAGGGACAAGTGAACTGCGGGTCAGAATCGCCAGCTTAAGCAGGCGGTTCTGACCCGTTGTTAAGAGGCATCACACTGTGACATTAACTTCTTTGCGCGCGCTGAACTCTTCCAACACGTCGAAGACTTCCAGCGCGTAACGGACGTTGCCGAAGGGGGCGGAGACTTGCACGCCCTGGATCAAGTCTCTCACCTCGAGCAGAGACTCGCGCGCAATCCTTAAGCCCTCTTCGCGCGCGGCTTCCTTGCTCTTTTCCGAAGCGATGCGCATGCGCTCCATAATCGAAGGCGTGACGCGCACGCCCGGCACTTCGTTGTGCAGGAACTCCGCATTGCGGAAAGAGACTAATGGCCAGATGCCAGCGACAATCGGAATCCGCACATGCTCTATCCGCTTTAGAAAATCGCGCAGTTGCTGTGTGTCGAAGACGGGCTGCGTGATGGCATACTGCGCTCCGGCTTCGACCTTCCACTCGAAACGCTTGATCTCTTCGTCAAGGTTGAGCGCGCCCGGGTTAACGCCGACGCCGATGCAAAATGCAGTCGGTTGACCAATCGGGTTGTTGCCCAGGTCCAGACCGTGATTCAGCTTGTTGACCATGTTGGTCAAACCGATTGAGTCAATATCGAAGACTGCGGTCGCATCAGGGTACGGCCCCATCTTCGGCGGGTCGCCCGTAATCAGGAGCAGGTTGCGAAGACCGAGCGCGGCTGCGCCTAAGACGTCGGACATCATGCCGAGCAGGTTGCGGTCGCGGCAGCAGTAATGAAGCACTGCTTCGATGCCGATCTCACGCTCGACCAGCACGGCTGTCGCCTGCGCGCTCATGCGCGTCTGCGCGCGCGGCCCATCGGGAATGTTCACGCCGTCAACGCCTGCGTCTTTCAGCAGGCGAATCGAATCGAGCGTCTTCTGCGGGTCGCAGCCTTTCGGCGGCAAGACTTCGACCGAAGTGACGAACTCGCCGTTGGTAATCTTGCGCGACCAAAGGGAGCGTTCTTCGGGCGGGATGACCTTGATGTCCGCGGGGGTCAATTCCTCGATGCGGGTTGAGGCGACTTCCTTGATCACGACGCGCTGCTTGCGGGGCGAGGCCGCGCGCACGGCGTCTGAGATGAGACGTATGTGCGCGGGCGTCGTGCCGCAACAACCGCCGATGAATTTCGCTCCGGCCTGAATCAGACGCTTGGCGAATTTCGCCATGTACTCGGGCGAGCACATGTAGAACTGTCTTCCTTGAACGTCGCGCGGCAATCCTGCGTTGGGCTGCGCCGAGAGCTTCTTGTTCGTCACGCCACGCATCTTCTCAATCGCGTTCAAGACAATAGCAGGGCCAACACCACAATTGAGGCCGATGACATCTGCGCCCCATTCATCAAGTCTTGAGGTGAAGACTTCGGGCGTTGTGCCGAAGGTCGTGTTGCCGTCGGGCATGATGGTCATCTGCGCGATAACGGGAAGGTCGCACAGTTCACGGACAGCGCGAATCGCCTGGCGCAATTCAGAGATGTCGGAGAAGGTTTCGAGGATAAAGAGATCAACGCCGCCTTCGAGGAGCGCGGCCACTTGATCCTTGAACATCTCTTTGGCTTCTTCGAAAGATGTCGGGCCATAAGGCTCGATGCGTAAACCCAATGGCCCGACTGCGCCCGCGACGTAGCAACGCTCCCCAGCGGCTTCACGTGCGATGCGGGCAGCAGCAATATTAATGAGGCGAAGGCTTCCTTCCAAGCTGTATTGTTGCAGATGATGAGCCGTCGCGCCGAAAGTGTTGGTCTCGATAATCTCAGCCCCTGCGCGCACGTACTCTTCGTGAACCTCGCGCACGAGGTCTGGATTGGTCAGGTTCAATTCATCGTAGGAGCGGTTGATATAGACGCCCTTCGCATAGAGCATCGTCCCCATTGCGCCGTCAAAGACGTGAACCTCGTCGGTTTCGAGAAGATTCCTAAAGTTTTCCATAAGCGGTCAGCTATCAGCAGTCAGCTATCAGCAAAGACAACTAAAAGCTGAGTGCTGATAGCTGACTGCTGACTGCTTAAATAACAAAAGTCCCGCGCCAAACAACACGGGACTTCGGGAAAGCTTGAAGTTTGTGGGTTCTTTGCTTTGAACCACCGAGCTGTTTAGCGGTTTATTTTACGTGGCCGCAAGTCGCCTTAACTCACCACGTTTTTCATTGCTGCTTATACGCCCCTTTGCAACGCTCTGTCAAGCATTGTTCTGAAATAGAATCGCAGTTTCCGTCATAGTTAGATAGGAAATCTTGAGAATTAGCCCCAAAGGAGATAAAGATGCTCAGCAAACATCTTTGCAACGCTCGCAAGCTAATCAGTGGCTTTCTCTTCATCACCCTGGCCCTTGTTCCCACAAGCTGCCCACAGATTCGCGCGGCATGGGACGCCCGGAGCAGCCGCGCTCCCGTTCTGATTCCCGCAGAACCAAGAATTACTTTCGACCCGTCAGACCCAAGTGTGTCCGCAGGGACTAAAATTACGGTTACGGCAAAAGTATTCGATGAGAATAACAAAGAAGTGAAGCCAGCCGCTGCGGACAAAGATAAGTGGACGTGGAAAGTTGCCGACCCGAACCTGGAAGAGTTCTTAATGGTGACGAAGATTTCAGACGGCAATCAAGCTGCTGTCATCGGGCTCTCGGGCAACAACAAGTCGGGTACGGTGAGACCAAACCTGATTCCGATCATCGTGGAATTTAATGGCGCGACGAAGGCGACCGGTGTTGTCAACGTCCGCTTAGAGGATGCGCCACTTGCGCGCGGCCCGATTCCTCCGGGAATGGACCCGCAGGTGGATATGATGTGGGCTGTGATGCCGCAAAAAAATCGTCCACGATAATTTCGGCAGCAAGATCAGGAAGGAATACTACGGGATAGAGGTAGTGATTGGAAACGACTCCGGCTTCGATTTGGAGTTGGCGAGCGTCGGCTTTGATTTAAGTGCCGGAGACCTCGATACAAGAGAGATAAGAAACACGAAAGTCCCGACGAGCGGTTACAGAGTCACGCGCGCAAGCTTGTAGCGGAGACAACAGTTGAGTCCTCGCAACTTTACGCTGAACACCATTAAGGCGCTCGGCCCTCTGTTGACGGGCTTCACTCCGGTCTTTCATAACATCAACCACACAAATAATTTCGCAGAGGGCATCAACATCCTTAGCAATCCGATTGAGAAAGGTCTTGAGTTGCTCTGGCCGGACACCACGCTCGGTCAACTGGCTAACCTGGAGGACCAATCTCTGCGGGACAACGCCATTACCAGGACGGTCGTAAAAAACAACACGCAAGTCAGGTTCGTCGTCTTTGTCCCGAAAGACCTGATCAATGATCCAGCAAAGAGATGTGAGAACAACAGGCAGGAGAAGGTTAAATGTGATAAAGCATGGCGCGATAAGCCGTTGGAAGTTATGAAACATCTGGGACGAATGATTCTGGTCGGCGACCAGGTTAATCACATCAATCGCGTCAGAGTCGTCAGCGAAGCAGAGAGGACTGTCGGGTTCACAATCGCAGGGCGAGTAACTGACCCATGCCTGGCCGGCGTTGAGGACGTAACGATAACCTTAACGCAGGGCAGCGGCTTCAGCCTGACGACCAAGACGGACAAGGACGGGAAATACAGCTTCGATAATGTGCCTTCAGGAGTGTCTTATACAGTGACTCCGTCACAGACGGACACGACTTTCAAGACGCCCAGCGGCAATAGCTTCACTCTCCAGGGCAACAGGTCGGACGTTGACTTCTCCATCGAATCGTCGCCGATGACCATCGGGGGAACGATCACTGACGCCGACGATAACCCGCTCCAGGGAATCAAAGTAGAACTCACGGCTGAGAGCGGGACATTCAAGAAACGCACGGCCGAGACAGACGAAAAAGGCAACTACACGTTTACGGACGTGCCGGGAGGGGTCGTTTACGTAATTACGCCAGTTTCCGATAAGACCTTTGACAACAAGTCTCTTAAGGTGCCCAACCTGAATTGTATTGACCAGACCTTCGACTTTAAGGAGAAGCCGAAAGAAAAGTAGAGTGGGTGTTAGGCATGAACTGATGAGACAGACGGTTTGCCAGAGCGGGCAATGCTTGCGGGCAGACTGTCTGTCTCATTAACAACATTGACAGCGCGGGCAATAGAAGGTCGAGCGTCCGGCGTGCGCGACACGACGAATTTTTGAGCGACACAAAGGGCACGATTTACCCTCGCGGTCATAGACGCGCCAGCGTCCTTCGTATGGCCCGCCGTAATAGCTGCCATCTATGTTCTCCGGGTCCACGTTCATCGTCGAACCGTGCGCGACCGCTTCGGCAAGCACATCGAGGATAGCTCGATGAAGACGCGGCACGCGTCGCTTCGTGAGCGTGGTCGAGGAGAGGAAGGGATTGATGCGCGCCAGGAACAGCACCTCTGCGGCATAGATATTACCAAGCCCCAGCACGAGCTTCTGGTCTAGCAAAGTCTCTTTCAATGTCCGGCGCGAGCGTGCGAGAGCCTGAGCTAGATATTCAGGCGTGAACTCCTCGGAGAAAGGCTCCGGCGCGAGCAAGCGCAACTCTTTTGTTTCATAAAGCTCAACGGCCTTCACAATCTTCATCATCCCGAAATGGCGCTGATCCGTGAAGACCAGCCGTTTGTCGTCATCAAGCTGAAAGATGGCGTGCGTGTGTTTCGGAAGCGGGGCTTCCTCAGGTAAGTAAAGAAATCTTCCGGTCATGCGCAGGTGCGTAATGAGCACGCGCCCGTTATCGAGCATGAAGAGAATGTGTTTGCCGCGACGCCCGACCTCTTCGATGCGTGCATCTTTGAGCAAGCGAGCAAAGATGCGCGGCGACGTTTCAGGCGCGAGAGCAGGGCGCAGCAGTTTGGCCCGGGTGATGCGCCGCCCCTCGATGATTCGAGCGAGCGCCCGCGCGACCATTTCGACTTCCGGCAGTTCAGGCATCTGATGAGCGCGCGATTGCGTCGCCTTCGTTGAGGAGCGTTTCCACTTTCTGCTTCGACGTTGCTTCCGAATAGACGCGCAGCACCGGCTCAGTTCCAGATTGTCTAAAGAGTAACCATGACTCGTCTTCAAAAAGCAGCTTCGTCCCGTCGAGAGTTTCCACGCCGTTGACAGAGAAGCCCGCGACCGTATCGGGGGGCTTGTTTGCCAGACGCGCAACCAAATCTTTCCCGCGCGCGACCTCGCAATGAATGTCGCGCCGGTTGAAATAGAATTCGCCAAACTCTCTGTGCATCTCCTTGACCATTTCCGAGGGCGGCTTGCCGCCCTCGACAATCGCTTCGAGCAAGAGCAGGGAATTGAGTATGCCGTCGCGCTCAGGGATGTGTCCAAGGACACCGATGCCGCCGGATTCCTCTGCGCCGATCAGGATAGGTTCTTTGAGCATCAGGTCTGCGATGTACTTGAAGCCGATGGGCGTGTCGTAGAGAGAAAGATTGTGAGCGGCAGCGATGCGTTTCGTGAGGATAGACTGAGAGAAGGTGCGGACCACGCCGCCCTTCATCTTGCGCGCACGCGCAAGATGGAGAAGGATGAGCGGCACGACCTCGTGCATCGTCATCGTCTCTCCCAGCTCATTGACCGCGCCGACGCGATCAGCATCTCCGTCGGTTGCCAGCCCCAAGCTCGCGCCTATCTCTTTAACTCTCGTTTTCAGCGGCGCAAGGTTACGGTCAATCGGCTCCGGGTTGACACCGCCAAAGAGCGTGTCGCGCTCCCCGCGAATCGTTTCAACGCGAAGATCGCGCCCCTGCAAAAAACTTTCCACCCAACGCCCGCCCGTGCCATGCATCGGATCAACCACGACTTTCAGACGCGCGCGCCTTAAAGTTTCAAGATCAATGTAAGAGGCAATCTGCGCGCGATAGCTATCAATCGCGGTTTGCAATAGCTCTCGCTCCGTTGATGCCTCGACAGCAGCGCGGCGCGGCACGCTCGCATCAATCAGAGATTCAACGGCCGCTGTGATTTCTGGTGAAGCGCTCCCGCCCCAGGGAGCTTTGATCTTGAAGCCGTTGAAGTCAGGCGGATTGTGCGAGGCCGTGATGACGACTCCGCCGAGAGCATCGTTCTTCTTCACAGCCCATGAGACGACGGGCGTCGGGATATCTCTCTCGAAAAGAGCGACGCGCAATCCATTGCCTGCTAAAACTTCGGCGGCGCGCGCGGCAAATTTCTCCGAGAGAAAGCGACGGTCGAAGCCGACGATAACGAGCGAAGCTTTTTCGGCCAGCGACTTGAAAGTTTTGCTGAGGGAGCTTCGAAACGGCTCGGATTCAGCTTCCACCTGGCTGACCTGACCCGTGACAACAAACTGCCGGATGAACGATTGCTTTTTAGTCTCAAGCTCCTTGAGAAGATAATCACCGTAAGCTTGCGCGACCCGTTCCAGATTGGCGAAGGTGAAATCTTCGGCGATGACCGCGCGCCAGCCGTCCGTGCCGAAGCGTATGGGCGTCAACTCTTCTTGCGCGCTCAAATCGTAACGCCTCCGGTCTGCGAGTAATCCGTCAGAGAAGTCTTGTCGCCGAGAACTGCGCCCGCGCCAATTACGGCGGAACGCCCGATGTGGCAGCCGCGCCCGATGATTGCCCCTATGACTTGCGCGCCCGCGCCGACGCGCGTATGCGCCCAGATGACAGAGTTTTCGATGCGCGCCTTCTCTTCTATGTAGCAGCCCGTGCCGAGGACTGAGTTGATAATCTGCGCGCCCGGCTTAATCGTGCATTCATCACCGATGATGGAAAGCTCGTCAATCTCTGCGACGGTCGCTGAATCGAAATCGCCGCGCCGCTCTTTGATGTGAATGCGACCGACGCGATTCGCCAGGAGGTCCAGGTGAGCTTGCAGGTAGCGCACGGGCGTGCCGATGTCAATCCAGTAGGTGCGCTGTGGGATGTGCGCGTAGAACTTTTCGCCGCGCATCAAGAGGTTCGGAAAGAGTCCGTACTCAAAAGAATGGTTCTCGCCCGCAGGAATGTAGTCCAGAACCAAAGGTTCTAAAATATATGTCCCCGCGTTAATCGTGTTGCACGTTATCTCGTCGGCTTTCGGCTTTTCAAGAAAGCGCGAGACGTGACCGTCCTCTTTGGTTTCGACGAGACCATAGGCGCTTGGATTCTCGACCGGAGTGAGCACGATGGTCGCGGTCGCTTCGCGCTTCTGGTGCTCGCGGATCACAGTCTTCAGGTCGAGGTCTGTCAGGATATCGCCGTTGAAGACGACGGTCGGTTCGCGGATTAAGTCTTCGGCGTACTTGTACGCTCCTGCCGTTCCCATCGGCTGCGGCTCGACGGTGTATTTCAGATTGACGCCGAAATCCGAGCCGTCGCCGAGCTGCTGTTCGATTTTGTGCGGCTGGTACGAGAGCGAGAGCGTGATGTCCTTGATGCCCGCGCGCCTGAGCGTATCAATCTGGTAGAGAAGAAACGGACGATTGCAGATGGGAACGATTGGCTTCGGCGTGTAAACCGTCAGCGGGCGAAGTCTCGTGCCTTTACCGCCAGCGAGTATGAGAGCTTGCATGTCGAGTAATCAGTGATTAAGAAGAACCCCAGCCACTCACGATTGTATAATGAAACAGCGTCGAGTGAGTCTAACACTCGCCGCCAGAGCCTTTCAACGAAGATGGCGGTCGAAAATCTAGCGCGCCTTTTTGCTGCCGGTCAGCTTTTCGCGGAACTGCTCGACGAGACGGTCACTCAACCGGCTGACGGTCGACAGCTTTAACGGCCCGACCAGGTAGCGTCCGTAGGCTGCGTCACGCAGAGCATCCATGTCGTAATTATCTTTGAAGTGCGCGTGATATGCATCCAAAGGAATGGCAAGACCCTCGATTGAATTTTCGTCCAGGTTGACGAGAAAGACGAAATCGGCCTGGCTCAGCTTTTCGGCGACACGGAAATAGTTCCACTCCTCTATCCTTTTCCTGACCTTCCTTTCGGCGTCCAGATCAAGGTCTGTATATTCACGCCCAGAGGTGGTGACAGACGTATCAGTGGCGATGGTCCACGTCAGACGGCGATAGGCGACGATGTACATTGCCTGTCCCGGTCGAAAGGCGAAAGGAGTAGAAGCCGTTTGCCCCGTGGCATGAACCGTAGCGGCGAGCAGGAATGATGCTGTCAAAAAGGGGGCAAGATAGGAAAAAACTTTTCTCTTCATAGCGACCTCTTGCGACGAGCGGATTTCGACTAAGGATTGGGGAGACGTGAATAACGCTGTAGATTAAATATGCGCTCAAGGGTTTTATGTCAAGATTCAGGAGTCGAGTTTCAATAAAAGTTGGTGGCGGCTTCAAAACAATTTAACCACAGAGGACACAGAGGACACAGAGGAAAAGAAGAGAAAAAAGTAATCTCAAATTATTTATTCTTCCTCTGTGTTCCTCTGTGTCCTCTGTGGTAAATAATTTGCTCATTAAGCATCTGCTTGCCATTGAGAACGCTTGCGTGTAGGCTTCACACCTTGAATGCAGGGTCGCGCGTGGGTCGCCTCGCATCGCAATTTTCCGAACCTCCCAAGAGTTGAACAACAAAGATGACATCTTCGACGCCGATGTTGCGACAGTATCAGGAACTGAAGCGACAACATCCGGGAACTTTACTCTTCTTTCGTCTGGGCGATTTCTACGAACTCTTCTTCGATGACGCCGTCGTGGGCGCGCGCGAGCTGGAGATTACCTTGACCGCGCGCCACAAAGAGCGCGGCGACCCCATCCCGATGTGCGGCGTGCCACATCATGCAGCGGGCGCACACATCGCAAAGCTCGTCCGCAAAGGCTATCGCGTCGCTGTCTGCGAGCAGACGGAAGACCCTGCGCAGACAAAGAAGCTCGTGCGGCGCGAAGTCGTCCGCATCATCACGCCGGGCACGGCCGTTGATCCGCAGCTAGTCTCCGCGCGCGAGGCCGTTTATCTGGCGGCCACGTGCGGGACGGGCGCGGCGATGGCCGCGGCCTTTCTGGATTTATCAACGGGTGAGTTTCGCGCAACCGAAGCGAGCGGGCCGGAAGCTTGGACGCGCATCTGCGCGGACATTGAATCCTACGCTCCGCGTGAGCTTCTCTTTCCGGCTTCGCTCATGCCGCTCATCAAAGGGGCGCGCGATGGCAGCGCAGCACATACACAACCTCTGCCTCTCAAACGCGTGGATAACTCTCAGCACGATTCGGCGGGCGCAAACGGACATGAGCCTGCGCATGATTCAAAGGACGGCCAGGCTGTTTTCGCCGGAGCGACCTTGACGCCGATTGATGATTGGCTCTGGCAAGCGGAGTCTTGCGCCGCGCAGCTCTGCGAACAGTTCGGCGCGCGCACGCTCGAAGGCTACGGTCTGGAAGGAAAGGCGGAAGCCGTGCGCGCCGCCGGAGCATGTCTGCGTTACGCGCAGGAGACACAACGCGCAGCAGCCGCACACATCTCGGACATCCATTATTTCGAGCCGCAGGACCATCTGATTTTAGATCAAGTCACGACACGCAATCTTGAATTGACGGAATCACAGGCAGGAACAGCGCGCGCCTCTGCGTTGCTGGATGTGATTGACGAAACGGTGACAGGCATGGGCGCGCGTCTCCTGCGCTCGTGGCTCCTGCGCCCATCTGTTCGCCGTGGCGAGATAGAGGCGCGTCACGTTGCTGTCGAAGAGTTGCATGCCTCGCAGATGAAGCGTGATCGCTTGCGCGCGCTCTTGAAAGAGGTCGCAGACCTTGAGAGGTTGATAGGCCGCCTCAACATGAACACGGCCAGCCCGCGCGATTTGAATGCCCTGGGACGTTCGCTCGATCAAGTTCCAAGGGCGCGCAAGTCGCTCGAAGGCGCGCAATCGTCTCTCCTGCAAATTCTTTTTGAGAACATGGACGAGCTGCCGTTGATTCGCGCGCTCATCGAAGAGGCAATCGCCGAAGACTCGCCCGCAAAGCTCGCGGAAGGCGGCGCGATACGTGATGGATACTCGCACGAGCTGGACGATCTTCGCGCCATCAGCCGCAACGCCAAGCAAACCATCGCCACTCTGGAAGCGCGCGAGCGTGCGCGCTCAGGCATCGCATCGCTCAGGATTCGCTTCAACAACGTCTTCGGCTATTTCATAGAGGTCTCGAAAGCAAACGTCGCGCGCGTGCCCGTTGATTACGAGCGCAAGCAGACGCTCAGTAACGCAGAGCGTTACACGACGCCTGAGTTGAAAGATTGGGAGAGAAGAGTCCTCGGCGCGGAGGATCGCATCCGCCAGCTTGAAACTGAAATCTTTGCCGAAGTTTGCGCGCAGGTCTCGGCAGAGACGCGCCGCATTCAAGCGACAGCACGCGCGCTCGCAGCACTCGACGCTCTCGCTTCATTGGCCGAAACAGCAGCGCGTCGCCGCTATGTGCGTCCCATCATGCACGACGGCGACGAGATAGAGATTATTCAGGGACGCCATCCCGTGATCGAAGCCGCGAGCGCGGAGCCGTTCATCCCGAACGACCTCTACATGAACAACTCTACAGATCGCCTGCTCATCATCACCGGTCCCAACATGGGCGGGAAGAGTTCTTTACTCAGGCAGACGGCCATCATCGCAATCCTCGCGCAGATGGGTTCGTTCGTGCCAGCCGAGCGCGCTCGGCTGCCTGTGCTCGACAGAGTCTGGACGCGAGTTGGTGCGAGTGATGATCTGGCGCGCGGGCGCTCGACCTTCATGGTCGAGATGACGGAGACGGCGGCTATCTTACACAATGCGACGCCGCGCTCTCTCGTGTTGCTTGATGAAATCGGTCGTGGCACTGCGACCTTCGACGGTCTTTCAATCGCATGGGCGGTCACGGAGTACCTGCACGATTCGGCGGAGCACGCGGCGAAAACTCTCTTCGCCACGCATTACCACGAGTTGACGGAACTGGCCGAACGATTGCCGGGCGCGCAGAACTATCAAATCACTGCCGCGGAACGCGAAGGCGAAGTGGTCTTCCTGCACCGCCTGGAGCGAGGGCGTGCGTCCAAGTCTTACGGCATTGAGGTCGCGCGACTCGCAGGATTGCCGCCCGCGGTCCTGGCGCGTGCGCGCGACGTGCTCGCCCGCTTGGAGCGTTACGAGCTGGACGTTTTCGCCGAAGAAGAGAAGAGGAGTACGGAAGCTTCCCGAGAAGCTGATGAATGGAACGAATGGGCGCTCGATGAAGCTGGACTGAAGGCGGCCGCTCGACGCGCGCGACAAAAGAGGATAGCGATGCAGGCCACGCTCTTTGACGCCGTCAACCAGAACCTTCTTGACGAGCTGCGCGAAATCGAAATAGAAAAATTGAATCTTGATGAGATTCGCGCTCTTTTGACGAGCATACGCAGTAGAATTGTCTGAGCGTAACTATCTTTATGCGAAAGATTCTCTTTCTTTCAATGTAAGGGCGAAGAAGTATGCGGCCTCAATTTTATTGGCTATCTACCCTTGCCTGGATTTTTTTACTAACTATCGCGCCAGTCCGCGCCGCCAATAGTAGAGGTGTTCGTTCCGTCAATTTCCGCAACTTCACTTATCAATTTAGCTGGCTTGAAGAGAAGAAAATCACTCTCAGACGTGGCACAGCGCCAAAGACTGAATTGCATGATGAAACGGAGCTTGTCTCAGTCCAGTATCACGACTTTGATCGTGATGGAAGTGATGAGGCTATTGTTGTGCTAGGCACAAATTGCTATGCCTCTTGCTGGTACATTGAAAACTATTACGTCTTCGCTTATCGTCAGGGGCGTGTGCAGCAAATCTTTCACGAAGTTCGTGAGCAGCCTTATGGATTAATAGTACGCGGTCAAGCTTTGGTTATCGCCGCGCCCACTTGGTTTTATGGAGAAGTTCATTGCTGCCCACAGCATAAACAGATTGATAAATATCAATGGCGCAGGAACCATTTTGTACTTGCTTCAAGGCGTCGCATGATTGATCGAGACGGCTCATACAAGATCACTCTACATCCAGAGCAACTATCTAAATGACTGATAAGCTTTCCAGCACATTGGGATCCTAAGCTTAGAATTCCACGTGGACAAGTTGT
>JADMIO011564978.1_pt1 | contig 68467 bp, 81 predicted proteins | sample 8958161 | NCBI WGS metagenome assembly JADMIO01 (sample SAMN16585339, study PRJNA669376) | soil metagenome | isolation source: Crop rotation soil | place: USA: Cullars Rotation, Alabama | collected 2011 | reverse complement strand
GCCGCGACTTCAAGTCACGTGAATTCCAAGCTTCGGATCCCACTGTGCTGGAAAGGGCTTGAACGCGCGGAGGTGAGCTTGTCGATCTCGGCCGAAGAACCCGTGCGCGGCGGCCGATTGCTGCACATCCTCGGCGTAGGCTTCGGCGTCGCCGTCGGCGTCGGCATGATGATCGGCTCGGGCATCCTGCGCTCGCCGAGCTCCATCGCTCAAGGCGTGCCGAGCGCGGAGATCATCATCGCGCTGTGGGTGCTGGGCGCGGTGCATGCGGCGCTGGGCGCCAACATCTATGCCGAGCTCGCCACCGCGATCCCCAAGGCCGGCGGCGGCTATGTCTACGTCCACCGCGCATTGGGCGATATCGGCGGGCTGATCGTGGGATGGTCGAACTGGCTGTCGGATCTCGCCGGCATCGCAGCCGCCTCGGCCTCCTTCGCCAACTTCCTCGCCCAGCTCTGGCCGTCGCTCGCCAATTACGATATCGCGCTCGCGGTCGGCATGCAGCTCGTGCTCTATGGCGCCAATGTGCTGGGCCTGCGCGAAGGGCGCCTGCTGCAGCAGAGCACCAGCCTGATAAAGGCGTTGCTGCTGCTCGTCTTCATCGTCGCCGCCGCGGCCATCGCGGGCGAGCTGCCGGTGACCCATGTCGCCCAGGCCGCCGGGCCCGCCATCGGCTGGCTCGCGCTCATCGGCGCCTATCAGCTGATCCGCGGCGCCTATGCGGGCTGGGAAGCCCCCGTCTATTTCGCCGAAGAGAACGAGCAGCCCGGCAAGGCCATACCGCGCGCGCTGCTCATCGGCCTGTTGCTCACGGCCGTGCTCTATATCGGCGTGAATCTGGCGCTGCTGGCGGCACTTGGGGTGGCGGGCACGGCGCGCTCGGTGCTGCCCTTCACCACGGTGCTGATGCATTTCGGCGGCAGCGTGCCGTCGATCCTGTTCGCGGTGGGTGCGATGATCACGGTGGCGAGCTGCGCCAACGCCAACATGATGAGCGCGCCGCGCATCCTCTTCGCGCTGTCGCGCGACGGCCTTCTGCCGCGCGGGCTCACGCGCGTGAACGCCGGCGGAAGCCCGACCATTGCCTTCGCGATGACGGCGATAGGCTCCATCGCGCTGGCCGCGACCGGAAGCTTCGAGACGGTGTTCGGCCTGATCGGCGTGCTGAACTCGCTCGCCGGCATCCTCATCGGCATCACGATCTTCGTGCTGCGCGCGCGCGAGCCGGCCCTGCCGCGACCGTTCAGCGCCATCGGCTATCCGCTGTTCCCGGCGCTGGTGCTGGTCGCCGACGCGGTTCTGCTCGTGCTGTTCCTGTGGCACCAGATCGCGGCGGGCGATCTCAGGGGCGCCATCGCCGCGGTCGCGCTTTCGCTCGCCTGCATTCCTTTCGCCGTGATCGCGCGGCGCGCCAAAGGAGACAAGCCATGATCCTGCGCACGCTCGCTCTGCTCGCCGCTCTGACGACCGCCGCCTCCGCGCACGTCCAGCTCGTCACGATCACGATGAGCAACTACGCCTTCGATCCGGGCACGATCGCGCTGCTCGCGGGCTCGGATTACGAGCTGCATTTCGTCAACAATTCCAGCAAGGGGCATGATTTCTCTGCGCCCGAATTCTTCGCCGCGGTCGCCGTGGCCCCCGAGGACCGCGCCAAGATCAAGGACGGCGCGGTCGAGGTGGACGAGGGCGCCACCGTCGACATCCGCCTGACCGCGGGCAAGAAGGGCGCGTTCAAGGTCCGTTGCACCCATTTCCTGCACAGCACCTTCGGCATGACGGGCACGGTGACGGTGGAGTAGGAGCGCGACATCGCCCCACTTGCCCCCTTGCCGCCCCCGCGCTAGGAACCGCCCCGGTATTCCCTGAAAACACGAGGATTTCCCCATGCCCCGCAGGAAAATCGCGCTCATCGGCGGCGGACAGATCGGCGGCACGCTCGCCCATCTCGCGGCCCTAAAGGAGCTCGGCGACATCGTGCTGTTCGACATCGTCGAGGGCCTGCCGCAGGGCAAGATGCTCGACATCGCGCAAGCCGGCCCGGTCGAGGGTTATGACGCCAGGTTCCAGGGCACGAACTCCTATGCCGACATCGCCGGCGCCGATGTGGTGATCGTCACCGCCGGCGTGGCGCGCAAGCCGGGCATGAGCCGCGACGACCTGCTCGGCATCAACCTGAAGGTCATGAGCGCGGTGGGCGAGGGCATCAAGGCGCATGCGCCGAACGCCTTCGTCATCTGCATCACCAATCCGCTCGACGCGATGGTATGGGCGCTGCGCCAGTTCTGCGGCCTGCCGGCGAGCCATGTCGTCGGCATGGCCGGCGTGCTCGACAGCGCGCGCTTCCGCCACTTCCTCGCCGAAGAGATGAACGTCAGCGTCGAGGACGTCTCGGCCTTCGTGCTTGGCGGCCACGGCGACACGATGGTGCCGATGCCGCGCTTCTCGACGGTCGCCGGCGTGCCCATGCCCGAGCTCGTCAAGATGGGCTGGATCAAACAGGATCGTCTCGACGCCATCACCCAGCGCACGCGCGACGGCGGCGCCGAGATCGTGGGCCTGCTCAAGACCGGCTCGGCCTTCTATGCGCCGGCGACGGCTGCGATCGCGATGGCGGAGAGCTATCTGAAGGACAAGAAGCGCGTGCTGCCTTGCGCCTGCCACGTCGACGGGCCCTACGGCATCAAGGATCTCTATGTCGGCGTCCCCGCCGTGATCGGCGAGAAGGGCATCGAGCGCATCGTCGAGCTCGAGCTGACCGCCGACGAGCGCGCCGCGCTGGTGAAGTCGGCGGAGTCGGTGAAGGGCCTGATCGAGGCCTGCAAGAAGCTCGATCCGAGGCTTGCTTGAGGACAGCGCTCGCCGCCGCGTTCGCGATGTTGGTTTCGCAGGCCTCGGCCGACGACGCGGCGCCGAAAGCCTCGCTCGCCGTCACCGTGACGGGCATCAGCGACGCGGGCGGGCAGCTGCGCATCGGCGTCTATGACGCGGCCGGCTTCAATGCCAAGAACGCGATGCCGGTCGCCGGCAAGACCGTGCTGGCGCGGCCGGGCAAGATGACGGTGACCATCACGGACATCGCGCCCGGCACCTATGGCGTGAAGCTGTTCCAGGACATCGACCGCAACGGCCATTTCGATTTCGGGCTCAAGGGCGTCGAGCCCTATGGCGTCTCCAACGACGCGCAGGCGGCGTCCGGCCTGCTGCCCTTCGACGATGCGAAATTCACCCTGTCTCCAGGCGACAATTCCATCACCGTGACCTTGCACTAGAGTGGAATTCGTGAACGCCAAAGTCCTTCGCTCCCTGGTTCTGGGCACGGTCCTTCTCGTGCCCGCTCTCGCGCGCGCCGACGAGGCGGCGGTGCTCACCGTGCGCGTCGACAACGTCTCGCCGCGCGGCGGGAACCTGCGGCTGGCGCTCTACGACCGCGCGCGCTACGAGGGCGACAAGGACCCGGTGACGGACAAGATCGTGCCCGCCAAGGCCAACGTCACCAATATCGTCACCTTCGACGCGGTGCCGCCCGGCGACTACGCCATCAAGATGTTCCAGGACGAGAACAAGAACGAGAAGTTCGACCAGACCTGGATCGGCCTGCCCAAGGAGCGCTACGGATTCTCCAACAATGCGGGGCCGGACTACCTGCACCTGGGACCGGCACGGTTCGATGCCGCCAAGATCACGCTCAAAGTCGGCGCCAACAGCACGGCCATCCGCCTACACTGACCAGGCCTTGAGCAGGCGCTCGACCGCGCGGCGCGCCTGGGCGGCGATCTCGGCGTCGCTTGGCTGTGCCACCGCGCCGATCAGCACGCGGAAATAGATGTCGCCACGCACCAGCGCGATGAAGTCGTCGGCGAAGGCATCGCCGTCGCGCAAGCCCAGGCGCCGCGCCAGCTCGCCGACGATGGCCACGCTCGCCTCGCGCGTCATGCGGTCGAAGAGCTTGCCCACTTCCGGGAAGCGCTGCGCTTCGGCGACGACGATGCGGAACAGGGCGATGGATTCGGGGCGCATCATCGCGCTCAGCACCATGCGCGCGTGACGGCGCAGCGCCGCGCGGGGCTCCTCGTCCGGCGGCGGCATCGCGTCAGGCAGGTTGCGGCGGCAGCCCCAGGCGAGCAGCGCGCGGAACAGGTCGGCCTTGTCCTTGAAGCGGGCATAGAGCGTCTTCTTCGAGGCGCGAGCGCGGTTTGCGACGTCGAGCATCGTGGTGCCGTGAAAGCCCTTTTCGGCGAACAGGTCGAAGGCCGCGCTCAGGATCGCCTCGTCGCGCGGATCATCGAGCGGCTCCAGCCAGCCGGGACGGCCCTTGACGAGCTGGGCCTTGGTGACGCGGGCGCGTTTCATGCTTGCTTGACTCTCGATACCGATTGGTACTCTATTGGAAACCAATCGGTACTCAAAGGGGTGGGGCATATGCGCGAGACGGTCGGGATCGGCGGGATCGAGGCCTGGCTGTACAGGCCGCAAAGCCCGCGCGCCGTGGTCGTCATGGCGCCGGGCCTGTGCGGCACCAAGGCGGGACCGCTGGAGCGCTTCGCCGAAAGCTTCGTCCAGGCGGGGTATGCGGTGCTGCTGTTCGACTTTCGTTGTTTCGGCGGCAGCGAAGGCGAGCCCAGATACTTCGTCGATCCGCTGCGGCAGATCGGGGACTATCGCGCCGCCATCGCCTTCGCGCGCGACTTGGATCTTCCCATCGTGCTCTGGGGCACGAGCTTCTCGGGCAACGCCGCCATCTGCGCCGCGTCGCGGGAGGAGGGCATTGCGGCGGTGATCGCGCAGGTGCCCTGGCTCGGCGGGCCGCCGGTGCATCCACCGACGCGGCTCGACATGCTGCGCTATGTGAGTCTCAGCTTGCTCGATGCGGTTGGCGCGGCGCTGGGCCTGCCTGCGATCACCATCCGCGCCTATGGCCGCCCCGGCGAGCGCGCCTTCGCGCAAAGCATGCAGAATTTCAATCACCCGTTCTGGCGCGACGTGCCGCCGTTCGAGAACAAGATGGCGGTGCGGGGCTTGAAGCATCTCGACGCCGCGAAAGCGTGCGACAGGCTCATCGACGTGACGTGTCCCGTGCTGCTTATAGCCGCCATGCACGACGACATGGTGCGCTTCGAGGATGTGCGGCAGCTGCGTTTGCCAAGCGGCGGAAGCCGTTTCGTCCAGCTCGATTGCGGTCATTTCGACCCTTACCTGGCGCCGCTTTTCGCGACGAATTTGCGCACGCAGACCGAGTTTCTGGATGCTATGGTCGGGCATGATTCCACGACTTGAGACCGGGCGTCTGATCCTGCGCGGCTGGCGCGGGGAAGACTTCGAGCCGCTCGCCGCCATCCATGGCGATCCGGAGGTGATGACCTATCTGGGCGGCGTCATGGAGCGCAACGACGCCTGGCGCAGCCTCGCCAGCCTTGCCGGTCACTGGGTCATCCGCGGCTACGGCAAATGGGCGGTCGAGCGCAAATCGGACGGCGCGATGATGGGGCGCGTCGGCATGATCAATCCGGAAGGCTGGCCGGGGCTCGAGATCGGCTGGACGCTAGGCAAACCCTATTGGGGACAGGGCTATGCGACAGAAGCGGCCGAGGCCGCGCTACGCTATGCCTTCATGACCCAGCCGGTCGATCGGCTTATTTCCTGCATCGATGCGAACAACACGGCCTCGCAGCAGGTCGCGATGCGGCTCGGCCAGACCAAAGGCGAAAGCACCTTCCTCAAGATCGGCGGCAAGAACTATCCCGTCGACATCTGGGCGATCACGCGCGAGGACTGGATGCGCCGCGCGCGGACGTCATGACCACCGAAGCCGCACCTGCCGTCTATCGCCGCGTCGATTTTCTCTCCTTCATCTCGGGGCGGTTTCTTTCGACCGCGGCGATGCAGATCCAGTCCGTCGCCATCGGCTGGCAGATCTACGACATCGAGCGCACGCCCTTCGCGCTCGGCCTCGTCGGCGCCTGCCAGTTCCTGCCGATGTTCCTGCTCACGCTTCCGGCCGGCGAGATCGCCGACCGGCTGGACCAGCGGCGCGTCTATGCGGCGGCGCTGGTGGTGCAGGCGCTGTGCGCAGGCCTGTTCCTCGCGCTCAGCCTGACGCGGCCGCACGACGCGTTGCCCTTCTATCTGATCCTGATCCTGTTCGGTGCGGCGCGCGGTTTTTCCGCGCCGTCGGGCAGCTCGCTGCTGGCTTTCCTGGTGCCGCCGGAGACGCTCGCGCGTTCCATCGCCCTCAACTCGTCGGTCTTCACCACGGCGGTGATCGCGGGCCCGGCGCTGGGCGGCTTCCTTTATGCCTTCGGTCCGGTCGCGACCTATGGCGTGTGCCTTGGCGGGTTCCTGGTCGCAGCAGCCCTGATCGTGGGGCTGGGCGGGCGCCAGCTCGACCGCACGGTGCGCGGCGAGGCTTCCAGGCTCGCCCGCGTGATCGAGGGCGTGCGCTTCGTGCGCGAGCGGCCCGTCGTGATGGGCGCGATCTCGCTCGATCTCTTCGCCGTGCTGCTCGGCGGCGCGGTGGCGCTGCTGCCGGTCTATGCGCGCGACATACTGCATGTGGGACCGACGGGCCTGGGCGTGCTGCGCAGCGCGCCGGCGGTCGGGGCAGCAGCTACCGCGTTCGCGCTGGCACGCTGGCCGGTCGAACGGCGCGCGGGCCTGTCGATGTTCGCCTGCGTGGCCATCTTCGGGCTGGCCACCGTCGTCTTCGGCCTATCGACCAATTTCACGCTGTCGCTGGCGGCGCTGTTCGTCATCGGCGCGTCCGACATGGTCAGCGTCTATGTGCGCTCGGCGCTGATCAATTTCGCCACCCCCGACCACATGCGCGGCCGCGTCGGCGCGGTCAACATGCTCTTCATCGGCGCCTCCAACGAGCTCGGCGAGTTCGAATCCGGCTTCACCGCGGCGCTGTTCGGCACCGTGCCCGCGGTGGTGATCGGCGGCATCGGCACGCTCGCCGTCGTGGCGATCTGGATGAGGCTGTTCCCGCCCTTGCGCGACGTCGACAAGCTGACCGACGTCGCCGTCAGCGCTTCACCCAGCCCGTGATCGTGGCCTTGTCGATGGCGACCTGGCTCAGCGCGGCCTGAAGGTCGGTCGCGGCGGTATTGGCGGAGATGTTCACCGGCCGCGGCAACGCCCATAGCGTGAAGCGGTAGTGATGCACGCCGGTGCCGTCGGGCGGGCAGGGGCCGTCGTAATAGTCGTCGCCGAAATTGCTCACCACGCCATGCGCGCCGCCGGGCAGCGTCTTCTCGCCGCGCGCGAAACCGGTCGCGTCGGGCGGGATGTCGGTCACGACCCAATGCGACCACAGATGGGGCTTCACATTGATGTCGATCATGGTGAGCACCAGGACCTTGGCGGTCGCGGGCACCCCTTTCCAGGCAAAGGCCGGCGACACGTTCTGGCCGCCGCAGCGCGGATAGACATGCGCCAGAGGAAGCTCCGCGCCGTCGTGGAAATCGCTGCTGGTCAGGCTCATCGCAGACGCAGGCGCCGCCGCCAGCATGGCCAATCCGAATACCGCCCACTTCATGCAATCCCCCGTTGCTCGTCACATCACTATTGTCTTGACCACGCGCGCCCGGCAAGACTGTGGCGCCAAGGGGTGGTCACATGAATTTGAAAGTCATCGGCGCGGGCTTCGGCCGCACCGGCACGCATTCGCTGAAGATCGCGCTGGAGATGCTGGGCTTCGCGCCCTGCTACCACATGGTCGAGGTGTTCACCCATCCCGGCCATTCCGAGGCCTGGGAAGCGGCGGCCCGGGGCGAGACGGTCGATTGGGAGTGGCTGATCGGCGCCTACAAGGCCGCGGTCGACTGGCCGTCGGCCTATTTCTGGCGCGAGCTCTGGGCCAAGAACCCCGACGCCAAGATCATCCTGACCGAGCGCGATGCCGAGGCCTGGTACAAGTCGTTCTCGTCCACGATCCTGGAATTCATGCAGCGCGGCGACGCGGGCATCACCGAGCCCGTCATCCTGGCGCAACGCAAGATGGGGCGCTTCCTCCTGAACGAGTCGCTGTTCGGCGGCCATTTCGAGAAGGAGCACGTCATCGACGTCTACAACAAGAGCAATGCGGCGGTGCGCGCCGAGGTGCCGAAGGACAAGCTGCTCGTGTTCGATGCGCCCGACGGCTGGGGGCCGCTCTGCGCATTCCTGGGCGTGCCGGTGCCCGAGATGCCTTATCCGCTGACCAACACGACCGAGGAATTCCGCAACCGCGCCATGGCGCGCGCGCAGAGCAAGAGCTAGGGACACGCCCATGTCTGCACTCAAAGGCTGGACCTCGACGCAGCGCCATGTGGTCCTGGCGGCCTATCTGGGCTGGACGCTGGACGCGTTCGACTTCCTGCTGCTCACCCTCGTCGCCAAGGACGTGGCGGCCGAGTTCCACACGCCGGCGACGACGGTCGGCTGGGCGCTGTTGCTGACCCTGTCGGCGCGGCCCATAGGCGCCTTCATCTTCGGACGGCTGGCCGACCGCTTCGGGCGCAGGCCGATCCTGCAGATCGACGTGCTGCTCTATTCCGCGCTCGCTTTCGCCTCGGCCTTCTCGCCGAACATCACCGTGTTCCTGATCCTGCGCGGCTTGTTCGGCGTGGCGATGGGCGGCGAATGGGGCATCGGCTCCTCGCTCACCTTCGAGCACATCAAGCCGGAAGCGCGCGGCGTGGTGTCGGGCCTGCTGCAGACCGGCTATCCCACGGGCTATCTGCTCTCGGCGGCAGCGGCCTATCTGCTGTTGCCCGATTTCGGCTGGCGCACGCTGGTGATGGCGAGCGCGCTGCCGGCGCTGCTGATCGTCTATATCCGCCGCTTCGTGCCGGAATCGCCCTCCTGGCACAAAGGCATGGCGGTGCGCACCAACACGCTTGCAATCGTGCGGCGGCATTGGGGCCTGGCGCTGTTCGCCATCGTGATGATGGCGGGCTTCAACAGCTTCAGCCACGGCACGCAGGACTTCTATCCGAACTTCCTGCGCATCCAGATGGGCTTCGATCCGCGCAGCGCCAGCGTGCTGGTGATGATCGGCGCGGTCGGCGCGATCCTGGGCGGAATCAGCTTCGGCGCGCTGTCCGAGCGCATCGGCCGGCGCAGGGCCATCACCATCGCCGCGACGCTGTTCCTGCCCGTCGTGCCGTTCTGGGTGTTCTGGTCGCACGACCCCGTGTCGCTCGCCGTCGCCTTCTTCGCCTCGCAGTTCTTCGTGCAGGGCGCCTGGGGCGTGGTGCCGGCGCATCTGAACGAGCTGTCGCCGGCGGACGCGCGCGGCACCTTCCCGGGCTTCGTCTATCAGGTCGGCAACTTCGTCGCCTCGGGGATAGGCCTGCTGCAAACGTCTCTTGTGGAGGTTTACGGCTGGCAATATTCCCAGGCGCTCGCGGTCGTGGCCATCGCCGCCGCGGTCACCATCGCGCTGTTCGTCAATCTGGGTCCTGAGGCCAAAGGCGTGGCGATGGCGCCCGAGCTCGTGCCGACCGACTAAGCAGCGACGAAGATATCGACGCGGTCGAGCGCACCGCTGGGGGCGCCGCCCATCGCGCGCACCACGACGCGCTCCGACGGGATGCCGTCGTCGATCAAAAGCTGGCGGATGATCAACGCGCGCTTCAAGGACAGCCGCCGTGCGTCCGACGACTTGTCGCCCTGCTTGCCGCCGAAGGCCTCGATCTGGATATGCGCCGTGCCGCTCCACAAGGCCGCGGTCAGGCTGGGCGTCATGTTCTTGATCGTGTCGAGAGCCGAAACCGGCGGCTCCTCCGCGCCGGGCGCGAACATGATCGAGCTGCGCTTGGTCGCGTCGCTTGTGTCGATGCTGGCCACGCGCGGCTCGGGCTGCTGCACCTGATTGCCCGAGAGCAGGCTCAAAGAGTCGTCCTGCGGCGGCGCGGGCTTTGCGGGCGCAGGCTTTGCCGGCGCGGGCTTGGGCGGCGGCGGCTTGGCGGTCGCGACCTGCTTCGGCGGCGCGGGCCTGGGTTTGGACGGCGGCGGCGCCTGGGCCTGTTCCATCAGCAGACGCGCCGCGCTTTCCTTCGGCAGGTCGTTCAGCGTCGCGACCGGCTGCGGCGGCGGAGAGGGCGGTGCGGCCGCGACCGCAATCCTGGGTTTCGGCTTGGCGACCTTGGCGGCGCGGTTCAGGGCGTGCTTGCGCGGCATGTGCAGCACGATCCGTCCCCCGGGATAGGGCTCGCCGGGCTGCAGCAGGTCCTTCTGCACGCGCCCGTATTGGCCGCCCGGATAGAGCAGGACCTTCGTGCCCGTCGCGTTCGGGTTCGCGGTCACGTCGGGCTGGATCTGGGCGGCCGCCGGAGCGGCCAGAACCAGGCCCGCGAGGCCTAGGGGAAGCGCAAATCGTCTCATGCCGGCGCGACAATAGACATCGGACGCGGCCCGCTCAATATTGTCGCCGGGCGATAAATATGAAGGGCATGACATGAAGACCAAGGCCGCGGTTTCCTATAAGGCAGGCGCGCCGCTGGTGATCGAGACCGTCGATCTCGAAGGCCCCCGCGCCGGCGAGGTCCTGGTCGAGATCAAGGCCAGCGGGGTGTGCCACACCGACGAGTTCACGCGCTCCGGCGCCGACCCGGAAGGCCTGTTCCCCGTCATTTTCGGCCATGAGGGCGCGGGCGTCGTCGTCGACGTCGGCCCCGGCGTGACGACCTTGAAGAAGGGCGACCACGTCATCCCGCTCTACACGCCGGAATGCCGGCAGTGTAAATCCTGCACCTCGCACAAGACCAATCTCTGCACCGCCATCCGCGCCACACAAGGCAAGGGCGTGATGCCGGACGGCACCTCGCGTTTCTCGATCGGCGGCGAGATGGTGCATCACTACATGGGCTGCTCGACCTTCTCCAACCACACCGTGCTGCCCGAGATCGCGCTGGCGAAGATCCGCGAGGACGCGCCCTTCGACAAGGTGTGTTACATCGGCTGCGGCGTCACGACGGGGATCGGCGCGGTGATCAACACCGCCAAGGTCGAGGCCGGCGCCAATGTCGTGGTGTTCGGGCTGGGCGGCATCGGGCTCAACGTCGTGCAGGGCGCGCGCATGGTCGGCGCCAACATGATCGTGGGCGTGGACCTCAATCCCGCGCGCGAGGCGCTGGCGCGCAAGTTCGGCCTCACCCATTTCGTCAATCCCAAGGACGTCAAAGGCGATCTGGTGCCCCATCTGGTCGAGCTCACCGGTGGCGGCGCGGACTACTCCTTCGAATGCATCGGCAATGTCGACGTGATGCGCCAGGCGCTGGAATGCTGCCATCGCGGCTGGGGCGAGAGCATCATCATCGGCGTCGCCGGCAGCGGCCAGGAGATCAAGACGCGTCCGTTCCAGCTCGTCACCGGGCGGGTGTGGAAAGGCACGGCCTTCGGCGGCGCGCGCGGGCGCACCGATGTGCCCAAGATCGTCGACTGGTACATGGACGGCAAGATCAACATCGACGACCTGATCACGCATGTGATGCCGGTCGAGAAGATCAACGACGCGTTCGACCTGATGCATGCGGGCACGAGCATCCGCAGCGTGGTGACGTTCTGATTTCAATCGAGGAGGAAACTGCAATGGCGATTTTCACGCATGTGGTGCTGGGCACCAACAATCTGGACAAGGCGCGCAAGTTCTATGACGAGACGCTCAGCGCCTTGGGCCTCAAGCGCGTCATGAACATGGACAGCGCCTCGCTGTGGGGCAAGGACGGGCCGGAATTCATGGTCACCAAGCCCGCCAACGGCCAGCCCGCGACGCATGCGAACGGCGGCACCGTCGGCTTCGCGGCGGCGGACCGTCCCGCGGTGCACGCGTTCCACGAAAAGGCGCTCGCCGCCGGCGGTACCTGCGAAGGCCCGCCCGGCCCGCGCGACTTCACGCCGACGGCCTATGCCGCTTACGTGCGCGATCCCGACGGCAACAAGCTGTGCGCGTATACGTTCGTGCCGGGCTGATAGCGTGCGCGATGGCGGAGGGGGTTGTCTGCCCCTCCGCTCGTCTTGATGGTGCGCTAGTTAAGATGCCCGTGCGGCGGATCGAGCAGCATCGTGTAGTGCACTTCCCAGATGCCGAGCTCCGCCCCGCCGGCGTTGTCTAGTACGTCGGTTTCGATCATGTGCTTGCCCGGTGAGAGCAAAACGCTGCCGATAGCATTGCCCGCGCCACCTTCGCCGACGGTGGGGCTCTGGCCCGGACAATGGGCCACGAGCTCTCCATCCACCCGCGTGCATATCGCCCATGTGCTGGAGACGTTGAAGATTTCCACCATCGATTCGTAGGTCACAAGGCAGCCATCTTTATTCTCGCACCCCATCTGATGCTGTTCGCCAAGCGTGTTGTATCCGGCGTTCAGTTTGGCGTGATGCCCATCGGCACCGGTGACGAGAACCGTGGATTCGGTGTGCTTGACATAGAGGGCGCCCCCCTGAGCAGCCACGGAAATACCGGCAAGAACAATCGTAGCCGCAAAGGCCGTAAAAATGCGCATGGATTCCCCCCTTAGTGTGTGAGCGCAAAGTGTGCGTTGATCCCGGAAGGGGGGCACAAGAGTGAGCCGGTCTAAAACTTCGCCCCCTTGATCAGCTTCAGCATCAAGGGATGCAACGGGTCGTTGGCGGCCAGGATGGTGCCGCCGTCGAGCATGTCGGGGCCGCCGTTCAGGTCGGTGACGACGCCCTGCGCCTCCTTGACGATCAGGATGCCCGCGGCCACGTCCCAGGGCGCGAGCCCCCGTTCCCAGAACGCGTCGTAGCGTCCGGCAGCGACATAGGCGAGGTCGAGCGAGGCCGCGCCCATGCGCCGCACGCCGGCGGTCGTGGGCATGACGGCGGCGAGCTCGGCGCTCATGCGCGCGAAGTCCTTTTCCTCGTCGCCCAGGAACGGAAAGCCGGTTGCGACCAGCGCCGCGCCCAGCTGCTTGCGCGCGGCCACGCGCATGCGCTTGGAATTCAGATAGGCGCCGTGGCCCTTTTCGGCGACGAACATCTCGTCGGTCGCCGGATTGTAGACCAGGGCCGAGACCAGCTGCCCTTCGCGTTCCAGCCCGATGGAGATCGCGAAATGCGGGATGCCGTGCAGGAAGTTCGTCGTCCCGTCGATCGGATCGATGATGAAGCGGTGGGTCTTGTCCTTGCCCTCGATCGCGCCGCTTTCCTCGCCCAGGAAGCCGTAGCCGGGCCGCGCGCGCGAAAGCTCCTCGATCAGGATCTTCTCGGTGCGCTTGTCGGCGCTGGTCACGAAATCCGCCGGCCCCTTCATCGACACCTGAAGGTTCTCGAGCTCGCCCAGGTCGCGCACCAAGGGACGCCCCGCCTTGCGCGCGGCCGCCATCATCACGTTGAGCGCGGGAGATATGTAAGCCATCAGGCCCTGCGCAGGTAGGAGCCGTCTTCGGTCGCGACGACGATCTTCTCGCCCGCCTCGATGAAGGGCGGGACCTGGATCTTCATGCCGTTCTCGAGCACCGCGCCCTTGTAGGACGGCGCCGCCGTGCCGCCGCGCAGCACCGGATCGGCCTCGGTGACTGTGAGCACGACGTTGAGCGGCAGCGCGATGCCGATGGGCTTGCCGTCATAGAGCTGCACCAGCGTCTTCATGCCGTCCTGGAGGAAGCGCGCCTGGTCCTCGCCGACGAACTCGATGGAGAGCTCGATCTGGTCGTAGGTCTCCTGGTCCATGAAGGTCAGCATGTCGCCGTTGGCGAAGAGGAACTGGAAGTCCTTCTTCTCGAGATAGACCTCTTCCACCGCTTCGTCCGAGCGGAAGCGCTGGTTCAGCTTGGTGCCGTTCAGGATGTTCTTGAGCTCGACCTGGTTGTAGGCGCCGCCCTTGCCCGGCTTCACCTTGGTCGACTTCACCGCCATCCACAGCCCGCCGTCATATTCGAGGGTCTTGCCGGGGGTGATTTCGTTCCCGTTGATCTTGGGCATAGGAATTCCTTTGGCCTATCGCTTCGCTACTCGAGGCCGTGAATCCTCGCGCGCGACGGTTTGGCGGTGACAAAGAGCGCGCGGGTTCTAGCAACTGATCTGGGCTTTGTCACCACCTGCGAATATGGTGCGCGGATGGCGGGGAAAGGTCTCTTTTATTACGTCAAACCCGTGCTGGGTATGGCTCTTGTTGTGGCCGCCCTGCCGGCCGCGCTGGCGGCAGGCCTGTTCTCGCGTCCCAAGAAAAGGACAGCCGCAGAGGTCGCAAGATATCTGCGCGACTTCGCCCACGGCGCGGGCGGCGATCGCGATTGGGACGACTTTACCTCGGTCCCCATCGCCGATCCGGCGCTGGAGGCGCTCAGGCGCGAGGCGGAAGCGATCGCGCTCCCGCTCACGCCCGAAGGCCGCCGGACGCTGGACGGCCTTCTGGCGCGCGCGGAAGCGATGCTGGTCTAGGCGCCGGCGCTGTTCTCGGGCAGCAGGAAGCCCGCGGCGAGGATCGCTGCGGCCAAGCCCACGTGCAGCCACTTGTCGGCTTCGTTGATGGCGACGCCGAACATCTGGCCGTCCATCACCATGAAGAAGCCGCAGACCGCGACCAGGCCGTAGATCACGCCCACGATCTTGAGCGCGGTCGACGAGCCCAGCCCGGCGAAGGCGCCGGCCAGAAGCAGCACGCCGCTCGCCAGATGCACGATGTTGTGCAGCGAGTTGGTCAGAAAGATGCCGTCGGCACCGACGATCGGATTGGACACATAGCCCAAGGCGCCCACGAGAAGGAAAACGACTCCGAACAGAATAGCGGCATTCCTGGCGTTCATGATCTCCCCCTTAGAGATGATCCGGCCAGTGTGCGCCCGCTTCGCCGATTCGGACAAGGGTGCAATGTCGTATATTCGCACCAGGCGCCGCGGCGGCGGTGATAGCATCCGCCGATGTCCTGGGACCTTCTAATTCCCTTGCTGCTGTCGCTTGCCTTCGCCGGCGTCGTCTATCATCTGATGCGGGAGCTGATCGCGGCGCTTCGCCAAGGCTATTTCAACTACACCTTCGTCACGGGCTGGCTGTTGCGCGACACCGCCCGCGAAGGCCAGCCGGTGCTGTTCTGGTTCCTGTTCGCGCTGCATGTGATCCAGGCGCTGGTTTTCCTCGGCGCGGGCCTGCTCTTCGCCGGGGTCGCCGTCGGGACGATCATCGAGCAAATAGCGCGTTGAAAGCCCCGACCGCCGCCGCCGGCCCTTGCGGGTAACTCCACACGCCCGACGACACGGCAAGGAAGTCCGCGCCGGCCGTGACCAACGGGGGGGCGTTCTCGACCGTGATGCCGCCGATGGCGACGACGGGCACGGTCATGAACTTGGCCCACCATGCCAGCAGCTCGAGGTCGGCGGTGTGCTGAACCTGTTTCGTCGCGGTCGGGAAGAACGAGCCGAACGCGACGTAGTCGGCGCCGGCTTCGCCCGCTTCGAAGGCCAGGTCGCGCGAGTTGTGGCAGGTGACGCCGACGATGCGTTCGCGCCCCATCGTCGCGCGCGCTTCGGAATAGCTTGCGTCCTGCTGGCCGACATGCACGCCGTCGCAACCGAGACGCGCGGCAAGGTCGGGGCGGTCGTTCAGGATGAAGGCGGTGCCCGCGCGCTGGGCCGGGGGCATCAGCGTCTCGACCGCGCGTGCGATCTCGTCGTCGCTTGCCTCCTTCAGTCGCAGCTGCAGGCAGGCGACGTCGCCGCCGCCCAGCGCGCGCTTGAGCTCCTCGGCGAAGGCGCGCGGCTCGAGCCTGGGCGGGGTGATGAGATAGAGGCGGGTGGTCATGGCGCGTCAGGACCGCCACCGCGCGGCAAGCCGCAGTGAAGGCATTTTCTCGCCCATGGATTGTGCCAGCCGGCGGTGGAGAAGAATCTCTGGCCGCAGCGGGGGCAGCGAAAGGCCGATTGATAGACGGCCGAGGCCAGGAATGCCGTCATCCAGCTCAACACCACATAGATGTCCGCGCCGTGCCAACCCGGAGCCGAGCGGTCCATCGCCACGACGATCAGGGCCACGCCCGGCAGATAGCCCAGGAACAGCGCCCAGTTCAGCAGCCTGCGCCGTTTCAAGTCGTGCCACCGCCGGGCATAGGCGCTTTGCGTCACGCCGCGTTCTTCTCCAGATCCGGCTTCCATTGCCCGGTCGCGGCCAGGCCGTTCATGCGCGCGCGGTGGGCGAAGGCGGCCTGCGCCTTGGCGACGTTTTCCGTCTTTCCGCCCCACGCCTTCTGCGGCGCCGCCTGCAGCGCGCGCCCGTAGGAGAAGGTCAGCGCCCAGGGCAGGTCGTAGCTCGCATTCATCGCGTTCAGATGCGCGGTCGCGTCTTCGTCCGACTGGCCGCCGGAGAGGAAGGCGATGCCGGGCACGGCGGCCGGCACGCAGTTCATCAGGACCTCGACCGTGTAGTCGGCGACTTCCTCGACGCTCGCCCGCTTGGCGCTTTTCTTGCCGGGGACGATCATGTTGGGCTTGAGCACGATGCCTTCGAGGAACACCGCGGCGTTGTAGAGCTCCTGGAACGTCTCCTTCAGCACCCATTCGGTGACCTCGGCGCAGACGTCGATGTCGTTGTCGAAATCCATCAGCACTTCGGGCTCGACGATGGGGACGATGCCGGCTTCCTGCGCCAGCGCCGCATAGCGCGCGAGCGCCTGCGCATTGGCGCGCACGCAATACTCGGACGGCTTGCCGCCTGAGGGGTCATAGGTCGCGCGCCATTTGGCGAAGCGCGCGCCGAGCTTGTGGTACTCGGCGAAACGCTCGCGCAGCCCGTCCAGGCCTTCGGTGATGGTCTCGCCCGGATGGCCGGCCAGCGGCTTGGCGCCGGTGTCGACCTTGATGCCGGGGACGGCGCCGGTGGCCGCGATGATCTCGACCAGCGGCGTGCCGTCGGCGGCCTTCTGCCGCAGCGTCTCGTCATAGAGGATGACGCCCGAGATATGATCCTTCATCGCCGGGGTGCGGAACATGAACTCGCGGTAATCGCGGCGGTTGGTCTCGATGTTCTCGACGTTGATCGCGTCGAAGCGCTTCTTGATGGTGCCCGAGCTTTCGTCGGCGGCGAGGATGCCCTTGCCCTTGGCGACCATGGCATTGGCGATACGGTTCAGTTCCTGCAAGTCCATTTCACACCCCTTTGCTGGCCACCAGGGCGGCGACGCCCGGCAACTCTTGTCCTTCGAGCCATTCCAAGAAAGCGCCGCCCGCCGTCGAGACGTAAGTGAACTTGTCCGAGACGCCGGCATGATTGAGCGCGGCCACGGTGTCGCCGCCGCCTGCGACCGAAAGCAGATCGCCGCTTGAGGTCGCTTCGGCCACGGCTTTGGCCGCAGCCACGGTGCCCTGGTCGAACGGCTCGGTCTCGAAGGCGCCGAGCGGGCCGTTCCAGACCAGCGTGCGCGTGCCGATGAGCCGCCGCTTGAATTCCTCGATGCTCTTCTTGCCCACGTCCAGGATCATCTCGTCGGAGGCGACCGAGCGGATGTCGACGGTGCGATGGCGCGCATGCGCCTTGAACTCATGCGCGACCACGGCGTCGGCGGGCAGGATGATCGCGCAGCCGCTCTCGGTCGAAAGGTGGATCACGCGCAGCGCGGTCTCGATATGGTCGCGCTCGACCAGCGACTTGCCGACTTCGATGCCTTCGGCCGCCAGGAAGGTGTTGGCCATCGCGCCGCCGATGACCAGCGTCTCGACGCGCTTCACCAAATTCTCCAAGAGCGCGATCTTGGTCGAGACCTTGGCGCCGCCGACGACCGCCATCACCGGGCGCCGCGGGTCGCCCAGCGCCTTGTCGAGATGGGTGAGCTCCTGCTCCATCGAGCGGCCCGCGGCCGAGGGGAGCAGATGCGCGATCGCCTCCGTCGTGGCATGGGCGCGATGGGCGGCCGAGAACGCGTCGTTGACGAAGATGTCGCCCAGGGCTGCGACCTGCCTGGCATAGTCGAGGTCGTTCTTCTCTTCGCCGGGATGGAAGCGGGTGTTCTCGAGCAGGACCACTTCGCCGTCCTTCATCTTCGACGTGTCCGCGTCGAACGCGACCGGGCGGCCGACCGCCTTGGCCAGGGGCTCGGCGACGGGCTTCAAGGACATCGAGGGGACGACCTTGCCCTTGGGCCGGTCGAAATGGGAGAGCACGATGACGCGGGCGCCCTTCTCGGCCAGCTCGCGGATCGTGGGCGCCTGGCGGTCGATGCGCAGCGTATCGGTCACGACCCCGTCCTGCATGGGCACGTTCAGGTCGGCGCGGACCAGGACGCGCTTGCCTTTGACGGCGATGTCATCGAGGGTTCGGAAATTAGGCATAGCGTATACCGGAACCGGCGCGGAGGGTCTGCGTTCAGGCCTCTGCTAGCAGGGGGACCGCCTTGAAGCCAAGAGCCGTTTTCGTCGCGCTTTTCCTCAGCCTTTGGGCCGCCCCTTCATGGGCCGCGGACGGGTCGGAAAAGGGCGCTTTCTCGATCCTTTTCGAGAACGACATCTTCTACAATTCCGACCACGACTACACCAACGGGGTGGAACTCGCCTATACGACCGCGCCCCAGGACACGCCCGACTGGGCCATCCGGACCGCCCGTCTCCTGCCCTTCTTCGCCCAGGAAGGCGACGTGCGCACGCGCTACGCGCTCGGCCAGGCGATCTTCACGCCCCACAATTTAAGGCTCAAGAACCCGCCGCTGACCGATCGGCCCTATGCCGGCTTCCTCTATGGCGCGTTCGGGCTGGTCGACGATACCGGGCGCAACCTCGACCAGCTCCAGGTGACCTTGGGCGTGATCGGCCCGGCCTCGCTGGCCGAGGACACCCAGAAATGGATCCACGGCATCATCCATGGCGAGGACCCGCAGGGCTGGTCGACCCAGCTGCGCGACGAGCCGGGGCTGGTCATCCAGTACGAGCGCTCGATGAAGCTGATCCCGCCGCAATCGGTCTTGGGCCTGGTCTTCGACGCCGAGCCGCATTACGGCATCGCCATCGGCAACGTCTACGACTACGTCAATGTCGGCGGCATGGCGCGCATCGGCATCAACCTGCCCAAGGATTACGGCCCCTTGCGCATCGATCCCAGCCTGCCGGGCTCGGGCTTTTTCGAGCCCACCGGCGGCATCGGCGCCTATATCTTCGCCGGCGTCGACGGCCGTGCCATCGCGCGCAACCTGTTCCTCGACGGCAATTCGTTCGAGCGGAGCCGCAGCGTGACCAAGATGAACCTGGTCGGCGACATCTCGGTCGGCGCCGCGGTCGTGTTCGACTCGTTCCAGATCTCGTTCACCCACGTCATCCGCTCGCGCGAATACAAGACCCAGAAGGCGGACGACCAGTTCGGCGCGGTAGACTTGTCCTTCAGGTTTTGAGTCGGGCCGATTCTGAGTCGCGAGGGGGCATGGAGAAGGACAGGCTGACGGCTTTCACCGACGGCGTGATCGCCGTCATCATCACGATCATGGTCCTGGAGCTGAGGGCACCGCACGGCACCGACCTTCACGCCTTGCTCGAACAGTGGCCGTCGTTTCTGAGCTATCTGCTCAGCTTCATCTATGTCGCGATCTACTGGAACAATCACCACCACTTCTTCCAGCTTGCGCCGGAGGTGAACGGCGCGATCCTGTGGGCCAACCTGCATCTGCTGTTCTGGCTGTCGCTGGTGCCTTTCGCGACGAGCTGGGTGGGCGAGAACGGGTTCGCGGCGGGGCCGGCCGCCGCCTACGGCGCCGTGCTCCTGATGTGCGCGATCGCCTTCTACGTCATGGAGCGCATCATCGTGCGCGCGCAGGGCGCCGACTCGCCACTGAAGCGCGCGGTCGGACGAGACCTGAAAGGCAAGGTCTCGCCGGTCCTGTATCTGAGCGGCGTCGCGCTGGCGTTCTATGCGCCGGCGATCTCGTACGGGCTCTATGCGCTGGTCGCCGCGATGTGGCTGGTGCCCGACCGCCGCGTGGAGGCGGCGGTGGCGGGGCGCTAAATCTGATCCATCAACTGCAGCGAAGGCTCGTAGCCGATCTTCCAGCCGGCGAAGCAGCCGAGGACATGACATTGTGCGCAGCGCTCTCCAACGTAGAGCCATTTGACGGCGCTGCGATCTTTATGGAGCGCGAAACCTACGCCGACGTTGCAGACATCTGAGCCGCATTCGACGCGGCTCCAAGCTTCGGGGTGGGCGTCGCTCCAATGCTCCGCGCTGTCGCAGATGAAATGCTCGCTTCCGCATTCGGCGCAGACACGCATCGCCACGCCTTCGTCGTCGTCGGCATGCAGCCGGTGCTCGTCGGAGCCGCAAACGCATCGAGCCAGGCGGAATTCGTCGATCTCATAGCCTTTTGTCGCGAAGGCCACGAGGAAATGCCCGATATCGGCAGCTTCGCTTCCGACCTACCATTTGCCCGTGTCGTCGATCGCCACGCGAGCGCCTTAGATCAGCTTCCCCATCGCGACCGCGGTGTCGGCCATGCGGTTGGAGAAGCCCCATTCGTTGTCGTACCAGGTCATGATCGACAGGAAGGTGCCGTCCATCACCTTGGTCTGGTCGAGGGCGAAGCTCGACGAATGCGGGTCGTGATTGAAGTCGTGGCTGACCAGCGGCGCATCGACGATGGCCAGGATCCCCTTCATCGGGCCGGCCGCCGCCGCCTTCATCGCGTCGTTGATTTCTTGCACCGTGGTCGGGCGCTTGCAGACCACCTTCAAGTCCACCAGCGAGACGTTGGGCGTCGGCACCCGCACCGACACGCCGTCGAGCTTGCCTTTGAGCTCGGGCATGACGAGGCCGACGGCCTTGGCAGCACCGGTCGAGGTCGGGATCATCGACAAGGCCGCCGCGCGGGCGCGGTAGAGGTCCTTGTGCATCTGGTCGAGCGAGGGCTGATCGTTCGTATACGAATGGATCGTGGTCATGAAGCCGTGGTTGATGCCGACCGTGTCGTGAATGACCTTGGCCACCGGCACCAGGCAGTTCGTCGTGCACGACGCGTTCGAGACCACCATGTGGTCCTTGGTCAGCTTGTCGTGGTTGACGCCGTAGACGACGGTCAAATCCACGCCGTCGGCCGGCGCGCTCACCAGCACGCGCTTGGCGCCGGCGGCAAGATGCGCGGCCGCCTTGTCCTTCGACGTGAAGATGCCGGTGCATTCCAAGGCGATGTCGACGTCGAGCTCCTTGTGCGGCAGCTCGGCCGGGTTCTTGATCGCGGTCACCTTGATCTTGTGGCCGGCGGCGACGATGTGGTCGCCGTCGACGGTGACGTTCACCGGAAAGCGCCCGTGCACCGAGTCGTAGCGCAGCAGATGCGCGTTGGTCTCGACCGGTCCCAGATCGTTGACGGCCACGACCTCGATGTCGCGCCGCCCGCTCTCCACGATCGCGCGCAGCACCAGCCGCCCGATGCGTCCGAACCCGTTGATCGCGACACGCAATGCCATGACGTTTACCCCTTCAATGCTGCCTTGGCGGCCTCGGCGACCGCTTCCGGCGTGATCCCGAAATGCTTGTACACGTCCTTGTACGGCCCGCTGGCGCCGAAGGAGTGCATGCCGATGAACCGGCCATCGGCGCCGATATAGCGGTCCCAACCCAGACGCACACCGGCTTCGACGGCGACTTTTACCGTGCCCGGTCCCAGAACCGAGTCACGATATGTTGCGGGTTGTTCCTCGAACAACGCCCAGCACGGCATGCTGACTATGCGCGCAGCGATCCCCTCGGCGGCCAGAAGATCGCGCGCCTTGAACGCGATCTCGACCTCCGAGCCGGTGGCGAGCAAGGTCACCTTGGCGCTCGCGTCGCCCGCGATCTCATAGGCGCCCTTGGCCGAGACGTTCTCGTCGGTGTGCTGCGTGCGCACGGTCGAAAGGTTCTGGCGCGACAGCATCAGAAGGCTCGGCCGGTTCTTGTTGGCGAGCGCGATCTCCCAGGCCTCCGCCGTCTCGACGCCGTCGGCGGGGCGGAAGACGAGCAGGTTCGGGATCGCGCGAAGTGCCGCGAAATGCTCGACCGGCTGATGCGTCGGCCCGTCTTCGCCCAGGCCGATGGAGTCGTGCGTCATGACATAGACGACGCGGATGCCCATCAGCGCGGCCAGCCGGATCGACGGGCGGCAATAGTCCGAGAAGGTCAGGAACGTGCCGCCGTAAGGCACCAGGCCGCCATGCAGCGCCATGCCGCTCATGGCAGCAGCCATGCCGTGCTCGCGGATGCCGTAATGGATGTAGCGGCCGGAATAGTCCTCGGCATAGAGCGAATGGATCGTCTTGGTCTTGGTGTTGTTCGACGGGGTCAGGTCCGCCGAGCCGCCGACCGTCGCCGCCCAATTGGCATTGATGACTTCCAGGGCCGCTTCCGACGCCTTGCGCGTCGCGACCGCAGGCTTGTCTTCGCTGGTCTTGCGCTTCAAGTCCGACAGCCCCTGACCGATCGCGGACGGTGCGTCGCACGCCATCGCCTCGTCGAACTCCTTCGTGCGGCGGCCGTTCCAGGCGTCGCGCGCGGCCTTGCCCTTGGCGCCGATGGCGCGCCAGTCGGAGAGGATCTGCTCGGGGATCACGAAGGGCGGCGAGTCCCAGTCGAGCAGCTTGCGGGCGCCCGCGATCTCTTCGGCGCCCGGCGCGTCGCTATGCGCTTTCTGCGTGCCCTGGCGCGTCGGCAGGCCGAAGCCGATGATCGTCTTGCAGGCGATCAGCGCGGGCCTGTCGCTCGTCTGCGCCCAATGCAGCGCGCGCGCGACGTCGGCCGCGTCGTGGCCGTTGACCTGGATCGTGTTCCAACCCGCCGACTGGAAACGCTCGATCTGGTCGGTGGAATCGGCGAGCGACGTCTTGCCGTCGATGGAGATGCCGTTGTCGTCGAACAGCACGATCAAGCGGTTGAGCTTGAGATGCCCCGCAAGCGTGATCGCTTCCTGGCTGATGCCTTCCATCAGGTCGCCGTCGCTGGCGATGACATAGGTGCGGTGATCGACCAGGCCGTTGCCGAAGCGCGCGTTCAGATGACGCTCGGCGATGGCCATGCCGACCGCGTTGGCGATGCCCTGGCCGAGCGGGCCGGTCGTGGTCTCGATGCCCGGCGCGTGGCCGTATTCGGGATGGCCGGCGCAGGGACTGCCCACCTGGCGGAAGCGCTTGATGTCGTCGAGCGTCATGCCCGGCGTGCCCGTCAGATAGAGCAGGGAATAGAGCAGCATCGAGCCGTGGCCGGCCGACAGCACGAATCGGTCGCGGTCGGGCCAATGCGGATCGGCCGCGTCGAACTTCAGGAATTTCAGGAACAGCACGGTCGCGGCATCGGCCATGCCCAGCGGCAGGCCGGGATGGCCCGACTTGGCCTGCTCGACCGCATCCATCGACAGCGCGCGGATGGCGTTGGCGAGCCTTCGGATATCGGCCTGTTCCGGGCTTTGCGGCACGTCTGCCAAGCTGGCGCTCATGTTCGATTTCCCGGTGCCGCGTGGTCCCGCCTTAGAGGGCGCAAGGCGGGCCCGTCAAGAGTTTGTCGTGACGGCGCTGTGGACCGCGGGGGCACTACAAGTTGACCCTGTTTCCGCCCTGGGCCTAAGGTCTTGTTCCCGACGGCAACAAAAGGTGCGCGATGGCCAAGCTCGAGCTCGCGGCAGAACGCCTCACCAAAGCTCTGAACGCGCTCGAAGCAAGGCTGGTTCCGCTTCAGAGCGCGCGCGCCGAGGCCGATGGCGCACGCGCCAAGCTCGCCCAGCTCGATGCCGAGCGCGACCGGCTCTTGGGGCGAATCGCCGAGCTCGAGGACGAACAGCGCGTGATGGGTGAGATCACCGAAGAGGTCGAGGGCCGGCTCGACGGCGCCATCGGCGAAATCCGCGCCGCGTTGGGCCGCTAGGAGACAAGACCATGCCTCTCGTCAACGTCATGGTGAACAGCCGCGCCTATACCATCGCCTGCGACCAGGGCGAGGAGGAGCACCTCAAGGAGCTCGCTGCCCATGTCGACGACAAGGTGAGGGAGCTGCTCGGCTCCGTCGGCCAGGTGGGCGACCAGAAGCTGCTCCTGATGGCGGCGGTGCTCATCACCGACGAATTGTTCGAAGCCCGCGCGCGCCTCGACGGCCACGCCAAGAAGGTGGGCGAGCTTTCGTCCGCCCAGGCCGAGCTCGGCCAGCGCGCCAACCAGTCCGAGGAAAGCGCTGCCGCCCAGCTCGAAGCTGCCGCGGCCCGGCTGGAGCGCATCGTGGAGAAGCTGAACGCGGCGGCGTGAGCGCGCTTCGTCCACACTGGTCTCTGCTCGGCGTCGTATCGCTGATGATCTCGGTCTATCTCGTGCGCGTGCTCATCAGGGCCTGGCGCAATGGTGTGATCGATGACGGCGAGATGTGGCGCTACACCCGGTCCGGACGGCCGCTCGCGTTCTGGTTCCTCTTTGTGCTGTATACCGCAGCGATGGCGAGCGCGTGGGTTTTCGGCATCGCTTTGGTGTTCGGTAACGGTGACTAGCCGGCGCGGTTGCGCCGACGCCCCACAGCGCCTACCTTATGTTCAGGACGGGTACTGCCCCACGCGTCAGGATAGCGATGCCCAGGGGCCTTAATGGTACTCACCGGGAGCTGTCCCTGGCCTGGATCGTGGTCCGGGTCACATGGCGCCCACCTGCACTTGCAGGCCCGTGAGGATCCAATTCCAACGGTGGATGCGGTCCCGTCCGCTATACTCTCCTGACGATGAACCCGAAGCCCGATCTTCGCGAACAGGCCAAGGCGCGCCGCGCCGCTCTCGCGCGCGCCTGTCCCGATTTCGCGTCGCGCATCGCGGCGCTCGATCTGCCGATCCCTGAAGGCGCGGCAGTCTCGTTCTACTGGCCGATGGGCGACGAGGCCGATCCGCGCCGGCTTGCTTCGGCGCTGGCCGCGCGCGGGCACCGGCTGGCGCTTCCGGTCGTGGCTAGGAAAAGATCGCCGCTGCATTTTCGCGAGTGGCGCGAGGGCGATGCGCTGATCGTCCACGCCTTCGGCATGCACGAGCCCGCGCCCGAGGCGCCCCTGGTCGTGCCCAACGTGCTGCTCGTGCCGCTGCTCGCCTTCGACGCGCGCGGGCACCGCCTCGGCTACGGCGGCGGCTTCTACGATTGCACGCTGAGCGCACTCGACGACAAGATCGCCATCGGCGTGGCTTATGCGGGGCAGGAGGTCGGCGAGCTGCCCGCGCTGCCGCACGACCATCCGCTCGACATGGTGGCGACGGAAAACGGCCTGCGCCGATTCACCACACGTACGGGATGAGCCGCCAGCGCACGCGGCGCATGTAGTCGGCATAGCCCGGCAGCTCGCGTGCCAAGAGCCGCTCTTCGGCCACGGCGCGGGGCCCAAGCCCGATCAGGATCAACGGCAGGAACGACAAGCCGTAAAGCGAGCCGAGCAGCAGCGGCATGCCGACGATGTAGAGCAGCGCTGCCGCATACATCGGGTGGCGCACGATCGCGTAGGGGCCCGTGTCGATGACACGCTGGCCGCGCTCTTCCTGGATGCGCACGACGGGGGCTGCGAAGCTGTTCTCGGCGAACACGCGCATGGTGGCCGCGAAGCCCGCGATTACCAGCACCCCGCCCAGCACGTTCGCCCAGACCGGCACGTCCGACCAGTGGAACCGGCGCGCGTCCATGCCCATCAGCACCAGCCAGCCGTGCCAGACGAGGATGAAGGTCCACAGGAAGATCTTGTCCCACCACGCCTGGCCTTCCTGGCGAAGCGTCAGCCGCGAGGCGAGCAGGGCCGGATCGCGCTTCAAGAGCCATAGCGAGAAGGCGATGCTCGTCGCGACGAACACGGCCATGAACGCCCAGCCCTGCGGCCAGGCAAGATCGCCGGCGCCGGCGAACAGCAGCGTGCCCATCAGCGCGATCCATATCGCGCTGCGCACGAACAGCATTGTCGAGAGCTGGTTCATTGCGCTTCCCATCGCCTTCGCAGCATAATAACGCATGACGACCCCCGATCATGCGCCGCATCCCGGCCGCATCCGCGCGATCCTGAGAGCGGCATGGCTCGCGATCCTGCTCGGCATCGCGGTCCAGCTCCTGGTTTTCGCGGTGCGCATCGCGGCCGGCATGAAGCTGGCCGGCGCGGCCGTGCTCGCCGATCTGACGCAGGGGACGAGCTTTGCGGTGATCGTCTGCCTGGGCGTCGCCGTCGGCGTCACCGCCGAACGTTCGCGCGCGTTGCTCGGCGGCGTCCTGGGCGCCATCTCCGGCCCCATCGGCTGGGGCGTGGCCAAGTCGCTGCAGCGCATCGTGCAGGCCGCGACCGGTGCCGCGGTCGACCAGTTCACCCCGCTCTTCCTCATGCTCGTCGCGGTCAAGGGCGTCGAATATCTCATCCTCGGCTGGGCGCTGGGCCGCCTGGCCGACAGGAAGGACACGGTGCTGCGCGACTATGCGCTGCCGGGTGCCGCGCTGGGCGTGGTGACCAGCGCCGTGGTGGTGGCGCTCAACCTCTGGCACGGCCCGATGCCGCTGCCCAAGCTGCTCGGGCTTGTGGCGGGCGAGCTGACCTTTCCGATCGGTTGTGCGCTGGTGATCTATGCGCCGGTGCACATGCGCCGCTTCGCGGGGCTAGCCTGATGCGGCTGCTGTTCATCGGCGACATCGTCGGCAAGCCCGGCCGCGACGTGGTGGCGGCGGAGCTGCCCCGCTTGCGCGAGACCTTGGCGCTCGATTTCGTCATCGGCAACGGCGAGAACGCGGCGCACGGCTTTGGGCTGACGCGTGCCACGGCCGACGAGCTGTTCGGGTCCGGCATCGATTGCCTGACCACCGGCAACCATTGGGCCGACCAGAAGGAAATCCTCTCCTTCATCGGCGACGAGGACCGCATCCTGCGCCCGCGCAACTATCCCACCGGCACGCCGGGCAAGGGCGCCAACCTGTTCATCACGCGCGGCGGGCAGAGCGTGCTCGTCGTCAACGCGATGGGCCGCGTGTTCATGGACGCGCTCGACGATCCTTTCGCGGCGGTGAACGGCGAGCTCGACGCCTGCGTCCTGGGCGAGGGGGCCGACGCGGTCGTCGTCGACATCCATGCCGAAGCCACCAGCGAGAAGATGGCCATGGGCCATTTCTGCGACGGCCGCGCCAGCCTGGTCGTGGGTTCCCATTCGCATATCCCCACCGCCGATGCGCAGATACTTCCCGGCGGCACCGCCTATCAGACCGATGCGGGAGCCTGCGCCGATTACGACAGCGTCATCGGCATGGAGAAGTTCGAGCCGGTGCAGCGCTTCGTGCGCAAGATGTCGGGTTCGCGCTTCACGCCGGCGACCGGCCCGGCGACCCTGTGCGCCGTCTTCGTCGAGACCGATGCGAAGGGGCTGGCGCGCCGCGTCGAGCCGGTGCGCGTCGGCGGGCGGCTGAAGAGAACGGTGCCGGAGCGCGGCTAGAACCAGCCTGCCATGTGCAGGCGTTCGACAACGACAAATGTCCAGCCTAGGACGAATATCACCGGCAGTGCGCGCCATGGGCGCAAAAGCCGGCCGATGCCCTGCGATGGCGCATTCTCTCCCATGACCTTGCGGTTGGCGTGCAGCTCCGGCGTGAGTTCCTCTTTGGTCGCCTCCCAATCCCTCGCAAGCTTGCGCACGGTCGGGCTGTAGAACGAGATCGCGGTGGCGATCGAGATCGTAGAGGCAATTCCCAGCAGCGCCAGCGGAATGGCCAGCTCCGGCGCGTTCTTCCACGCAAAGCCCAGCGCGGTGAACAGAAGACCCTGGCTCTGAATGAGCCAAGTCAGACGCTGGCTCACGAGATCGTTCTCGTGCCGGATCAATTCGCGATACGCGGCGTCGATCTTGTGAAGCTCTTCCCGGCGCGAGGCTTGCTCATCCAACGGCTTCTCCACCGACGTGACGTGCGGTAGTCTACACGCCGAGATGCCCCCGTTCCAGCTCAAGGCCCTAGACCACGTCGTGCTGCGCGTGCGCGACATCGAGGCGAGCCTCGCCTTCTATCGCGATGCGCTCGGCTGCACGGTCGACCGCGTGCTGGAGCAGCTCGGGCTCTGGCAGGTGCGCGCCGGCGCCTCGCTCATAGACCTGGTCCCGCTCGACGGTCCGCTCGGCCGCATGGGCGGCGCGGGGCCGGGCGCGGAGGGCCGCAACGTGGATCATTTCGCCATCCAGGTGGCGCCCTGGGACGGTCAAGAAACGGACAAGTTTCTTGACGCGATCCGCGCGCATCTGGCGGCGCACGATATCGCCATCGTTGATGCCGGGCGGCGCTATGGCGCCCTGGGCAGCGGACCGTCGATCTATGTGCGCGATCCGGACGGGAACACGGTCGAGCTCAAGGGACCGGCGGGATAGATCCGGGCGGCCGGTCAGAGCAGCGTCTGCTGTTCGCCCTTCATTTCGCGCTTGGCTCGCTTGAAGATGTCCCGTGCCACCCAGGGCATTTGCGGCTTCTTGCCGTTCAAGAGCTCTTCGATCGTGAGGATCTGGATCTTCGCGAAGTCGCCCTGCGCCTCGGTACGGTAGTAGCCGCTCGTCACGGCCTCCTTGCGCATGTTCGCCGTGGTCTCTGCAAGCGTGATCAATAGGCCCATCTTGGCCTTCTCGCGGTCGACCACCGCGTTCAGCTCGCGCACCATCTGCACGCCGACACTCTCGCCGCCCTTGATCGAAACTATGGCCTTCTCGGTCGTCTTGCCGTCGGGCTTGAAGTAGATCAGGCCGTCTATTCCGCCGTCTGCCCCCTTCTTCTTGTTTCCGAAAGGCACTGCGTCGACGAGGGAAACGGCCCACCACTGAAATTGATACTTGTCTTGCGTCGCCAGCGCTCGGGCGCCGTCCAAATCCTTCGGGACTCCGTGGACCTCGACCTTTGCCGACGGAAATGCGTCGCGCAGCCGCTTTTGGATCAGAGAAATCGCCAAATGCGTAATGTCTATGCCTATCCAGCGCCGGTTGAGCTTTTGAGCGGCATGAACCGAGGTGCCGCAGCCGCAAAACGGATCGAGGACGACGTCGCCCTCATTGGAGGAGGCGCCGATTATTCTTTCGAGAAGCGCGATCGGCTTCTGCGTCGGATAGCCCAATGACTCGTTCCCCGCCGCCTGCGGGATATCGGTCCAGCAGTTCGTGACCGTCCGGCCTTTCGAATCTTCGAGATATTTCTTGTATTGCGGTACGGCGCCGGGCTTGAGCTGAACGACCAAGCCGTCTTCGTACGCTTTCTCCATCCTGTCCCTGGTCCACCGCCACACTCTTGTAACGCCGAGAAACTCATAGGTGAGGTTGGGACGATCGTCGTTGGGATTCAAAAGCGGCAGCAGCCGATAGGCGCCCTGGTCGTCCGTGTATCGATATGCGGATTCGACATACTCCGGATCGTGCTCTTCGTATGGTTGGTGGAACGTAGCCTTCTGCCCCTTGGTGAATCTCAGGATCGTGTCGGTGCAAGTCGGAAAATTTATCGATCCGTGGCTCTTCGGATTGGACCTTTTCCAGAATATCTCGTTGCGAAAGTTCGCCGGCGAGAAGATCGAATCGAGAAGTATCTTCAAATAGTGACTCGCGGTGGAGTCGCAATGCAGATAAAGCGTTCCCGTCTGCTTCAGCGTGCGGTGCAGTTCCAGCAGCCGGATGGCCATCATGGTCAGATAGGCCATCATATCGTTCTCTTTCAAGAACGAGCGCATCGCGCGCAGCATTTCCGCCACGTTGGCATTTTGGCAGCGCATCACCTCGTCAAAGGCCTGTTCCGCGGCCGATGTCCAATGCCAGGTGTCGCCGAACGCCTCCATTTGGGCGTGGCTGTCGTGCCCGTCCGGGGCTTTGAAAAGAACGTTGTAGTTCGCGTTCGAATTGAACGGAGGATCGAGATAGATCAGATCGACGCTCTCGCTGGGGATGTGATCGCGAAGGATTGTGAGGTTGTCCCCATAGTACAGCTTGCCGGGGAGGCCGTCATCGGATCGCTCTTTCATCAATACCAGCCGTAGTACCGTGTTGAGGTTTCCCCGAGAGTTCCGAGCGCGCGGGAACGGTCGACCATCTCCCGGATATCGCTTTGCGCCAAACGGATGCTGACCCGAATCGGATGTTTTTCCCCGCGTAGGATCTCCAAGCGCACGGCCCCTTTCCTGTTCGCCCTGGCCTCTTCCACGCCGGGGACTTCATTCGGAACGTTTAGACGATACATGGAATTGGCGTCGTAATAAGTGTATTTCATCACCCTCGGCACACCGTCGTCGCACAAGGCCTCGAAAGTGTCGGCATTCGCTCCCGCGGAAACAATCATGCGGGCTACCATATCTCCAACGCGGCGCGGAAATTCCGGCTGAAACCGTCTTTCACCCGTGGATGATTCGAGGCCGGCCCAGGCAGCTGTCGCAACTCTTCCGCTCATGGCCGAAAATGTTCTTTGCCGCGTCCCCTTGGTGCCCGGACCGGCGTCCGAGACCTCCAATGTCAGCAGGTCCTGGACGACCCGGAACTTGTTGCGGAATTCGAAATACTCTTCATAGGCATCGAGGCCCGCCTCCGTGAGATCGGAGCCGAACGCCCAGAGTTTTCCGAAGGCCTTGCCGAAGTTCGGCACCGGCTTGGTGCCGGCTGCGACGAAATTGCATTCGATATTCAGGTTGAGGCCGTTTCGGGTGAGATTGCTCGAACCCACAATGATCATGCGCGGATCGACCAGCACGTTCCTCTTGTCGAAATGCAGCCCTCCCAAATAAAGTTTCGAATGAAACGTATGGGCGCGATTGACCACCCTGACTTTCCAGTTCTGCGATCGTGCGATGCGCAGGGCATTGGGATGCGTCACGCCATCGCGAATGTCCGTGATCAGACGCACATCCGAGATGTTCAGATCCCGCAAGGTTGCTTTGAGAAAATTGGCCCCGTAGGTCGAAACATATGCCACCGCCGCTCCGAAGCATCGGCTCTGCGAGAGTTTCAGGCCGTCTCTGATATTGGTTTCGAGGCTGGCGGCTTTTTCATGGTTCACGCGAACACGAAATGGCATCGGGCGCTCCCGTGAAGAGGCGCTGCGGCGCTTCGAGATAAATCGATCGCAACGGCACGTTCCCGCTCCGTTCTCTACTCTCTAAAGCAATCGCGCTCAAGACCATCGTCCGGCCGGCTGGGCAGCCCCTTGAATCTCCTTGCCCAGCCCAGCTATCACCCCGCGTCTCTCTTGCGAAGAAACGCTTAGCCCATGGCCGGTCATTCCCAGTTCAAGAACATCATGCACCGCAAGGGGCGCGTCGACGCCGTGCGCTCGAAGATGTTCTCCAAGCTCTCCCGCGAAATCACCGTGGCGGCCAAGATGGGCATGCCCGACCCGGGCCACAATCCGCGACTGCGCGCCGCCATCATCGCGGCCAAAGAGCAGTCGATGCCCAAGGACAACATCCAGCGCGCCATCGACAAGGCGACGGGCGCCGGCGCCGAGAACATCGAAGAGGTGCGCTATGAGGGCTACGGCCCGGGCGGCGTGGCGCTGATCGTCGAGACCTTGACCGACAACCGCAACCGCACCGGCGGCGACGTGCGCTCGACCTTCTCGAAATACGGCGGCGCGCTGGGCGAGCCCAACTCGGTCACCTTCATGTTCGACCGCATGGGCGTGATGGTCTATCCCAAGGCCACGGGCAGCGACGACGCGATGCTCGAAGCTGCGATCGATGCCGGCTTCGACGAATGCGTCTCGGACGAGGAGGGCCACGAGTTCCTGGTCAGCTTCGACAATTACGGCACCGCGCGCGACGCGCTGGAGAAGAAGCTCGGCCAGCCCGTCTCCGCCAAGATCGAGTGGCGGGCCAAGACCATGACGCCGGTCAACGACGACAACGGCGAGACGCTGATCAAGCTGATCGACGCGCTCGACGATTTCGACGACGTCCAGATCGTGTTCGGCAATTACGAGCTGTCGGACGCGTTATTGGAGAAAATGAGCTGACCATCCCTTATAAAGGGGCATGGCTCACGAATCTCCGCTCATCGCCATCCTGGTCATCGGCCTCGGCCTCGCCTTCGTCTTCGGCACGGCGGCGAACAGGCTGAAGCTTTCGCCGCTGGTGGGCTATCTGCTGGCGGGCGTCGCCATCGGGCCGTTCACGCCGGGCTTCGTCGCCGATTCCGCGCTGACGCTCCAGCTTGCCGAGATCGGCGTGATCCTTCTGATGTTCGGCGTGGGCCTGCATTTCTCGCCCAAGGATTTGATGTCGGTGCGCGCCACGGTGATCCCGGGCGCGCTTCTCCAGGTCGCGGTCGCCGCCTCGCTGGGGGCCGGCGCGGCGTGGATATTCGGCTGGCCGCTCGGCGCGGGCATCGTGTTCGGGCTGTGCCTGTCGGTCGCTTCCACCGTGGTGATGATGCGCGCGCTGCAGGAGCGCCGGCTGATGGACACCGAGCGCGGCCGCGTCGCGGTCGGCTGGCTGGTGGTCCAGGACCTGATCACCGTGCTGACCCTGGTGCTGCTGCCACCGCTCGCGGGCGGGCTGAAAGGCGGCGCGCTGGATATCGCGGCGCTGGGCCTCTCGCTCGCGCTCACCTTCGGCAAGCTCGCGCTGTTCGCGGGTCTGATGTTCGTCGCCGGCCGGCGGGTCATTCCTTGGATATTGCACTACATCGCCCATACCGGCTCGCGCGAGCTGTTCCGGCTGGCGGTGCTGTCGGTGGCGCTGGGCGTCGCCTTCATCGCGGCCGAGCTGTTCGGCGTCTCCATCGCGCTCGGCGCCTTTTTCGCCGGCATGATCCTGTCGGAGTCGCCGCTCAGCCAGCGCGCCGCGGAGGAGTCGCTGCCGCTGCGCGACGCGTTCGCGGTGCTGTTCTTCGTCTCGGTCGGCATGCTGTTCGATCCCCTGACGGTGCTGCGCGAGCCTTTGGCGCTGGCCTTGAGCGTCGGCGTCGTCGTGATCGGCAGCGCCGGCGCCGCCTTCGTCATCGCACGGCTGCTGGGCCGCTCGCTGACGACCGCGCTGCTGCTCGCGGCCGGCCTGGCGCAGATCGGCGAGTTCTCGTTCATCCTGGCGGGGCTGGGCATCGATCTTGGGCTGATGCCCGAGCGCGCGCGCGACCTGGTGCTCGGCACCTCGATCCTGACGATCTTCCTCAACCCCTTCCTGTTTCAGGCGGCGGAGGCGATCCGCAGGCGGCGCGAGCCCAAGCCCGTCGCGACACCTGTGCCCGAGCCCGCGCTCGTGCCGACGACGCTTGCCGGCCACGCCGTGCTCGTCGGCTATGGCCGCGTGGGGCGGCTGATCGCCGACGGCTTGAAGGCGCGGGGCCTGCCGTTCCTGGTGATCGAGGAGGCGCAGGACACGAGCGAGAAACTGCGCGCCGAAGGCGTCGAGATTCTCCAAGGCAACGGCGCCGACGATGCGGTGCTTAACGCCGCGAACCTGAAAGACGCGCGCATCCTCTTCGTCGCCATTCCGGGCGCTTTCGAGGCCGGCCAGATCGTCGAGCAGGCGCGCGCCGCGCGGCCGGACCTGGAGATCGTCGCGCGTGCCCATTTCGACGCCGAGGTCGACCACCTGGCCAAGCTCGGCGCCAACACCGTCGTCATGGGCGAGCGCGAGATCGCGCTGGCCATGCTGGCGCGCGCCGGCTCAGCCGCTGCTTGATCTGCGCGACGACCACGCGCAGGACGCTGGCCGCCAGCAGGAGCGCGGCGCAGAGGATCGCCAGCACCAGCACCGAAAAGAATCCCTGCGCGATGCTGAAGAAGTGAGAAGCCAGCCCCATTATGTCTCGAAGCCCTCTTCCAGGAATTTGCGCCCGCGGCGCGGCGCGAAGTGCTCCTTCGCCACGGCGAGCTCGAAGGTGAGCGAGCAATAGGCGGAGAAGACGACGAAGATCAGCGCCGACCATTTGGTCCAGCCGTTGCTCATGCCGGTGACGGCGGCGCCGTAGAGCATCGAGGCGAGCGCGAAGCAGACGATGGTCAGTCCCCAGACGATGCGCATCACCGGCGTCAGGCTCGAGATCGACAGATGCGCGCCCAGCATGCGCGTGAACACGGTCACCGCGACCAGGCCCGAATTGCTGATGGTGATGAAGAGCAGGTCCGGCGCCCAGTTGTCGTCCCAGTCCGGCGCCGAACGCGCCGCGAAATGCAGCAGCAGGTGGCAGAGCAGCGGCATCAAGCCGATGATCATGCCGGCCGCCCAGTCGCACCAGGCGATGACGATGGCGTGGTCGAGCGATTCCGGCTCGGCGCGCACGGTCTTCTTGCGCCGCCGGGTCCGGGCGTCGCTGTCGGCTTCGCTCTCGTCCGCGCTCATTTGCGCCGCCGCTTGTTCTTCTTCTTCGCGGCTTCGAGGCGGAAGACGCCGCGCGCGCTCTTGGTCTTGAGCACCAGCCCCTTGCGCACCATGCGCCACAGCTTGTTCTGCAGGAAGCGGCGCTTCTGCACGACCTGGAAGCGGCGATAGAGGCCGATGAGGATCTGGTCGAGGTCGCCCGCGCCGCCCAGCGCTTCGAGCACGTTGCCGATCTGGCGCTCCAGCACGTCGACCTGCGCGGTCGAGAGCTCGGCGACAAGCTCCGGCGGCAGGTCGGAGAGGTCGCCGGCATCGAGCGCGCGCGGCTCGGCGTCGGAGACGAGGGTGAGGGCTTTGGAACGGCGCATGGTTTTTCCCGCTTTCTGCTTGGCTTCTAGCCATTGTTTTGCGAAGAGTCACGAACTTTCTGCGAGTTTTCGTCCATAATTTGTTGCAGTTCGGCGACGCCGCGCGACGTTGCGCGGAAGCGCCCGAATGCGGACACTGAGGCGTCCCGATTCGGTCACGCCATGGCGGTCATTCGCATCCTCGGTCTCGATCCCGGCCTTGCCCTGATGGGCTGGGGCGTCATCGACATGGCCGGCACGCGGCTCACGCATGTGGCCCATGGCGTCATCGCGACGAAGACCGCCGAGGGGCTGGGCGCGCGGCTGATGGCGCTGCATCGCGCGCTCGAAGCGGTGATCGGCGAGCACCGGCCGGCGGCCATCGCCGTCGAGCAGGCCTTCGTGCACAAGGATCCCTCGGCCGCGCTCAAGCTAGGCCATGCGCGCGCCGTGGCGCTGCTCGCCGCGGCCCAGGCGGGGCTCGAGATCGCCGAATACGCGCCCAATCACATCAAGAAATCGATCGTCGGCAGCGGCCATGCCGGCAAGGAGCAGGTCCAGGCGATGGTGCGGCGTCTCTTGCCCGCCTGCGGCGTGACGCAGGCCGACGCCGCCGATGCTTTGGCGATCGCCATCGCGCACGCGCATCTGTCGGGCACGCGCGCCAAGATCGCCGGAGCGTTGGCAGGCGAGGCGACTATCGCATCGCCGTCCGCCAGAGCGACCATCAAAAAAACGGCTTTGGGATGATCGGCAAGCTCACCGGCATCGTCGACAGCCTGGCCGAGGATCACGTCATCCTCGACGTCGGCGGCGTGGGCTACCTGCTGCATTGCCCGGCGGCGACCTTGTCGAAGCTCGCGGCGGGTGCGACCGTTTCGCTGATGGTCGAGACGCGCGTCACCGACGAGACCATCCGCCTCTACGGCTTCTCCAGCGCGGAAGAGCGCGAGTGGTTCCGCCTACTTCAGACGGTGCAGAACGTCGGCGCGCGCGTGGCGCTGAACGTGCTCTCGGCGTTGTCCCCGCGCGAGCTCGAACGCGCCATCGCGCTGTCCGACAAGGCCGTGGTCGGCCGCGCCCAGGGCGTGGGGCCGAAGCTCGCGCTGCGCATCGTGACCGAGCTCAAGGACAAGGCGCCGGCGATGATGCTGCGCGGCCACGACGACGCGGGTGCGCCCGCGATCGCGCCGCGCGGGCCCGAAGCCGATGCCGTCGCGGCCCTGGTCAAGCTCGGCTATTCCCAAGGCCAGGCGGCGGAGGCCGTCGCCCGCTCCGCGCGCGAGCTGGGCGAACAGGCCCCCATCGACGCGCTGATCCGCGAGGCGTTGAAGGGGATGGGACGGTAGAGTACGATCTGACTAGTCTGACTAGTCAGGAGATAGGCATGGCCGATAGTTGGGCGTTCCAGGATGCCAAGGCAAAACTCTCTGAGGTTATCCGAGCATCCGAGCAGGAGCCGCAGCGCATCACCGTGCGCGGCGAAGAAAAGGCCTACGTCGTGTCCGCTAGAGAGTTTCGGCGCATGAAGGACGCCACCCGGCAGCGGCCGAAGAAAGGCGCGACGTCTCTCTATGAAGCGCTCCGGGCTTGTCCCTATGAGCTGAAGCTGCCACCGAGAAGCCGCGAGCGCGGCCGTGCCGTGAAGCTGTGAATTTCCTGCTCGACACCTGCGTGTTGTCGGAGATGACGCGGCCGCGGCCGGATCCCGACGTCGTGCGCTGGCTTCAATCCACCTCTGACGAAGGTAAGTTTGTGAGCGTCATATCGCTCGGTGAGATCGAATTTGGCGTGCTCAGCGCACGCGACGCTTTGCGCCAGGCGCGGCTCTCCAAATGGTACGCCCAGGTGCTCTTGCCGTCGTTCGGCAACCGAATCATCGCGCTCGACCAGCCGGTGGCGACCATGTGGGCGGCGATACGGGCGAAAAGACCGGCAGCGCCGGTGATCGACGCTCAGATCGCCGCGACCGCGTTGGTCCACGATCTGACGTTCGTCACGCGAAACGTGAAAGACTTCCAATTCGACGGGTTGGCCGTCCTCAATCCCTGGAAGCCGTGACGATGCCCGCACCCAAGCAATCCGCCTCCCCCGACCGCCTCGTCACTCCCGAGCGCGCCGAGGAGGATTCGCTCGAATCCTCGCTGCGCCCCAAGCGCCTTGCCGAGTTCGTCGGCCAGCAGCAGGCGCGCGAGAACCTCTCCATCTTCATCGCGGCGGCGAAGGCCCGCGGCGAGGCGCTGGACCATGTGCTGTTCTCGGGCCCGCCGGGGCTGGGCAAGACGACGCTCGCCCAGATCGTGGCGCGCGAGCTGGGCGTCAATTTCCGCTCGACCTCTGGCCCGGTGCTGGCCAAGGCGGGCGACCTTGCCGCGATCCTCACCAATCTCGAGCCGCGCGACGTGCTGTTCATCGACGAGATCCATCGCCTCAATCCGGCTGTGGAGGAGATCCTTTATCCGGCGATGGAGGATTTCGAGCTCGATCTCGTCATCGGCGAGGGGCCGTCGGCGCGCTCGGTGAAGATATCGCTCGCGCCGTTCACGCTCGTCGGCGCCACGACGCGCTCGGGCCTCATCACCACGCCGCTGCGCGACCGCTTCGGCATTCCGGTCAGGCTCAACTTCTATTCCGCCGAGGAGCTCGTCTCCATCGTCGAGCGCGGCGCGCGCGTGCTGTCGCTCGATCTCACCAAGGACGGCGCGCGCGAGATCGCCGGCCGCGCGCGCGGCACGCCGCGCATCGCAGGACGGCTGCTCAAGCGCGTGCGCGATTTTGCCGCCGTCGCCAAGCACGCGCGCATCGACGCCAAGACCGCCGACGCCGCGTTGACACGGCTGGAAGTGGACAGCCGCGGGCTCGATGCCTTCGACAAGCGCTATCTGCGCCTGATCGCGGAAGCATTCGGCGGCGGGCCGGTCGGCGTGGAGACCATCGCGGCCGCGCTCGGCGAGGCGCGCGACGCCATCGAGGAGATCGTCGAGCCCTATCTGCTGCAGCAGGGCTTCGTCCAGCGTACGCCGCGCGGACGGCTGCTCACTGGCACGGCGTTTGCACATCTGGGCCTGCCGGCGCCCTCGCGCGATCCGGCGCAGTTCGGATTGTTCGCAGAAGGCGATGGCGATGGTTGAGGTGACGACGGAGGTTGGTGGTCTGGGCGCGTTCCACGGCAAGACGCATGTGCTGCCCTTGCGCGTCTATTACGAGGACACCGATCTTTCGGGCGTGGTCTATCACGCCAACTATCTGCGTTTCATGGAGCGCGGCCGCACCGAGTTCTTCCGCTCGGCCGGCATCTGGCTGGCCAAGCTGCACGAGCCCGAGCCCGTGGCCTGGACCTTGCGCAAGGCGACCGTCACCTATCACCGCCCGGCGCGGCTCGACGATCCGCTGGAAGTCCATTCGACCTTCGGCGAGCTCACCGGCGCGCGCGTCACCGCCGAGCAGAAAGTGTGGTGCGGTTCCAAGCTCCTGGTCGAGGGTTCGATCGAGGCCTGCCTGATCACCTTGAGCGGCAAGGTGCGGCGCATCCCCGCCGAGGTGCGCGAGAAACTGGTACCTTTCCTTTCCGAAACAAATACTTAACCGCCCGGGCCAAAATTCGGCCATGTTTAAATGTGCTTTTCCGACTCTTCCGGGATAAGTCTCCCCGGGCAGTTTCGGGATTTGTCCATGAAGTTCGCACGCGTGTTCGCCGTTTTGCTGCCGGCGCTTCTGATTTGCTTCTCCCTGGCCGGCAGCGCGCAGGCGCAGCGTGGGCCGGATGCCGCGCCCACCGGCGAGCCGGCGCAGAGCGCGCCCTTGGCCGCGCCGACCGGCGCCGTCGACGTCGAGCAGACCGGCGGCACGGCGCAGGCGCCCAGCCTGGGCGGCAGCTCGCTCTTCTCGCTCGTCAAGCGCGCCGATCCGGTCGTGCAGGCGGTGCTGGTGCTCCTGCTGCTGGCGAGCGTGTGGTCGTGGGCGATCATCATCAACAAATCGATGGCGCTGGGCACGCTCAAGCGCCGCGCGGCGAAGTTCGAGAAGGTCTTCTGGTCGGGACGTTCGCTCGACGACCTCTATCAGCAATTCGCCGCCAAGCCGGATCATCCGATGGCGGCGGTGTTCATCTCGGCGCTGCGCGAATGGCGCAGGGCCTTCGAGGGCGGGGCGCCGCGCGAGAGCATGCTTGCCAGCGTCAAGGACCGCATCGACAAGGCGATGAACGTGACCATCACGCGCGAGACCGACGGGTTGGAGGGCCAGCTCGGGTTCCTGGCGACGGTCGGCGCCACCGCGCCGTTCATCGGCCTGTTCGGCACGGTGTGGGGCATCATGAATTCCTTCGGCGCGATCGGCGCGAAGGGCGACGTCTCGCTCGCCGTCGTCGCGCCCGGCATGTCCGAGGCGCTGATCGCGACCGCGATGGGCCTGCTCGCGGCGATCCCGGCCGTGATCTTCTACAACCGCTTCGTCAACGAGATCGGCCGCTACACCAACCGCCTCGACGCCTTCGCCGACGAGTTCTCGGGCATCCTGTCGCGGCAGCTGGACGAGAAGGCGCACTGATGGCGGCGACGCTCCAGCACAACGGCCGCGGCCGCGGCGGGCGCCGCCGGCGTCCGATGGCCGAGATCAACGTCACGCCCTTCGTCGACGTGATGCTGGTTCTGCTGCTGATCTTCATGGCGACGGCGCGGCTGCTGACCGTCGGCGTGCCCGTGGACCTGCCCAAGACCAAGGCCCAGGCGCTCAACCAGACGCGCGATCCGCTCTCGGTCACCGTCAAGCGCGACGGCGGCATCTTCCTGCAGAACGCGCCGATCGCCGAGGACGAGCTCATCCCCAAGCTCACCGCCATCGCCGCCAACGGCTACGACCAGCGCATCTTCGTGCGCGGCGACAAGGCGGTCGATTACGGCCGCGTGATGGAGGTCATGGGCCTGCTCAGCGCCGCCGGCTTCACCCATATCGGGCTCGTCACCGATGTCGCCAAGAACAAGCCTCGCAGGTAGCTCCGCCTACGGCGTCGAGCAGGCGAACCTGCCGACGGGCGTAGTCGGCGCGGTCGCACTGCATGCCGCGATCCTGGCCGTGGCGTTCTTCGCGCTCGCGCACACGCTCGACATCTCCGATCAGTCGCTGGCGGTCGTCCCCGTCGATCTGATCACCATCGGCGACAAGAACAACGTTCAGGCGATGGTGAAGACACCGCCCAAGGAGCTGCCGAAGGAAGAAGAAGTCCAGCCGCCGGTGCCCGAACAGACCCAGGTCGCACCTTCCCCGCCGCAGCAGGAAGAGGCCGCGCCTCCGCCCGACGAAATGGCCGTGGAGAAAGTGCAGCCCAAGCCGCCGCCGCCCGTCGTGCCGCAGCAGAAGCCGCAGCCTGAAAAGAAGAATGACGTCTTCGATCTCGCCAAGATGGAAGCTGCGCTCAACAAGACCGCGCCGGCGAGTGCTGCGCCGAACGCCAGGGTCGGCAACAGGACCATCAAAGGCATCGGGGCGCAGAACGCGATGACGGCGGATCTGTCCTCCGCGCTCTTCAGCCAGATCAAGCCGTGCTGGAGCCCGGACCCCGGCGCGCCGCATGCCGAGCAACTCAGCGTGCAGTTCGAGATCTTCCTCAATCGCGACGGCACGGTCGCGCAGGATCCGCAGCTGCTCACCAATACCGGCGGAAATTCCTATCTGCGTGCCGCGGCCGAGGCGGCGCGGCGCGCGATATTCGCCTGCCAGCCCTATCATCTGCCGGCCGACCGCTACAGTCAGTGGCAGGACATCCAGTTCAACTTCGATCCGCGCACCTTGGCCGACTGATGATCGCACAACTGCCACATTTGTTTGCGACCTGTTGCCTATCCGCGAGCGCGTGCGAGCAGCGCGCCCCGCATTCGAGCAGCGCGGGACGGCCAAGAAAAAACGAGGAGTACGCCGGATGAAGAAGATCGCATTGGCCATCGCCGCTCTGTTCGCGCTGACGACGCCGGGCTCGGCGGCGCTGCAGGTCGACGTCAACCAGGGCAACATCCAGCCGCTGCCGATCGCCATTCCCGACTTCATCGGCGATCCCGCCGGCGCCAATATCGCCAAGGTCGTGCGTGCCGACCTGGAGCGCTCTGGGCTCTTCAAGCCGCTCGATCCCAAGTCCTATATCGAGCAGATCAAGAACATCAATTCGCAGCCCACCTTCGCCAATTGGCGCGTGATCAACGCGCAGGGCCTCGTCACCGGCCAGGCGCAGGCGCAGTCCGACGGACGGATGCGCGTCGATTTCCGCCTGTGGGACATTTATGGCGAGAGCCAGATGCTGGGCCTGCAATATTTCACCCAGCCGGAGAACTGGCGGCGCATCGCGCATCTGATCTCGGATTCGATCTACGAGCGCATCACCGGCGAGAAGGGCTATTTCGACACCCGCATCGTCTTCATCGCCGAGACCGGGCCGGCCAAGAACCGCAAGAAGAAGCTCGCGGTGATGGACGAGGACGGCTGGAACCCGATCTTCCTGACGCGGGGCGACTATCTGGTGCTCACGCCGCGCTTCAATCCCACCGCTCAGATGATCGCCTATATGTCCTACATCAACGGCAAGCCGCGGGTGTACCTGTTCGACCTGGAGAGCGGGCGCCAGGAGATGCTGGGCAACTTCCCCAACATGACCTTCTCGCCGCGCTTCTCGCCCGACGGCAACAAGGTCGCGATGACGCTGGAGAACGGCGGCAATTCCGACATCTATGTGATGGACCTTCGCACCCGCGCCTATACGCGGCTGACCAGCGATCCGGCGATCGACACCTCGCCCAGCTTCTCGCCCGACGGCAAGCAGATCTGCTTCGAATCCGACCGCGGCGGCAGCCAGCAGATCTATGTGATGAACGCCGACGGCTCGAACCAGCACCGCATCTCCTTCGGCGGCGGCAAGAACGGCACGCCGGTGTGGAGCCCGCGCGGCGACATGATCGCCTTCACCAAGCAGGGCGGCGGCGCCTTCCATATCGGCGTCATGCATCCCGACGGCTCGGGCGAGCGCGTGATATCGAACGGCTGGGAGGACGAGGGCCCGACCTGGGCGCCCAACGGCCGCGTGCTGATGTATTCGCGCACGCTCCAGGGCGGCCGCGGCTCGCAGATCTGGTCGGTCGACGTCACCGGGCGCAACGAGCGCCGGGTGCTGACCACCTCCGACGCCTCCGATCCCGCCTGGTCGCCCTTGATCCAGCAGTAAGCCGGCCCGATAATGTGGCGAAACACCCGGCTTGGGCACATTTTCGCCACCGGAGCGTTACAATTTGGGTGCGTAGTTCACGTCGTCGCGCGGTTCCACCGCACCTGGAGCCGGCGTGCCTTCTTGGGAGTTGAGATTGCCATGACGAGATTTTCGAGCCTCTTGAAGCTTGCCGCCGTCTCCGCCGCGCTGGCGCTGGCCGCCTGTTCGTCGAAGCCCGAGGCGCCGCCGGTCGACAACGGCCCGCCGCCCGCGCAGACCGACAATTCGGCGCCGGTCCAGTCGTCCAGCATCGTCCCCGGCAGCGCCGAGGATCTGCGCGTCAATGTCGGCGACACGGTCCATTTCGATTACGACAAGTACGACATCCAGGACGCCGACCGGGACGTGTTGAAGCGCCAGGCGGCGTGGCTGAGCAAATATCCGTCGGTGCGCGTGACCGTCGAAGGCCACTGCGACGAGCGCGGCACGCGCGAGTACAATCTCGCGCTCGGCGCGCGCAGGGCCAATGCGGTGAAGGAATACCTCGTCAGCCTCGGCGTCGCCAACGGCCGTCTCGAGACCATCTCCTACGGCAAGGAACGTCCGATGTGCACGGATTCGAACGAGTCCTGCTACGCGCAGAACCGCCGCGGGGTGACGACGATCACCGGCGGCGCGAACTCGTAAGGGTCCGCGTTGCGCTGATTTAACGTAAGGGCGCCCCAAAAAGGGCGCCCTTTTCGTCTTGGGTGGCACCTTGGGGTGACGCAATGAAGAAGCAGTTGATCTTGAGCGTGTTCGCCGCCGTGCTGATGGCGGCGCCGGCCCATGCCGGCTTGTTCGGCGAGAGCGACGAGGAGAAGGCGGCGCGCCTGCACGAGAAGGACCAGGACGCGGCGATCGCCGATCTGACCCAGCGCCTGCACGACCTGGAGGATTCGCTCAGCCGTGCGACGGGGCAGAACGAGCAGCTGGCGCATCAGATCCAGCAGCTCAACGACAAGATCGCGCGCCAGCAGAAGGACTTCGAATACCGCCTCTGCACCGTGGTGCAGCAGCAGATGGGCGCGGGCCAGGCCGAAGCCGACGACCAGACCGCCGTCAATTGCGGCGGCGGCAATGGCGGCGGCGTCTCGAACACCTTCAACGCCCCCGCGCCGCGGCCGCAGCCCCAGCCGCAGCAGCAGTCCGGTCTCGCACCGCCGCCGGGCAATCTCGGCACCTTGCCCGCCGGCAACGCCAAGATGGCGAGCGCGGCCAATCCGCAGACCAAATCCCAGTTCGATGCCGCCATCGATCTGCTCGCCAAGGCGCGCTACGACGAGGCCAGCGCCCGCTTCCGCAGCTTCGCCGACGCCAATCCCGACGACGCGCTGGCGCCCGAGGCGATCTATTGGATCGGCGACATAGAATTCGTGCAGAAGAACTATGCGGACGCGGCGCATGCGTTCCTCGAGCAGATGAAGAAATATCCCTCCAGTTCGCGCAGTCCCGCTAGCATGCTCAAGCTCGGCCAGTCGTTCATCGCGCTCGGCCAGACCAAAGAAGGCTGCACCACACTTGGCGCGCTCCCCGGCAGATATCCGAACGCCACCAAGCAGATCGCGGCGCAAGCGGCCAGCGAGCGCAAAGCTTCCTGCCACTGACTTCGCGCGCGCGATGGCGGATGCGCCGTGGCCCGGCGCGGTCGCCGTGTCGGGCGGCGCTGATTCGCTCGCGCTGATGCATCTGTTGGCGTCGTGGGCCAGGAAGCGCCGCGCGGCCGCGCCCGTCGTGCTCACCGTCGACCACGGCCTGCGCGACGGCTCGGCCGCCGATGCGCGCAAGGTCGCGCGCTGGGCGAGGGAAGCGGGGCTGAAAGCCCAGGTGCTCGCCTGGACCGGCAAGAAGCCGGCCGCCGATATCGAGGCCGAGGCGCGCGCCGCGCGCTACCGGCTGATGGCGCAGTGGTGCCGCAAGAAGAGCATCGCGGCCCTTTATGTCGGCCATACGCGCGACGACCAGGCCGAGACCTTCCTGCTGCGCTTGGCGCGCGGCAGCGGACTCGACGGGCTGGCGGCCATGCGCGCCGTTTCGCCATGCCCCGGTTTCGCCGACATCGCGCTGGTGCGTCCGCTGCTCGGCTTCGCGCGCGAGGATGTGCGCTCAGGGGTCGCCGAATGGATCGAAGACCCGATGAACGCCGATCCGCGCTTTGGCCGGGTGCGCGTGCGCGAGGCGCTGCAGAGCCTGGGCGTGCCGCCCCATCGCGTCGCCGCGGCCGCCGCCCATCTCGATCGCGCCCGCCAGGCGCTTGAGGCCGTGACCGAGGCCGTGCTGCGCCGCGCCTGCGCGCCTTCCGGCGACGGTCTGCTGGTCGAGACGGCGGCGCTGGCCGCGGCGCCCCGCGAGATCGGCCTGCGGGCCCTGGCGAGCGTGCTGATGACGGTCTCGGGCCAGCCGTACCGCCCCCGCTTCGAGCGGCTGGAGCGCCTGTTCGACCGCATCGCGGATGGCGGGCTGGGCAAGGGTTCCACGCTGCACGGCTGCAAAATCGCCCCCAAGGGACCCATGCATTTGCAGATTTCGCGGGAATTAGGCCGGTCCCACCCGCCACAATAGGCTCTTAATCGCGTTTTACGGTTGTCGTTGCGGCCAACTCTCGGATTTTTTAACGTTTTCGAGGCTGGCAAGCGGTTAGAAAGAGCCTATCTATAGCGGCAAGCAAACCTTGAAGCCGCTCGTCAGGCCCCCCGAAGAAAGGACGGCCCTTGAACAACCTTCGCAATCTGTTTCTGTGGATCGTCATCGCGCTCCTGCTCGTGTTCCTGTTCAACCTGTTCCAGGGCCAGAACCAGCGCGCCAACACCACGAACATCTCCTATACCGTGTTCACGCAGCAGGTCGTCTCGGGCGAGGTCAAGAAGGTCACCGTCCAGGGCAACGAGATCGCGGGCGACTATGCCAACGGGCAGCGCTTCACGACGACCGTGCCGGCCAACGACACCTCGCTGTGGCCGACGCTGAAGGACCACGGCGTCAACATCACCGTCCAGCCGGGCGACGACGGCATGCCGACCTTGATGAGCGTGTTCATCAACTGGTTCCCGATGCTGCTGCTCATCGCGGTGTGGGTGTTCTTCCTGCGCCAGATGCAGGCGGGCGGCGGCAAGGCGATGGGCTTCGGCAAGTCGCGCGCCAAGCTGCTCACCGAGAGACAGGGCCGCGTCACCTTCGAGGACGTCGCCGGCGTCGACGAGGCCAAGGACGACCTGAAGGAGATCGTCGACTTCCTGCGCGACCCGCAGAAGTTCCAGCGGCTCGGCGGGCGCATTCCCAAGGGCGTGCTGCTCGTCGGTCCTCCGGGCACCGGCAAGACGCTTCTCGCGCGCGCCATCGCGGGCGAGGCGAACGTGCCCTTCTTCACCATTTCGGGCTCGGACTTCGTCGAGATGTTCGTGGGCGTCGGCGCCAGCCGCGTGCGCGACATGTTCGAGCAGGCCAAGAAGAACGCGCCCTGCATCGTCTTCGTCGACGAGATCGACGCGGTCGGCCGCCATCGCGGCGCCGGGCTGGGCGGCGGCAACGACGAGCGCGAGCAGACCTTGAACCAGCTGCTCGTCGAGATGGACGGCTTCGAGGCGAACGAGGGCGTCATCCTCATCGCCGCGACCAACCGCCCCGACGTGCTCGATCCGGCGCTGCTGCGTCCGGGCCGCTTCGATCGCCAGATCGTGGTGCCGAACCCCGATCTCTCCGGCCGCGAGAAGATCCTGCGCGTGCATATGCGCAAGGTTCCGCTGGCGCCCGACGTCGACGCACGCACCATCGCGCGCGGCACGCCGGGCTTCTCGGGCGCCGATCTCGCCAATCTCGTCAACGAGGCGGCGCTGCTCGCCGCGCGTCGCGGCAAGCGCGTCGTCACCATGTCCGAGCTCGAAGAGGCCAAGGACAAGGTGATGATGGGCGCCGAGCGCCGCAGTCTGGCGATGAGCGAGGAGGAGAAGCGCAACACCGCCTTCCACGAGGCCGGTCACGCCATCGTCGCCCTCAACGTCGTGGGCTCCGATCCGATCCATAAGGCGACGATCATCCCGCGCGGACGCGCTTTGGGCATGGTCATGCGCCTGCCGGAGCGCGATTCCGTCTCGATGACGCGCCAGAAGATGCTGGCCGATCTCTGCGTGGCTTTCGGCGGGCGCATCGCCGAAGAGATCACCTTCGGTCACGACCAGGTCACGACCGGCGCGGTCTCGGATATCCGCCAGGCGACGCGCATGGCGCGCGCCATGGTCACCCGCTACGGCTTCTCCGACGAGCTCGGCCCCATCGAGTTCGCGGCGAACGAGGAAGAGGTGTTCCTGGGCCATTCCGTGGCGCGCCAGCAGAACATCTCGGAGGCCACCGCCCAGAAGGTCGATGCGGAGATCCACCGCATCATCGACGAGACCTACAAGCAGGCCTACAAGATCCTGACCGACCGCAAGGACGACCTGAACGTGCTGGCCCGCGGGCTTCTGGAATACGAGACCCTGACCGGCGACGAGATCATCGCGCTGCTCAAGGGCATCCCGCCCGTGCGCACACCGTATGAGGAGCCCGAGCCGCAGCGCGGCCAGGGCCCGTCCGTGCCGCAGGCCGGCCGGCCGCGAGGCCCGCTGATCCCGGAGCCGCAGCCGGGCCACTGAGCTAAGTCGTCATTCCCGGCGAGGGCCGCGCGGCAACGCGCGGTCCGAGGGAAGGGAATCCGGGCGGTTTGGCCGCCTCGGGCCGTGCCTGCGACGACCTGGATCCCCTTCCCCTCGCGCCGCTATCGCGGCACTCGGCCGGGGATGACAATCGTCGCATCACCCGCTATGTCTCTGCCCCGCCTAACGGAAATCCTCCCATGCCTTGGCTGCGCTTCATCCCCGAGACCACCAATATCGACTTCGTCGGCTGGCGCTATTACGCCTTCGCCGTCGACGGGCTTCTGGTCGTCGTCTCGGTCATCTCGATCCTGCTCTACGGCTTCAACCTCGGCATCGACTTCACCGGCGGCGCGCAGGTCGAGGCGCATGCGAGCCACACCATCAACCTCGACGAGATGCGCACGCGCATCAACAACCTGGGCTTCGGCGAAGCCAAGCTGCAGACCGTCGGCGGCGGGCAGTGCGACCAGCCCGTGGATTCCTGCGTGCTGATCTTCGTCCAGCCCAAGGAGAACCAGTCGGGCGACATGGCGGTGACCAAGATCAAATCCACGCTCGGCAAGGAATACACCTTCCGCAACTCGCAGGTCATCGGACCCAAGGTCAGCGAGGAGCTGCTCAGCAAGGGCGTGATCGCGACCATCGCCGCGATCGTGCTGATCTCGGTCTATGTGGCGATGCGTTTCGAATGGCAGTACGGCATCGGCGCCTTGGTGGCGACCGGGCACGACGTCTTCGTCACCGCCGGATTGTTCAGCGTGCTGCATCTGGATTTCACGCTCAACACGGTGGCGGCCCTGCTTCTGCTTGCCGGCTATTCGATCAACGACACCGTCATCGTCTTCGATCGACTCCGCGAGAACCGGCGCAAATACAAGCGCATGCCGCTGCCGCAGCTGATCAATCTTTCGACCAACCAGATCGCGACGCGAACCACGCTGGTCTCGGCCGCGACCGCGCTGTCGATGCTGCCGCTGCTGTTCTTCGGCGGCTCGGTGCTGTTCAACTTCTCGGCCGCGATCCTGTTCGGCATCCTGGTCGGCACCTTCTCGTCGACCTATGTGGCGGCAGCCCTGCTGCTCTATTTGCCCGCGCCGGCCGGCTCGATCGAGGAAGCGGCGGACGCCGTCTGATCGCGATAGAGCCAGCCGCTTGCCGCCGCGGCGGCGAGCGCGCCGGCAAGCTGTGCGGCGACGAAGCCCGGCACCGAATGCGGCGCGATGCCCGAAAAGCTCGCCGTCATGGCACGCGCCAGCGTCACGGCGGGATTGGCGAACGACGTCGACGCCGTGAACCAATAGGCCGAAGCGATGTAGAGGCCGACCAGGTGGGCGCAGGCTTGCGGCCGGTAGCGGATGGCGCCCGCGATGGTCATCGCAAGCCCGAAGGTCGCCACGAATTCCGACAGCCATTGCGCCGGGCCGTCGCGAAGCTTCTGCGAGACTTCGAATAGCGGCGTCGCGAACATCGCATGTGCCGCGAGGACGCCGGCCACGGCGCCGACAAGCTGCGCGGCCACGTAGAAGAGAGCGATGCGGACCGTCATCTCGCGGCGAAGCGCGAAGAACAGCGTCACCGCCGGATTGAAATGGGCGCCCGAGATGGGCCCCAGCACCGAAATCAGAACGGTCAGCGCCGCGCCCGTCGCAATCGTGTTCGCCAGGAGCGCGATGGCGACGTTGCCGCCGCACAGCCGCTCGCCCATGATGCCCGAGCCGACGACGGCGGCGAGCAGGAACGCCGTGCCCAGGGCTTCGGCCGCGAGCCGCCGCGCGGTCACGACTTGCCGATCTTGTCCAAGTGCTTCTGCAGCGACAGCCGGTCGAGCTTGTCGACGCCCAAGCTCGCGAACAGCTCGATGCGTCGTTGCAGCAGCAGGAAGGCGTTGCGGAAGGCCTGCGCGATCTCCTCGTCGCCGCCCTCCACGGCGGCGGGGTCGGGGATTCCCCAATGCGCGGTCATGGGCTGGCCGGGCCATACCGGGCAGACCTCATTGGCCGCGTTGTCGCAGACGGTGAAGACGAAATCCAAGCCCGGCGCGTCGCCGGCCGCGAACTCCTCCCAGCTCTTGGAGCGCAGAGTGGCCGTCGCAAAGCCGAGCCGGTCGAGCAAGGCGAGCGCCTGCGGGTGGACGGCGCCTTTCGGCTGCGAGCCCGCGGAATGGGCCACGAACCTGCCTTTGCCGATCCTATCGAGAACCGCTTCGGCCATGATCGAACGCGCCGAGTTTCCCGTGCACAGGAACAGCACGTTATAGGCGCGCGCAGGTTCCTGGTTGCGCATCAGCAGCAGGCCGGTTTCGCTGCCGGCGCGCAGCAGGCCGTTTTCCGCGCGGCCGCGGCGGGCGGCTCGTCCTCGCCATAGACCGTCGCTTCGCCGAAGGTGAAGAACGTCTCCCAGCGCAGGCCGGACGGATCGTCGATCCAGGCCTTGTTCGACCGCGCATAGCAGCAGGTCGCGGCTTCCTGGTCGCGCGTGGTTTCGCCCGCCGCCTTCAGGCGGCCGCCGAGCTCGCGCAATTCGTCGTCGCTCTCGACCTGGATGCCCAGGTGATCGATGCCGGCCGCGCGTCCGCCGCGGACCGAGATCGCGAAGTTCACTTTCGGATCGTCGAGCATCCACTTTGCGTAATCGTCCTTGCGCACGCTGGGCTCGGCGGCGAACAGGGTCGAGTAGAAGCCGATGGATTTCCGAAGGTCATCGACCGCGACGTGCACGTGCAGGCGTTTCATCCCTGTCTCCGGTGTTGCAGCTTCCATTCAGCGGCGCGCACAATTCGGGACGCCCGCCGCAGCAATCCTCGGTGAGGAAGCCGAGCAGCGCGCGCATGGCATCGAACTTGATCGAATAGATGATGGAACGGCCTTCGCGCCGCGCGCCGATCAGCCCGGCATTGGCGAGCACAAGCAGCTGCGCGGACAGCGTGTTGGGCGCGACGTCCAGCGCGCGCGCGATGTCGCCGGCCGCCCGCCCTTCCGGCCCCGCCTTCACCAGCAGGCAGAAGACGGCGAGGCGCGCCTCCTGCGCAAGCGCGGACAGGCGTCGAATGGCGGTCTCGGATTCCATATTTCTATAATCGTTGAAATATGGAAAAGAGTCAAGAGGCACGATTTGCCGGCGGCTGTTTGGCGCAGCACCCGCTGGCGTCGCAAACCGCGTTTGGGCTATCGAGCTGCTTCTGCCGCCTTGCTTGAACCGCGCAAGATGAGGAAGGCCCGATGGTCTCGCTTCCCCCGGAGCTTGTTCCGGTCCGCGAATTTCAAAGTGCCGACGGCGCTTCTCAAGTGGTTATTTTCCGTCGTCCGGACGGCAGCTTCGGATTCGCAGCCGAGCAGAGGCAAGAGATCGACGGCATGATCGTCTGGTCGCCGTTCGGCCCTTCCGGCATCTATGAAAGTTTCGACGCGGCTCAGCGCGCGGCCCTTGCCGAAGCGCCATGGCTTTTCGATCCGGATTCGGAATGAGCCGCCGCCGTTATCGGTCGATCCCGCGCGTTCGTCAGAACGGGAACCAGTCGCGTTCCTGGCTGAACACGAGATAGCCCGCATTGACGCCGGCGCGCAGGCCGAGCCCCGTGCGCATCGGCGCAATGGTGACGCCGCCGCTGCGCAGATAGTTCACGCCGATGCCGGCAACGAGATAATAGCTGCCCTCGGCGCTCGGAAATCGCTGATAGAGCCGGTTCTCGCGCTTGAGGTTGTAGACCAGCGCGAAGAACTTCGAGGCGTTGCCGCCGACGTCGAAGCCGACCGACGGTCCCTTCCAATAGACCTTCACCGGCGGCATGTGCTTGCGCACCAGCCAGCCTTCGCCGTAGCGCAGCCCGACCACGAACGCGCCGCCGCCTTCGTCGCCCTTGATATAGGCGTCGGGCATGCCCTGGTCCTTGAACGCGCGCTGCACCGCTTTGGCCGCGGCTTCGGTGGTGATGCCGAAGAAGTCCGATGCCGCGCGGGTGACTTCGTTGTCGGTGAAGGTGTCGTCGTCGCGCTGTTCCTGTTGCGGCGGCGGAGGCGGCGGCTGCTGTTCTTGCGGCGGCGGCGGTTGCTGCTGGTCCTCGGGCGGCGGCGGAGGCTGCTGTTGATACTGGTCTCCGGCCGAAACCGGCTCAGCCGCGAAAAGGGCGAGCGCGGCCGCGGCGCCGATCACCACTTGCGAGAATCTCATCGTCGAACTCCTTGCGCAGAATCGAACACCCCCGCCATGCGCATCATCGCCCGAAGGACACGGTGCGACAACCGGGCCCGTGCGCCTTGTTTCTGCCGCGATTGGGAAAGGCTAGACTGCGCTCATGAACGACAACGATGCAGGAGGTTCGAGCCGGCTCGGCCCCGCGGGCTGGTTGGCCGTGGCGGTGCTGGTGGGCTTCCTCGGCTGGGCGGTCTGGTATGCGGTGCATGGCTGGAACGCGCTTTCCGATCTCAATATCGACATCAGCGCGACGGGATGGATATTCCTCGTCATCGGCGTGCTGCTGACCGTGGCGCTGGGCGCGGGATTGATGGCGCTGGTGTTCTATTCCAGCCGCCACGACATGGATCGCTAGAGCACCGGACGTTCTGATGCATTCAACCTGTCATTCCCGGCGAGAACTGCTCGCATCGACGCTGCCGCGCCGATGCCCCGGGAATGACAATTTCTTCTAGTCCTGGCCCTTCGCCACGAAGAACGGATTGTCGAAGCCTCGCTCCGCCTTGCCGTAGAGGAACGGCTTGCCGTCGAGCTGGGTGACGGTGCCGCCCGCCGCCGCGAGCACGGCGTGACCTGCGGCGGTGTCCCATTCCATCGTGCGGCCGGTGCGCGGATAGATGTCGGCCTCGCCGGCCGCCACCAGGCAGAACTTGAGCGACGAGCCGGCGCTGACGAACTCTTTCACCTTGTACTTCGCCAGATACTCGTCGGTGGCGGCGTCTCTGTGCGAGCGGCTGGCGACGGCGGTCATGCCGGCCTTCGGGACCACGCGGGTCTGGATGCGTTTGGCCTCGCCGAAATCCGGCGCGCCGCCCGGAGGGGCTTTGGCTTCATAGGCGCCCGACAGCATCTCGCCGAAGAACAGCCGCTCCATCGCCGGCGCGTGGACGACGCCGCGCACGGGCTTTCCTTCCACGATCTCGGCGATGTTGACCGTGAACTCGCCGTTGCGGCTGATGAACTCCTTGGTGCCGTCCAGGGGATCGACCAGGAAGAAGCGGTGGCCGACCTTGGGCAGCTTGCCGGCCGCGACGGATTCCTCCGCCACCACCGGCACCTCGGGGGCGAGGTGCGCCAGCCGCTTCAGGATGAAGCGCTCGGCCTCCTCGTCGGCGGCGGTGACCGGCGAGGCGTCGTCCTTGCGCTTGGCGATGATCTCGTCGGCATAGTGCTTGAGGATGATGGCGCCGGCGTCATAAGCGATCGCGGCCAGGGCGCGCAGCATCGGCGAGGCGGCGTGGGAATGGATGTGGTCGGTCATGTCAATCTTCACCATTCCTTAACGACACCGGAATCAAGTTACCTTCCGCTAACCATCGGCCGGAGACAAGCAGAGCCATGAACGAACTCGATTTTTCCGCTTTTCTCGTGAGCCGGGTGTGCCACGACCTTGTGAGCCCTTTGGGTGCGGTGGTCAACGGGCTGGAAGTGCTCGAGGACGAGCGCGACGCCGCGATGCGGGCCGATGCGCTCAAGATCGTAGCCTCCAGCGCGGCCCAGGCGCTGGCCCGTATCCAGTTCATGCGCATCGCCTTCGGGGCGGCGGGCTCGGCAGGCGCCGAGCTCGATCTGGGCGAGGTCGGCCGGCTGGTCACCGGGTTGTTCTCGGGCAGCAAGATCACGCTGGAATGGAATGTCGCCCATATCCATTGGCCCAAGGACTGGGCCAAGCTGCTCATGAACGCCTCGCTGCTTGCCGCCGACTGCCTGCCGCGCGGCGGCACGGTGAGCGTCGTGTCGTCGACCGATGCATCGGCGCCGTCCTTCAGGATCCGCGCCACCGGTTCCCATGCCCGCGTGCTGGAAGAAGTCGAGAAAGCCGTGCGCGGCGAGGCCAGCGCCGGCGCCCATGACGCGCGCGGAGTGCAGCCGTTCCTCACTCATAAGCTGGCGCGCTCGCTCAATGCCGGGCTGACGCTGACGGCCGGGGAAGGTTCCGTGGAACTCGCGGCAGGATAGCGTTCTTCAGATTGCGTTTACCCTCGGCGGCTTAGGATCGACGGCCGAGGAGCCCCATTCATGAAGTCCTGCCTTGTCGTCGACGACAGCCGCGTCATCCGCAAAGTGGCGTGCCGCATCCTTTCCGATCTGGGCTTCGAGACCGCCGAGGCCGAGGACGGAATCACCGCGCTCGAAGCCTGCCGCGCGCATATGCCCGAGATGATCCTGCTCGACTGGTCGATGCCGAACATGAGCGGCGTGGAGTTCCTGCGCGCGCTGCGCCGCGAGCGCGCGGGCACCAAGCCGGTCGTCCTGTTCTGCACCACCGAGGTCGACACCGCGCACATTACCGAAGCGCTGAATGCGGGCGCGAACGAATACATCATGAAGCCGTTCGACCGCGAGATCATCGAGGCCAAGCTCGTCGAAGTGGGCCTCGCTTAAAGAAGCGCCGACAAGATGAAACCGGACGACGTCGAGTTCCTTGCACGGATGCTTAGGCGGCGGTCGGGCATCGTGCTGGGCATTCCCAAATCCGATCATATCGAGAACCGGCTCGGCCCGGTGATGCGCCGCTTCGGCTTCAAGGACGTCGGAAGCTTGGTCGCGGAATTGCGGCACGGCCGCGACGCGCTCGCCCGCGCCGTGACCGAGGCGATGACGACCAACGAGTCGTCGTTCTTCCGCGACAAGCCCGCCTTCGACCTGTTCCGCGACAAGGTGCTGCCCGATCTCGTGGCGCGTCGCGCCGGCGCGAAGCGGCTGAGGCTGTGGTGCGCGGCCTGCGCCGCCGGCCAGGAAGCCTATTCGATCGCGATGATCCTCGACGATCTCAAGCTCGCCTCGAAAGGCTGGACGGTCGATCTCATCGCCACCGACATCAACGGCGAGATGATCGCGCGCGCCGAGCAGGGGCTCTATTCGCATTTCGAGGTGCAGCGCGGTCTGCCCATCCGCCGCCTGGTCGATCACTTCCTGCAGGAGGGCCAGAGCTGGCGCATCAGCGAATCCCTGCGCCGCATGGTGACGTTCCGCCCGTTCAACCTGCTCGACTCCTTCGGCTGGCTCGACGACGTCGACATCGTCTTCTGCCGCAACGTGCTGATGTATCTCGATCCCAAGGCCAAGGCCGGCGTGCTCGACAAGATCTCGGAGATATTGGCGCCTGGCGGCTATCTCCTGCTCGGCCCGGTCGAGACGCCGAGCGGGTTGTCGGACGCTTTCGTGGCCGTGGCCGACGCGCCGGGCCTCTACTCACCACGTGTCGATGAAGGCGCGGCGCTTGCCCGCGTCGCGCGGCGGTAGCGATTTCAATCCGCGCATCAGCCAGCGCCGCGTGTCGGCGGGGTCGATGACGTCGTCGATCTCGAGATACGCCGCCATGTTGATCGCCTTGCCGCGGACATAGGACTCCGCGACCTTCTTCCTGAACAGCTCTTCGCGCGCTTCCGGCGTCGGCTCGGCCTCCAGCTCCTTGCGGAAGCCGAGACGCACCGCGCCCTCCAGTCCCATGCCGCCGAACTCGCCGGTCGGCCAGGACACGATGAAGAAAGGCGCGTGGAAGCTGCCGCCCGCCATCGCCTGCGCTCCCAGTCCGTAACCCTTGCGCAGCACGACCGTGAACATCGCCGTCGACATGGTCCCCGCGGTCACGAACATGCGCGAGGTCTTGCGCACCAGCGACGCCTTCTCGGCCTCGGGGCCCACCATGAAGCCCGGCGTGTCGCAGAGCGAGACGATGGGCAATCCGAACGCGTCGCAGAGCTGCAGGAAGCGCGCGGCCTTGTCGGCGCAAGGTGCGTCGATGGCGCCGGCCAGGTGCATCGGATTGTTGGCGATGAGGCCGAACGGATGGCCTTCGATGCGCACCAGCGCGGTGATCATGCCGGGCGCGAAATCGGGGCGCAGCTCCAGCACCGAACCGGTGTCGGCCAGCGCGCTCACCACCTTGCGGATGTCGTAGACGCGCAAGCGGTTCTCGGGGATCAGGGTGCGCAGGCCGTTCTGGTCGGCGGCCGTCCAATCCTTCAGCGCGCCCTGGAAGTAGGAGAGGTATTTCTTCGCCGCCGCGACAGCCTCGGCTTCATCGGCGACGGCGATGTCGACGACGCCGTTGGGCACCTGCACCGACATCGGCCCGACCTGGTCGGGCGTATAGACGCCCAGTCCGCCGCCTTCGATCATCGCCGGCCCGCCCATGCCGATGTTGGAATTGGCGGTGGCGATGACGACGTCGCTGGAACCCAGCAGCGCCGCGTTGCCGGCAAAGCAGCGTCCGGAATTGATGCCGATGCGCGGCACGGAGCCGCTGAGCTTGGCGTATTGGCGAAAGGTCGGCGTATCCAGGCCGGCGACGCCCGGGAAATCCGTGTCGCCCGGCCTGCCGCCGCCGCCTTCGGTGAAGAAGACGACCGGAAGCTTGCCGTCCTCCGCGACCTTCAGCAGCCGGTCCTTCTTGCGGTGGTTCATGGCGCCTTGCGTGCCCGCGAGCACGGTGTAGTCGTAGGCCAACACCGCGGCGCGCGCCTTCTCCTCGCCGAACAGAGCGGCGTTGATCGTGCCGATGCCGGTGACGATGCCGTCGCCCGGCGTGTTCTTGATGAGATCGTCGAGCGTGCGGCGGCGCTTCTGGGCGGCGAAGGCGAGCGCGCCGTATTCGATGAAGCTGCCGGGATCGACCAGGTCGGCCAAGTTCTCGCGCACGGTGCGCTGGCCCGTCTTGCGCCGCCGCGCCACGGCCTCGGGCCGGTTGTCGTCGAAGCCGAAAGCATGGCGCGCGTTCGTCTCCGCCAGATCGGCGCGGATGAGGTTGGGATCGGCTTCCGCGTCCGCCGCACCGCTCGCCGTCACGTCCTCGGGGGCGAGGAACAGCAGCGCGCCGCCTTCCATCAGCACGTCGCCGGGCGCCGCCGCGATGGATTGCACGCGCCCGGACTGCGCGGCGGCGACGACATGCTCCATCTTCATCGCTTCGAGCACCGCGACCTGCGCCCCTTTCGCGACCGCATCGCCCGGCGCTACGTCGATGGAGACGACCTTGCCCTGCATCGGCGCCGTCACCGCGACCGTGCCGACCGGGGAGGGCGCTGTGACCGCGGTCATGACCTTGGTCACCGACGTCGGTATAGCGGCAACGAGGGAGGCAAGGTTCTCTTCGACCAACCGCGTATGCGTGCGGCGGCCGGCCACTTCGGGATTGTCGAGCAGCGCGGCCAGGAAGGCGATGTTGGTCTCGACGCCCTCGATGACGAACTCATGCAGCGCGCGTTTGGCGCGGCCGAGCGCCAGAGGGAAGTCCGGCGCCTGGACCACGAGCTTGGCCAGCAATGGATCGAAGGCGGGGTTGGTCGTGTAGCCGTCGTATCCGTAGGTATCGACGCGCACGCCCGGGCCCGAGGGCGGTACGAAGCGCGCCAGCGTCCCGCCGGTCGGCCTGACCGTGCCGTCGGCGGCGATGCGCTCCATGTTGATGCGCAGCTGCATCGCCACGCCGCGCGGCTTCGGGATGTTCTCCTGCTTGAGGCCGATGTCGCGCAGCGAGTTGCCGCGCGCGAGCTCGATCTGCACCGCGACGAGGTCGATGCCGGTGATCTCTTCCGTCACCGTGTGCTCGACCTGGAGGCGCGGATTGCATTCGATGAAGGCGAAGGCAGGCGCGTGGCGCGCCGGCTTGGGATCGACCAGGAACTCGACGGTCGCAAGGCCCGTGAGCTTCACGTCGTCGGCCAGCCACACCGCGGCGTCGCAAAGCTGCTGGCGCAGGTCGGGATCGAGGGCGGGGGCGGGCGCGATCTCCAAGATCTTCTGCTGGCGGCGCTGCAGCGAGCAATCGCGCTCCCAGACATGGCTCGCGGTCTTGCCGTCGCCCATGACCTGGACCTCGATGTGTCTGGCATGCGGCATATAGGCTTCGACATAGACCGCATCGTTGCCGAACGCGGCTTTGGCCTCGGACCGCGCGCGCGCATAGGCCTGGTCGAGCAGGTCCGGCGTCTCGACGATGCGCATGCCGCGTCCGCCGCCGCCGGCCAGCGCCTTGACGATGATCGGCGCGTTCTTGCGCCTGGCCATGAAGGCGCGCGCCTCTTCCAGCGAGGTGGCGCCGGAGGTGCCGTCCAGGATCGGCACGCCGTAGCGGTCGGCCAGCGCGCGGGCGCGTGCCTTGTCGCCGAAGATCGCAAGCACTTCGGGGCTCGGCCCGATGAAGACGATGCCGGCGGCGGCACAGGCGCGCGCGAACTCCGCATTCTCGCTTAAGAAACCATAGCCCGGGTGGACCGCCTCGCATTTGGCGGCTTGGGCTGCGGCGATGACGCGGCCGATGTCGAGATAGGCCGCCGGGCCGCTCGCGCCCAGCGCGCGCGCCTCGTCGGCGATCCTGACATGCAGCGAGGCCGCGTCGTCGTCGGAATGGATGGCGACGGTGCGGATACCCAGGTCGGCCGCGGCGCGCGCGATGCGGATCGCGACCTCGCCGCGATTGGCGATCAGGATGCTCTTGAAGGACATACGGGCACGGTCCGGGGATATCGAGCCCAGGACTGTGCCACGCCATGCCGCGTACTAGAAGGCCGGGGCTAGAAGGCCGTGCGGATGCCCGCGTAAGCCGCAAGCCCCGGCCGGCCATAGGTGAAGACCGGCTCCTTCTCCTCGTCGAGCAGGTTCTCGACGCGCGCGAACAGCTCGGTCTTGTCGAACAGGCGCCAGGAGCCGAACAGGTTGACGGTGGTGTTGGCGGCGAGCCGCGTAAAGTTGCCGCGATCGTCGAAGCGCGGCCCGACATAGATCAGCGTGCCGCCCAAGGTGAGGTCGGATGTCGCCAGCCAGGTCACCGTCGCGCTGGCCGAATTGTCCGGCTTGCGCGCGAGCTGCAAGCCCGTGCCCAGGTCCTTGGTCGCCAGGTTGGTGTAATCGGCCGACACGCTCAAGGCCTCGCTCAAGCGCATCCCGATCTCGGCCTCGATGCCGTTGGCGCGCGTGCGGTTCAGATTCTCGTAGTAGCCGAAGGGGAAGGTCGCGGTCGGCAGGAAGTCGATCTGGTTGTGGGTGCGGCGCTCGAAATAGGTGAGCGAGACGCGTCCGCGGCCGTCGAAGAAGCCGTGGTCGGCGCCGACTTCCCAGCCGTTGGACGTCTCGGGCTTCAGGTCGTGGAACGGGTTCTGGTATTGCGAGAAGAGCTGATACAGCGTCGGCGCCTTGAAGCCGTCGCCGTAGTTCGCGCGCAGGGTCGTGTCGAAGCCTGGGACGCGCCAGGCGCCCGCGACCTTGACCGAGGTATGCGTGCCGAACTCGTCGTCGTCCTCCAGCCTGACGCCGCCGGTGAGCGTCAGCTGGTCGAACAAGGTGCTCTGCCATTGCGCGTAATAGCCGGTGGTGCGCCGCGCACCCTTGGTCGGGCCAGGGTCGAATTGCAGGCTCTGGGTGGAGAGCGAAACGCGCTGCGTCTCGGCGCCGAAGGTGAGCTGGTCGTCCTTGTCGACGTCGAAGATGCCCTGGTACTCGATGCGTGTCGCGTCGCCCTTGGCGAAGAAGTTCTCGGCCGGCGAATAGGCGTTGGTGAAGAAGTCGAACTCGCCGAAGAACTTGCGGTTGCTCTCCGATGCGATGAGGGCGAGGCGGTTCTGGAAGCGGCCGCCGAACAGCGCCAGGTTCACGCCCGCATAGCCGGCCGCCAGCGAGGCGGTGCCGAACTCGGGATCGTCCTGGAAGCTGAAAGCCGGCGGCGGGAAGCCGTCGATCTCGGTATGCGACTGGGTGTAATAGCCGCGCAGGTCGACGCTGATGTCGTCATTGACGTGGTAGCGCGTGTTCGCCGTGGCGCCGAAATTGCGCGTGCCGTCGGCTTCCGGATTGCCGTTGTTCTCGTCCGCCGCCGAGATGCCGCCGGTGTCGAGAAAATTCAGCGCCGCGCCGTATTCCAGCGACGACGCGGTGCCGCTGGCGCCCGTGTTCAGATGCCAGGTGTCGAACGAGCCGCCTTCCGCGCTCGCGGTGATCGCGAAGGGCGCGTCACCGCCGCGCCTGGTCAGCACGTTGACCACGCCGCCGATGGCGTCGCTGCCGTATAGCGTCGATTGCGGCCCGCGCAGCACCTCGATGCGGTCGATGTTGTTGACCATGAGATCGCCCAGGATCGCCTGGTCGTCGACCGAGCTCGGGTCGTTGATGCGCACGCCGTCGATCAGCGCCAGGGTCTGGCCGGCCTCGGCGCCGCGGATGCTGATCGTGGTGGTCTGGCCCGGCCCGCCGTTGCGCACGACGGTCAACCCCGGCGTCTCAGCCAGGATGTCGGTGACGACGACGGTCTGCTGGGTCTTGAGCTCGTCGGCCGTGATCACCGACATCGACGTGCCGGTGACCTCGAGCGGCTGCGGCGTGCGCGTCGCGGTGACGACGACGGTCTCGGGATCGAAGGTGCTCTCGTCTGCGAGTGCGGGTGAGGCGATCAAAGCTACGGAAGCAAGAAGCAGTTTGCGCATGACGTTCTCCTGGTTGGATTCCAGAAGTCGCCGCGCGACGGCAACGCTTGCTCGAATGTCGGCATTGAAAGCCCCCGCGCAACGACCTCGACCTGTCGTCACGCGGATTCCCGCGCGCCTCCGGCACACCCCGACCGGCGGGCACAACGACGGCGCGAGGCAGGTCTCCTGGCTCCCGGGTCCTCACTCTCGTCCGCCTTCCCAGGGCCTCACAGCCCAAGTGGCACATGGACGATCGCTCGCCGGTCACAGTTGCGGGGGCAGCCGCGGCATCGACCGCGTTCCCTAGACCTCGCACGTGAGGGGAACTAAGCGCGGTCGGAGCGGCCCGTCAACAGCGCTTGCGCGGGCTCGCGAAGCGCTCAAGGATGGGCCGACGCAAATCCTTCATAATGCAGCTCTTTCCCCGATGACCGGCAAAGCCCAGCGCGACTATTACACCATGCCCGCTGCCGGCGAGGTGCTGGCGGCGAGGGTCGACGCCATCGCGGGCGCGATTCCGAAGGGCGCGGTCGTGTTGGATCTGGGATGCAACGACGGGTCGATCTCCAACGCGCTGATCGAGCGCGGCGCGGTCTCGAAATCCTTCTGCTTCGATCTGGAGAACATCCTCGTCCATCACCGGCCGGAGATGGTGTTCCGGACCGCGAATTTGCGGCGCTTCGACTTAGCGGAGCTGCCGGATGCCGACGGAGTCCTGATCCTCAACCTTCTGCACCACATCGTGGCCTTCTCGGTCGAGCGCGCGAAGGAGATCGTCGATACGCTGCTCGACCGCTACCGTTTCGTGATCCTCGACATGGGCTCATTCACCGAGACCGGCAATTGGGGCTGGCGGACGACCTACGATACGCATTGGAAGAGCGATACGCGGATGTGGGACTTCTTCTTCGCGAACGCGGCATGGCGGTTCAAACTGCTGCGCTATCCGACCCAGGGCAAAGGCTTCCGGACTCTGTGGAAGCTCACGGCCAAGCCCTATGCGCTCGACGCGCTGAGCGAGGTCGAACGCTTCCGCCGCACGCCGGGCTCGTGGCCGGCCAACAAGAAGCTGATCCCGGAAAGCGACATCGGCGAGGCGAAGATCGTGACGACGGTCTCGTTCGCGCTGGCGCAGTCGCGCGAAGGCGACCGGTTTTGGATCAAGAAATATCTCTTTCCCGACCGCGACGCGCGGGCGAAGCTCGAGATGCGCCTGGCCACCTTCGCCGCCGGCGAGATGGCGTTCGTCAACGCACGCAACGGCTGCGACATGCGCGTCTCCTGCCCGGTCGCGCGCCTGCCGGAAGGCCGGCTGGTCTTTCTTTTCGAGCCCGACTTGATGGCGGCCAGCGTCGTCCATTTCCAGGACTGGGCGGAATTCCTCACCCTTGAGCAGAGCAAGGCCGGACATGTGCTGGCGACGCGCAGCACCGAACTCAGCAAAGACTTTCCGCGCATGAGCCTCATCCAGGCTTGCGACTTCCAGCTTTGCACGACATGGGATGGGCTGACCGCTCTGGATTTCGAGCCGAACAACTGGCTGGCCTTCGTCGGCGCGGCCAATCCTGCCGTTGCGGGAGCTTGAACGGCGCGAGCGTTTTGATGAAATGTCGTCAGTCCCTTGGGAGGGGGATTTCATGACTGCAAAGTCCTGGCCCGCCATGTCCGTCGCCGAGGCGCATGCCCTTCTGACCGCGCCCGGCAGCCCGTTCGAGATGGACGAGGCCGTCATCCGCGGGGTCAAGACGCGGGTATGGAAGAACGCTCCACCCAGCTTGCGCGAGCTGCTCGCGTTCGGCCGCGCGCATGGCGACAAGACGTTCCTGGTCTATGAGAACGACCGCGCGACCTTCGAGACCTTCACCCGCGCGGCGCTCGCCGTGGCAGCCGAGCTGACCGCGGCCGGCGTGAAGAAGGGCGACCGCGTCGCGCTCATCATGCGCAACCTGCCCGAATGGCCGGCGATCTTCTTCGGCGCGACGATCATCGGTGCCATCATCACGCCCTTGAACGCGTGGTGGACGGGGCCGGAGCTCGAATACGGCCTGGTCGATTCCGGCACCAAGGTCGCCTTCGTCGATGCAGAGAGGCTGGAGCGCATCGCCGAGCACCTGATCAACTGTCCCGATCTCAAGACGGTCTATGTCAGCCGCTATCAGGACGAGCTGCCGCATCCGATCGTCAAGCGACTTGAGGATGTTCTGGGCAAGGTCAACGATTGGGACAAGCTGCCCGCGGGCGAGATGCCCGCCGTGCCGCTCGGGCCCGAGGACGATGCGACGATCCTCTATACGTCGGGCACGACGGGAAAGCCCAAAGGCGCGCTCGGCACGCATCGCAACATGCTGTCGAACATCTTCGCATCCGCGTCGGCGGCGGCGCGCAACTTCCTGCGCCGCGGCGAAGCGGTGCCCGCGCCCGACCCGAACCTGCCGCAGCGCTCGACGCTTCTGTCGGTGCCGTTCTTCCACGCGACGGGGTGCTTTGCGATCATGAGCCCGTCGCTGTTCGGCGGCGCCAAGATCGTGATGATGCGCAAATGGGATCCCGAGCTCGCCATGCAGCTCATCGAGCGCGAGAAGATCAACAGCGCCGGCGGCGTCCCCACCATCGCCTGGCAGCTGATCGAGCATCCCAATCGTGCCAAGTACGACCTCTCGTCGCTCGAGGCGGTGTCCTATGGCGGCGCGCCCTCGGCGCCCGAGCTGGTGCGCAAGATCGTCGAGACCTTTCCCAAATCGTTGCCCGGCAACGGCTGGGGCATGACCGAGACTTCGGCGACCTGCACCGTGCATTCGGCGGAGGACTATGAGCATCGGCCCGACTCCTGCGGACCCGCGGTCGCGACCTGCGATCTGAAGGTGATGACGCCGGACGGCGCGCGCTTGCTCAAGCCGGGCGAGGTCGGCGAGCTGTGGGCGCGGGGGCCCAACATCGTCAAAGGCTATTGGAACAAGCCGGAAGCCACGACGCAGACCTTCGTCGACGGCTGGGTGCGCACGGGGGATCTCGCGCGCGTCGACGAGGAGGGCTTCTGCTTCATCATCGACCGCGCCAAGGACATGCTGATCCGCGGCGGCGAGAACATCTACTGCATCGAGGTCGAGAACGTCCTCTACGAGCACCCGGCCGTGATGGACGCCGCACTCGTCGCCGTGCCGCACAAGACCTTGGGCGAAGAGCCCGGCGCGGTGGTGCACCTCAAACCCGGCATGCACACGACCGAGGACGAGCTGCGCGCCTTCGTCGCCGGCAAGCTCGCCGCGTTCAAGGTGCCGGTGAAGGTCGTGTTCTGGCCCGAGACGCTGCCGCGCAATGCCAACGGCAAGATCCTGAAGACCGAGCTCAAGAAGATCTTCGCGAGCTAGAAAGAGGCAGCATGTCCAAGATCGCGATCGTCACCGGCGGCAGCCGCGGCATCGGCCGCGCGACCGTGCTTGCTCTCGCCAAGAAGGGAGTCGGGTCGATATTCACCTACCACTCGAATCGTGCGGAAGCCGACAAGGCTGTCGTGCTCGCGCAAGAGGCGGGCGCCGTGGCCGTGCCGCTTCAGCTCGACACCGGCGCGATCGGCACGTTCGACGCCTTCGCCGGCGAGGTGCGCCAGGCGCTGTCCGCGATGAAGGCCGAGCGGTTCGACTATCTCGTCAACAATGCCGGCACGTCGTCGAATGCGGGTCTCGAGACCATCACCGAAGCGGAGATGGACGCACTCTACAACGTCCACTTCAAGGGCGTGTTGTTCCTGACCCAGAAGCTTCTGCCGCTGATGAACGACGGCGGCCGCATCGTGAACATATCGTCGGGACTGGCGCGCTTTTCCTCGCCCGGTCGCATCGGCTACGGCTCGATCAAGGCGGCGGTCGAAACGCTCTCGCGCTACATGGCGCAGGACCTGGCGCATCGCCGCATCGCCGTCAACGTCGTGGCTCCGGGGCCCATCGCCACGGATTTCAGCGGCGGCCTGGTGCGGGACAACCCGCATATCAACAAGCACCTCGCCGACATGACGGCGCTCGGCCGCGTCGGCGGGCCGCAGGATGTGGGATCGGTGATCGCAGGCCTGCTGTCCGACGAATTCGGCTGGGTCAACGCCCAGCGCATCGAGGTCGCGGGCGGGATACATATCTGAGGTCCTAGCCGGCCCCGCCGACGATCAGCCTTGCCGCGACCATCGCGCCGTCTGAAGTGGTCTGCTTCGCCGCCTCGGTCGCGCGGGTGCGGACTGCGGGCACAAGGACCGCCGCGAGAGCGTCCGACAGGCTGTCGGCGGTGGGCGTCGCGCCGTCATGCGCCATGCCTATGCCCAAAGCCGCGACGCGGCCGGCCCAATAGGGCTGGTCGCCGAACTGGGGCACGACGACCTGTGGAACGCCGGCCTGCGTCGCGGCGGTGGTGGTGCCGGCCCCGCCATGATGCGCGACCGCCGCGACGCGGCCGAACAAAGCCTGCTGGTTGACCTCGCCCACGACGAAGCAATCGTCCCGCGCGTCACTCGCGGCAAGCCCGGCCCATCCGCGCGAAAGGATCACGCGGCGGCCTTGCGCGCGCGGCTTCGACGGCGACGCGTCCGGCATCGGGTGCCGCGGCCATCGGCATGCTGCCATAGCCGACATAGACCGGCGGGCTTCCGCTTTCCAGAAATGCAACGAGATCGGCGGGAAGCGGCCGCGCGTCCGGAAGTATCCAGGCACCGGTCTGCACGACATCGGTCAGATCGCCCGCTTGCCACGGGGCCAGGATAGGGTCGGCGGCGAGCAGCGGCCGGTCTGTGAAGACGAGATCGCGGATGCCGCTTGCCGGGGCCAACCCGATCCTGGCGCGGTTCGCGTTCCAGGCGGGCGCGAAGATCGCTTCCATCGCCTCGGCATTCAGCGCCCAGAGCGCGGCGTTGTCGGTGACCTCGGGCGGGATCGGGTGGCCGGGGAAGGCATAGGGCCGATGGTGCAACGAGGGCAGGAAGGCCGGGCAGTAGGCCCCGTATGTGAAGCCGATCCCCCGCCGCTCCGCGATCGCGCATGCGGCCGCCGTGGACGGGAAGAGACCCGTCGCCACGATCGCATCGCAGCCTTCGGCCGCGGCCGCGATCGTCTCGAAGGTGGCGCCCATGATCTCCGCGGCGAGCACGGGCAGGGCGACCTTGCGTTTCGGCGCTTCCTCCAGCCATGCGCGCACGGATGTGAACGCGGGCACGAAGGCGGCCCCGACGCCGGCCAGAAGCTCGGCATTGCCCCGGTCGGGCGGCGCAACCACGACGGTCTCGGCCCCCAGCGTCCGCAATGCAGCCGCCAGGGCGGCCAGGGGCTGGACGTCCCCGCGCGACCCGAACGTCGACAACAACAAGCGCATTTCGGCCTCCATCGTTCGTTTGACGCCGGCGGGTCTAGGCCAAGGCGGGGGGCTTGAAGCAAGACCCTTGTGCGTTACATATAAAGGTGGGGATGGGCTCGCTCGCATCCACCGAACCGATCCTGCATGGTTGTGCATGGCACGTGCGGTCGACGCAGCTGCGAAGGAATATGCCGTCCGAGGCCTAGGCATGCCGGAGTGCCTGCATGTGCCCATCGCGGCCGTCGACGAGGCGGCAATACAGACTTATGTCGGCGAAATCGTCCAGGTGCTGGGTCGGGGAACCCCGTCGAAAGCGCTGCTCGTTCACGTCGACGAACCGCCGCCCATGGACGAGAGCCTACCGATCTGGGGGCACGCAGGCTCGAAGATATTTTATCAGCGCGAACAGGTTTGGGTGCAGGTGCCGTATACGCGCTATCGCCAAGCCTACCGGAAAGCGATTCCGAACGAGGATATCGCCGAAAAAATTCTGAGCCATTGCATGAATCGGCGCGTGGCCTCGTTAAAGGGATTTGGCTATGTGAGGATTACTCCAACCTCTCGTGGCGCGAATTCCAGCGCGGCCTTTTCGGAACAATGGGGCGTGGAGCTCCATGGCTCGCCGCGCCAGATGGAGATCAATCGGCGGCGCGGCGCGTTCATCCAATACGCGGACCTGACCGATGTGATGTTGATGCTGGATCTGAAGCTCGGCGGCGGCGTCATGGATGCCGTCAACGCCGGCCGAAAATTGATTCTCCCCCCGGCGCAAGGCGCGCTCTTGTGGCCGAGAGGCTGACGAGCCTCGGTCGCGGGACGACGGGATTGCATTCCAAAATGGGAAATCGGACCGCTGACCCCGGACGGAAGGATTTCGAGCATCTTTTTCGGCGAAGAGGCGTGACATGAAGACGATCATCGCGCTCACGGTCCTCGCCTCGGCAGCATTTTGCGCCGACGCGGCGGAAATTCCGGACACGCCCGCGGGCCATGTGCTGTCGACGTGGCTGGGCGGCTTCAACACCGAGGACAAAGCCAAGCTGCAGGCTTACATCGACAAGTATCACCGCAAGTCCACGCCGCAGGATTATATCGGCCTGCACCAGGTCACCGGCGATCTCTCGGTGCTGAAGATCGAAACGAACGAGCCCAACCACCTCGTCGTCATCCTGGGCGAAGCGCTCGCCGACGACGTGCTGCGGGCGGAATACAAGACCGATCCCGCGGACGCGACCAAGCTTCTCGACGGCAGCCAGATCGCCGGCGCCGACCGGCCGGACGACCTGGCGATCCCGCGCCTGACGCAGGCCCGAGCGCTGAAAGCGGCGTCCGCGCGCGCGGACGACCTGGTGGCTGAGGACAAGATCATGGGCGCCGTGCTCGTCGAGAGCCACGGCAAGATCCTGCTGGAAAAGGCCTACGGCTATGCCGATCGCGACGCGAAGATACCGCTGAAGGTGACGGACAAATTCCGCCTCGGCTCGATGAACAAGATGTTCACCGCGGTCGCCACGCTGCAGCTCGTCGCACGGGGCAAGCTCTCGCTCGACGGCACGGTCGGCCAATACCTGCCCGATTATCCCAACAAGGACATCGCGCAGAAGACCACCATCCGCATGATGCTCACCCATGCCGGCGGCACCGGCGACATCTTCGGCGACGAATTCGACAAGCATCGCCTCGAGCTCAAGACGCTCGACGATTACGTGAAGCTTTACGGTGCGCGCGCGCCCGAGTTTCCGCCGGGCTCGAAGTCGGACTATTCCAATTTCGGCTTCATCCTGCTGGGCGTCATCGTCGGCAAGGTGAGCGGCGAGGATTACTACGATTACGTCCGCGACCACATCTTCCGCCCCGCCGGCATGACCGACACCGCCTCGCTGCCGGAATCCGAAAACGTGCCCGGGCGCGTGAACGGCTACACGCAGAAGGACGGCAAGTGGGTGCTCAACACCGACACGCTTCCCTGGCGCGGGACGTCGGCGGGCGGGGGCTATTCAACGCTCGCCGATCTCTCACGCTTCGCGCATGCGATGATGGACGGCAAGCTCCTGCCCGACGACCTGCGCGATGCCGCGACGCGGTCCGAAACGGTCGGCGACTGGTACGGCTACGGCTTCGAGGTCCATGGCACGGGTCTGGCGCACAGCTATGGCCACACCGGCGGCGCGCCCGGGATGTCGACCGAGATGCGCATCTATCCGGGCGCGAAGACCGTGGTGATCGAGCTGTTCAACACCGATCCCGGCACGGGGATCGTGGGGTATTACGCGAACCGGATGCCGTTGGAGCGGTGAGGAGTTTGGCGTCTGGTTCTGCGCGACACTGCAGCTCGTCGGTTTTGATTGCCTCTGCGCAACGAAAGCCTAAAGCGCTCAGGCATGCATTCACATGTCATGGTGATGTCTTCCAGGCTCTAGCTGAAGTCAAAGCATTCCTGGGTTGTCTGCGTGAGCATCTTGCTTGGCCTCGACATAGCAACCGTTGCGCTCCTCACGAATAGACGATTGGGCCTTCTCTGGCGCGGCGCTAAAGAATTTTCGTGTCGCCGCCGCTCCCAGCCCGTCGCTCGCTCTAGTCGCCGGATGACAATGGCCTTCTCCCTAGCCTCAATGTAGTCTTGGGCATGGCGTCATCCGCTTACCAACCCACTTATGTGGAAGCTGAGAAAGACTGGCGCGACTTCTTTGTCGGCCGAATCCAAGAACTAACAACAATGCGGTCAGTCCTGTTCAAACGGGGTGGGCGCGTCGTCGTCCTGCATGGCAACCGAGGTCAGGGTCGCACGGCGTTGGCCCGCAGGTTCGCTGACCTGCATTCGGATCGGTTAGCTCAAATTGGCGGGCCATCACGGAAGTTCCTGCAACAATTTCTTTCTCTTCCAAGAAAAAAACGCCTTGACTGGATAAGTTCGCTAAAGCCCACCGGGAAAGCCCCGCTCTTCATCTGGGACATGGAGACTGACCTATTCGACGCGAGCCTAACCAGTCTCCTCATGAGGGTTCGTAAGGACTTTCCTGCGCTCAAGATGATCGTCGTCAGTAATGGCCCGATCTCGCTATCCATTGTCGATCGAAACATCGAAATAGCTCCACCTTCCTCGGCCGAATTTAAGAATATCGTTGAGGTCAGACTTGGACATGCGATTGATCTAGGCAGATTTGAAGCAGCGTTTGGCGCTGAGCTTCGTGAGCCGCATAGCGACTTGAATATGCAACGACGGTATGAGTTGCAGCGGGTGGCAAAATTCAGAGAGCGATCGGATGTGAATCAGCACGAGCGATCGTTCTTTGACCCCGCCGACACGATTAGAGCTCGCTTGCAAGTCCTTTATAAAAATCTGGACCTCTTGAACAATTTCAACTTTTCCGGATTGCTCGGCACGGACGGGCATCCAATGCCGCCCGAGTTGCAGAAAAAAGTTATACATGACGTTCGATCAGTCGACAGCCAACTCCTGTCAATTTTGAATGCAAAGCCTGAGTTGATGCGAGACCTTGATCCGGTTCAGTTCGAATCGTTGATAGCGGAGTTGCTTCATAAGCAGGGATACTCAATTACGCCAACGCGCACGACTCTTGATGGGGGCGTCGATCTCTTTGCCGCCAAAAACGACTCGACGGGCCGATTCCTGCTCTTGGTTCAATGCAAGAGATATGCGGAACATCGTGCAGTGGGCGTTGCCGTCGCTCGGGAACTTTATGGTGTTGTGGAAGAGAAAAGAGCTTCTGCCGGGCTGCTTGTGACCAGTTCCCATTTTTCGCGGTCGGCGAAACTCTTCCAGCAGAGTGTCGAGCACCGCCTCAGTCTGAAGGATTATCTGGATTTGCGGTTATGGCTCTCGCAATTTGCTTCTGGTTCGTGAGCTAGCAAAAAAATTTATGCCCTAGATCCATGAAATCCTCCACGAAAGGGCGTTGATGGACCGCCCCTGCCAAAACTGCTGGCGCATCCGCAACGCTGTTTCGCCATGACAGAATGCAACAAGGCGGCCCCCCACATCGCCGCCCGGTTCCCAAAGCCTTACCCGTTTCTGGACTCAACATTAAATTCATCACCCAGGGGTTGAAACGCCTTTTTGCGTCCCTACCTCCCGCATGACGCCACGAAAGAGGACGCGTCATGTCGCGCCTGATCCGGCGGTTGTAGGGGTTCCTCCCCGAC
>JADMIO010835335.1_pt1 | contig 68486 bp, 70 predicted proteins | sample 8958161 | NCBI WGS metagenome assembly JADMIO01 (sample SAMN16585339, study PRJNA669376) | soil metagenome | isolation source: Crop rotation soil | place: USA: Cullars Rotation, Alabama | collected 2011 | reverse complement strand
CGCGACAACTTGTCCACGTGGAATTCTAAGCTTAGGATCCCAATGTGCTGGAAAGGCCAGCTTGGAATTATGCGCCGAGGTGGCGGAGGCGAAGTCCCGCGCCTCCACCAGCGCCACGTTCAAGCCGCGCATCGCCGCGTCGCGCGCCGTGAAACAGCCGGTGGCGCCGCCGCCGATGATCAGCAGGTCAAATTGTTGGGATGCAAGACGGGAAAGCGCGCGCTGCATGGCGCGCAAAGGTAGGGCAAGCTGGGACCAGATTGAACCGTTGCGCCGGAGGGATTTTGTGGCGTGGGCAGGAGAAGGGCGCGGGCCGTAGCGGTGACTACGGGCAAGCCCTTCGACGAACCCACGACGCAAAAGACCCCGGCCCCTTCGGGGTTGTGTTCTGGCGGGCCCCCGCGGCGTCGCCGCGCTCGACCGTATTTCCTATACGCCCTTCGCGCGGCTCCTGGCGGATCGCCTCGCCAGAACGCAACGCAATCGATTCAATCTGGTCCTAGCTTGCCCCCCGGACGGGACTTTCAAGAAAGCGAGACTTTCAGGCGATCAAGAGATTACTTGATTTTGCCTTCCTTGAATTCGACGTGTTTGCGCAGGACCGGATCGTATTTCTTGATCGAAAACTTCTCGGTCATGGTGCGGGTGTTCTTCTTGGTGACATAGAAAAAGCCGCTCTTGCCTTCGCTGTTGAGGCGAATCTTGGCAGTGGTCGGTTTGGCCATGGCGGTGCTCCAGAAGAACGATAAGGAGGCGCGGTAATGAAGCAGGCCGCTCCGGCTGTCAAGCGTTCCCGGTCAAGCGGCTGAAATTTATCGGTTTTTCGGCTTGAACCGGGCGGCTTTGCCCTTGGCCGGACGGGACGGCGCCGGGCGTTGACCGGGTTTTCCGCCTTCAGTCAGCTCGAAGCGCAGCCCCCCAGTGACCGGCGCGGCTTCCACCAGTTTCACCGTGATCGTATCGCCCAAACTGTAGCTGGTGCCGCTGCGCTCGCCGATCATGGCCTGGCGGCGTTCGTCGAAGCGAAAATATTCCAGGCCCAGATTGCGCGCCGGCAGCAATCCTTCCGCTCCAGATTCGCGCAAGCGCACGAACAGGCCGAATTTGGTCACCCCGGTGATGCGCGCTTCGAAACTGGCGCCGACATGCGCCTCCATATAGGCGGCGACATAACGGTCGGTGGAATCGCGCTCCGCCGCCATGGCCCGGCGCTCGGTGTTGGAAATGCCCTCGGCGATTTCCGGCAGTTGCCGGATTTCGCGCTCGGTCAACCCGTCGCCGCCCGGAAGGTTCAAACCCCGTATCAAGGCGCGATGCACGATCAGATCGGCATAGCGGCGGATGGGTGAGGTGAAATGGGCATACTTGGCCAGGTTCAGGCCGAAATGGCCGATATTGCGGGCGTCATAAATCGCCTGGGCCTGGCTGCGCAGCACCACGTCATTCATCACCGCTTCATGCGGTGTGCCCTTGGCGGCGGAAAGGACGCGGTTGAAGGTGCCCGGTTGCACCACCTGGCCCTTGGCGAAAGGAATGCTCAGGGTGCGCAGAAAATCAGAAAAAGCGAACAGCTTTTCCTTCGACGGCGTATCGTGGATGCGATAGATCAGCGGCGTCTTGGCCTGCTCCAGCGCCTCGGCGGCCGCGACATTGGCCAGCACCATGCATTCCTCGATCAGCTTCATGCTTTCCAGGCGCTCGCGATAGGCGATGGAAGCGACCTTGCCATCCGCGCCCAGCACAATGCGCCGTTCCGGCAGATCCAGATCCAGTGGGCTGCGCCTTTCCCGCGCGATGGTGAGCGTTTTGTACGCCGCCCACAAATCCGCCAGGGTTTTGCGCACGGCCGGATTCATGTCGGCGTCGGGATGGCCGTCAAACGCCTTCTGCGCCCGGGCATAGGTCAACCGCGCCGCCGACCGCATCACGCCCCGAATAAATGTATGGCTTTGCTTACGGCCCTCGGCGTCGAAGATCATCCGCACCGCCAGGCAAGGACGATCCACGCCTTCTTTCAGCGAACACAAATCCGCCGATAATTCTTCGGGCAGCATCGGCACCACCCTGTCCGGGAAATAGGCGCTGTTGCCGCGCTTCAGCGCTTCCTTGTCCAGCGCCGATGCCGGGGTGACGTAATGGGCGACATCCGCGATGGCGACCAGCACTTCATGACCGCCGCCGTTCCGTGGGCCTGCCCACACCGCATCGTCATGATCGCGGGCGTCTTCGGGATCAATGGTGACCAGAGGAATGGCGCGCAGATCGGTGCGCCCCTTTAATTCTTCGTCGCTCAGCGGCCGCGCAACCTTGGCCTGATCAAGCGCGGCTTGTGGAAACACGGTCGGGATGCCGTGAGCGTGAATGGCAATCAGGCTGATGGTGCGCGGGCTGTCCATGCTGCCGATGCGTTCCACCACCCGCACCCGCGGAAAGCCCGCAGACCGTCCGCCCAGCGGATCGCACAACACCAATTCATTGTTCTTGGCGCCGTTGGCGTCACGCTTGTCCAGGGCATATTCGCCCCGCGCCTTGCGCTCAACCGGCATGACACGAAAGCCATGCGGGGTTTCCCGCAGTACGCCCAGAATGCGCTCCGGCCCGGCCTGTTCTTCCAGCCGGCGCACCACCTTGGCTTCGTAAGCTTCGTCCCGTTTCTCCAGCCGGGCCAGAACCCGGCTGCCTTGGGCCAGCGCCGCGCCTTCCTTGGGCGGCATCACATAAATTGCAGGTGGTTCGTCGTCGCCTTCCCAGTTCAGAGGCCGGGCCAGTAATTCGCCATCGGAATCGCTGCCGGTGACTTCGATCACCGTCATCTCCGGCAATTCGCCATGTTTGGTGAAGCCGCGCTTGGCGCGCCCGGCGATGGCGCCTTCGCGTTCCAACTCCTTCAGCAGCTTCTTCAAATGAATGCGATCCGAGCCCTTAAGCCCAGCCAGACGTGCCAAGTCGCGCTTGGTCGCGCCGGGATGTTCGGCGAGCAGGGCAAGAAGACGGGTCTTGTCGAGCTTGGGCGCGTTTGTCTGCCGCTTGGCCAACTATTCGCCTGCCACCGGTTCCGGACTTTTCTTTGCCGCTTTGGCCGGGGCAGCCTTCTTGGCGGCCGGCTTTTTGGGCGCGGCTTTTTTTGCTGCCGGCAGCTTTTCGGCCTTGGGCTTGGCCTCAGCTTTTGGCGCCGCCTTCTTCTTTTTCTTTTTGCCGCCGCCCTTGGCCGCGCGTTCGGCGATCAAGGCCTCCGCTTGCTCCAAAGTTATCTGTTCGGGATCGCTGGCTTCGGGAATGGTGGCATTGGTGTCGCCATCGCTGACGTAAGGTCCATAGCGGCCTTTCAGCACCTTGATATCCAGGCCGTCCTTGCCTTTGCCCAGTTCCTTGATCACCTGCGGCCCGCGGCGCCCGCCACCCTTGGCCTTCTTTTCCGCCAGCAGTGTCACGGCATGGTTGAGACCGATATTGAAAACATCGTCCGGCGATTCCAGCGAGGCATATTTGCCGTCATGGGCGACATAAGGCCCGAAGCGGCCGAAATTCGACGTGATCATCTTGCCATCTTCGGGATGGGCGCCGACTTCGCGCGGCAGTGACAATAATTTCACCGCCATGGCGAGATCGACTTCCGCCGGGTCGGTGCCTTTGGGCAAGCCGCTGCGCTTGGGTTTCTTGCCTTCGCCCAACTGGACATACGGCCCAAAGCGGCCGGAGCGCAGGGTCACCTGATCCTCGGTACCGGGGAACAGCCCCAACTCACGCGGACCGGTATCGCCTTCACCGGGCTTGGCGCCAAGCTGACGGGTGAATTTGCAGTCCGGGTAATTGGTGCAGCCGACAAAGGCACCGAAGCGGCCCAGCTTCAGATTGAGGGTGCCGGTTTCGCAATTGGGGCATTTGCGCGGGTCTTTGCCGTCATCGCCATGGGGGAAGATATGGGCCCCCATCTGCGAATCCAGTTCGTCGATCACCTGGCGGATTTTCAGATCCTTGGTTCCGGCGACGGCGAGGGAAAAATCCTTCCAGAAATCGCGCAGCAAAGCTTTCCAGTCCAAATCGCCGGCCGAAATTTCGTCCAGCTTTTCTTCCAGATCGGCGGTGAAATCATATTCGACATAACGCCGGAAAAAGCTTTGCAGGAAGGTGGTAACCAGCCGGCCCTTGTCTTCCGGATAGAAACGGCCGCGATCCTGGCGGACATAGGCGCGGTCGCGCAGGGTTGAGAGAATGGTGGCGTAAGTGGAGGGGCGGCCAATGCCCAATTCTTCCAGCTTGCGCACCAGACTAGCTTCGGAATAGCGCGGCGGCGGCTCGGTGAAATGCTGGGCGGACTTGATGTCGTCCACCTTGGCCTTTTCGCCGGCGGAGACTTTGGGGAGGCGCGAGCCTTCCTCATCCACCGCATCGTCTTCGCCTTCCAGATACAGCGTCAGAAAACCGTCGAACAAAGTGACCGTGCCGGTGGCGCGCAGAGTGATCTTTTTGTCGGCGGAAATCACATCCACCGTGGTGCGCTCCTGCTCGGCGCTTTCCATCTGACTGGCGATGGCGCGCTTCCAGATCAGTTCATAAAGCTTGGCGGCATCGCCTTCCAGGTAACGCGACACTTCGTCCGGGGTGCGGGCGAAGCTGGTGGGGCGGATGGCTTCATGCGCTTCCTGGGCATTGGCGGCGCGGCTGGTATAGGTCCGGGCGGCATTCGGCACATAGCGGGCGCCATATTTGTCGCCGATCACGGCGCGGGCTTCATTCACCGCTTCCCCAACCATGGTGACGCCATCGGTTCGCATATAGGTGATCAGGCCGGTGGTCTCGCCGCCGATCTCAACACCTTCATAAAGACCTTGCGCCACCTGCATGGTGCGTTTGGCATTGAAGCCGAGCTTGCGCGACGCTTCCTGCTGCAAGGTCGAAGTGATGAAAGGCGGGGAGGGATTGCGCTTGACCGGCTTGGCCTCGACGCTGCCGATGGTGAAACTCTGCGCCTTGATGGCTTCGACGGCGTGGCTGGCAGCGCCTTCCTTGCCCAAAGACAGTTTTTCCAGCTTCTTGCCGTCCAACTGGATCAGGCGCGCGGCGAAGGAACCCGCTGCTGCCTCGACCTCGGCATCGATGCTCCAATATTCCTGCGCCTTGAAGGCTTCGATTTCGGCTTCGCGCTCCACCACCAAGCGCAGCGCCACGCTCTGCACCCGGCCGGCCGAACGGGCGCCCGGCAGTTTGCGCCACAGCACCGGCGACAGGGTGAACCCCACCAGATAGTCCAGGGCGCGGCGGGCGAGATAGGCGTCCACCAGTTCCTTGTTGATCTGGCGGGGATGGGCGATGGCGTCCAGGATCGCCGATTTGGTGACGGCGTTGAACACCACCCGCTCCACCGGCATCTTGCCCAGGACATGCTTCTGGCGCAGCACTTCTAATATGTGCCAGCTGATGGCTTCGCCTTCCCGGTCGGGGTCGGTGGCCAGGATCAGCTTGTCGGCACCCTTTACCGCACTGGCGATGTCCTTGATCTTGCCTTGGGCCCGGGCATCGACCTCCCAGACCATGGAGAAATCGTCGTCCGGCTTGACCGACCCGTCCTTGGAAGGGAGGTCGCGGATATGGCCGAAACTGGCCAACACTTTGTAGCCGGAGCCAAGATACTTATTGATGGTCTTGGCTTTGGCGGGGGATTCAACAACAAGAACGTTCATGCGGGGCTTTGATTTACCTAAGGTTTTTCGAGGGGATTATCTGGGGAGGCGCCGGTCCTGCGACAAGGCCGGGCGGGGGTTCGCGCGGCGGGGGCGGACACTGATCGAAGCCGAAGCGGCCTGTCAACGCAGCCCCTGGCCAGGATTAGTAATCTAAAGTTGTAAACCTGGTGTTTACGGTGATATACTCAACTTATGATTGTGTATATAAGCTTTTGATTTGCCTAGAAAATTTGTCTTTCAGGACCAGGACACAAAATTTCCTGGATGACGGCGGCATCGGCCGGCCAATTCCAGTTCCAAAAGCACGGTCAAAACCGCTGACGCGGACGCCCCGGTCAGGCGAATCAACTCATCCACTGCCACGGGGGCCGGTCCCAGGGCTTCTTCGACGGCCAGCCGGATACGGTCCGCTTCCTGTTCCAGTCGGGCCGCATCCGGCACGGGAGAAGGAACCTGTCCGTGCCCCGGTTCGGCGAAGCCGGCACCCAAAATCGGACGTAGCACCGCCAGCACATCCTCGGCGCTTTCCGTGAGAAGGGCGCCTTCCCGGATCAGCCTGTTGGCGCCCTTGGCGCGGGGATCAAGCGGCGATCCAGGGACCGCGAAAATCTCGCGGCCCTGTTCCAGGGCATAGTTGGCGGTGATCAACGAACCGGACCGTTCGGCCGCTTCCACCACCACCAATCCGCGGGCGAGGCCGGAGATCAAACGATTGCGGCGCGGGAAGTGGCGGGCTTGCGGCGCTTCACCCAGACGCATTTCGGAAATCACCGCGCCTTCGGCGCGGATGGCGTCATAGAGTTTCTGGTTTTCCGGCGGATAGATCACATCCACGCCACCGGCCAGCACCGCGGCAGTGCCGGTCTTCAGCGCGCCTTCATGGGCGGCGGAGTCGATACCGCGCGCCAGGCCGGACACCACCACCAGACCGGCCGCACCCAAATCGCAAGCCATGACAGATGCGAACTTTCGGCCCAGGGCGGATGCATTGCGGGCGCCCACCACCGCCACCATCTCGCGCTTGAGCAGGGCAACATGTCCCAGGACGGAAATCATCGGCGGTGGAGGATCAAGCGCCGCCAGTCCCCGTGGAAAATCGGGCTCGCAAGAAGCGATTAACTGGCCGCCGGCTTGGCGCAGATCGTCAATCTCGCGAACCACATCGCTTTCCGGCGGCAGCACGAATTTTTTGGCCGAACCGCCCCGCGCCGCCAGACGCGGCAATTCTTCCAGGGCTGCGCCGGCGTCGCCGAAGCGGGCGATCAGGCTGGCAAAGGTGACCGGGCCGACATTCTCGGTGCGCGCCAGCCTCAGCCAGTCGCGGCGCTGCCAGTCATCAAGCGTTCGCGCCATTGGACTTTTTGGATCCGATGCGCGGTTCTCTGCCCTGGATCAGGCGGCGGATGTTTTCGCGGTGCATAAAGAAGATGGTCGCCGCCAGCACCACCGCGACCGGCGCATAATCACGCTGGCCCAGAGCAAAGAAATAAGCCGGCGACAAGGCGATGGCGATCAGCGCCGACAGGGATGAGATGCGCCAGACCAGCGCCATCAGCAGCCAGGTGGCGCAGACGGCAAGACCCACGGGCCAGTAAAGCGCCAGGCACGCGCCCAGGAAAGTGGCCACGCCTTTGCCGCCCTTGAAACCGAGCCACAGGGGAAAGAGATGGCCCAATACGGCGGCGAGGGCGGCGAATATCTCCGCGCCCGGCGCCAGGAAATGCCTGGCAATAAGAACGGCCGCCGCGCCCTTGGCGGCATCGCAAATCAAAGTCGCCGCCGCCGCCCATTTCTTGCCGGTGCGCAACACATTGGTGGCTCCGATATTGCCCGAACCGATCTTTCGCACATCGCCCGCGCCCGACACAAAAGCGAACAGCAGGCCAAACGGCATGGATCCCAACAGGTAACCCATTCCAATCGCGACGGCGGCGGAGACATGCAGCGACAGAGTCATGGCCGGGACGATGACAGGCCTATCCGGCGCTGTAAACGCACTCTCCGCCGACAAAGGTCATGCGGGCGCGGCCCTGGAATTTGCGGCCGTCGAAAGCCGTATTGTGCGCGCGCGAATGCAGCTTGTGCGCATTCAGCACAAAGGGCTCGTTCTCATCCAGCAGCACCAGATCGGCGGGCGCGCCTTTGGCCAGCGTGCCGCCATTCAACCCAAGGATGCGCGCGGGGGTAGAGGTCAGTGTCTTCAATATAGCGCTAAGCCCGGCATGACCGTCATGATGCAGGCTGAGCGCCACCGGCAGCAAGGTCTCCAGACCCACCGTGCCGAATGCAGCGGCGCCGAAAGGCTGGCGCTTGGTGTCGGCGCCTTGCGGCTCATGGCTGGAAACGATGACATCGATCACGCCGCTGGCGACGCCTTCCACCATGGCGGCGCGGTCCTGCTCGGAGCGCAGCGGCGGTTTAACTTTGCGGAACGTGTAATAGGTGCCGACATCCAGCTCATTCAGGGCCAGATGATGGGCGGAGACGCCGCACGTGATCGGCAGCCCGCGCCCCTTGGCGGCGGCGATCGCTTCCAGGCTGGCGCGGGTGGAGATCTGGCCAAAGTGATAGCGGGCCCCGGTCAACTCCACCAAGCGTATATCGCGCTCGACGATGATGGCTTCCGCCAGTGCCGGCGCGGCGGCAAGTCCCATGCGGGTGGCGAATTCGCCTTCCGTCATGGCGGTATTCTCGGTCAGGTCGGGGTCCTCGGCATGGCCGACCACCAGCGTGTCGAACGTGGCGGCATAGGCCAGCGCCCGGCGCATCACCCGGGCATTGGCGATCGAGCGATCGCCATCGGTGAAAGCCACCGCGCCGGCTTCTTTCAAAAGACCCATCTCCGTCATCATGTCGCCGGCCAGCTTGCGGGTCAGGGCCGCCATCGGCGCCACCCGCACTTTGGCGGTGGCGGCGGCCCGCCGCTTAAGGAAATCCACCAATGAGGGTTCATCGATCACCGGATCGGTGTTGGGCATGGTAACGATGGTGGTGACGCCGCCCGCCGCCGCCGCCTCGCTGGCCGATTGCAGGCTCTCGCGATGCTCGGCCCCGGGTTCGCCGGTGAAGACCCGGCAGTCGATCAGTCCCGGCGCCAGCACCAACCCGCGGCAGTCAATAATCTCAGGATCATTTTTGTCGGCATCATTGAACAGGCGCGGGCCGACATCGGCGATGCGGCCATTTTCCACCAACAGCCCGCCCTTGGCATCCAGGCCGGAACTGGGATCGATCAGCCGGGCGTTGCGGAATGCAATCCTGCGCCCATTCATGACATCACCGTCATGTCATCCCCCGCGACAGCGCGTCCAAAACCGCCATGCGGATGGCAACGCCCATTTCCACCTGCTCGGAAATCAGGCTTACGCCCACATCATCCGCAATGTCGGAGGCAATCTCCACGCCCCGGTTCATCGGGCCGGGATGCATCACCAGCGCACCGGGCCGGGCATAGCTCAGCTTTTCACGGTCCAGGCCATAGAAGCGGAAATACTCGCGGGTCGAGGGCACAAAGGCTCCCGTCATCCGCTCCAGTTGCAAACGCAGCATCATCACAATATCGGCGCCCGCCAGGCCGGCGCGCATGTCGGTGAAGACTTCCACGCCAAAACGATCCACTTGCGCCGGCAGCAAAGTCGCGGGCGCGATCAACCGCACCCGGGCGCCCATCATGGCCAGCAAGCGGATGTTGGAGCGCGCCACCCGCGAATGCAGGATATCGCCGCAGATCGCCACGGTCAGATCGTTGAAATCTCCCCGATGCCGCCGGATGGTCAGCGCGTCCAGCAGGGCCTGGGTCGGGTGCTCATGCTGGCCGTCACCGGCATTGACCACGCTGCAATCCAGCTTGCGCGACAGAAGCTCGGCGGCGCCGCTGTCATGATGGCGCACGACCAGAATATCGGGCCGCATGGCGTTCAAGGTGGCGGCCGTATCGATCAGGGTCTCGCCTTTCGACACCGAAGAGGTCTTGACGCTCATGTTCAGGACATCCGCGCCCATGCGCTTGCCCGCCAGCTCGAAAGAGCTCTGGGTGCGGGTGGATGCTTCGAAGAACAGATTGATCAGGGTGCGGCCCTTGAGCAGGGGGCTTTTTTTCTCGGCCGCCCGGTTCAAGGTGGCGTAGGTCTCGGCCAGGTCCAGCAAAGCCGTGACTTCCGGCGCGGAAATTCCTTCGATCCCGAGCAGATGGCTCGACTTGAGGATCGGGGCAGCAGACACGGATGTCATTAAAGCGGGCCTTATAGTCGCGGAATGGCGGTCAGGCAAGCACACCCGGCCAATTGGGTTAAGCGGTCATTTCTTCCAGAGATTTACCGGCCGGTTCGGGCAGAAAAAGCACTGCCAGCAGGGTAAGAAGAATTGTGCACAGGAGCGTTTGGCAGGCGGGGGCATGGCCGCCAAAGCGGTCATACAGCACACCCTCCAAGGCCAGGCTCAGCGCCCCCGCGGCGATGGAAGCGACATAACGCAGTCCCGATACGGTGGCGCGATAATGGGTGGGCACGATCTCCAGGGCAAAACCGGCGATCAAAGCATCACCGGCGAAGAAGCCGAAAAAGGACAGAATCCAGAATACCGGCATCGCCCATCCGGGGCCGCCCGCATAGAAAAGAAAAAGCGCCAGGCCGGCCAGCGCCACAATAGCCAGCACCACGGGCTTGCGTCCCAACCTGTCGCTGAAGCGTCCGGTACGGATTGCCAGCGCCAGCGCGACCAGTCCGCCGGGAATGAACACCGCCGTGGTCTGCCACGCTTCGTAATGATAGACGCGCTGCAAATATTGAGACGCCAGAAAGAAAGACGGTGCGGTGGCAAAGCCGAACCCAGCGGCTGCCACCAATATGGTGGCAATGCGTCCCGGATAGTCCGTCACCAATCCGCGTAGCAGCATCCCGCTCTCGCGCCACGTTGATTTTGCCTGCTGCCGGCTTTCTTCTTCGGCAAAGCGCCTTGTCTCCGGCAATTGCCGTCTGAGGAAAGCGACCAGAAAGATCGCCCCCGCGCCGAATACGTAGAGTGAGCGCCAGCCATAAGGCAGAATGGTCACTGCCGCGAACAGCAAAGACGCCACGCCCGCGCCGAAATAATTCAGTGACGCCAGGGTGCCATTGGCCCAGCCGCGTGCGCCCGCCGCCATTTCTTCGGCCACCACCACAAAGCACAGCATCTCTTCGGCATAACCGAAAATGCGGGTCAGGATCTGTGCTCCGACAAAACTGCCATAGCCGGGCGCAAAGGCGGTCAAAAGCGTGAACAGGCCCTGGCCGAACAGGGTCACCAGCAACAAACGCCGCCGCCCCACCAGATCGGCGGATGCCGCGATCAACATCGCCAGCAAAGTCGCCGACCGGAAATAGGTCAGGGTCAGTCCCAACTGATTTTCGGGAATATGCAGACTGGCCTGAATCTGCGGCGTCGCCAGGCCGTAGACATTCTGGTCATAGCCGGCGAAAAAAGCCGCCGCCCCCACCAGCAGGAAAATTTTCTCCTGCCGCCATGGCATCGCCACCGGCGGCCGCAATCCGGGCGGCAACCAGCGGAAACGGGCGCCCCTATCTTCAGATGATAAGCGCTCGCCGCTCACATCAGCCTCAACCGGTCGAGGGCCAGTTGCAGGATGTAAGCAGCGGCCATCTTGTCCACCACTTCGCCGCGGCGTTTTCGCGAAGCGTCGGCTTCCAACAGGGTGCGGGTGACGGCGGCGGTGGAAAGCCGTTCGTCCTGGAAGGCCAAGGGCAAGGGGGAATGCGCCGCCCAATTGCGGCCAAAGGCCCGGGCAGATTGGGCCGAGGGTCCGTCGGAACCGTCCATATTCAGAGGCAGGCCAACCACCAGGCCGCCGATGCCCTGCTCACTTATTATAATGTCCAGCCGGGCGGCATCGGCGGCGAATTTACCCCGTTTCAGGGTGTCGAATGGGGTCGCCACCGTCAGCAGACGGTCCGACAGGGCCAGTCCAATGGTCTTTTCCCCTAGATCCAGGCCCAGCAGCCTTTGGCCGGGCGGAAGCTTCAAGGCGGCCATGTCCATTACCGCCATCAAACCCGCCCCTTTTCCTTGCCAGCCTCTTTATCTTGCCTGATTGGCCCTTGATTGCTAGCAAAGCCCGGCATTTTCGAACAGATCGGTACACTCTCATGTCCGTCGACAAGGACACGGTACGCCGCATTGCGGGCCTCGCCCGGCTGGCGGTTCCGGAAGAAAAGCTCCAGCCCCTGGCCGGTGAGCTCAACGGCATTTTCAACTGGGTCGAGATGCTCAATGAAGTGAATGTCGAGGGCGTGGCGCCCATGACCTCGGTGGTGGCTCAGAAGCTGAAATGGCGTCCTGATGTGGTCAATGACGGCGGGGTGGGCGAAGCCTTGATGCAGAATGCCCCTGAGCATGAAGGCACCTTCTTTGTGGTTCCGAAGGTGGTGGAATGACGATTGCCATGACTTTGGCCGATGCGCGCGATGCGCTGAAAGCCAAGAAGATTTCCTCCCAGGAACTGACCAGCGCTTTGGTCAAAGCGGTGGAAGAAGCGCGTCCCCTCAACGCTTTTGTCACTGAGACGCCGGAAAAAGCACTGGAGATGGCGAAAGCCTCGGATGCGCGTCTGGCCAAGGGCGAGGGCGGCGCCCTGGAAGGCCTGCCGCTGGCAATCAAGGATCTGTTCTGCACCAAGGGCGTGCGCACCACCGCGGGTAGCAAAATTCTGGGCAATTTCGTGCCGCCCTACGAATCCACCGTCACTCAGAATTTGTGGAACGCCGGCGCGGTCATGTTGGGCAAGACCAACATGGATGAATTCGCCATGGGTTCGTCGAATGAGACCAGCGCCCATGGCCCGGTGTTCAATCCCTGGATGGCGAAGAACGCCAACGCCAAGCTGGTCCCCGGCGGTTCGTCCGGCGGTTCGTCTTGCGCGGTTGCCGCCGATCTTTGCCTGGCCGCTACTGGCACCGATACCGGCGGCTCCATCCGGCAGCCCGCCGCCGTCACCGGTACGGTCGGCCTGAAACCGACCTATGGCCGTTGCTCCCGCTGGGGCATCGTGGCCTTCGCCTCCTCGCTGGATCAGGCTGGTCCTATGACCAAGACGGTGCGCGATGCCGCCATCCTGCTCAAAAGCATGGCCAGTGTGGACCCCAAGGATTCCACCAGCGTGGACGTGCCGGTGCCGGATTACGAAAGGCTGCTGGAAGGCGGCATCAAGGGCCTGAAGGTGGGTATTCCCAAGGAATACCGCATGGACGGCGCCCCGGCGGAAATCGCGGCGCTGTGGGACAAGGGCGCGGAGTGGCTGAAGGCCCAGGGCGCCGAGATCATCGAAATCTCCCTGCCGCACACCAAATACGCGCTGCCCACTTATTACATCGTGGCGCCGGCGGAAGCGTCGTCCAACCTGGCACGCTATGACGGCGTCCGCTTCGGCTATCGCGCCAAGGGCGCGCATGACATCGCCGATCTGTACAAGAAGAGCCGCGCCGAAGGCTTCGGCCCGGAAGTGCAGCGCCGCATCCTGATCGGCACCTATGTGCTCTCGGCCGGCTATTACGATGCCTATTATGCCAAGGCGCAGAAGCTTCGCACCTTGATCGCCCGTGACTTCACCGAAGCCTACAAAAAATGCGACGTGATCCTCACCCCCGCCACGCCGGGCCCGGCCTTCGCGGTGGGTGATAAGAGCGATGACCCGGTGGCCATGTATCTGAATGACGTTTTCACCGTGACGGTGAACTTGGCCGGCCTGCCTGGCCTGGCGGTGCCTGCCGGCCTCAATGAAAACGGCCTGCCTTTGGGACTTCAGTTGATTGGCAAGGCCTTCGACGAAGCCACCATCTTGCGTGCCGGCTTGGCCATCGAACAGGCCGCTGGGTTCACCCACAAACCCGCCAACTGGTGGAGAGCGGCATGAACGCGCCTGCTTCGAAATTCATCAAAGGCCAGACCGGCGATTGGGAAATCGTCATCGGCATGGAAGTCCATGCCCAGGTCTTGTCCAACTCCAAGCTGTTCTCTGGTGCTTCCACCGAATTCGGCGCCGAGCCCAATCAGCAGGTCAGCTTCGTCGATGCCGGCATGCCCGGCATGCTGCCGGTGATCAATGAGAAATGCGTCGAACAGGCGGTCCGCACCGGCCTGGGGCTGAAGGCCAAGATCAACCTGCACAGCATTTTCGACCGCAAGAATTATTTCTATCCCGACCTGCCCCAGGGCTATCAGATCAGCCAGTACAAGAACCCCGTTGTGGGCGAAGGCGAAGTCTTTATCGACCTCAAGGACGGCGAATCCATCCGGGTGGGGATCGAACGTCTGCATCTGGAGCAGGATGCCGGCAAAAGTTTGCACGACCAGCATCCCGACAGTTCCTATGTCGACCTGAACCGCTCCGGCATCGCGCTGATGGAGATTGTCACCAAGCCGCACATGCGCACCTCGGAAGAGGCGGCGGCCTTCCTGAAGAAGCTCAGGGCCATCGTTCGATATTTGGGCACCTGCGACGGCAACATGGATGAGGGCTCGATGCGCGCCGACGTCAATGTCTCGGTTTGCCGGGTGGGCGGCTATGAGAAATTCCGCGCCGACGGCAGCTTCAGGCACCTCGGCACACGCTGCGAGATCAAGAACGTCAATTCCATGCGTTTCATCGCCCAGGCAGTGGAATATGAAGCCCGGCGCCAGGTCGAGATCATCGAAGGCGGCGGCACCATCAAACAGGAAACCCGCCTGTTCGATTCCCGCCAGGGCGAAACCCGCTCCATGCGCTCCAAGGAAGAGGCGCATGACTATCGCTATTTCCCCGATCCCGACCTGCTGCCGCTGGAATTGGACGCGGCCTGGGTCGCGGCAATCGAAAAATCCCTGCCCGAACTGCCGGATGAGAAGCGCGCCCGCTTCATCGCCATGGGATTGACCCCTTATGACGCCTCGGTCCTGGTAGCGGAACGCGAATTGGCGGATTTCTACGAGGAATTGGCCAAAGGATTGGACGCCAAAGCCGCCGCCAACTGGCTGAACAATGAAATCCTGGGCCGGCTGAACCGCGATGGCCTCTCCATCACCGCTGTGCCGGTGAGCGCGGCCGCCAACAATGCCATCGTGGCCATGGTCGCGGACGGCACCATCTCCGGCAAGATCGCCAAGGATCTGCTCGACATCGTCTGGAGCGAGGGGGGTGACCCGCGCAAGCTGGTCGAAGAGCGCGGCCTCAAGCAGGTCACCGATACCGGCGCGATCGATGCCGCCATCGAAGCGGTGATCGCTTCCAATCCCGACAAGGTGGAAGAGGTGAAGGCCAAGCCAAAACTCGCCGCCTGGTTCGTCGGTCAGGTGATGAAGCAGACGGGAGGCAAGGCCAACCCCGCCGCCGTCAATGCCGCTCTCAAGAAGCGACTCAATCTCCCCGAAGAGGGGTGATTCGCACAAAAATGCACAAAGAGGGATTTCGGCAGTGAAAATGCCGTTTTTTCATCCGTATACAGAGTGATTAATCTAACCCTGTAAAATCAAGGGTTTTACGCATTTCGCGAAAAATGGCGTTTTCCGAAAGTCAAGGCGGAGTTGCATTCCCAAATGCAAGTCTTTCATATTGATGACGTTTTGGGGGGTGACAGAGTCGCCTCGACCCGAACAAACGCTAGAGGAGTTGATCATGGCTGCGAAGAAAAAGGCCAAGAAGGTTGCCAAGAAGAAGGCCGCCAAGAAGAAGAAGAAGAAGTAATCAGTCTTATTGACGGTACCGTCAATTAGACTTCAGCGGAGCTTTTGATCTTTCAGAAGCGTCCGATGAACAAGGCAAAAGCCGCGGTCTCCGGAAGGGTACCGCGGCTTAGCCCGTTTTAGCGTACTCTTGCGACATGGCAGTCATCGGTGGAAAGTCCGGGCCCTGAAATCCAGCGAGCCACAGATGCCATCCAAGCCCCGTCTTAAATCCCGTCCCCGCAAAAGTTCCAAAACCGCCCCGATCGAACTTTATTACTGGCCCACCCCCAATGGCCATAAGATCAGCATTCTCCTGGAAGAGCTGAAGCTCCCCTATGTGATGAAGCCGGTGAATATTGGGGCCGGGGAGCAATTCGCCCCCGCTTTCCTGAAGATCTCGCCCAACAACCGCATGCCGGCGATCATCGATCCCAAGGGCCCGGGCGGAAAACCGGTCTCGGTCTTCGAATCCGGGGCGATCATGCAGTATCTCGGCCGCAAGACCGGCAAATTCTATCCCAAGGACGAACGCCAGCGCGTGGCGGTGGAGGAATGGCTGTTCTGGCAGGTGGGAGGCCTGGGTCCCATGGCCGGCCAGGCCAATCATTTTATCAGCTATGCCAAGGAAGACATTCCTTACGCCAAGAAGCGCTATGCCGATGAAGTCCATCGCCTGTTCGGGGTGATGAACACACGCCTGGCGAAACACAAATTTCTCGCTGGCGCTTACTCCATCGCCGACATGGCGTGCATCTCCTGGGTCAAATCCTCAACCCGCTTCCAGCCATTGGACGAATTCCCCCATCTCGCGGCTTGGTTTGAACGGATGTTGAAGCGTCCGGCGGTCAAACGCGGTCTGGAAGTGGGCGCGGAATTGCGCAAGCCCATCACCGATGAGCAAAAGAAAATTCTGTTCGGTCAAAGAGCGCGCTGATCATCTTCCGAAACGAACACAGGTCAGACTCCCCCTTCGGCGCGAAGCGCCTTGAAGAGGGAGATGCCGTAGCACGCTCTTGAGCGTGCGAAGGCAGAGGGGGTTATTTAATGACTTGTTCACCACGCCTAATGGTTCTTAAGCATTAAGGCTAAGAACCATTTACCGCCTTTTAGTTTTCCCGCTCCACCATCATCGCGCACGGGAGTGATGGAAGGGAGACTATCGTGGCGTGTGTCGATGTGGATTCACTGGCGCAATTTGAAAGCGAGGCCAAACTTGGCCGCGCCGACGCGCTCTACAATCTGGGGCTCGCCTATTCCACCGGCCAGGGCGTGGCGCAGGATTATGTCGTCGCCCACAAATGGTTCAACCTGGCGGCCTTACGCGGCAGCGATATCGCCAAGAACTGGCGCAATCAGATCGCCGAAGAAATGAATGCCGGCCAAATCGCGCAAGCTCAAAGGCTCGCCCGCGAGTGGCTGAATATTTTCAAATAATCAGTTTTCTCTGGCTTTGACGGGCGCCACCGCCGCCGGCGCACTGACCACCACCGTCACCGGCGCCATCGGCGCATACAGGTCGGTCATGATCTGCAGCGGCAAATCCTTCCCCGCCAGCCTATTGCGATAGACTTCGGTATTCTCCAGCACCCGCTGCACGTAATTGCGGGTCTCGCTGAAGGGGATCTGCTCGATGAAATCCAGGGGATCGACCGCGCCGTTGCGGGGATCGCCCAGCTTGGCCACCCAGCGCTTGGCATTGCCGTCCCCGGCGTTGTAACCGGCGGCCGCCAGCACCACCGACTGGCCCCAGCTGCTGACATGACCGGCATATTCAATCATCCCGAGCTGGAGATTATAGGTGTGGTCGCTGAGAAGCGCGTTGGGGCGATAAGGCAGCTTTCCAATCTTGGCCGCTTTGCGGGCGGCGGCGCTCATGACCTGCATCAATCCGCGCGCGCCCGCCGAACTGATGGCATAGGGGTCGAATTCGGTCTCTTGCCGGATCAGTCCATGCACCACCGCCGGATCCGGCGCCGGCCCTGACGCCCGGTAATCCGGCAAGGCGATCACCGGATGGGTGAAATCCAGGAAGGTCACCCCAGTATAGCTGGCCTCTTTGGCCAGCCGCACCGCGATCTCCGGATAGCCCCAGTCATTCACGGTTTGCATCAGGGCCTTGAGATGGCGGGGTGCGGGATTGGCCGCGGCATCGGCAGACACGAACTGGCGTAGATCGCTTTCCTGACCCAGATCGGCCAGCACCCGGATCTGCGGCATCAAAGGGTCACTCTCGATTTCGCTTTTTTCGGCCGCCGCGATCAGGCTTTGGCCGACATGCAGCACCGGCTCCGGATCGATACGAGCCAGAGCAAGCTGACCATAAAAAGTTTCAGGATAGGCGGCCGCCGCCCGGTAATGGTTCACCGCGCTGGCGCTATTGCCCATCGCCTCATAAGCCCGCCCTTGCCAATATTCACCGCGGGATTTGCTGATCGGCCGGCTGACCGCGGCGCTCAGGCGCTGGAAATAAGGCAGAGCGCCGGCGGCATCCTTGGCAAAGCGCAGGGTGATAAACCCGGCCAGGAATTGCTGATCGACATATTGTTCGCCGGCGGGCAGGGCGGCGTGGTTGACCATCGCCAGGGCCCCCGCGGTGTCATGATCGTCCGTCAGCATGTCACGGGCCTGGACATTCACTTCCGCCCACCAGCGCGCGGCATGATCGCGGGCGAGGGTGGTGGGGACGATCCGCATCAGCATGCGGTGGGCCTCGGCATCCTTGTGTTCCAGCCTCAGGGCCCGCGACCAGTCATAAAGAAGCGCGGGATCGTCGGAATCCCGAACCGCGTCCAGCGCGGCTTTCGCCGCTTTGGTGCCGGTGTCCAGCATGATGCGAGCCCGGGCGATGGCGGCGGTCTTGGCATCCACCCGGGTCATTTGCCGCCGTGCCGCCGCTGCCTCATCCCGCCAGAGAAGATTATCCAGCCGCTGCAGATCGCTCTGCGGCGTCAGATAGGCGGCGTCCTGGGACAGGATCTGCTGTTCGGTGGGATCATCGAAATTGCCTTCAGCCCAACCCCGGGCGATCAGCGGCCCGCCCTTGTCGGGCTGGCCGCTGGCCACCAGCGCCTCGCCCAAACGGATGCGGCCGATGCTGGAATTGGGATTGCGCCCGCTGAACCATTGGACGATCTGCTGCGCAGGCATATCGGGCGTGATCGCCGCCTCGGCGCGGGCCTGCAGCGTGCCTTTCAGCGGCCAGGCGGCAGCGGTCTTCATCACCGCGTCGATATCGTCGAATTTGGCGCCGCCCTTGGCATCCAGGGCATAGCGCCACTGCAGCAACTGACGCGCTACCGTATCCTTGCCCTGGTCGCCCAGCGCCATGGCCGTGGCCCAGTCATGTTTGGCGCCGGCCGCAAAGGCGCGTGCGAAAAGCGCATGGTCGGAGGCGGAAAGAACCTTGGCGGTGCTGGGCCGCGCATCCGGCGTGCTTTGGGCCAAACCCGCCAGGGGCAGGGCCATGAAAGCTGCGATCAGCGCGATATGCCTGCCGGCCATGCGGGTAAAGCTTGTTGAATATGCAAGATCAGCTTAGACGGAGGCCACCGGCCAAGGCCATAATGCCGGTCTTAAATTTAAGGACGGAACTGTCATGACAAGCGTCGCGGCGCGCATTCAAGGCTCAATTCCTGCACTCATCACCCCTATGCGGGGCGGCAAGGTGGATGAGCAGGCATTCCGCAAACTGGTGTCTTGGCAGATCGAGCAGGGCAGCCATGGCCTGGTTCCCTGCGGCACCACCGGCGAATCACCCACCCTCAGCCACGAGGAGCATATGCGGGTGGTGGAGTTGTGCGTTCAGGAAAATGCCGGCCGGGTGCCGGTCATCGCCGGCGCCGGCTCCAATTCGACCGATGAAGCGATTTCGCTTTCCCGCCATGCAAAGCAAGTTGGCGCCGACGCAGTTCTGCATGTCACCGGCTATTACAACAAGCCGTCCCAGGAAGGCATGTACCGCCATTTCATGGCGGTGGCCGATGCCGTGGATATTCCCATCCTGCTATACAACATTCCCGGCCGCGCCATTGTGGAGATCGCGGTCGAGACCATGGCGCGGCTGGCCAAGCATCCCAACATCATGGGGGTAAAGGACGCCACCGCCAATCTGATGCGTCCCACCCGGGAGCGGAACGCCTGCGGCAAATCCTGGCGGTTGATCTCGGGGGAAGATGGCACCGCCCTGGGCTATATGGCCCATGGCGGCCATGGCTGCATCTCCGTCACCGCCAATGTCGCGCCCAAGCTCTGCGCCGAATTCCAGGATGCTTGTCTGCGCGGCGCCTTCGACCGGGCGCGCGAGCTTCAGGACCGCTTAATGCCGCTGCACGACGCCATGTTCTGTGAGCCCAGCCCCGCGCCGGTGAAATACGCCGCTTCGTTGCTGGGTCTTTCGACGCCGGAGGTTCGCCTGCCGCTGGTGGAGCTGACCGAAGCGGGCCAGAAGCGTGTGCGCGAGGCGATGCAAGGGCTTGGCCTGATCAAGGCTTGACCGGCCATGGCCAAAAAGAAAGACGACGGCTTCAAGATTATCGCCGACAACCGCAAGGCGCGTTTCTCCTATGCCATCGGCGAAACGCTGGAAGCGGGGATCATGCTCAAGGGATCGGAAGTCAAATCCCTGCGCAGCGGCAAGACCACCATCGGTGAGAGTTATGCCCACGCCAAGGATGGCGAAATCTGGCTGGTGAACTCCTATATCCCGGAATACACCCAGGCCAGCCGCTTCAATCATGAGCCCAAGCGGGCCCGCAAGCTGTTGGTGCACAAGCGCGAAGCCAACAAGCTGGCGGCGGCGGTCCAGCGCGAAGGCATGACCCTGATCCCGCTCAAGCTTTATTTCAACACCAAGGGTGTGGCCAAGCTGGAGCTGGGCCTGGCCAAGGGCAAGAAAATCCATGACAAGCGCGAAACCGAAAAACAGCGTGACTGGCAGCGCGACAAGGCACGGCTGATGCGCAGCAAGGGCTGAACATGCGTGTCATGGTTGCGGGCACCTCGGGCGCGGGCAAAACCACTTTCGCCGCCCAGGTCGCGCAGGGCATGGGTTGCGCGCATATCGAACTTGACGCGATCAATTGGCAGGCGAATTGGCACGGTCTTCATGACCATGATCCCGAGGAATTCAAGCGCCGTACCGCCGAGGCGGTCGCCGCGGATGCCTGGGTGTGCGATGGCAATTATGGCCTGGTCCGCTCCATCGTGTTGGCCCGGGCCACCCATGTCGTTTGGCTTGATTATGAACGCGGGGTCATCATGCGCCGCGTGATCTGGCGCTCGCTCGTCCGCGCGATTACCCGCAAAGAATTGTTCGGGGGAAACCGCGAGAACGCGCGGCGCCTGTTTGCCAAGGATCATCCGATCCGCTGGGCATGGGACACGTTCCATCGCCGCCGCCATGGTTACGAAGCGCTGTTTGCCGGACCGGAGTGTGCGCATCTCAGGGTCTACCGCCTTCGCCATCCACGGGACGCCAACGGCGCGCTTGCGCGGCTGGCAGATGATGGCGGATAAGATGTGATTTTCCGCGAGAATGAGGAGGCGTCATGCTGGACCATATTGGCATCCCCATCAGCGATATCGAGAAGTCACGCGCCTTTTACGATCAGGCACTGGCGCCCCTGGGTATCAAACGTATGATGGATATCGGCCCCGACAACAGCCCGGTCTCGTCCGGCTTTGTCGCTTCGGGCTATGGTGACGGCAATCGCTTTTCGTTTTGGATCGACGTCAGGCCGTTCTACAAACTGCATTTCGCGTTCGCGGCCGACAGCCGCGCCATGGTGGACGAATTTTACAAGGCTGCCATCGCTGCCGGCGGCAAGGACAATGGGACGCCCGGTCTTCGTCCGCATTATCACAAGGATTATTACGGCGGATTTGTTCTGGATCCCGACGGCCATAATGTCGAAGCGGTTTGCCGCAAACCGGAGTGAGGTACGACAGCGTAGCCGGCAAATCGGTTTCGCCACGCTGCCGCTAGCGAAGGACCGATTTGAGTGCCGAACGCCGCGAGCTTGGGCGAGCGGCTGGCCCGTGGGCTACAGTCCTGCAGCCTTTTTGGCTTGCCCCACCACGCGTTCAAACATTTCTGTGGTCAGTACGCCGGTGTTGGTGTTGTAGCGCGAGCAGTGATAGCTGGAGATCAGCTTGATCTTGCCGATCTCGTAACTTGCGCCATGGGCGAAGGGATGGGCGGCAATCCGCGCCTCCAGAGTCTTAAGCACGCTGTCATGGGCGATCTTGCCCAGCGCCAGGATCACTTTCAGGTTGGGCATGGCGTCCAGCTCCGAAATCAGGAACTGACGGCAGGTCTTGATCTCACTGGGCTCCGGCTTGTTCTGCGGCGGCACACAACGCACCGAATTGACGATACGGCAATTCACCAGCTCCAGCGTGTCATCGGCGCGCTCTTCATACTGTCCGCGCGCCAGGCCTAGTTTCAGCAGGGTGTCGTAAAGCAAATCCCCCGCCCAATCGCCGGTGAACGGCCGGCCGGTGCGGTTGGCGCCTTGCAGGCCTGGCGCCAGGCCGGCAATCGCCAGCGGCGCCGAGATCGGTCCGAAGCAAGGCACTGGCGCATTGAACCAGTCTGGATGTTTCTTGCGGTTCTCGGCGCGGAAGGCCGCCAGCCTGGGACACAGCGGGCAGTCATGCGACGGTTCGATGGGTGTTTTCACCCGCTCGCATTAGCGGGATTCAGGCTACCGGCGCAAACTGTGGCGACGAGGCCTTGCCGCCATCGCGGGCGATCTGGGTTTTCAGCTCATCCAACTCAATAAAATTGTCGGCCTGGCGGCGCAATTCGTCCGCCACCATCGGCGGCGAGGTACGGATAGTGGAGACCACGCTCACCCGGCGCCCGCGCCGCTGCACCGCCTCGACCAGGCGGCGAAAATCGCCGTCCCCGGAAAAAATCACCACATGATCGACACAGGCGCTCATTTCCATCACATCGATGGCCAATTCGATATCCATATTGCCTTTGACGCGCTTGCGCCCCTGGGCATCGGTGAATTCCTTCAACGGCTTGGTCACCACCGAGAAGCCATTATAATCCAGCCAGTCCACCAGCGGCCGCAAAGGGGAAAATTCCTGATCCTCGGCCACCGCGGTATAATAAAAGGCGCGTACCAGGGTGCCCTTGCGCGCAAACAGCTCCAGAAGCCGCTTATAATCGATGTCGAATTGCAGGCCCTTGGCGGCGCCGTAAAGATTGGCTCCATCAATGAAAAGCGCGAGTTTTTCGGTCGGATAGAAAAGCATAATGACCTCCAACAATCAGAGGACGCCGGTATTAATCGCACTCGGCGCCAATATTCCTTCTGCGGCGGGAACGCCCGCCAAAACATTCCATGCGGCGCTGCAAACGCTGGAACAGGCCGGACTTGAGCCGGTGTCCCTCTCGCCTTTTTATGAAACCGAAGCGTGGCCGGACCCGTCCGATCCGCCTTTCCTCAATGCGGTTGCCGCGTTCAAAACCCGGCTTCAACCCATTGCACTGCTGACACTTTTGCATGAAGTCGAAACTCAGTTCGGGCGTAAGCGTTCCGCGCCCAATGCACCCCGTGAGCTCGATCTGGATTTGCTGGATTATGACGGGCAGGTGGTGGAGGGCATGGTCATTCTTCCCCATCCCAGAATTGCCCAGCGCCGCTTTGTCCTGGAACCTTTGGCGCAGGCGGCGCCGGGCTGGCGCCATCCTGTCACCGGCCACACAGTGGAGGCATTGCTGAAGGCGCTTTAATCGCCGATTCCTTGACCGGAATGGAACCTGCGTGTTACGCGAGAATCCACGTCCGGACGCGAAAAACAGCGCATTTGCAGCAAAAAGCGCAAGGGGGGAGGCTTCACGTGACGTTTCGTCTTTCTGCTTTTCTTGCCGGCGGCCTGGCACTCGCCACTCCGGCCATGGCCGCGTCCGAGACTTACCAAATCTTCCTGGGGCCGGTTGCCCGCAGCAATGCCACCCAGATGATAGCCCTTGGACGCGGCACCGCTGACGCCACGCTGGACGGAAACAAGCTTTCCATCAACGGCACCTTCGGCGGACTGGTCTCTCCGGCCACGGACGCGCATCTGTGCCAGGGCATTGGCATCGGCGTTTCGGGGACCTGCGCCAATGATCTCACCGTTTCTCAAGACCAGTCGGGCAACGTCTCTGGCACCATTGTCCTGAACGCCAAGCAGATGGCGGCGCTGCGCGCGGGCCAGCTTTATGTCCAGATCAACAGCCAGAAGGCGCCCGCGCCCGCCGGCAATTTGTGGGGCTGGATCCTGATCGCTCACAAAATTGTGGAGCAGGATGTGCCACAACAGGGCGACTGGTTCCTGCCGCAATATGACATGCCGCAAAGCGCCGAGCATGGCAGCACCCATCCGCTCAAGACCAAGCCAGACTCATGAGAAGAGAGAAATCCATGACGCTGTCGGGAAAAAAACCCTCTGTTGCCGTCGCGGTCCTGGCGGCCATGGCAGGCATGGCGCTTTGGGCCCCCGCCGGTTTTGGCCAAGGCGCAACTCCGGCTCCTGCCGCTCCCGCAGCTCCGGCAGGCGCCGCGCGCCCGGCCGCGGCGCCCTCGTCCTTGCCCAACGAATATACCCGCACAGGCATTATCCAGCCCGGCAGTCTCAAGAACTACAGTGATGTCACCGACGCGATGCTCACCAATCCGTCGCCCAATGACTGGCTGATGTTCCGGGGCAATTATGCCGGCTGGAGTTACAGCAGCCTCAATCAGATCAATGCCGGCAATGTGGGTCAGCTCCAGATGAAATGGTCGCTGGCCATGCCGGATGGCGGCACCAACGAAACCACACCGCTGGTCCATGACGGCGTGATGTTTCTTTGGTCGCCCGGTAACACGGTACAGGCGATCAAGGCAGATACCGGCGAACTTCTGTGGCAGAACAATATGGGGCCGCCGCCCAACAATTTGAATCCGGGCGGCGACGTGGCCGAACGCTCCATGGCGCTTTACCAGGACAAACTCATCGTCCCCACCATGCAGGGCAAAATCTTCGCCCTGGACGCGCGGACCGGCAAAGTGGTCTGGCAGACTTTCTATTCCGATCCGGACAAGCCGGACGAGGGCACCCATGGCAATGACGGCGGTGTCATCGTTGTGCGCGGCAAGGTCATTACCGGCATGATGAATTGCGCCGCGCTGCCGCAAGCCGCGCATTGCTATATCAGCGCCTATGACGCCAATACCGGCAACCGGGTGTGGAAATTCGCCACCATCGCCAACAAGGGCGAGCCTGGCGGTGACACCTGGGGTGATCTGCCTGACGACCGCCGCGGCGGCTCCGAGACCTGGATCGCCGGCACCTATGATCCGGTGCTCAACACGACTTATTGGGGCACCGCCCAGTCCAAACCCTGGCGCCGCGATGCGCGTGGCTCGGGCGATGGCGCGACGCTCTATGCCAACTCGACCCTGGCGCTGGATCCCGATACCGGCAAGCTGAAATGGTATTTCAGCCACTCGCCCGGCGAGAGCCTGGATCTGGACGAAGTCTTTGAGCGCATCCTGATCGACCATGGCGACCAGAAGACAGTGATGACCATCGGCAAGCCCGGCATTCTGTGGAAGTTGGATCGCGCAACCGGCAAATATCTCGACTCCCGCCAGACCGTCTTCCAGAACATCTACACCAAGATCGATCCCAAGACCGGTGTGCCCACCTATCGCAAGGATGTGCTGACCCAGACCAAGGATCAGTGGCTGCCATCCTGCCCGGGACCGGCAGGCGGCAAGGACTGGCCGCCCGCCAGCTATCACCAGCCGGATGACACCATCATTATCCCCCTGGAGCAGAGCTGTGTGCTGATGGCGTCGAATTTCTCCCAGCAATTTTATGAAATGCCGGGCACGGAAGGAAATATGGGGCGGCTTTCGGCCTATCAGACCGACACCATGAAGCCGCTCTGGTCGTTGCAGCAGCGCGCGCCGTTCCTCACCGGGGTGGTGTCCACCGCCGGCAATGTCGCCTTTGTCGGCGATTTCGACCGTGTCGTGCATGCCTTCGACACCAAGACCGGTCAGCAATTGTGGAAGACCCGGCTTGGCACCACAGCCCAGGGTCACATCGCCTCTTTCGCCGTGGACGGCAAACAATATATCGCCGTGATGACAGGGGTGGGCGGCACCAGCCCGGAACAAAAGCCCGCTTTCATCCTGGCCGGGGAAGTGAACCGTCCGCTGCATGGCAACGCCATCTATGTCTTCGGTCTCCCCGACCAGAAATAGAAGGGAGCAATCCATGAAGCTGCACATCGCGGCTCTTTTGATGACCCTGTTGGCATCGGCTGCTTTTGCCGCCGATCTGCAATTCTCCACCCCGCTCGATCCTGTCGCCTTCGACAATTCCACCGTCAAAAACACGGTCGGCAGCGGTACTGTCGCCGCCACGCTTTCCGGCAGCGCCCTTAATGTCACCGGGACCTATGCCGGTCTGTCGTCGGAAGCCACCGGGGCGCAAGTGAAGATGGGTCCTTTCCCCGGTGTCCCGGGCGCGGTCATTGGGGTCTTGAAAGTCAGCGGCGGTATGCAAGGACAAGTGTCCGGCAGCATCAGGCTGACATCGGCGCAAGTCGCCGCTTTGAAGAAAGGCGGCATCTCGGTGGTGGTGCAAAGCGCCAAGGCGCCGGACGGCAATCTCTGGGGCTGGCTCGCCCCCAACAGCTAGAAAGGCTGGGGATCATGTCTCGTGGAAAATTTCTCACCGGCGCGGCGGTCCTGGCCTCAATCAGCGCCGTAGCCTGGGCGCAAAGCGCCACCGGTCCTTTTACCCAAGCCCAGGTCACGGCCGGCCGCGCCGACTATCAGGCCAATTGCGCCGGCTGCCACAGCGCCAATCTGGCGGGCGGCGGCGACTCGCCCGCCCTGACGGGCGCCACCTTCAACAGCAGTTGGGGCGCCAAAAGCACCAAGGAATTTTATCAGTTCGTCTCGACCTCCATGCCTTACGGCAATGCCGGCAATCTCAGCGCCCAGGCCTATTCCAACATCATCGCCTTCATTCTGGCGGCCAATGGCGCCAAGCCCGGCAATGCGCCTTTGACCGCCACCAGCGACGTCAAGATCAGCACCATTGCCAACGGCCAAGCCGTGGCGCAGGTCTTGGGCGAGGGTGGTGCGCGCCCCTCTTCTGCGCCTGCCGCCCAGGGTGAGGCGCAAGGCGATGCGCGCGCCCCCGTTCAAGGCCGCCAGGCGGCGCCATTCCCGCTGGGACAGACGGTATCGGGCACCGTGAAAAATTATCACGACGTCACCGACGACAATCTGGTGCATCCCGCCGATGCCGACTGGTTGATGGGACGGCGCACCTACAATGCTTGGAGCTACAGCCCGCTCAATCAGATCAACACCGAGAATGTCGCCCAGATTCAGTTGCAATGGGCCTGGGCGATGAATCCCGGCGGCGCGGTGGAAGTGACCCCCATTGTGCATGACGGGATCATGTTCCTGTCCAATACGTCCAACACCATCCAGGCACTGGACGCCAAGACCGGCGAACTGATCTGGGAAAATCGCCTTGGCCCCGTCGCCACTGCCGCCTATAGCGGCACCCGCAGCATCGGTCTCTACAAGGACAAGGTCTTCTTCGCCTCCACCGATGCCAAAATGTATGCCCTGGACGCCCGCACCGGAAAAACCGTCTGGACCACGGTGATCGACACCCCGCCCAAAAGCGAAACCGGCGGCGTCATTGTCATTCACGGCAAGGTGCTGACCGGCCTGATGGGCTGCGACAACTACTCGGTCAGCGGCTGCTACATCAGCGCCTATGACGCCGACACTGGCAAGCAGGTCTGGAAATTCCAGACCAATGCCCAATCCAACCAACCCGGCGGCGACACCTGGAACGGGCTTCCCGACACTTTGCGCGGTGGCACCGACACCTGGATCGCCGGCTCCTATGATCCGGACTTGAACACGACCTATTGGGGCGTGGCCCAGTCCAAGCCCTGGATGCGCGCCAGCCGTGGCAGCGGCGCTGCTTCGACGCTCTATTCCACCTCCACCTTGGCGCTCGACCCTGATACCGGAAAGTTGAAATGGTATTTCCAGCATGTCCCCGGGGAGTCGCTTGATCTCGACGTGGTGTTTGAACGCCTCTTGATCGATCACGGCAGCGAGAAGGCTGTCTTCACCATCGGCAAGGACGGCATTCTGTGGAAGCTGGACCGCACCAACGGCAAATTCCTCGGCTTGCGCCAGACCGTGTTCCAGAATGTCTTCAAGACGGTCGATGAGAAGACCGGTCATGTCGAATACCGGGACGACATCCTCAACCAGAAGACGGGCCAGTATTACGCCTCTTGCCCCGGGCCGGAGGGCGGCCATGACTGGCAGGCGACCAGCTACAATCCCCCCAGCGACCTGCTGCTCATCCCCGAAAGCCAGAGCTGTGTGATGATGATGGGCCGGGAAGTGGACAAGAAGATTGGCGGCGGCGGCACCGCCGGCTCGCAGCTTTTCTATTTCATGCCCGGCACCAACCAGAATATGGGCCGCATCTTTGCCATCAACACCACCACCATGCAGACGGCCTGGACCTGGCAGCAGCGGGCGCCTTTCCTCAGCGCCATGCTGTCTACGGGAGGCGGCGTCGCTTTCATCGGCGACTTCAACCGGGAGCTGAAGGCGATCGATGTAAAGACCGGCAAGATCCTCTGGCGCACCCGCCTGGGCCAGACGGTGGAAGGCTATCCCACCTCCTTCTCCATCGACGGCAAACAATATATCGCCGTGACCACCGGAACCGGCGGCGGCAGCCCGGAGCAGAAACCGGCCACCCTTCTGACCGAGGTCCACCGCCCGATTGGCGGCAATGGGCATCAGCTGTACGTCTTTGCTTTACCGGACCCGAAATAGGTTTCCCTTGCCGGAGTGAGCCCGCGGCGAGTGAGCAGGTCTCGCCACGCTGCCGCTCGCGAGGGACCTGCGAAAGCGGGCGAACGCCGCGAGCTTGGGCGAGCGGCCGGACATAAGCTCTCGTTTAGGTATTTTAGGTTTCCCTTGCCGGAATCGGCTCTTTTCTGTTATGCGGGCGCGAATTCCGGCGTCCGGCCTTGCGATATTGCTTGAAGGTCTTGTTTTAACGCCCTGATCCGAAAGGACTTCTATGGCTCGCGTCACTGTCGAAGATTGCGTCGACAAGATTCCCAACCGCTTTGATCTGGTGCTGGCTGCCGGCTTCCGTGCCCGCCAGCTTTCCGGCGGCGCCGAGCCCATGCTCGAGCGGGACCGGGATAAGAACCCCGTCGTCGCCCTTCGCGAAATCGCCGCCAAGGCCCTGAAGCCCGACGAAGTGAAAGAAGAATATATCCGCTCGCTCCAGAAGCATGCCGAAGTGGACGAGCCGGAAGAGGCCCGCCCCGAGACCGACGATCGCGAGGATCCCTCGCACCGCCAGGTCACCGAAGAAGAGCTGCTCCGCGCCCTGACCACGGAAGCCCAGCGCCGCGCCGAACCGCAGCCGGAACCCGAAGCGGACTATGAGGAGTAGCCTCTCAATCCGATCCTGAATTCGAAAAGCCCGGCCAAAAGCCGGGCTTTTTGTTTGGCCTTGGCGCTGCTTAAGCCGAAACCAAGGAATTCCTATATAGTGGGGGCATGAGCACCCCGCTTACCCCCGCCGTGGCCGCCAAAGCCGCGACCGCTGCCCCCATCCCGGCGGTTCCGGCCGCGCGGGGCCGCCGCCGCCTAATGCGGCAGGCCGATCTGGTCGAGCGGGTCCAGGCCTATGACCCCGGCGCCGACGAGGCCCTGCTCAACAAGGCCTATGTCTACGCCATGACGGCGCACGGCAAACAATTCCGCGCCTCGGGCGATCCCTATTTCGCCCATCCCCTGGAAGTCGCCGCCATCCTCACCGAGCTGAAGCTTGACGTCCCCACCATTGTCACCGCGCTGCTTCACGACACCATCGAGGACACGCTGGTCACTTATGAGGATGTTGAAAAGAATTTCGGCGCCGAGATCGCCCAGCTGGTGGATGGCGTCACCAAACTGTCCCAACTGGAAGTCTTCTCCGAACGCACCAAGCAGGCGGAGAATTTCCGCAAATTGATGCTCGCCATCACCGGCGACATCCGCGTGCTGCTGGTGAAGCTGGCCGATCGCCTCCACAATATGCGCACCCTGGGCTTTATCGAAAAGCCGGAGAAACGCGCCCGCATCGCCCGCGAGACCGTGGACATCTATGCGCCGCTGGCTGGACGCATCGGCATGCAGAATATGCGCGAGGAGCTGGAAGACCTGGCCTTTGCCGAACTCGATCCCGAAGCCCGCAACTCCATCGTCACCCATTTCGCCCGCCTCGACATGGTGGGCGGCGACCGGGTCGGCCGCATCGCCGACCAGATCAAACGCCGGCTGGCCGAGCATGACATGGAGGCCTGGGTCTATGGCCGCGGCAAACGTCCCTTCTCCATCTGGCGCAAACTCCAGACCAAGAAACTGAACTTCGAGCAGCTTTCCGACATTTTCGGCTTCCGCGTCATCGTCAAGTCACCGGAAGACTGTTACCGCGCTCTGGGCATCATTCACACCAGTTGGCAGATGGTGCCGGAGCGCTTCAAGGATTTCATTTCCACCCCGAAAAACAATGGCTACCGTTCCATCCACACCACGGTGATGGGCCCGGAAAAGCAGCGCGTCGAAATCCAGATCCGCACCCAGGAAATGCATGATGTGGCCGAGCGCGGCGTCGCCGCCCATTGGCGCTACCGCGAACATGTGCCGGAGCAGGATACGCGCGACAGCGCCACCTATGGCTGGCTGCGCGACATGGTGGATCTGCTGGAACGCGGCGACAGTCCGGAAGAGGTGCTGGAGAATTCCCGCCTCAATATGTATGCCGACCAGGTTTTCTGCTTCACGCCAAAAGGAAGTCTCATCTCCCTGCCGCGCGGCGCCACGCCGATCGACTTTGCCTATGCCGTGCACACCGATCTCGGCAACACGGCGGTCGGCGCCAAGGTCAATGGCGGCCATGTCCCGCTCCACACGCCGCTCAAGAATGGCGACCAGGTGGAAATCATCACCACCAAGGATTCCACGCCATCGCCGCTGTGGGAGCAGTTCGTGGTCACCGGCCGGGCCCGCGCCGAAATCCGCCGCTATCTGCGCCATGCCCAGCGCGGCGAGAATGTGAAATTCGGCCAGAAAATCCTGCAAAAGACCTTCTCGGACCAGGGCGCCGAACTGACCGAAAAGGCCATCGGCGAAGTCGCCAAGAAACTGCGCCTGCCCCGCGCTGAAGATGTCTATGCCGATGTCGGCCGCGGTGCCTTGCGGGCCGCCGATGTGCTGCAAGCCGTGTTCCCCGAACTCAAGCGCGCCCGCGTCACGCCCCAGGGCTCCGATGCCCAGCGCATTTCCATCCGCGGGTTGACCGAGGGCATTTCCTACAAGCTGGCGCAATGCTGCCACCCGCTGCCGGGCGACCGCATTGTCGGGGTGCGTGAGCCGGGCGAGGGCATTGTCATCCACACCATCGACTGCGCCGAACTTGAGAAGCTGCACAACATGGATGACTGGCTGGATGTGACCTGGGGCCAGCATGCCGAGGCCGCCATGTCGGTGGCGCGGGTGGTGGTGCGGGTAAAGAACGCCACCGGCGCCCTGGCGGCGGTCACCGCCGCCATCGCCGCCAACGGCGGCAACATCTTCAACATGAAGGTGCTGGACCGCAATCCGCTTTATTTTGAATTCATGATGGATATCGAAGTGCGCGACGTGGCGCATTTGCAGAATATCGTGGGTGCGCTACGGGTGAACAATGCGGTCGAATCGGTCGACCGCATGCGGGAATCCGAAGAGCATCGGCCCGGCAAAATCTGACGGAAGGATAACAGCGTGAAGGTCGAGCAGGTTCTCAGCGAGTTTCGTAAATCCGGCGCCCTGCTCGAAGGCCATTTCATTCTCTCCTCCGGGCTTCATTCCGACAAATTCCTGCAAAAGGCGCTGGTGTTCCAGGATGCCAAGCGTACCGCCAAGCTTTGCAAGGCGCTGGCCAAGAAAGTGCGCGAAGAAGTGAAAGATGAAATCACCGCCATCGTCTCCCCGGCGGTGGGCGGCATCGTGCCGGGTTACGAAATGGGCCGCCAGCTCGGCCTGCCCGCCATGTATGTCGAACGGGTGGATGGCGAATTCCAGCTCCGCCGCAATTTCACGCTGAAAAAGGGTCAGAAGGTGCTGATGGTGGAGGACATTATCTCCACCGGCGTCTCCTCCCGCGAATGCATCGCCGCCATCAAGAAGACCGGCGCCAAAGTGGTGGCCGCCTGCTGCCTGATTGACCGCTCCGCCGGCAAGGCGAAAGTCGGCGTCCCCTTGATCGCCCTGGCGGAATGGAAGGTGCCGGCCTGGCCTGCCGATAAATTACCGCCCCATTTGCGCAACATCCCTGCCGTCAAGCCTGGGAGCAGAGGGCTGGCTTGAGCAAGCTGCGGCTCGGCGTCAACATCGATCACGTCGCCACCGTCCGCAATGCACGGGGCGGCGACAATCCCGATCCCCTGCGCGCCGCGTTGCTCGCTCAGGAGGCCGGCGCCGATGGCATCACCGCCCATTTGCGCGAAGACCGCCGCCATATCCGCGATGAGGACATTGCTGCCCTCAAACGCGAATTGAAAATTCCGCTGAATCTGGAAATGGCTGCCACCGAAGAGATGCTGGCGATTGCCCTCCGGCACAAACCGCATGCCTGCTGCATTGTTCCGGAAAAGCGCGAGGAGCGCACCACCGAAGGCGGCATTGACGTCATAGGTCAACACAACCGGCTCCAGCCCATCGTATCCGCATTGGTGGATGCCGGCATCCGGGTCTCCATGTTCATCGAACCCGACCGCAAACAGCTGGACGCCAGCCGTGCCCTGGGCGCCCCGGTGGTGGAGCTGCACACCGGCGCCTACGCAAACGCATCCGGTGACGCGCGGATGAAAATTTTAAAACACATCCACAATGCCGCCGAGTTCGGCGCCGATATCGGGCTGGAGCTTCATGCCGGCCACGGCCTGACTTTCGACAACGTCAAAGACATCGCCGCCATTCCTCATATCCGCGAACTCAATATCGGCCATTTCCTGATCGGCGAAGCGATCTTCGTCGGTCTCGCTGATTCCATTCGCAAGATGCGCACCCTTATGGATGAGGGCCGCGCGTGATCCTCGGCTTGGGTTCGGACCTTTGCGACATCCGCCGCATCGAGCAGACGCTGGAACAATTTGGCGACCGCTTCGTCAACCGCATCTACACCGACATCGAGCGCGCCAAATCCGACGGCCGCGCCGGCCGTGCCGCGTCTTACGCCAAACGCTTCGCCGCCAAGGAGGCTTGCGCCAAGGCGCTGGGAACCGGTCTTAATCGCGGCGTTTATTGGCGCGACATGGGCGTGGTTAACCTGCCCGGCGGCAAACCCACTTTGGCGCTGACTGGCGGCGCGCTGGCCCGGCTGGCGGCCATCACGCCGCCCGGCCACAAGGCCCAGATCGACCTTTCCATCACCGACGATTATCCGCTGGCCCAGGCCATCGTCATAATTTCCGCGGTACCCGAGAATTAAGAACTATATCCTTGACAGTCCCTGATAGCCGCACCAGAACCCAAACCCCATGACCGACACCCCCAGCAAATCCGGCGAAACCCCTACCAAATCAGGCGAATCCTGGGGTGAACTCGCCAAAACGGTGATCTATGCCGGTCTGATCGCTGTGGTAATCCGCACCTTCCTGTTCCAGCCTTTCAACATTCCATCCGCCTCGATGGAAGACACGCTGCTGATCGGCGATTATCTGTTCGTGGAAAAATTCGCCTATGGCTACAGCCGCTACACCTTTCCCTTTGGCGGCTGGCCCTTCGGCGACAAGATGCATGGCCGCTTCATGGCCAGCCAACCGCAGCGTGGCGACGTGGTGGTGTTCAAATTTCCCCAGGACAATTCCACGGACTTCATCAAACGGGTGATCGGCCTGCCGGGCGATCACATCAAGATGCGTGGCGGCATTGTCTGGCTGAACGGCAAGCCGCTACAGCGCACCCGGGTGGCGGACTATGTCGAGCAATTGGAGGGCCAGCCCTATCATGTCGCGAAATACCGCGAGACCCTGCCGGGCGGCCGCACTTATATGACTCTCGACCGCGAGCCTGATGGCCCGCTGGACAATACCGAGGAATATGTCGTCCCCGCCGGCCATTACTTCATGATGGGCGACAATCGCGACAATTCCGATGACAGCCGCGCCGGCGTCGGTTACGTGCCGGAGGAAAATCTGGAAGGCAAGGCGGAGTTCCGTTTCTTCTCCATCGATGACGCGACCGCGGTCTGGCAATTCTGGCGCTGGCCGTTCGAGATCCGCTATTCGCGTATCTTGACTCCGATCATCTGATTTGGACGCGCTCGAACAGAAGCTCGGTCATCATTTTTCCGATCCGGAGCTTCTCAAGCGCGCCTTGACCCATGCCTCCGCCAATGCCGCCCGCTCCAATGAGCGGCTGGAATTTTTGGGCGACCGGGTACTGGGTCTGATCGTGGCGGAAAAACTGCACGCGCTTTATCCCGGCGATCCGGAAGGAGCCCTGGCGCTGAAATTCAATACTTTGGCGCGGGGCGCCGCTTGCGCCCGTGCCGCCGAAGCGGCTGGCCTGGCCGAACACATCATCCTGGCGGGCTCCGAACGGGCCAGCGGCGGCCGGCAGAAGCCCGCCATTCTCTCCGGCGCCTGCGAGGCGGTGATCGCGGCGCTGTATCTCGATGGCGGTTTCGCCGCGGCCAAGGCATTTGTCGAACGCTATTGGACCGAAATGTTCGAGACACTGGGCGCCGACATGCGCGACGCCAAGACCAAGCTGCAGGAATGGGCCCAGGCACCGGGACGCGGCGGGACCGCGCCAACTTATGCGCTGGTCAGCCGCGACGGCCCCGACCACGCGCCGCGCTTTGTCGTGGAAGCGAAGGTTGATGGTGTGGGCGCGGAGCGGGGCGAGGGCGGCTCCAAGCGCGAAGCCGAACAGGATGCCGCCGCCCGTCTGTTGGCGCGGGCAAGCGGGGCGGCATGAGCCATTGCGGTTATTGCGCCATCATCGGCGCGCCCAATGCCGGCAAATCCACCCTTACCAATGCGCTGGTGGGCTCCAAAGTCGCCATCGTCACCCCCAAGGTGCAGACCACGCGCATGAATGTGAAAGGCGTGGCCATCACCGACGAGACCCAGATTGTGTTTGTCGACACGCCGGGCATTTTCCGTCCTCGCCGCCGCTTGGATCGCGCCATGGTCGGTGCCGCCTGGGCCGGGGCGGAAGAAGCGGATGCCATCCTGATGCTGGTGGACGCGGCGGAACTGGTGGCAAATGAAAAAGGCCATGCCGCCTCCGATACCTTCGCCATCCTGGAAAATCTCAAGGGTACCAAAAAGAAAATCGCCCTGGTGCTGAACAAGATTGACGGCATGAAACACACCACGCTCTTGCCGCTGATGGAGCGTTTCCGTAGCGAGGGCCTGTTCGAGGATGTCTTTCTGGTCTCGGCCCTGAAAGGCGATGGCGTTGCCGACGTGATGGCCTGGGTCAAAGCCCGCATGCCGGAAGGTCCCTGGCTTTATCCCGAAGACCAGGCCGCTGACATTCCGTCCCGCCTGCTGGCCGCCGAAATCACCCGCGAGAAACTCTATCTGCGCCTGCATGACGAGTTGCCTTACGCCAGCGCGGTCGAGACGGAGAAATGGGAAGACCGGCGTGACGGCTCGGTGCGGATCGATCAGGTGATCTATGTCCAGCGCGAAGGCCAGAAAGCGATTGCCCTGGGCAAGGGCGGCGCCACCATCAAGACCATCGGCGAATTGGCGCGCAAGGAAATGGAAGACTTGTTCGGCCGCCGCGTCCATCTCTTCCTCTTCGTCAAGGTGCGCGAGGGTTGGGCCGATGACCGCGAGCATTATGAGCAGATGGGCTTGGACTTCCCCAAGGAGTAACCAGGGGCTATCGTGTTTCCAGTTCCCGCACCTGCGCCGCTTTGGCGCGCTTGTCGTAAAGACATAGCCATTGGCTGGGGCTGTTGGCAGTCCGCCCGCGCATCAGCAAGCCATAATATTGGTCGCCATCGCCGCCGATGCCGGAGATGCGCGCCGTTACGCTCTGAATGCGGGCTTTCGACGCCAATTTGACGGTGGCCTTGGCACAGGCGGTCTGAGCCGCTTTGTCCAAAGCATTCCAGGCCGCCGGCGTGCTGGCAAAGGCGGGCGCGGCGGCAATCAAAAGCATCAGGCAGAGTGATTTTTGCATGACTATATAATCCCGCCGCGCGGTGCGGGTTGCAACCGCAGCCGGGAAACGGCAGGACTTGGCCATGGAATGGACTGATGACGCCATTGTGCTGTCCGCCCGCGCCCATGGCGAAAGCGGCGTCATCCTGGACGTGCTTACGCGCGGGCATGGCCGCCATGCCGGGTTGGTGCGCGGCTCACGCAACCGCGCTTTGCTGCAGCCGGGAAACGGACTGAAAGTGCAATGGCGGGCCCGGCTGGCGGATCATCTGGGCGGTTTCACGCTTGAGCTCACCAGCGCCCGCGCCGGCGCCTTGATGGAAGACCGCGACGCGCTTACCGGCCTCAATGCTTTCGCCGCCACCGCGGCAGCGGCACTGCCGGAACGGCTGGCCTATCCGGCCTTGTTCGAGGCTGCGGAAATTCTGCTCAGCGCCATGACGGCGGAAGACTTTGCCCATTGGGGCCCGCTTTATGTGCGTTGGGAGGCTGGCTTGCTCGATGCGCTGGGCTTTGGGCTCGATCTTTCGCAATGCGCCGCCACCGGCGAAACCGGCGATCTGATCTATGTCTCGCCGCGCAGCGGCCGCGCCGTGTCGCGCGGTGGCGGCGCCGATTATGCCGAGCGGCTGTTGAAACTGCCGGGCTTCCTGATCGCCGTACAAAATCTTCCCGACCGCAAAGCCATCCGTGACGGGCTTGCGCTCACCGGCCATTTCCTCGCCGAGCGGGTCTTTCATCCTCACGGCCGCGAGATGCCGGCGGCAAGATTGCGTCTCGACGCTTTGGCGGCGCGCGAATCAGACTAGAAACTGGCCTATGGGCGCTGCCGTAAAGCCTGACGACATCCGGTCCGAACCGCTGGCCAAAGCGCTGGCTGAGCGCTACCTGGCCTATGCGCTGTCCACCATTACCCAGCGGGCGCTACCCGATGTGCGCGATGGTCTAAAGCCCGTGCACCGCCGGCTGTTGCACGCCATGCGTCTGCTCGGCCTCAATCCCCAGGCCGGTTTCAAGAAATGCGCCCGGGTGGTTGGCGATGTCATCGGCAAATATCACCCCCATGGCGACCTCGCCATCTATGAAGCCCTGGTCCGCCTGGCCCAGGATTTCGCCCTGCGCTATCCGCTGATCGAAGGCCAGGGCAATTTCGGCAATGTCGATGGCGATAACGCCGCCGCCATGCGCTACACCGAAAGCCGCCTCACCGAAGCGGCCCAGGCGTTGCTGGAAGGGCTGGACGAAAACGCGGTGGATTTCCGCGCCACCTATGACGGCGAAGATGAAGAGCCGGTGGTTCTGCCTGCCGCCATCCCCAATCTTCTCGCCAATGGTTCGTCCGGCATCGCTGTCGGCATGGCGACCCAGATTCCGCCGCACAATCTGGGCGAGTTGTGCGGTGCGCTGATCGAGCTGATCAAGAATCCCAATATTCAGGACCGCACGCTTTTCAAATATGTGAAAGGCCCGGATTTTCCCACCGGCGGCATTGTGGTCGAAGACCAGGCCGCCATTGCGGAAGCCTATAAGACCGGGCGAGGCGGTTTTCGCCTGCGCGCCCGTTGGGAAAAGGAAGAGGGCGCCCGCGGTGTCTATCAGATCGTCGTCACCGAAATTCCCTATCAGGTGCAGAAAGCCAAGCTGATCGAGCGCATCGCCGAACTGCTGGAACAGAAAAAACTGCCGCTGCTGGACGATATCCACGACGAAAGCGCCGAGGATATCCGCATCGTCCTTAGCCCCAAGAACCGCACCATCGAGGCCAATCTGCTGATGGAGCAGTTGTTCCGCCAATCCGATCTGGAAGTGCGGGTGCCGCTGAACCTGAATGTGCTGAATGCCAATCAGGTGCCCGGGGTGATGAGCCTGAAAGAGGCGCTGCAGGCGTTTGTCGATCACCGCCGCGTGGTGCTGGAGCGCCGCTCCAAATTCCGGCTTGAAAAGATCGCCGCCCGCCTGGAAGTGCTGGAAGGTTATCTCGCCGTCTTCCTCAACCTCGACAAGGTGATCAAGATCATCCGCACCGAGGATGAACCCAAACCCAAGCTGATGAAGGCCTTCAGCCTGAACGAGAACCAGGCCGAAGCCATTCTCAATATGCGTCTGCGGGCCTTGCGCAAGCTGGAGGAAATGGAAATCCGGGCCGAGCATGCGGCGCTGACCAAAGAGAAGAAAGACCTCGCCAAGCTCTTAGGTTCCGAAAGCCTGAAATCTGAAAAACTGATCGAGGAAGTCAAAGCCATCGACGCCAAATTCGGTCTCAAGACCGCGCTCGGCAGGCGCCGCACCGAAATCGCTGGCGCCCGCGATGTCGAAACCCTGTCGGCCCTGGCCGAGGAAGCGGTCGAATTGGCCAGCGCGGTGGAAAAGGAACCCATCACCATTGTCTGTTCCGACAAGCTTTGGCTGCGCGCCCTCAAGGGCCATCAGGAACAATCCAAAGACGACAAATATCGCGAAGGTGACAAGGGCCGGTTTTGGATTAAAGCCCAAACCACGGACAAGCTGATGATGCTCGCCAGCGATGGGCGTTTCTTCACCCTGGATTGCAGCAAGCTGCCGGGCGGCCGCGGCAATGGCGAGGCTATCCGCACTTTTATCGATCTGCCGCCGGAAGCCGACATCGCCGTTCTGTTCATTCATGTGCCGGGGCGCAAGCTCTTGCTCGCCGCCAGTTCCGGCCATGGCTTCATCACCAATGAGGATGACGCCATTGCCATGACCAAGAGCGGCAAGCGGGTGATGAACGTCAAACCGGGCGTGGAAGCGCTGGTGGCACGCGCCGTCGAGGGCGATCAGGTCGCGGTGGTGGGTGAGAATCGAAAGCTGTTGATATTCCCGCTCGCCGACGTCCCGGAAATGGCGCGGGGGCAGGGCGTCTTTTTGCAGAAATACAAGGATGGCGGCCTCACTGACGCCACCACCTTCACCTGGGCTGACGGTCTCAAGGACGAAAATGGCCGCTCCTTCAGCAAGTCCGAGTTGAAAGAATGGGTTGGCGCCCGCGCCCAGGCCGGCCGCATCGTGCCCAATGGCTGGGCCCGTTCGCGGAAGTTCGCATCCCCGGCTTAACCATAGCTGTGCCGAATTGGGACAGGCCGCCGGGTCTTGGCTATAGTTCCGGGGCTTTTCTCCCCGGGTTGTCATGTCGTCCCTGCGCCTACTGGGTCTCGGTTATCTTGCGACCGCGTCGTTGCTGACGCTGGCGTTGGTCTTTTCCGATCACGCCGCGCTCCGCATGGTCACGGCCCGAGGCCTGGACAATCTCTCCCATCAATTCCGTACCCAGCTGGTGAATCCGGTGATGGAATTCGCCCGCTTGGAGGATGAAAAGATTTTCGATCCCCAGGCTTCGGTTACTCTGGCGCCGTCAAATTCCACCGACGCGCCAATAGCGGCGCCGCATCCGCCGAAGCGGGTCGCGGCGGCCGCGCCGCGCTTCCAAGCGCCGGAGCTGACCATCATTGCCCCCGACCTTCTGGAATTGCCGGGTATCGCGGACCAGAAGAAGACCCATGCCGATGAAGGCTCGGTCTCGCCGGTGCTGCCGAAATTTGTCACCCCCGATACATCGGCGCCCTTACCGCCCGATATCGCCGCCGACAGTCCGCTATCGGAAACGGAGCGTGCCGCCGTCACATGGCGCCTGATGTCCAGCCTCACGCCGGAGATAAAGAAGAATTTTGATCTCTTTCTTTATGTCAGCAAGGCAAAAAGCGGCCCGCTTTCCCAGCGCCTCTATATCTTCCGCAAGGATTCCAACGGCGCGCTGGTGATGGCCTATGACTGGGCAGCGTCCACCGGCCGTGAGCAGATCGAAATTTCACCACGGGGTGTGCGCAGCAGCACCGGAACGCCGGCAGGCTATTACGAGCTGGATCCGGCGCGGATGTTCACCGCCTATCATTCCCGGTCCTGGGATCAGTTCATGCCTTACGCCATGTTCTTCAATTGGGAAAATCAAGGCCGGTTGACCGGCCTTGCCGTCCATGCCGCGACCGGCGATGACATTGACAGACTGGGCCGCCGCGCCAGCGCCGGCTGCGTTCATATCTCACCGGTCCACGCCCGGATGCTCTTTGACCTCATTCACAATGATTATAAAGGCAAGGTGCCGCGCTTCGCCTATGATCAGGACACCCACACCATGAGCAATCATGGCGATCTGATGCACGACGCCGGCGGCAATCTGGTGATGGCCGACGGCTACAAAGTTCTTATCGATATCGAGGATTTCAGCGGCACCCATATGGTCGCCGCGATGGACTAGAATTTTTAATTGTCATTCCCGCGGAAGCGGGAATCCAGCAGGCAAGCGTCCGCGAGCCAAAAGGCTGCAATCACGCTTACGCGTGACCCGTTACCAGCCAAAGAATCAAAATGATGGGGAGGGGAATCCCGATGGCCCAGAGCAGCAGCGAGCGCATTGATGTATCTCTCCTAGTCGCTGTTCGAGATAACAGCGAATTCCAAGAGAAGTTCCCGGCGCGGCCTATCGTCTAATTTCGTAGAGGGCGATGGCGGCCGCGTTGGAGACGTTCAGGCTTTCCATTTGCGAGGAGATGGGAATGAAGGCGGCGGCCTCGCAATGCTCGCGCACCAGCCGCCGGATTCCGTCTCCCTCCGAACCCAGGACCAGCGCGACATCGCCGTCCGGCAGCACCTTGGTCAGTGGCTCCGCCCCGTCGCCCGCCAGGGCAATGCGCCAAAAGCCGCGTTCGGCCAATTGGTCCAGGGCGCGGGCGATGTTCACCACTTCGATATAAGGCACGATCTCCAGCGCCCCCGATGCCGCCTTGGCCAGGCTGCCGGATTGTGGCGGAGCATGACGGTCCTGCACCACCACCGCCGCTACGCCGAACGCCGCCGCGGTTCGAAGAATGGCGCCGACATTGTGGGGATCGGAAAGCTGGTCCAGCACCAGCACCACCCGCCGCTTGCCGGCCGGGGCTTGTTCCAGTGCTTCATCCAGATCCATCGCGCCCAAGGGTTCGGCTTCCAGAGCCGCGCCCTGATGCACCGCTCCGGGGTGAAGCAGCCGGGTGATGGCTTCGGCGTCGGCCGGTTCCACCCGCACCCGGGAAAGCAGCTTGGGCCCAATTGCCTCTGCCGCCCGGGCGGTCAGGATTGCCCGGCCCAGCTTGCGGCGGGGATTGCCCAAGGCGGCCTGCACGGCGTGGATGCCGTAAACCCAGCTTTCGCCTCCGCTCCGCCTGCTATTTTCGCGAGGCTTTCCCTGGGATTTTTTCTCGAATTTCCCGCCTGGCTTGCCTGGGGCCTTGCCCCGGAATGGGGGGCGGGTTTTGCGGGGCGGCTTGTTTCGCATGGGCGGCTTATAAAGGAGTGCGGGGTGGGGTAAAGCCAAGCAAGGCAGCTGGCTGTCAAATCCCAGGAAAAGAGCGGGTTTTTCCTTGTTAAAGTCCTATTGACACTAGGGCCCCAATGACCAATAACCCGCGATCCGCAGCCAGATTTTTGGAGGCTTAATTTCGCTCGTCCGGTAGTGCGGGCGAGGTTTGTGCGCCGGCCGGTGATTGGGTTCAACCCGTTGTGCCAGTTGGAAAATTGGAGATGGAGGGGTGCCCGAGTGGTTAAAGGGGACGGACTGTAAATCCGTTGGCTACGCCTACGTTGGTTCGAAACCAACCCCCTCCACCATTTCCTGCCCGCTAGGGCGCTGAAGAGCGACAGCTCTGAAGCGTCGCGAAGCGACAGGAAATGCCCGACGAGTGAATACGAGGAGGGCCCCTTGGCCGCACACGATGAAGGATGGAGAGAAGAAGAAGTAATCGAATTCAGGCGGGTGTAGCTCAATGGTAGAGCAACAGCCTTCCAAGCTGATGACGAGGGTTCGATTCCCTTCACCCGCTCCAACAGTTTGAGCGCCGCGCCCGCGGCAGAAAAAAAAAGACGAAGGAATTTAGGTATGGGTAAAGCAAAGTTTGAACGTAACAAGCCGCACTGCAACATCGGCACGATTGGTCACGTTGACCATGGCAAGACCTCTTTGACGGCTGCGATCACCAAGGTGCTGGCGGAAACCGGCGGCGCGACGTTCACGGCCTATGACCAGATAGACAAGGCGCCGGAAGAAAAGGCGCGGGGTATTACGATCTCCACGGCGCATGTCGAGTATGAGACCAAGGCGCGCCACTATGCCCATGTCGACTGCCCCGGCCATGCCGACTATGTGAAGAACATGATCACCGGCGCGGCCCAGATGGACGGCGCCATCCTGGTGGTCTCGGCCTCCGACGGCCCCATGCCCCAGACCCGCGAACACATCCTCCTGGCCCGCCAGGTCGGCGTGCCGGCCCTGGTGGTGTTCATGAACAAGTGCGACATGGTCGATGACCCGGAATTGCTGGATCTGGTGGAAATGGAAGTGCGCGAGCTGCTGTCCAGCTACCAGTTCCCCGGCGACACAATCCCGATCGTGCGCGGCTCGGCCCTGATGGCGCTTGAGAACAAGGAGCCCAAGCTGGGCCATGACGCCATTTTGGAACTGATGGCCAAGGTCGATGAGTATATCCCCCAGCCGGACCGTCCCATCGACCAGCCCTTCCTGATGCCGATCGAAGACGTGTTCTCGATCTCGGGCCGCGGCACCGTGGTGACCGGCCGTGTTGAACGCGGCATCGTCAAAGTTGGCGAGGAAGTGGAAATCGTCGGCATCAAGCCGACCTCCAAGACCACCGTCACGGGCGTGGAAATGTTCCGCAAGCTCCTGGACCAGGGTCAGGCGGGCGACAATATCGGCGCGCTGCTGCGCGGTATTGAGCGTGAAGGCATTGAGCGCGGTCAGGTTCTGGCCAAGCCGGGCAGCGTCACCCCGCACACCAACTTCACGGCGGAAGCCTATATCCTGACCAAGGATGAAGGCGGCCGTCACACGCCGTTCTTCACCAATTATCGTCCGCAATTCTATTTCCGCACTACCGACGTGACGGGCATCGTCAAGCTGCCGGCGGGTACGGAAATGGTGATGCCGGGCGACAATGTCTCCTGCGAAGTCGAACTGATCGTCCCCATCGCGATGGAAGAGAAGCTGCGCTTCGCCATCCGCGAAGGCGGCCGCACCGTCGGCGCAGGTGTTGTTGCGAAGATCATTAAGTAGAGTTTGTGAAACGGGCTCTGACTGGGAATTGAAAGGCTCAGGCGGCGCCACAATGTAATTGAAAGTGTTGCGGAGGGGCCGCGAAGCGAATAGCCCCGAAGCAACATCTAGGAGTGTAGCTCAGCTGGTAGAGCATCGGTCTCCAAAACCGAGGGCCGTGGGTTCGAGTCCCTCCGCTCCTGCCAATATAACGGAAGTATGATTGATGGCCGAGGTAATTAAAAAGACGGACGATACGGACAGCGCCGATGCGCCGCCCGCGCGCCGCACCACGCCCATGGAATTCTTCCAGCAGGTCAACCGTGAACGCAAAAAGATCACCTGGCCAAGCTGGAAGGAAACCTGGCTCACCACCCTGATGGTTTTCATCATGGTCGGCCTCACCATGGCTTTCTTCGCCGTGGTCGATTTCCTCCTGCAATATGGCGAGTATTTCCTGATCGGCGCCCGGGGAGTTTCCTGATGAGTGAAGCTGGCACCCATTCCGACGCCAAGTGGTACATCGTTCACACCTACTCGAATTTCGAGAAGAAGGTGTCGGAGGAAATCCGCCGTCAGGCCAAGATTCAGGATCTCGAGGAATTCGTCGCCGATGTGATCGTGCCGACCGAGGACGTGATCGAAGTGCGCCGCGGCCAGAAGGTCAATTCCGAGCGCAAATTCCTGCCCGGCTATGTGTTGCTGCACGCCAAGCTGACCGATGAAGTCTATCATCTGGTCAAGAACATCCCGAAGGTCACCGGCTTTCTCGGCCAGAACAACAAGCCGATGCCACTGCGTCAGGGCGAAGTGGACCGCATCCTCAATCAGGTTACTGAGGGCGCCGAACATCCCAAGTCCACCATCATTTTCGAAGTGGGCGAACAAGTGCGCGTCGCCGACGGTCCTTTCACCTCTTTCACCGGCACGGTGGAAGAAGTGGACGAGGATCGCAGCCGCGTGAAGGTGGCGGTCAGCATATTCGGCCGCGCCACGCCGGTCGAACTGGAATATACGCAAGTCGAAAAAATGTGAGTGAAGCCGCTTCGGGGCTGCGTCCGGAGAAACCATCATCCCGCGGGAGAAACGCAAGTTTCGTTTGAACCGCTAAGCCGCAAGGAGGCGGCGAGACATGGCAAAGAAAGTAACGGGTTACATCAAGTTGCAAGTGCCGGCCGGGGCGGCCAATCCGTCGCCGCCGATCGGCCCTGCTTTGGGCCAGCGCGGCCTGAACATCATGGAGTTCTGCAAGGCCTTCAACGCCAAGACGCAGGACCAGGAAAAGGGCATGCCGATTCCGGTGACCATCACCGTGTTCTCGGACAAATCCTTCACCTTCGAAATGAAGACCGCGCCCGCCTCCTTCTTCCTCAAGAAGGCGGCCAAGCTGTCGAGCGGTTCCAAGGCGCCGGGCGTCACCACCGCGGGCAGCGTCACGCGCGCCCAGGTGCGTGAAATCGCCAAAGCCAAGATGAAGGACCTCAACGCCAACGACATCGAGAATGCGATGCTGATGATCGAAGGCTCCGCCCGTTCCATGGGCATCACGGTGAGGGACTAACCGCCATGGCACAATCCAAGCGTTTCAAGAAGGCCGTGACCGGTCTCGACACCGCCAAGAACTACACCGTCGAAGAAGCGGTGAAGCTGATCAAGGCGCGCGCCACCGCCAAGTTCGATGAGACCATCGAGCTGTCGATGAATCTGGGCGTCGATCCCAAGCATGCCGACCAGATGGTGCGCGGCGTGGTCTCGCTGCCCTCCGGCACCGGCCGCAAGCTGCGTGTCGCCGTCTTCGCCAAGGGCGCCAAGGCGGAAGAAGCCAAGAAGGCCGGCGCCGATCTCGTCGGCGCGGAAGACCTGGCGGAACAGGTGAACAAGGGCGTGATCGATTTCGATCGCTGCATCGCCACTCCGGACATGATGGGCGTGGTGGGCCGCCTCGGCAAAGTGCTGGGCCCGCGCAACCTGATGCCCAACCCCAAGGTCGGCACCGTGACCATGGACGTCACCCAGGCGATCAAGGACGCCAAGGGCGGCGCGGTGGAATACCGCGTCGAGAAGGCGGGCATCGTTCAGGCCGGCGTCGGCAAGGCCAGCTTCACCGAGGACGCCATCGCGGCGAACGTCAAAGCGTTCATCGACAGCGTGCTGAAGGCCAAGCCCTCGGGCGTCAAAGGTCATTATGTGAAGAAGATTTCTTTGTCCTCGACCATGGGCCCGGGCGTGAAGATCGCGCTCAGCGATGTGGGCGCAGGCAGCGGAGCGTAAAACAGTTTCCTCATCCTGAGCGTGTCGAAGGATGAGGCCATGAATTCCGGCGGACGATCGCCGGAACTGTCCGAGACTGCTGGAGACTCCTTGGAGTCTTAAAATCCTCCAGCACAGACAGGGAATGAACCGGATTTGCGAAGTTCGCTTCGCCATTTCGGGTTTGGACCCTGGGGCAGGAACAGCAACAGGGGATCTCGCGGATCGTCACGCGGGATCGATTAAGGAGAGCAAAGTGGAAAAAGCCAAAAAGGCGGAAGTCGTTGAAGACCTCAATCAGGTCTTCTCGAAGGCCGGCTCTGTGGTGATCGCCCACTATTCCGGCATGACGGTGGCTCAGATGAGCGACCTCCGGTCCCGCATGCGTGCGGCCGGGGCGTCGTTTCGTGTGGCCAAGAACCGTCTGGCGGTGCGCGCTCTGAAGGGTACGGCCGTCGAAGGCATCGCCCACCTCTTCAAAGGTCCGACCGGCATCGCTGTCAGCGATGATCCGATCGCGGCCTCGAAGGTGGCGGTGGCTTACGCCAAGGATAACGACAAGCTCGTGATCCTGGGCGGGGCATTCGGCAGCACGGTATTGGACGTCAACGGCGTGAAAGCCCTGGCGACCCTGCCGTCACTTGATGAACTGCGTGGCAAGATCGTGGGCCTCCTCGTGGCGCCCGCGACCAAGATCGCCGGGGTCGTTCAGGCTCCCGCCGGTCAGCTTGCCCGTGTCATCGGTGCGTATTCCAAGAAAGAAGCGGCATAAGCGGTCACTGTAAACATCCAAACCCGAACCAACTCAAGGAACTAGAGAAATGTCGAAGATCGAAAAACTCGTTGAAGATTTGTCCGCCCTGACCGTTCTGGAAGCCGCCGATTTGGCCAAGCTTCTGGAAGAAAAGTGGGGCGTTTCCGCCGCTGCTCCGGTGGCCGTTGCCGCCGCTGCTGGTGGTGGCGCCGCTGCCGCTCCCGCCGCGGAAAAGACCGAATTCACGGTCATTCTGGCGGACGCCGGCGACAAAAAGATCAACGTGATCAAGGAAGTGCGTGCGATCACGGGCCTGGGCCTCAAGGAAGCCAAGGACCTGGTCGAAGGCGCTCCCAAAGAAGTGAAGGCCGACGTGTCCAAGGACGAAGCTGCCAAGATCAAGAAGCAGCTTGAGGACGCCGGTGCCAAGGTCGAGTTGAAGTAATTAAGGTAAGGCGCTCTCCGGGTTGAAAAACCACGTAAGCGTGCATATTTCGTTCACCCGCCCCCCTTCGGTGATTCTCTCATCGAAGGGGTCGGCGGCTTTCGCCATTTGTTTGGAACTGCTGGTTCCCATCTCAGGCAGCCACGGCTTTCGGGGCCGTAAAGGACTCTAATGACTCTCTCCTTCACCGGACGCAAACGCCTTCGCAAGAATTTCGGCAAGATTCAGGAAATCGCGCAAATGCCGAACCTCATTGAGGTTCAGCGCACTTCCTATGATCAGTTTCTCCAGCTGGTGAAGCCCGGCGAAGGCCGCCGGGATGAGGGGCTCGAGGCGGTATTCCGTCAGGTGTTCCCGATCAAGGATTTCTCGGAATCCTCACTGCTCGAATATGTCGATTATCATTTCGAGGATCCGAAGTACGACGTGGAGGAGTGCCAGCAGCGCTCCATGACTTACGCCGCGCCGCTTAAGGTTACGCTGCGCCTGATCGTGTTCGATGTGGATCAGGAAACCGGCGCCAAGTCGGTGAAGGACATCAAGGAACAGGACGTCTATATGGGCGACGTCCCCTTCATGACCGACAACGGCACCTTTGTCGTCAACGGCACCGAACGCGTGATCGTGTCCCAGATGCACCGCTCGCCGGGCGTCTTCTTCGATCACGACAAGGGCAAGACCCATTCCTCGGGCAAGCTGTTGTTCGCTGCCCGCGTCATTCCCTATCGCGGCTCATGGCTCGATTTCGAATTCGACGCCAAGGACATCATTCATGTCCGCATCGACCGCCGCCGCAAGCTGCCGGCGACCACGCTGCTCTATGCCCTGGGCCTGACCCAGGAAGAAATCCTGTCCTATTTCTATTCCAAGATCACCTTCAAGCGTCAGAAGGACGGCAGCTGGGTCACCCCGCTGGATCCGGTCTGGATGCGCAATGCCAAGTCGGGCTCCGACTGGAAGAATGCCAAGACCGGCGAGGTCATCCTCGAGGCCGGCGGCAAGATCACGGTGCGTGGCCTGCGCAAGCTTCAGGAAGACGGCGTCAAGAATATCGCCTTCGCCCAGGATGAACTGATCGGCCGCTTCAGTGCGCTCGATATGGTCAATCCGGAAACCGGCGAAATCTATGTCGAAGCGGGCGATGAACTCACCGCCGACACCCTCGCCACTCTGGCGGAAGCCGGCTTCAGCGAAGTCGAAGTGTTGAACGTGGACGGCATCACCACCGGCGCCTATGTCCGCAACACTTTGGCGATCGACAAGAACCATTCCCGCGAACAGGCGCTGATCGACATCTATCGCGTCATGCGTCCGGGCGAACCGCCGACTTTGGATACCGCCGAAACCCTGTTCGGCCAGCTCTTCTTTGACCCGGAACGCTATGACCTCTCCGCGGTCGGCCGGGTGAAGATGAATATGCGCATGGGTCTGGACGCGCCCGACACCATGCGGGTTTTGCGCAAGGAAGACATTCTCGCCATCCTCAAGGCCCTGGCGGAATTGCGCGACGGCCGCGGCGAAATCGACGACATCGACAATCTCGGCAATCGCCGGGTGCGTTCGGTGGGCGAGCTGATGGAAAACCAGTTCCGCGTCGGCCTGCTGCGCATGGAACGCGCCATCAAGGAGCGCATGAGCGCGGTGGATATCGACACCGTGATGCCGCATGACCTGATCAACGCCAAGCCCGTGGCGGCAGCGGTGCGTGAATTCTTCGGCTCCTCGCAGCTGTCGCAATTCATGGACCAACAGAACCCGCTGTCAGAACTGACCCACAAGCGCCGCATGTCGGCGCTTGGACCGGGCGGCCTGACCCGCGAGCGCGCCGGCTTTGAAGTGCGCGACGTGCACCCGACCCATTATGGCCGTATCTGCCCGATCGAAACGCCGGAAGGCCCGAACATCGGCCTGATCAATTCGCTGGCGACCTACGCGCGGGTAAACAAATACGGCTTCATCGAAAGCCCGTATCGCAAGGTGGTGAACAAGCACCTGACGGATGAGGTGGTCTATCTCTCGGCGATGGAAGAGGCGAAGTACATGATCGCCCAGGCCAACGCCACGGTGGATAGCCGGCTGCGTCTGACCGACGAACTGGTGTCGTCGCGCAAGGGCGGCAACTTCATCATGACCACGCCCGACCAGGTGCAGTTCATCGACGTTTCGCCCAAGCAATTGGTCTCGGTGGCCGCCGCTCTGGTGCCGTTCCTTGAGAACGACGACGCCAACCGCGCCTTGATGGGCTCGAACATGCAGCGTCAGGCTGTGCCGCTACTGCGCCCCGAAGCGCCGCTGGTCGGCACCGGCATGGAAGAAGTGGTGGCCCGCGATTCCGGCGCCGCCATCACCGCCCGCCGTTCCGGCGTGGTGGACCAGGTTGACGCCACCCGTATCGTGGTGCGCGCCACGGAAGAAACCGATCCCACCAAGCCGGGCATCGACATTTACCGCCTGCGCAAGTTCCAGCGCTCCAACGCTTCCACCTGCATCAACCAGCGTCCGCTGGTGAAGGTCGGTGATCAGGTCAAAAAGGGCGATGTGATCGGCGACGGTCCCTCCACCCAGTTGGGCGAGCTGGCCCTGGGCAAGAACGCGCTGGTCGCCTTCATGCCCTGGAATGGCTACAACTTCGAAGACTCCATCCTGATCTCCGAACGCATTGTGCGCGACGACGTCTTCACCTCGATCCATATCGAGGAATTCGAGACCATGGCCCGCGACACCAAGCTGGGTCCTGAGGAAATCACCCGCGACATTCCCAATGTCGGCGAGGAAAACCTCAAGAATCTCGACGAAGCCGGCATCGTCTATATCGGCGCCGAGGTTCAGGCCGGCGACATCCTGGTCGGCAAGGTGACGCCCAAGGGCGAAACCCCGATGACCCCGGAAGAAAAGCTGCTGCGCGCCATCTTCGGCGAAAAGGCGGCCGATGTCCGTGACACCTCGCTGCGCGTGCCGCCGGGCGTCACCGGCACCATCGTGGAAGTGCGGGTGTTCAACCGTCATGGCGTCGACAAGGACCAGCGCGCCATGTCCATCGAAAAGGCGGAAGAAGAACGCCTGGCCGAGGACCGGGACGACGAATTGTCGATCCTGGAGCGCAATATCTTCTCGCGCCTGTCGGAAATCCTGCTCAACAAGACTGCTGCCTCCGGCCCCAAGGGCATGGCGGCGGACACCAAGATCACCCAAAGCGTGCTGGATGCGATCCCGCGCCATCAATGGTGGCAGATCGGTCTTCGCAACGAAAAGGCGATGGCCGAGATCGAAGGCCTGCGTCAGCAGTATGACGACAGCAAACAGCGCCTGGATAAGCGTTTTGCCGACAAGGTGGAAAAGCTGCGCCGCGGCGACGAACTTGCCCCTGGCGTGATGAAGATGGTCCGCGTCTTTGTGGCGGTGAAGCGCAAGCTGCAGCCGGGCGACAAGATGGCCGGCCGTCACGGCAACAAGGGCGTGATCAGCCGCATCGTGCCGATCGAGGACATGCCGCATCTGGAAGACGGTACCGCGGTCGACGTGGTGCTCAATCCTCTGGGCGTGCCCAGCCGCATGAATGTCGGCCAGATTCTCGAAACCCATCTCGGCTGGGCCTGTTCGGGTCTTGGCCGCCAGATCGGTGAGATGCTGGACAAGGTGAAACGCGACGGCAAATACGAACCGCTGCGCCGTCATCTCAAGCATGTCTATGGCAATGACGAACGCCTGGGTCAGATCGAGGAGGGCGGGCTCGGTGAGCTGGCCGAGAATCTGCGCTTCGGCGTGCCCATCGCCACGCCGGTGTTCGATGGCGCCAAGGAAGCCGACATTGTCGATATGCTCGATCAGGCCGGCCTGACCCATTCGGGCCAGGTCACCCTGTTCGACGGCCGCACCGGCGAATCTTTCACTCGCGCGGTCACGGTCGGCTACATCTACATGCTGAAGCTGAACCATCTGGTGGACGACAAGATCCACGCCCGTTCCATCGGTCCTTACTCGCTGGTCACCCAGCAACCGTTGGGCGGCAAGGCGCAGTTCGGCGGCCAGCGTTTCGGCGAAATGGAAGTTTGGGCGCTCGAAGCTTACGGTGCCGCCTACACGCTGCAGGAAATCCTGACCGTGAAGTCGGACGACGTGGCCGGCCGCACCAAAGTCTACGAAGCGATCGTCCGCGGCGAAGACACGTTCGAAGCCGGTATCCCGGAATCGTTCAACGTGCTGGTCAAGGAAATGCGCTCGCTGTCGCTGAATGTCGAACTGGTCAACGGGCCTGCTCCGTAAGGGGCACCGTAACCAAAGCTGTCATGCCCGCGAAAGCGGCATCCAGCCTTAGATGCATGCCGCGAGAGCGGTGAATGAAATACCCGGATTGGCGAATGCCCTCCGGAATGACGTTGAAAGGACGCTCGAATGAATCAAGAGCTGATGAATGTCTTCGGTGCCCCGAAGGAAGTCCCCACCTTCGACCGCATCAAAATCTCCCTGGCCAGCCCGGACCAGATCCTGCGCTGGAGCCATGGTGAGATCAAAAAGCCGGAAACCATCAACTACCGCACTTTCAAGCCGGAGCGGGACGGGTTGTTCTGCGCCCGCATCTTCGGGCCGGTGAAAGATTACGAATGCTTGTGCGGCAAGTACAAGCGCATGAAGTATAAGGGCATTGTCTGCGAAAAGTGCGGCGTCGAAGTCACCGTGCAAAAGGTCCGCCGTGACCGCATGGGCCATATCGAGCTGGCCAGCCCCGTCGCCCATATCTGGTTCTTGAAGTCGCTGCCGTCCCGCATTGGCCTGATGCTGGACATGACGCTCAAGGACTTGGAGCGGGTTCTTTATTTTGAAAACTACATCGTCATTGAACCGGGTCTCACCCCGCTCAAGGAGCGCCAGCTCCTGACCGAAGATGAGTTCTACAAGGCCCAGGACGAATACGGCAATGACAGCTTCACCGCTGAAATCGGCGCAGAAGCCATCCGCAAATTGTTGATGGCGATCGATCTGGTCAAGCTGCGCGATGAGCTGCGGGTGGAAATCGCCGATTCCAATGGCGGCGAAAAGCAGAAGAAGCTGGTCAAGCGTTTGAAGGTGGTGGACGCCTTTATCGAGTCCAACAACCGCCCGGAATGGATGATCCTCACCCAGGTGCCGGTGATCCCGCCGGAACTGCGTCCCCTGGTGCCGCTGGATGGCGGCCGTTTCGCAACCTCCGACCTCAACGATCTTTATCGCCGGGTCATCAACCGCAACAACCGCCTGAAGCGCCTGATCGAACTCAAGGCTCCAGACATCATCGTGCGCAACGAAAAGCGCATGCTGCAGGAATCCGTGGACGCGCTGTTTGACAATGGCCGCCGCGGCCGCGTCATCACCGGCGCCAACAAGCGTCCGCTGAAGTCGCTCGCCGACATGCTGAAAGGCAAGCAAGGCCGCTTCCGCCAGAACCTTTTGGGCAAGCGCGTCGACTATTCCGGCCGTTCGGTGATCGTGGTCGGTCCCGAGCTCAAGCTGCATCAGTGCGGGTTGCCCAAGAAGATGGCGCTGGAGCTGTTCAAGCCCTTCATCTATTCGCGTCTGGAAGCCAAGGGCTTCAGCCAGACCGTCAAGCAGTCCAAGAAGCTGGTGGAGAAGGAAAAGCCGGAAGTCTGGGATATCCTGGAAGAGGTGATCCGCGAGCATCCGGTGCTGCTCAACCGCGCTCCGACTCTGCATCGCCTGGGCATCCAGGCGTTCGAACCGGTGCTGATCGAAGGCAAGGCGATTCAGCTCCATCCGCTGGTCTGCACCGCTTTCAACGCCGACTTTGACGGCGACCAGATGGCTGTGCATGTCCCGCTGAGCCTCGAGGCGCAACTGGAAGCGCGCGTGCTGATGATGTCCACCAACAACATCCTCAGCCCCGCCAACGGCAAGCCCATCATCGTGCCGACGCAGGACATTGTCTTGGGTCTCTATTATCTCAGCCAGGAACGCGCGGGCGAACCGGGCGAATATAAGGAAGACCCCAAGACCAAGATGCCCCAGCAGGGTTTCTATGCCGACATGGCGGAAATCGAACAGGCGCTGTTCTCCGGCAACGTCACCCTGCACGCCAAGATCAAGGCGCGCTACAAGACGGTGGACGCCGACGGCAAGCCGGTGACCCGCCGGGTCAACTCCACGCCCGGCCGCATGATGATCGCGGAAATTCTGCCGCGTCATCCCAAGATCCCGTTCGAACTGGTCAACCGTCTCTTGCGCAAGCAGGAGATCAGCCAGCTGATCGACGAGGTCTATCGTCATTGCGGCCAGAAGGAGACCGTGCTGTTCGCTGACGCCATGATGGCGCTGGGCTTCCGTGAAGCCTGCAAGGCCGGCATCTCCTTCGGCAAGGACGACATGGTTGTCCCCGCCACCAAGCAGAAGCTGATCGACGAAACCCGTCACCGGGTGCGTGAATACGAACAGCAATATCAGGACGGTCTGACCACCGATAAGGAAAAGTACAATCTGGTGGTCGATGTCTGGTCGAAGTGCACCGACCAGGTCGCGGCCGAAATGATGAAGGAAATCGCCGCCGAGAAGATCGACCCCAACACGGGCCGGGTCGCGGAGATGAACTCAATCTATATGATGAGCCATTCCGGCGCCCGCGGTTCGCCGCAGCAGATGAAGCAGCTGGCCGGCATGCGCGGGTTGATGGCCCGTCCTGACGGCTCGATCATCGAGACGCCAATCCTGTCCAACTTCAAGGAAGGCCTCACCGTGCTGGAGTATTTCAACTCCACCCACGGCGCCCGCAAGGGTCTGGCCGACACCGCGCTCAAGACGGCGAATTCGGGTTATCTCACCCGCCGTCTGGTCGACGTGGCCAATGACTGCATCATCACGGCGGAAGATTGCGGCACCAAGCAGGGTGTCACGGTCCAGGCCGAAATCGATGGCGGCCAGGTGGTGGCCTCGCTCACGGAACGCGTGCTGGGCCGCACCACGGCCGAGGACGTCAAGAATCCGGAAACAGGCGAGACCATTGTTAAGCGCAACAAGGAAGTGACCGAAGACCTGGCGGAGAAGATTGAAGCCGCGCATGTCCAGAAGGTTCGCGTCCGCTCTGTCCTGACCTGCGAATTGCCGGAAGGCGTTTGCGGCAAATGCTATGGCCGCGATCTGGCGCGCGGTACCTCGGTCAATATCGGCGAGGCGGTCGGCGTGATTGCCGCCCAGTCCATCGGCGAGCCGGGCACCCAGCTCACCATGCGCACCTTCCATATCGGTGGTGCGGCGCAGGTGGCGGGCCAGTCCAAGATCGAGGCGTCGTATGACGGCAAGGTCAAGATCGTGAACCGCAACATCGTCAAGAACTCCGACGGTGAGTTGATCGCGATGGGCCGCAACATGCAGGTCGTGATCACCGACAATAAGGGCCTGGAACGGGCCTCCTACCGCATCACCTATGGCGCGCGCCTGAAGGTGGATGAGGGCGCCGCGATCAAGCGTGGCGACCGCATCGCGGAATGGAATCCCAACGCCCTGCCGGTGCTGACCGATGTCGAAGGCATTGTGAAGTATGAAGACCTGGTCTTCGGCGTCACGGTGCGCGAAGTGTCGGACGAAAAGACCGGCGTGTCGAACAAGGTGGTGATGGACAGCCGCGGCACGGGCAGCAAAAACGCGCCCGATCTGCGGCCGACTCTGGTCATCGTCGACAAGAAGGGCAAGCCCATCCAGCTGCCGAGCGGCGGCGGCGAGGCGCGGTATGCGATCTCGGCGGACGCCATTCTCTCGGTGGAAGACGGCTCGGAAGTCCGCGCCGGCGATGTTCTCGCCCGTATTCCCACGGAAGGCGCCAAGACGCGCGACATCACGGGCGGTCTGCCGCGCGTGGCGGAGCTGTTCGAAGCGCGCAAGCCCAAGGAAGCGGCGGTGCTGGCTGAGACCGACGGTTTCGTCGAATTCGGCAAGGACTATAAGAACAAGCGCCGCGTGATCGTGAAGCCCAAGTCGGACAAGATCGAACCGACCGAGTATCTGATCCCCAAGGGCAAGCACATCAGCGTGCGCGAAGGCGATTATGTAGAAAAGGGCGATTACATCGTCGAAGGCAATCCCAGCCCACACGACATTCTGCGCATCAAGGGCATGGAAGAATTGGCCATCTATCTGGTCAAGGAAATCCAGGACGTCTATCGCCTGCAGGGCGTGAAGATCAACGACAAGCACATCGAAGTGATCTGCCGCCAGATGATGCAGAAGCTTGAGATCACCGAGGGTGGCGAAACCACCCTGATCGCGGGCGAGCATGTCGATCAGTCCGAACTCGATGTCGCCAATAAGAAGGCCCTGGAAGAAGGCATGAAGCCGGCCGAAGGCCGCGCCATCCTGCTCGGCATCACCAAGGCGTCTTTGCAGACCCGTTCGGTGTTCTCGGCGGCGTCCTTCCAGGAAACCACCCGCGTCCTCACCGATGCGGCGGTCAATGGCAAGGTCGATATGCTGGAGGGCCTCAAGGAGAACGTCATTGTGGGCCGTCTGATTCCGGCCGGTACCGGGGGCGCCATCGCGCGTCTCCGTCATATCGCCACGGAACGCGACAAGGCCATCCAGGCGGAGAATGCGGCACAGCAGCCCGTCGCCGCCCTGGAAGCCCCGGCGCCTGCCGCCGAGTAGCGGCGTTTTCCAGTACTAAGAACAGGCCGTCGGATTTTCGTCCGGCGGCCTTTTCTTTGCTCTGGCTGTCATCCCCGGCGACCATCGCCGCATCGCGGCGATGGGAGGGAAGGGGACCCAGGTTGCCAGCCCAATACTCAACGGTGAAATCAGGAGGCAAACCCGCCACCGGCTCCCTATATTACCCCCATGAAACTACCTAAGCCCTTTTCCTGGACCCGCGAAGAAGCCCGTTCGGCCAAATTCGACGGCAAGTTCCTGATCGGCGTCCGCACCACAGGCATCTACTGCCTGCCATCCTGTCCCACCCATCCGCCCAAGCCGGAAAATGTCACCTTGTTCCGCACCGAAGCGGAATGCATCGCCGCGGGCCTGCGCGCTTGCAAACGCTGCCGTCCCGACCTGTATTACAAGGGCGAGGACGAGAATGTCTCTTTGTTCGAAGGTGTGGCGGACCGTGTCCGTCTTGCGCCCGATGCCTTTGCCGATACTTCCGCTCTGGCGCGCGCCGCCGGCGTCAGTCTCACCAAGCTCACCGATTTGTTCCGCGATCACGCCCATCTCGCCCCCGCCCAGTGGCTGCGGCGAGAGCGGGTGGCGCGGGCCGCCAACGCGCTGCTGACCGGCGAGGACAAGGTGGTCGATATCGGCTTCGCCGCCGGCTTTGAAAGCGAATCCGTCTTTCACCGCCAGTTCCTGGCCCATACCCGCATGACGCCGGGCGCCTATCGCGCCTTGCGCGGCGGCCAGGTTTTTCTGATCCAGCTTCCCGCCGGTTATCGGGCCAAGGAAATTCTTGGCTATCACGCCCGCGATCCGGAAGGCCTGACGGAGCGCAGCGAAGGCAACAAGATATGGAAAGCGCTGGCCACACCGGACGGCGCCGTGGTGCTGGAATTGAGTTTCGAGAAAGAAGGCGTCTGGAGCCGCCTGCATGGCGAACACAAACTCGGGGCCGCTGCCATGGCGTTCGTTCATGAATCGGCGCTGCGCATGCTGGGTCTCAACAATGAAGTCACGCCGTTCGAAACTCGTCATGCGGCATTCGTCAGTCCGCGCCGCGGTTTGCGCCTGCCCAATTTGCCGACTGTCTTTGACTCATTAGCCTGGGGCATTATCGGCCAGCAGATCAATGTGAAATTCGCCGGCAGCCTGCGCCGCGATCTCATCTTGCTGGCGGGCGACAAAGTCCGCGATATGCGCGCCCATCCCACACCGGAACGGGTGGCCGACCTCACCATCGCCAAGCTGCATGCCCGCCGCTATTCCCGCTCCAAGGCGAAATATCTGATCGGTGCCTCCGAAGCGGTGGCCAAGGGCGAACTCGATCTGGAGAGCCTGCCGCGCGGCTCCGCGGTGGCGGCGGAAAAGAAACTCACTGCGCTACATGGCATCGGCACCTGGACGGCGCGCTATGTGATGATGCGGGTCGGCTTTGCCGATAGCGCCCCGGTGGGCGATAGCGCTTTGGCCGCTGCGCTGCAGAAACTGCACAAACTCAAGGAACGGCCCGATCATGAACAGGCGGCCAAGCTGCTGGCCGCGTTCGCGCCACACCGCAGCCTCGCCACTATGCATCTATGGACCTATCTGAAGGAGGCGGCATGACGCTCTATTGGGATTTGATTGAGTCACCCTTCGCCACCACCTTCGCCGCCTGGGTGGACGAAGAGGGCGGGCTGGTCCGCTTCAACCTCAATGCCAAAGGTGCCGCCCGCCAATACCCCGGGGCCGAACGCAACAGCCGCAAACTCGCCGATGTCCGCCGCCAGGTGAACGAATATGCCAAAGGTAAGCGCCGGGATTTCGACTTTGAACTTCAGCCTGAAGGGCCCGACTTTAATAAGAGGGTCTGGGAAGCCCTGCTGGAGATTCCCTTCGGCACCACCACTTATTATGGCGCCATCGCCAAGCGCATCGGCCATCCCGAAGCTGCCCGGGCGGTGGGCGCGGCCAATGGCGCCAACCCCATTGCCCTGGTGGTGCCCTGCCACCGGGTGATCGGCAAGGACGGCAGCCTCACGGGCTATGGCGGCGGTTTACCGCTGAAACGCAGGCTGTTGGAACATGAAGCCCGGGTCGCCGGCACCCGCTTTGACTTGTTTTCCTAATAACACTGTTTTAGACGTATAATACCTCACGGAAATGCGGCCAAAGTCTTTGAAATATCCTTTCTTTCCGCGCTTGACCCTCCATCCCCCCACAGATATATAGCGCCACCTTCCAGGGCAGGCTGTCTCGCGGAAACCCGCGAAAAACGCTGTTGGGAAGCCAGTTTAAGAGCTTGAAATGCGCGACTCAGGGGCGAACGCCTCTCAGTCCTCCGCAAGTTCGGACGGGGCCAATGCCCCGCGTCCGGTTTTGGATTTGGTTCAACCCGCTTTGGTGGCGGGCTGAAAAAAAGGAAGTTGGAATGCCGACAGTCAATCAGCTCATCCGCAAGCCGCGCGGCTCCAAGCCGAAGCGCAACAAGGTTCCGGCCCTGCAGCAGTGCCCGCAGAAGCGCGCCGTCTGCACCCGCGTCTACACCACGACGCCGAAGAAGCCGAACTCCGCGCTCCGCAAGGTCGCCAAGGTGCGTCTGACCAACGGCTTCGAAGCGCTGACCTATATTCCCGGCGAAGGCCATAACCTTCAGGAACACAGCGTGGTCCTGATCCGCGGCGGCCGCGTCAAGGATCTTCCCGGCGTGCGCTATCACATCATTCGCGGCGTGCTCGACACCCAGGGCGTCAAGGACCGCAAGAAGCGCCGTTCGCTCTACGGCGCCAAGCGTCCGAAGTAAGGGAGAGACAGATGTCACGCCGCCACCGCGCCGAACGCCGCGAAATCACCCCGGACGCCAAGTTTGGCGACCTGGTCCTCGCAAAATTCATGAACAGCCTGATGTATGACGGCAAGAAGTCCGCCGCCGAAGGCATCATTTACGGCGCGTTCGACACCATTGCCGCCAAGACCAAGCAGGATCCGCTGGTGGTATTCCACGAAGCCCTGCGCAACGTTTCTCCCGCTCTCGAAGTCCGCTCCCGCCGTGTCGGCGGCGCCACTTATCAGGTGCCCGTCGAAGTGCGCACCGACCGCTCGCGCGCGCTCGCCATCCGCTGGCTGATCACCGCCGCGCGGGAACGCAATGAACCCACTATGCAGGGCCGTCTCTCGGGCGAGTTGATGGATGCCGCCAACAATCGCGGTTCGGCCGTCAAGAAGCGCGAAGACACCCACAAGATGGCCGACGCTAACCGCGCCTTCTCGCATTACCGCTGGTAACTGGAACTTAAAATGGCTCGTACCACTCCGCTCAATATGTATCGCAACATCGGCATTGCCGCGCATATCGATGCCGGCAAGACGACGACGACGGAGCGTATTCTCTATTACACCGGCAAGAGCCATAAGATCGGCGAAGTCCATGACGGCGCCGCCACCATGGATTTCATGGAGCAGGAACAGGAACGCGGCATCACCATCACCTCTGCTGCGACCACCTGCTTCTGGAAAGACCACCGCATCAACATCATCGACACGCCGGGCCATGTCGACTTCACCATCGAAGTCGAGCGCTCCATGCGCGTGCTGGACGGCGCGGTCGCCGTGTTTGACGCCGTCGCCGGCGTCGAGCCGCAGTCTGAAACCGTCTGGCGTCAGGCCGACAAATATCATGTGCCGCGCATCTGCTTCGTCAACAAGATGGATCGCACCGGCGCGGACTTCCAGCGCTGCATCGACATGATGATCGACCGCTTGGGCACCCGTCCGATGGTCCTCACTTGGCCGATCGGCACCGAAGCCGAGTTCAAGGGCATCGTCGACATCGTGAAGATGAAGGCGCTGGTCTGGCATGACGAACAGCTGGGCGCCAAGTTCGACGAAATCGAAATCCCCGCCGAATACCAAGACAAGGCCGCCGAGTTGCGCGCCGCCCTGGTCGAAATGGCCGTCGAGTTGGACGATGCCGCCCTGGAAGCCTATCTGGAACACGCCAAGGAGCCGGCTTACGAAGATTTGCAGAAACTGATCCGCAAGGGCGCCATCGGCTTCAAATTCGTGCCGGTGATGTGCGGTTCCGCTTTCAAGAATAAGGGCGTGCAGCCGCTGCTCGATGCCGTGGTCGCCTATTTGCCGTCGCCGCTGGATATTCCGCCGGTCAAGGGCACGGACCTCAAGGGCAATGAAGTCGAGCGTCCCGCCGACGACAAGGCGCCGTTCGCCGGTCTGGCATTCAAGATCATGGACGACCCCTTTGTCGGCTCCATCACCTTTGTGCGCGTCTATTCCGGTACGCTCACCTCGGGCACCGGTGCGCTGAATTCGGTGAAGGACAAGACCGAGCGTGTTGGCCGCATGCTGTTGATGCATGCGAACTCCCGCGAAGACGTCAAGGAAGCAAATGCCGGCGACATCGTCGCCCTGGCCGGCCTCAAGCTCACCACCACCGGCGAAACCCTGTGCGATCCCAACAATCCGGTGATCCTGGAGCGCATGGAATTCCCCGATCCGGTCATCGAAGTGGCAATCGAGCCCAAGACCAAGGGCGACCAGGAAAAGATGGGCATGGCGCTGGTGCGCCTGGCTCAGGAAGATCCGTCCTTCCGGGTTTCCACCGACCAGGAATCCGGCCAGACCATTCTCAAGGGCATGGGCGAACTGCATCTGGAAATTAAGGTCGATATCCTCAAGCGCACCTACAAAGTGGACGCCAATGTCGGCGCCCCGCAGGTCGCTTACCGCGAAACTCTCTCGCGCGCCCTCGACATCAAATACACCCACAAGAAGCAGACCGGCGGTTCGGGCCAGTTCGCCGAAGTGACCATCGAATTCGAACCGCTGCCGCCCGGCTCCGGTTTTGTGTTCGAGAATGAAGTGGTCGGCGGCGCCATCCCCAAGGAATTCATTCCGGCGGTGGAAAAAGGCCTCAAGGCGCAGAAGGAATCCGGCCTGCTCGCCGGCTTCCCGGTGATCGATTTCAAGGCCAAGCTGGTTGACGGCAAATACCACGAAGTCGACTCCAACGCGCTCACCTTCGATATCGCCGCCCGCGCCGCTTTCCGCGAACTGGCTACCAAGGGCGCGGTCAAGCTCCTGGAACCGATCATGAAGGTGGAAGTGGTGACGCCTGAGGACTTCCTCGGCGGCGTCATCGGCGATCTCAATTCCCGCCGTGGTCAGGTGCAGGGCACCGACTCCCGGGGCAATGCCCAGGTGGTCACCGCGATGGTGCCGCTCGCCAACATGTTCGGCTACATCAACACGCTGCGCTCCATGTCCCAGGGCCGCGCGCAATATTCGATGCAGTTCGACCATTACGAACAAGTGCCGCAAGCCATCGCGGACGAAGTCAAAGCCAAATACGCGTAAGGAGATAACAAATGGGTAAAGCAAAGTTTGAACGTAACAAGCCGCACTGCAACATCGGCACGATTGGTCACGTTGACCATGGCAAGACCTCTTTGACGGCTGCGATCACCAAGGTGCTGGCGGAAACCGGCGGCGCGACGTTCACGGCCTATGACCAGATAGACAAGGCGCCGGAAGAAAAGGCGCGGGGTATTACGATCTCCACGGCGCATGTCGAGTATGAGACCAAGGCGCGCCACTATGCCCATGTCGACTGCCCCGGCCATGCCGACTATGTGAAGAACATGATCACCGGCGCGGCCCAGATGGACGGCGCCATCCTGGTGGTCTCGGCCTCCGACGGCCCCATGCCCCAGACCCGCGAACACATCCTCCTGGCCCGCCAGGTCGGCGTGCCGGCCCTGGTGGTGTTCATGAACAAGTGCGACATGGTCGATGACCCGGAATTGCTGGATCTGGTGGAAATGGAAGTGCGCGAGCTGCTGTCCAGCTACCAGTTCCCCGGCGACACAATCCCGATCGTGCGCGGCTCGGCCCTGATGGCGCTTGAGAACAAGGAGCCCAAGCTGGGCCATGACGCCATTTTGGAACTGATGGCCAAGGTCGATGAGTATATCCCCCAGCCGGACCGTCCCATCGACCAGCCCTTCCTGATGCCGATCGAAGACGTGTTCTCGATCTCGGGCCGCGGCACCGTGGTGACCGGCCGTGTTGAACGCGGCATCGTCAAAGTTGGCGAGGAAGTGGAAATCGTCGGCATCAAGCCGACCTCCAAGACCACCGTCACGGGCGTGGAAATGTTCCGCAAGCTCCTGGACCAGGGTCAGGCGGGCGACAATATCGGCGCGCTGCTGCGCGGTATTGAGCGTGAAGGCATTGAGCGCGGTCAGGTTCTGGCCAAGCCGGGCAGCGTCACCCCGCACACCAACTTCACGGCGGAAGCCTATATCCTGACCAAGGATGAAGGCGGCCGTCACACGCCGTTCTTCACCAATTATCGTCCGCAATTCTATTTCCGCACTACCGACGTGACGGGCATCGTCAAGCTGCCGGCGGGTACGGAAATGGTGATGCCGGGCGACAATGTCTCCTGCGAAGTCGAACTGATCGTCCCCATCGCGATGGAAGAGAAGCTGCGCTTCGCCATCCGCGAAGGCGGCCGCACCGTCGGCGCAGGTGTTGTTGCGAAAATTATTAAGTAAGCAAGCGGACCGGTTCGAAGGACGACACTTATGCAAAACCAAAATATCCGCATCAGGCTGAAAGCCTTCGACCACCGGATCCTCGACAACTCGACGCGGGAAATCGTCAACACCGCCAAGCGCACCGGCGCACAGGTGAGGGGCCCGATTCCGCTCCCCACCGGCATCGAGCGCTTCACGGTCAACCGTTCCGCCCATGTCGACAAGAAGAGCCGCGAGCAATTCGAAATCCGGACGCATAAGCGTCTGCTCGACATTATCGACCCCACCCCCCAGACCGTGGACGCGCTGATGAAGCTCGACCTGGCGGCGGGCGTGGACGTCGAGATCAAGCTGTAAGGAGCGTCAGGTGCGCACAGGCGTCATCACGCAGAAGGTCGGCATGACCCGTCTGTTTCAGGCAGACGGCACCCATGTTCCGGTTACGGTTCTCAAGCTGGACGGTTGCGCCGTGGTTGGCGTCCGTACCAAGGACAAGGACGGCTACACCGCGGTGCAGCTGGGTTCAGGCTTTGCCAAGGCGAAGAATGCCAGCAAGGCTGAACGCGGCCAGTTCGCCAAGGCCGAAATGGAGCCCCGCAAGAAGGTGGCCGAATTCCGCATCGACGAGAAGAACATGCTGGAAGTCGGCGACGTGCTTCAGGCCGATCATTTCGTGGTCGGGCAGAAGGTGGATGTCCAAGGCGTCACCAAGGGCCGCGGCTTTACCGGCGCCATGAAGCGCTGGAATTTCCGTGGGTTGGAAGCCTCGCACGGTGTTTCGATCAGCCACCGCTCACTGGGCGGCACCGGCGGCCGTCAGGATCCGGGCAAGACCTATAAGAACAAGAAGATGCACGGCCATTACGGCGTCGACAACATCACCACCCAGAATCTGGAAGTGGCCAAGGTCGATGTCGAACGCGGCCTGATCATGATCCGCGGCGCCGTTCCCGGCTCCAAGGGCGGCTGGGTGATGGTGCGCGATGCGGTGAAGAAGCCGCACAAGGATTCGCCCGCTCCCGGCTCGGTGAAGAAGCGCGAAGGCAAAGCCGCCGCCGAACAGAAGGCTGAGGGCTAAGTCATGAAAACCAAGGTCCTCAATCTCGACAACAAGGCCGCCGGCGACGTTGAGCTCAACGACGCCATCTTCGGCCTGGAGCCCCGCGCCGATCTGATCCAGCGCGTGGTGGTGTGGCAGCTCGCCAAGCGCCGGTCCGGCCAGCACAAGGTGCTGACCCGCGCCGAAGTGAATCGCACCAAGAAGAAGCTCTACAAACAGAAGGGCACCGGCAATGCCCGTCACGGCGCGCGTTCCGCGCCGCTGTTCGTGGGCGGCGCCAAGGCGATGGGTCCGGTGGCTCATAGCCATGAGTTCGACCTGCCCAAGAAGGTCAAGGCCCTGGGCCTGCGTCACGCGCTTTCGTCCAAAGCCAAGGACGGCGCCATCGTCATCATCGACGAGGCCAAGTCCAAGGATATCAAGACCGGCGCGCTGGCCAAGCAATTCGGCAAGCTCAAGATCGGCAAAGCGCTGGTGGTGGATGGAGAGTTCGACAAGAACTTCCAGCTCTCAGCCCGCAACCTGTCCGATGTCGCGCTGCTGCCGGTCTCGGGCATCAATGTCTACGACATTATGAGAAGCGACAAGCTGGTGCTCACCACCGCTGCCGTCAAAGCGATCGAGGCGCGTCTCGCATGAGCAATTATGACGTCATCCTGTCGCCGGTGATCACGGAAAAAGCCACTCGCCTGACCGAGGCGAACCAGGTGGTGTTCCGCGTCACTTTGGACGCCACCAAGCCGGCCATCGCCAAGGCGGTCGCCGACCTGTTCAAGGTCAAGGTCAAGGCCGTGAACACGGTGGTGGTCAAGGGCAAACGCAAAATGGCCCGCGGCAAACGCTATACGCGCAATGATTTCAAAAAAGCGATCGTGACCCTGGAAGAGGGCCACCAGATCGACATTACGACGGGTCTCTAAGCCATGGCTTTGAAACAATACAAACCCTCGACGCCCGGCCAGCGCCAGCTGGTGCTGGTGGACAAGTCCGGCCTCCACAAGGGCGGTCCGGTCAAGGCGCTCACCGAAGGCAAGCACTCCAAGGGTGGCCGCAACAATACCGGCCGCATCGTGGTGCGTTACCAGGGCGGTGGTCACAAGCAGCGTTACCGCTTGATCGATTTCAAGCGCCGCAAATTCAACCAGGAAGCGGTGGTGGAACGGCTGGAATATGACCCCAACCGCACCAGCTTCATCGCCCTGATCAAATATAAGGATGGCGAGCAGGCTTATATCCTGGCGCCGCAGCGCCTGGCCGTCGGCGATGTCGTCGTCTCGGGCGAAAAGGTGGACGTGAAGGTGGGCAATGCCATGCCGCTGGGCGCCATGCCGGTCGGCACCATCGTCCACAATATTGAAATGAAGCCCGGCAAGGGCGGCCAGGTGGCGCGTTCCGCCGGCACCTATGCCCAGTATCTGGGCCGCGACGGCGGCAATGCGCTGGTGCGCCTCAATTCCTCGGAAGTGCGCAAGATCCCGCTGACCTGCATGGCCACGGTGGGCGCGGTCTCCAACCCCGACCATATGAACGAAATCATCGGCAAGGCCGGCCGCAATGTCTGGAAGGGCAAGCGCCCCCATGTCCGCGGCACCGCCATGAACCCGATCGACCACCCGCATGGCGGCGGCGAAGGCCGCACCAAGGGCGGCCGCCACCCGGTTACCCCGTGGGGCAAGCCGACCAAGGGCGCCAAAACCCGCACCAACAAGCGCACCACCAAGATGATTGTGCGTACCCGCAAAGGCAGGACCCAAAGCACATGACCCGCTCGGTTTGGAAAGGCCCGTTTGTCGACGGCTATCTGCTCAAGAAGGCAGAAGCCGCACGCAGCTCCGGCCGCAAGGACGTCATCAAGACCTGGTCGCGCCGTTCGACCATCCTGCCGCAATTCGTCGGCGTCACCTTCGGCGTCTATAACGGCCACAAGCACATCCCGGTGCTGGTCACCGAGGACATGGTCGGCCACAAGCTGGGCGAATTCTCCCCCACCCGCACCTTCCATGGCCATTCCGCGGCCGCGGGCGGCGGCGCCGCCGGCGACAAGAAAGCGAAGAGGGCCTGATGGGCAAGGAATCCCGCGCGCGCTTGCTCAAGGACCATCAGGCGATGGCGATTGGCCGCAACATCCGCGTCTCCCCGCGCAAGCTCAATCTGGTTGCCCAGTCCATCCGCGGCAAGCGCGTTGAGCATGCCATCAATGAACTCACTTTCTCGCCCAAGCGCATTGCCAAGGACGTGAAGAAGATCCTGCAGTCCGCCGTCGCCAATGCCGAAAACAATCATGACCTGGACGTGGACGATCTGGTCGTCTCCCAGGCCCATGTCGGCAAGAATCTGGTGATGAAGCGCTTCCATGCCCGCGGCCGCGGCGGCAGCGCCGGCATCGAGAAATTCTTCAGCCAGATCACCATCGTGGTCGAAGAAAAGCGCGAAGAAGAAGAGAAGAAGAAAACCGCTAAGCCGGAAGCTAAGGCTGAAGGCAAAAAGGCTGAAGGCAAAAAACCCGCGGCCAAGGCGCCCGCGAAGAAACAGGCCGCCAAGAAGGCCCCGGCCAAGAAGTCCGGTAAGGAGAAAGCGTAATGGGTCAGAAAGTTAATCCCATCGGCTTGCGTCTGGGCGTCAACCGGACCTGGGACTCGCGCTGGTACGCGGGCAAGAAGGAGTATGGCAAGCTCCTGCAGGAAGACATCAAGATCCGCGACTATCTCAGCGACAAGCTGAAGGCCGCCGGCGTTTCCCGGATTGTGATCGAGCGTCCGCACAAGAAGTGCCGCGTCACCATCCATTCCGCCCGTCCCGGCGTGGTGATCGGCAAGAAGGGCGCCGACATCGACAAGTTGAAAAACGATGTTCAGAAATTCACCACCGATGAAGTGCATCTGAACATCGTCGAAATCCGCAAGCCGGAAATCGACGCCAAGCTGGTGGCCGAGAATATCGCCCAGCAGCTGGAACGCCGCGTCGCCTTCCGCCGCGTCATGAAGCGCGCGGTGCAGACCGCCATGCGCCTGGGCGCGCTCGGCATCCGCATCAATTGCGGCGGCCGTTTGGGCGGCGCCGAAATCGCCCGTATCGAATGGTATCGCGAAGGCCGGGTACCGCTGCACACGCTGCGCGCCGACATCGATTTCGGCGTTGCCACCGCTTTCACCACCTATGGCACCTGCGGCGTCAAGGTCTGGATCTTCAAGGGTGAGATCATGGAACATGATCCCTTCGCCACCGAGAAGCGCCAGGCCGATGCCGATGCCGGCAACCGTCCGCCGCGTGAACGTGAACGCGAACGTGATCGCGCTCCGGCCGCCGAGTAACGAGAAGAACCATGCTGTCACCCAAGCGCACAAAATTCCGCAAACAGTTCAAGGGCCGCATCCACGGCGCCGCCAAGGCCGGCACCAGCCTGAACTTCGGCGCCTATGGCCTCAAGGCGCTGGAGCCGGAACGCCTCAACGCGCGTGAGATCGAAGCGGCACGCCGCGCCATCACCCGCCAGATGAAGCGCGCCGGCCGCGTCTGGATCCGCATCTTCCCGGATGTGCCGGTGTCCAAGAAGCCCGCCGAAGTGCGCATGGGCTCGGGTAAGGGCGCGCCGGAATTCTGGGTGGCCAAGGTCAAGCCGGGCCGCATCCTGTTTGAAATCGACGGCGTGGATCTGGAAACCGCCAAGGAAGCGATGCGCCTGGGCGCCGCCAAGCTTTCGATCCACACCAAATTCGTCAGCCGCGGAGTCTGATCATGGCCAAGAAAGAAAAAGCCAAGTCTCCCGCCAAGGCCAAGAAAAACGCGCCAAAGGCCGCCAGCAAGGCTGACGATGTCCGCGGCAAGAGCGCCGATGAGCTGTCGAGCGAACTCAGCAATTTGAAGAAGGAACAGTTCAACCTGCGCTTCCAGCTGGCCAACGGCCAGGCCGAGAATACCGGCCGCATCCGCACGGTGCGCCGGACCATCGCGCGCATTCAGACCGTGCTTACCGAACAGCGCCGCGCGGCGGCCCCCAAAGCGAAGAAGGCTTAAGAGATGCCCAAACGTATCCTGCAAGGCACCGTGGTGAGCGACAAGAACACCAAGACCGTCGTGGTGAAGGTGGAACGCCGCTTTACCCATCCCATGCTGGGCAAGACGGTCCGCCGTTCGAAAAAATATCACGCCCATGACGAAAAGGGCGAGTTCAAGACGGGCGATGTCGTCCGCATTCAGGAATGCAAGCCGCTTTCCAAGTTGAAAACTTGGCAAGTGGTGGAACGCGTCCAGAAATAACGGCGCGGGGTTAGGAGCTTAGTCATGATTCAGATGTCCACAGAACTCGATGTCGCCGATAATTCCGGCGCCAAGAGCGTGATGTGCATCAAGGTGCTGGGCGGTTCACACCGCCGTTACGCCGATGTCGGCGACATCATCGTGGTGTCGGTAAAAGAAGCCATTCCGCGCGGCCGCGTGAAGAAGGGAGAAGTGCTGAAGGCCGTGGTGGTCCGCACCGCCAAGGGCGTCCGCCGTCCCGATGGCAGCTTGATCCGTTTCGACGGCAATGCCGCCGTGCTGGTCAATGCCCAGGGCGAGCCGATCGGCACCCGTATCTTCGGGCCGGTCACCCGCGAATTGCGCGCCAAGAACCAGATGAAGATCATCTCGCTGGCGCCGGAGGTTCTCTAAATGAGCAAGATCCGCAAGGGCGACAAGGTCGTCGTCATCTCCGGCAGCGACAAGGGCAAGAAGGGCGAAGTGATCAAGCTTTTCCCCAAGGAAGAGCGTGCTTTGGTGCGCGGTATCAATGTGGTCAAGCGCCATCAGCGTCCGACCCAGCGCCAGCAGGGCGGCATCGTATCCAAGGAAGCGTCCGTCCATCTTTCCAATCTGGCGCATGTCGATCCCAAGTCGGGCGGCGCCACGCGTATCGGTTACAAGACGTTGGGCGACGGCAAGCGCGTCCGCGTCGCCAAGAAGTCCGGTGAGGTCATCGATGTCTGAGGCAGGCAGCAAAAATCCCAAGGAAGCCGCGAAAGCGGAAGCCAAGGCCGCCAAAAAAGAGCGCCGTGCCATCAACACCGGCACGCAGGTTGCCGTGGGCGAACGCCAGACGGAGAAGGATTACGTTCCGCGCTTCAAGAAGCGCTACAACGACACCATCCGCGCCGATCTGATGAAGAAGTTCGGCTACACCAACGCTATGCAGGTCCCCAAGATCAAGAAGGTGGTCCTGAATATCGGCGCGGGCGAGGCGGCTTCCGACTCCAAAAAGATCCAGCAGGCCATGAACGATCTGACCGCCATCGCCGGCCAGAAGGCGGTGATGACCCGCGCCAAGAAGGCGATTGCGACCTTCAAGATCCGCGAAAACCTGGCGATCGGCACCAAGGTCACGCTGCGCGGCGATGTGATGTATGAATTCCTCGACCGCCTGATCACCATGGCGCTGCCGCGCGTGCGTGACTTCCGCGGCATCAATCCCAAAAGCTTCGACGGCCGCGGCAACTATGCCATGGGCATGAAGGAGCATGTCGTGTTTCTGGAAATCGATTACGACAAGACCGAAACCGTCTGGGGCATGGACATCATCATCAACACCTCTGCGAAGACCGACGCGGAAGCCAAGGCGCTTCTCGAAGGCTTCCAGTTCCCATTCACGAACTAAGGGCGATCAGACACCATGGCGAAACAGAGCCAGATCAACCGGAACAAGAAGCGCGAAAAGCTGGTGGCGCAGTACGCCGCCAAGCGCGCCGAGCTTAAGAAGATTGCCGAGGACATGAAGGTCCCCGCCGAGGAACGCTTTGCCGCCCGTCTTAAACTGGCCAAGCTGCCCCGCAATTCTTCCAAGGTGCGCATCCATCACCGCTGCGAGCTATCGGGCCGTCCCAAGGCCTATTACCGCAAGCTCAAGCTTTCGCGTATCGCGCTGCGCAACCTGGGCAATTTCGGCCAGATCCCCGGCATGACCAAGGCGAGCTGGTAAGGAGACACCATGATTATCGATCCGATTGGCGATCTTCTCTCCCGCATCCGCAACGGTCAGCTGCGCCCTTTCCAGCACAGTGGGATCCGAAGCTTGGAATTCACGTGACTTGAAGTCGCGG
>JADMIO012757366.1_pt1 | contig 68515 bp, 64 predicted proteins | sample 8958161 | NCBI WGS metagenome assembly JADMIO01 (sample SAMN16585339, study PRJNA669376) | soil metagenome | isolation source: Crop rotation soil | place: USA: Cullars Rotation, Alabama | collected 2011 | reverse complement strand
GGCCGCGACTTCAAGTCACGTGAATTCCAAGCTTCGGATCCCACTGTGCTGGAAAGACGCGCGAGACGCTCGAGGAGGCGCTGCGGCAAGGGGATCTGCACCCGGACTGTCCGCTGTGTCAGGCGCTGCTCGCGCACAGCGGTCCGTCGATCTTGAATCGCGTCGTACCCGAAACCGACGCCGAAGGTTGATCAGCGCGTCGTCGCGCGCTCGTCCTTCCAGTAGACGTACGACAGCACGACGGGCGCGGTCGTGCCGACCGCGAGCGCGAAGAACGACAGACCGAGGGCCCACGCCGGGGGAAAGAGGAGCCCGACGAGCGCTACGGCGACACCCGCTGCGGCGAACGAACGCCCGCCGCTCCGGTGCGTGCGTTCCCACACGCGCTCGCTCTGCAGCGTCCAGGGAGTACGGATGCCCGCAAAGTAGTTCGAGCGGAGCTTCGGGAGCGCACTGCCGAACGCCACGAACAGCGCGCCCATCGCGACGAAGAGCGCGCGCACCGACAGTGCGCCGTCATGGAGCGCCGCGTGGAGGACGAGCCCGTGCACGCACGCGAGGAACGCGCTGAAGGCGACCGACAGGGTGCGCAAGGCCGGCATCGACGCCTCGATGTGATCCTGCCGCGGGTCGAGCCGGAGGATGCCAGCGACGAGGAGCGGCATCAGGAACGCCATCGCGGGAAGCAGGATCACACCCACGCCTCTCGGCGCGAAGCCGTTGGCCTCTCCGCCCGCACCCCAGTGCATCGGCATGATCGGATCGAGGTGGGGCCAGGCGTAGGCGGACCCCGCGAGGGCGACCGCCGAGATCATCGCGCAGAGGAGGAGCGTGCGTTTCATGGATCATCCCACCGCGTTCTACGTCGCGACGGGCGCACTATTGCGTAGCCCTCGCGAGCTCCTCGTCGAGCCACGCTTCCAGCGTCCCGCCGCCAGAATGCTGGGCGACGACACGCCCGTCGGCGTCCAACACGAACGTCGCGGGGATGCCCCCGAGTGCGAGCTCGCCCGAAGCGTCGCGCGACCAGACGAGCGTCGCGTAGTGGATGCCGCTGTCGAACGCGCGCATCCTCTCGACGTCGTCGTCGACCGAGAGGAGCAAGGTCGACACTCCCTTGGGGCCCCAGCGCCTCGCGACGTCGTCGACGATCGGAAGCGCATCGCGACAGGGCGCACACCACGTCGCCCAGACCTCGACGACGCGGACGCCGGTCCACGACGACAGGCGTCGCCGATCGCCCGCGACGTCGAACTTCAGATCGGGGAACCGTTCGCCCACCCAGGTCCGGGCCGGCCGCGAGGCCGCACCGGGCTCGAGCGGGGCGAGCGTGCGCGGCGGCAATGGACGCGTGAGCGGCAGGTCGGCCACGGTCAGATCCCAGTGCTCGATCCGGACCGTGTTCCGCATCATGAAGCTGAAGTCGAACTTGGAGCCCGTCGACGACTCGCGCGCGCCGTCCGCCTCGAGGCCGCCGAACAGGAACGGGCCGGCGACGGTGTCGACCAACACCGGAAACCGGCTGGCGACGCAATTGGCACCGGCGAATTCCCACGCGCTCGCGCCCGGTCGGAGGATCTCGGCGAACGGGACGCGACGCATGTTCCCGTCCCAGCCACCCGCGACCAGGACCGAGCCGTCGGGAAGCGCCGCGAGGCCGGGTTGGCTGCGCGTCGCGGTCGTGCGCGGCGCCGGCGTCCATGCGTCGGAGGACGGATCGTAGATTGCCTCCGTGCCCACGAGGACGCGCCCGTCGGACAAGAGCACCAGCTCGGATCCGAACGGAGGAAAGCGCGGTGCGGTCGCCGCGGTCCAGGCCTGCGCGTCGGCGTCGTAGATGTACGCGGCCGGGCTGTCGAGCCCGCCAACGGCGAACACGCGGTGGTCATCGAGACCGATGATCGAGTTGCCCGCCAGCACTCGCGGAGCGCGCGCCTCGCGGATCCACTCGCGGGTCGACGCGTGCAGCTCGGCGACGCCGTCGACACCATCGAACGCGATCACCCGTCCCCCGGCGAGCCGAATCACGCGCGGGTGCGTCTCGACGTGCGCCCGCCACAGCGACGGGCACTCGGTCGGCGTCCACTTGTCGGCCGACAAGCTCAGCGCGAAGCAGCGGGGCTCGCTCTCGGCCCGCTTGCCCGTCGGCATCGGTTCAACGTACTGGCCGCCGACCAGAAGGAGCTCGTCGTCGTCGAGCACGACGGCCTGACCGTTGGCCAGGAATCGCCATGGACCTTCCGCGACAGGCGCCACCTCGCGCGTGCGCGGGTCGAAGATCTGCGGGGACTTCGGATCCGATCCCACCAAGAAGACCCGCCCGTCGGGGAGCACGACGGCGTCGCTGATGTTCCCGCCGCCGAGGACATCGCCCGCCCGGCTCCATCCGTCGCAGCCGGTCGGCTCGAACGACAGCGTCGCGGGATCGGCTGCGGCGGTGGTCGCGATCAGGACGAGCCACGAAACCATGCGCCCTCCCTTGCGAGGCCCTCCACAGACTACACACTACAGGGGGATGTTCCCGTGTTTCTTCCGCGGGTTCGTGTCGCGCTTGTTCTCGAGCGAATCGAACGCGTCGACCAGCCGGGCGCGCGTGTCGCGCGGGTAGATGACGGCGTCGACGTAGCCGAGGCTCGCCGCCTGGTACGGATTCGCGAACAGCTCGCGGTACTCGTCGACGAGCTCCTTCTTCTTCGCCACGGGATCCTTCGCGGCGTCGAGCTCCTTCCGGTAGATGATGTTCACGGCACCGTCCGAACCCATGACCGCGATCTCCGCCGTCGGCCACGCGAAGTTGAGGTCCGCGCGGAGGTGCTTCGAGTTCATCACGCAGTAGGCGCCGCCGTACGCCTTGCGCGTGATCAGCGTGACCTTCGGGACCGTGGCCTCGGCGAACGCGTACAGGAGCTTCGCGCCGTGCTTGATGATCCCGCCGTGCTCCTGACCGATGCCCGGCAGGAAGCCCGGCACGTCCTCGATCGCGAGCAGCGGGACGTTGAAGCAATCGCAGAACCGCACGAACCGCGCGGCCTTGATCGAGCAGTTCACGTCGAGCACGCCCGCGAGCTCCGCCGGTTGGTTCGCGACCACGCCGACGCTCCGTCCGCCGAGCCGGACGAATCCCACGACGATGTTCTTCGCGTACTCGGCCTGCACCTCGAGGAACGCACCGTCGTCGGCGATCTCGGTGACGAGCGCCTTGATGTCGTACGGCATGTTCGGGTTCTCGGGGACGAGCGTGTCGAGCGACTTGCAGATCCGATCGCGCGGATCCTCGGTCGGCCGGCGAGGCGCCTCCTCGAGGTTGTTCTGCGGGACGTACGACAACAGCTCACGGAGGAGCGCGAGCGCCGCGTGCTCGTCGGGCGTGGCGAAGTGCGCGACGCCGGAGATCGATGCATGGGTTTCCGCACCGCCGAGCGCTTCCTTCGTCACGTCCTCGTGCGTGACGGCTTTGATCACGTCGGGGCCCGTGATGAACATGTACGACTGGGCACCCGCCATCACGATGAAGTCGGTGATTGCCGGCGAGTAGACGGCGCCGCCCGCGCAGGGACCGAGGATCGCGGAGAGCTGTGGCACGAGCCCGCTCGCGAGCGTGTTGCGGAGGAAGATGTCGGCGTACCCGCCGAGTGAAGCGACGCCCTCCTGGATGCGGGCCCCCCCCGAGTCGTTGAGACCCAACACGGGCGCGCCGTTCTTCATCGCGAGGTCCATGACCTTGCAGATCTTCCGCGCGTACGCAGCGGAGAGGGATCCGCCGAAGACCGTGAAGTCCTGCGCGAACAGGTAGACCAGCCGCCCGTCGATGCGACCGTAGCCGGTGACCACGCCGTCCCCGAGGACCTTCTTCTTGTCCATCCCGAAGTTCGTCGAGTCGTGCACGACGAAGCGGTCCATCTCCTGGAACGTTCCCGCATCGAGGAGCTCCTCGATCCGCTCGCGCGCCGTCAGCTTGCCACGCGCGTGCTGCTTCTCGATTGCCCCCGCGCCCTCACCGAGGAGCGCGCGCACATTCATCTCGTCGAGCTTCTCGAGCCGCCCTTTCCGCTCCACCCTGACCTCCACGGACCGCCGGTCCGTATCGGCTACTCGACGTGCGCGTCGAGGAGGACCTCCTTCTGGCGCTCCACCTCGACCTGGGCCTCGCCCTCGCCGCGGTAGGCCCACGCCGTCCAAACGGGCTGTCCCGACTCGCGGTACACCAGCTCCTCCGGAGGCGTTTCCGCGCGCACCTCCCCGTCCCACGTGAACGTGTGGTGCATCCCCGGCGCCACCTTCACGACGACCGCGTCCCCGATCCGACCGGCCCACGGCGTGGGGCGATCGCCGACGAGCGTTGCCGGAGACGACACGGCGTTCACCTCGAGCGGCTCGAGCTTCGTGGGGCGATCGCCGAGCGCCTTCACGACGACGGCGACGTCGTCGGTCAGCGCCGACGTCCCGCCCGAGGCCACGAGCCACGGGCCGATCGATGCCGTGCCCGGCGCCACGGCCCGCCACGTCACCTCGATCTCGCGATCGACGAGCCCGTCCTTCCGCGGAGCGACGTCCTCGACCGTGCGCTGGTGGTGCAGCAGCCCCGACGGCTTTCCCATGTCGGTGAACGTGATGGCCTGACCCGCGCGCGACGTGATCGCGAGCCGCACGGTGAACGCTTCGCCGACGAGCACCGCGCCCCCCTCCCCGCGGATCGACACCTGCACCTGATCCGACGGCAGCAGATCCTTGAACTGCGGGTCGTCGACGAGGAGCGCGAAGTCCGCGTCGCCCTGGATGTCGAGCGACGTGATCTGTCCCTTGGCGACCAGGGCTCGCAGCTCGGCCACGGCCTCGTCGACCCGGCCCTTCCGCGCCAGCAGCGCGGCGCGGTTGTAGTGCAGCGTCGTGTCCTCCGGATAGCGCCGCTCCGCGTCGTCGATCGCCGCGAGCGCCTCGTCCACCCGCCCCGCCGCGACGAGCGACTTCGCGAGCCACGCGACGAGCACCGGGCTCTCGGGATCCGCGGCCCTTGCTCGCTCGAACGCGGCCACGCTCTCCTCGGGCGCGTTCCTCTCGAGCGCCGCCCGCCCTTCGTCGTACGCGCGGAGGGCGTCCGCGTAGTGCGAGAACTCTCCCTCCGTCGCGCACGCGACGAAGAAGAGGATCACCGGAGGCCCACGAACCCGGCCTGTCGCCCCGCGGCTTCGCCGTCGCGCCGGTGGCTGTGGAGGCCGACGCCGCAGCGCGTGCAGACGGCGATGCGCTCGGTCTCGACGCCCGCGCGCTCGAGGACGTGCACGGCCAGTGCGCCGAGATCGACATGGCGCTCGCGCGTCACGAAGACCTCCTTTGCGGCACGTCCCGCCAGCACGTCCACGACCTCCTTTCCCACCTCGTAGCAGGTCCCGCAGATCGCGGGACCGACGACGGCACGGAGCGGAGAACGATCCCCGAGCACGCGCAGCGTCGCCTCGACGATGCCGGCGCCCAACCCACGCCATCCTGCGTGGATCGCGGCAACGATTCCGTCCCCGGCCACGACGATGGGCACGCAATCCGCGATCCGGACGGCGAGCAGGATCCCGGGCTTGTCGGTCACCAGCGCATCGCCCTCGCCCTGGAACCCCGGGACGGAAACTTGCCGGACCCGGTCGCCGTGGACTTGCTGAAGCCACGCGACGGGCCAGCCACCCGCTCCGATGGCGCTCGACGCGCGGGCCCATGCCTCCGCGTTCCGACCGGAGCCGAGATCGAGCGATTCGCCTGCGCCGTTTCTCTTCCCGGTGAATCCGTGGAGGACCGTCGATCGTTGCGCCAAAAGACGCCCATACCAGATCATGGCGGGCAGGGTGCCCCGGTTCCCGGGACGAGGCAAGCCATCACAGGCGACCGACGAGTGCCGGGAGCCCGTGCTCCAGATCGGAGAGAAGGAGGTCGGGCTTCGCGCGTACGAGCTCGTCCTCCGTCGCGAAGCCCGTGCGCACGGCGACGGCCGTCACTTTCACACCGGAATCGGGCAGCGGCACGCGCGCACACCGGACGTCGGCCGGCGTGTCTCCGATCACCACGATGTGGCGGAGCTCGCCGAGCTTGCGGGCGCGCTTCCACGCCACCGGGAGGAGATCGTCGCGCCGCGGCGCGTCGCCGCCGAAGGCGCTGGCGCGCGAATGGAAGTGATCCCAGAGCCCGTGGGCGCGGAGCTTCATCTCCGCTCCCTGGCGCCAGTTGCCGGTCAGGAGGCCGAGCCGCCCGCGAGCGGCGAGCGCCGGCAATGCGCTCGCGATCCCCGGCATCGTCTTCCCCTTCCCGGGCGTCATCGTGCGCCGCAGGTGCGAGAGATAGCGCGCGCGGAACGAAGCGATCTGTCGGCGCGTGGGCCGGATCCCCGCGCGCTCGAGCGCTTCGTGCGTCATGCCCCAGTCGACGCCGCCCGCGAACGAGAACCCGTCGAAGAGATCCTTGCCGTAGAGCTCGCGCGCCGCGCAGGCCATCGCTTCGCGTCCCGCTCCGTCCGTCGTGACCAGGGTGCCGTCGATGTCGAACAGGAAGAGGATCACCGTTCCGCCAGGAGCTCGGACACGCGCGCCGTCACGAGGTGGGCGACCGACTCTCGCGCCTGCAAGCGGCGACGGATCTCCGTGCTGCTCACGTCGGGGAACTGGATCGAGTCGGCCACCGGCGGATGGTTGGCGCGCCCGACGACGATCGGCGGGAACTCGCGCACGATGTCGTCCCACGCCTTCCACTGCGGGGTCTGGGGCAACACATCCGCCCCGACCACGAGGCGGAAGGTGTGCTCTGGGTTCCGCGCGCGCAGGGCGCGGAGCGTGTCGATCGTGAACGAGGGCGTGGTCAGATGCGCTTCGATGCGGCTCACGGAGACGTGGATCCGGTCGATGTCCTCGGCCATCGCCTCGCACCAGCGGACGCGCCGCTCGTAGGGAGCGAGCGTCTTGTCCTGGCGGCCCTCGAACGCGTGCTGGAACACGGGGACCAGCCATACCCGCTCGGCCCGCCGGGTCCACAGGAGCCAACCCGCGACCATGGCGTGGGCCACGTGGGGGGGATTGAAGCTCCCGCCGTACACGGCGACGACCACCGGGACCTCCAGACGCGCGCGACAGTAGCACGCACCGACTGTGATATTTTCGGGGCCGTCCCGACGCGACCCCATCGCTGGAGACCCCTTTTGCCCACCCCACCCGTCGAGCGCGCCGATTCGGTCCGGCAGGACCTTCCCATCGCCGTCTTCGACTCGGGCGTTGGCGGCCTCACCGTCCTGGAGGCGCTGAGGAAACGGCTGCCGAACGAGGCTCTCGTCTACCTCGGCGACACGGCCCGGGTGCCGTACGGGACGCGCTCGCCGGACACCGTCGTCCGCTACGCGAGCCGGGTCGCCGGGCACCTCTGGGGCCGCGGCATCAAGGCGCTCGTGGTCGCGTGCAACACCGCGACGACCTGGGCCCTCGGTGAGCTCGAAACCGAAGGAAAGCGCCGGGGGATTCCGGTCCTCGGCGTCATCGAGCCGGGCGTCGACAAGGCCCTCGCCGTCACCCGAACGGGCCGGATCGGGGTCATCGGAACCGAAGGGACGATTCGCGGCGGGCGCTACGAAACGCTCCTCCGCGCCAAGCGCCCGGACGTCGAAGTCCTTTCCGTTCCCTGTCCGCTCTTCGTGGCGCTCGCGGAAGAGGGCTGGACCGACGGTCCGGTCCTCGATCTCGTGGCCGAGCGCTACCTCGCGCCGCTCCGCGACCGGGTCGACACGCTCATCCTCGGCTGCACGCACTACCCGCTGCTCCGCGCGGGCATCGCGAAGACACTCCCGGGGGTGGTCCTCGTCGACTCGGCCACCTCGATGGCGGAAGCGGTCGCGCGCGCCTTGCCGCCGCTCGGTCTCTCCGCCCGGCGCCCGAGCGGCGCCATGACACTCCTCGCGACCGACAACCGCGAACGGTTCATGGCTCTCGGCGAGCGCTTCCTCGAGGAGCCGGTCGAAGACGTGGAGATCGTCGACCTCGACGCAGGCGACGAGTGGCTCGAGCACCTGCGGGCTGCCGCGCCATGATCCGGCTCTACGACGTCTCGAAGGTCTACGGCGACATCCCCGCGCTGCGCGAGGTGACACTCCACGTCGCGAAGGGCGAGTTCGTCTACGTCACGGGCGCCTCGGGCGCCGGCAAGACGACGTTCCTCAAGATGGTGTACGGCGCGACGAAGCCGACGACCGGAAAGCTCCTCGTCTCGGGGATCGACGTCGCCGAGATCCGCGCGAGCCGGCTCCACTTGCTGCGCCGCAACATCGGCGTCGTGTTCCAGGACTTCAAGCTCATCCCGCAGCGGAACCTCATGGAGAACGTCGGGCTCGCGCTCGAGGTGATCGGTGCGCCGCGCGACGAGATCCGGAGGAAGGTCTCCGCGGTCCTGTCCGTCGTCGGCCTCAAGAACCGCGGCTCCGAGTACCCGGACCAGCTCTCGGGCGGCGAGCAGCAGCGTGTCGCGGTCGCGCGCGCCATCGTGAACGACCCCGCGATCCTCCTCGCGGACGAGCCGACCGGGAACCTCGACGGCGCGATGGCGATCGAGGTGATGGAGATCCTCCAGGCGATCAACCTCCGCGGCACGACGGTCGTGGTCGCCACGCACGACACCGCGCTCATGACGCGCTTCCCGTTCCGCAAGCTCCGGTTCGAGGAAACACACCTCATCGACTCGGCGGCGGAGCAGCCGCACCTGCGCTCCCTGCCGCGGATCCAGCGATGATCGAGCACGTCTTCCGCCGTGCGGCGCGCTCGCTCTGGGAGAACGTCTACCTGAACGTCGTCGCGACCGGCGTCATCGCGAGCGCGCTCCTGCTCCTCGGTGTCTTCCTCACCATCCAGTACAACCTGTCCTCGATCATCGACTCGTGGGATCGCGACGTCCATGTCTCCGCGTACTTCGAGCCGCAGATCACCGAGAGCGCGCGGTTCGCCGCACGCGATCGGATCGCGGCGATGCCGGGCGTCCAGGAGGTCCGCTACGTGAGCGAGGCCGACGCCAAGGCGTGGCTCGTCGCGCAGGTCGGCGGCATGGAGGAAATCCTCGATCAGGTCGGGGCGGAGGCGCTGCCCGCCTCGCTCGAGATCACGCTCACGGAGCACCAGGCCGAGGAGCCTGCGGCGATCGCCGCGTTCGCCAAGTCGCTCGCGTCGCCCGAGTTCCAGGACATCGACTTCGGCCAGCAGTGGGTCGAGCGGTTCAACGCCTTCCTCTCGCTCCTCGAGCTCCTCGCCGCGATTCTCGGCTCGCTGATCGCGCTCGCTGCGGTCTTCCTCGTCGCCAACACCGTCGATCTGATCGTATTCAACCGGAAGGCCGAGCTGGAGATCGAACGGCTCGTCGGCGCGACGCGCTCGTTCATCGTCTCGCCGTTCGTGCTCGAAGGATTGCTCCAGGGCGCGGTGGGATCGTGCCTCGCCGTCGGCGCGCTCGCGCTCGTGCACCGCCTCCTCGTCACGCGGCTCCAGGACGCTCTCGACCTCGGCATCGCGGGTCCGCTCGAGTTCCTCCCGGCGACCTACCTCCTGGGGCTCGTCGCCGCGGGCGCCATCGTGGGAAGCATCGCGTCGGGCGCAGCCGCCTTCCGGTTCCTCGCGAGAGCACCGTGATCGTCTTCCTGTGGCTCCTCGCCCGGGCCGAAGTGCCGGAGGGGGCGCGCCCTCTCTCCCCCGAAGAGCGCGCTGCGCGTCACTCGGACGAAGAAGTGCCGCACGTCGTCGCCCCCGGCGTCGATCCGCGCCAGACGCTCGAGGACGTGCGCGGCCAGGAGCGCGGGATCCTCGCGCAGCTGAACGCGAGCGACGAGGAGCTCGAGACCGTGCGCACCGAGCTCGACGGGCTCACCGACCGGTTCAAGGCACTCGAGGCCCAGCGACGCGCGCACGAGGACGCTGCCGCGAGCGCGGACGCCGTCGCCGGTTCGTTCAAGGGCGTGGTCGCCGTGCGCCTCGCGGCGCTCTACAAGCTCGAGCGGCGCGGGCTCGCCCGGCTCGTCTTCGGCGCAGAGGACACGACCGATCTCCGGCGCCGCGTGTACTACCTGTTGCGCGTCGTCGCGGCCGATCGCGACAAGCTCGCGCAGTTCACCAAGGCGCGGCTCTCGCGGCAGGACGCGCTGGCCGAGCTCGAGCGGAACGCGGAAGCGCTGAAGGCGCTGCGGACGGAGCTGCAGCTCAAGGAGGCCGAGCTCCGCGATCAACGCGCCCGCAAGATGGGGCTCCTCGAGGAGATCCGTTCGCAACGCAGCGTGGCGATGCGCGCGCTCAGCGAGGAGGCGCGGACACAGCAGGCGTTCACGCAGTATGCCGCGAGCGCCGTGTCGGGCGTGCCCGAGGGAGCTGCGTCGAGCTTCCGGAGCGCGTACGGCAAGCTGCCCTGCCCGACCACGGGTCGGTTGATCCACAAAATGGGCCCGTACCGCGACGCGCTCACCGGCGAGCAGCGCGAGAGCACCGGCGTCGACTTCGCCGCCGAGTTCGGCACGCCGTTCCGCGCGGTGTTCTCGGGTGACGTCGTGCGCGTCCAGTTCATCTCCGGCTTCGGTCAGACCGTGATGGTCCAGCACGGGCCCTACGTGACGGTCTACTCGCACGCGAATGGCGTGCGCGTGCGGAGCGGGCAGCACGTCGAAGCCGGCGACATCCTGGGAAACGTCGGCAACAGCGGCCTCGCCGACTCCGACACGTACATGCTCGGCTTCCAGATCCTCTACAACAACACCTACCAGGACCCGCTCCAATGGCTCGCCTCGGCGGGCTGCAGCTGACGGCGCCTTCGTGCGCGACGTGCTCCGTTCGCTCCGCGCGTTCCTGGTCGTCGGCCTCACGCTGTTCGCGGGCCTCTTCCTCGGCCTCGCGACCATCGTGAGCGCGTCCGCGAAGGGCCGCGATCAGTACGCGGGTCTCGAGTCGCTGTCCAAGGCACTCGCGACCATTCAGCAGAGCTACGTCGAGGAAACCGACACCGCCGATCTGGTGCGACACGCGATTGCCGGGCTCGTCGCGGGTCTCGACGCGCACTCCGTCTGGCTCGACCCGACCGAATACGCCGAGATGAAGAACCGCACGGAAGGCGAAGGCGTGGGCGTGGGCCTCGTGCTGACCGTCGACGCGGCGGGCGTGCTGGTGAGCCGCGTGATCGCTGGCTCCCCCGGGGAGCTCGCTGGCGTCCGTGCCGGCGACCTGCTCGCAACGGTGGACGGGACCGCGATCGGCGACCTCGACTCCGCGATCGCTGCGCTGGCGGGCGAGCGCGGCAGCCCCGTGGTGCTCGGGCTCGTACGCGGCCATGCTTCCCTCGAAGTCCGGGCCGTCCGTGACCGCGTGATCGATCCCGGCGTCGCCGTGGAATCGATCGAAGACGGCTTCGCCTACGTGCGCATCGAGCACTTCCGTCGGAACGTGGCGCACGAGGTCGATCGGCGCCTCGGCGAGCTCGAGTCGCGAGCGCCCCTGCGGGGCGTGATCGTCGACGTGCGCGACAATCCCGGGGGACTCCTCGAAGAGGCGGTCGCGCTCGTGGACTTGTTCGAGCGCGGGGGCGAGATCGTGTCGACGCAGGGCCGGGACGAGGCACTCGTCGAGCGACACGACGCGACGGCGTCGTCCGGGGACCGCGATGCGAAGCTCGTCGTGCTCACGAACGAACGCTCGGCGTCGGCCTCGGAGATCGTCGCGGGAGCGCTGCAGCTCTCCCATCGGGCGACCATCGTGGGCGCGCGCACCTACGGCAAGGGATCGGTCCAGCAGGTCTTTCCGATGGAGGATGGATCGGCGCTGAAGCTCACGGTCGCGCGCTACGCGCTCGCCGGTGGCAGCACGATCGAAGGAATCGGCGTGGCGCCGGACCGCGACGTGCCGTTCGTCCAGGCGCCGGCGACGACCCAGCTCCGCGAGGACATCGACGCGCTCGCGAAAAACGGTGCCGCGCGCGATCGTCTTCTCGCCGACGTGGCCGCTCTCGAGCCCGCGCTACCCGTTCCCGGGCCGCCGCCCGTTCCGTGGATCGGGACGTTCGCGGAGCGGCGGCAACAAGATCCACAGCTCGAGGCAGCATGGGCCGCGATCGCCCCATGAGCGCGCTCGTCCCCGTGGCGCTGGCGGTGCTCGCGCTCGCCACGCTTCTCGTCGCGATCCCCTGGCTCCTCGAGCGGCGCTTCGAGCCTCCGCCGGTCGCCACCGCGCCGCCTCCGCCACCGACCCGTTCCCCCGCGGAGATCCGGGCCTTCGTCGATCGCGAGCTCGAGGGTCGGACGGTGCTCTCGCGCGCTCAGGGAAGCCAGGACGAGCCGGTCGTGACGGTCGAGGTGCCGCCGAGCGCGAGTGCCTTGTCGGAAGCGGAGACGTTGAAGAAGGCCGCCGAGCGCGCGGGCTTCGAGGCCTACGCGGTCGACATCGACGGGCTCGATGCCGAAGCGCGGTTCTACCAACAAGCGGTGGTCGCGCGCGTTCGGTTCGTCCCCACCGTGCCGCGCACGATCGACGTACCCCCGGCGATGCGCCCCGCCCTCGTCGCGTTGATCGTCACCGGGATCGGTGAGTCGACGACCCTTCCGAAGGTGCTCGAACGCGCGCCCGTTCCGCTGACCGTGGCCATCGACGCGTTCCTTCCCGGGACGCTCGAGACCGCGGAGGCCGCGGCGCACGCGAGCCACGAGATCCTCGTCGCGCTCTCTCCCGACGCATCTGCCGCGTCCCAGGGAAAGGCAGTGCCCTACGCGAGCGGCTTCGTCTTGTCGGAGGGTGCCGCCGTTCCCCCGCTCGCCGACGCGTTCCAGGTCGTGTTGGCACCGCATCCGTTGGCGCCCGGTCCGCGCACCGTCGTCGCGCAGTGGGGAAGCCCCGAGCGAGACACGCGGCTCGCGCTCCGTCGCGCGCTGTGGCTCGCGAGTCGAACGGGCAGTGCCGCCCTGGTGGTCCGCGCGGACGACCCGGTGCTTCCCGAGGTCATGGCCCTGCTCGCCGACACGCCCCATGTCCGCGCCGTGCTCGCCAGCGAAGCCGCCCGCCCCGCCGAGGTGAAGGGGCCCACGCGCGAAGACGCCGAACGCGAGCAGGCGGCGGTCATGGCGCAGCAAGGAGGATGAGGAACGCGATCAGGTTGTTCGTGAAGTGCAGCACGAACGACGGCCACAGCGACTCCGTGCGCCAACGGAGCCAGGCGAGCGTCGCGCCGAGGAGCGCGAGCGGGGGGACCGCCACCGGATCGTCGAGATGGAGGACACCGAAGGCGAGCGCGTCGAGCGCGATCGCGGGCACGGGCCCGAGCGCGCGCACGAGAGGCGGAAGCGCGAAGCCGCGGAACACGATCTCCTCGAGCATCGGAGCGAGCCCGACTCCGTAGACGATCGCGAGTACCATACCCGCGCCTCCCCAGTGCTCGCGGAGCAGCGTGACGATCTGCTGCTCCCCGATCTCCACGCCGGCGGCTTCCAGGCCGTTCACCCAGAGCATCGAGACGGCGAGGAAGACGACCGCGAGCCCGAGGGCCAGGACGAGACTGGAGCCGGTCGTCGGGCGGAAGCCGAGCTCGCGCCACGGGCGACCGAGCGCGAGCGACACCGCGACGGAAGCGACGCTCCCGAGCGCCGAGATGAGGATGGTGGGGACGAGCGGGATGACAGCCCCTGCGTTCCAGCCGCCCGAGATCGCCCGCACGAGGAGCGCGCCCGCGCCGCCCGAGATCCAGAGGAGCGCGGCGAACGCGAGCGCGACGTCGAAGAGCGACCAGTGCTCGCTTCGCCGGCGCGCGCGCATCGCGACGAGTCCGCCGATGGCGAGTGCGCCGAACGCCACGAGCCCCACCATGATCCAGAAGTCGACCATCAGGCCTCGAGCACCAGGCGACGGTACCAGCCGTGGCGTCCGTCGACGCCGCCGCCGAACGGGCTCGCCTTCACGGCGGACTTGAGCGCCTGCCATTCGTCGCGGTCGAGCGTCGTGCGACGCCACGTGCGGCGCAAGAGCGCGTCGGGTGGCCATCCCCCGCGCCGACGGATCCATCCGTCCGGGATCTCGCCGTCCGGATCCGGCTCGTAGACGAGTGCCCGCCCTCCCGGAACCAGCACCCGGAAGATCTCTCCCAGCACGGCGGCGGCGTCTCTCCACACCTCGTGCGCGTGGACCACAGAGACCGCGTCGAAGGTGTGATCGGGGAACACGATCCGCGACGCCGACATCTCCCGGAACGTGACGTTGAGACGGAAGCCCTTGTTGCGCTCCGCGATGCGAAGCATCGCAGTCGAGCGATCGATTCCCACCGCATCGAGCTCGGGCTTTCCTCCCGCGACCGCGATTGCCAACCACCCGGGCCCGCACCCGACGTCGAGGAAGGCGCCGCGCTCGAGCGCCACCTCCCGAGCGATGTGCTCGTACGCGGGCGCGTAGGCGACCGCCGCATCGGCGTCGTACCGGAGCGCCTGGAGGCGCTCGGGCCAGGGCGGAGTGGCGTTCACGAGAGGAGTGACTCCGCGACCTCGTCCATCAGCGCGACCGCGTTCCGCGCGTGCGTGGCGATCACCCGCGGGCCTGCCTCGACGGGAACGTTCCAGGCGATCACGAGCTGCGCGCCGGCAGCGCGCGCGTCGGCGGCCGAACCGAAGACCCGGAGCGTGAGGCGATGGTGCGTGGACGCCCGCTCCAGCAGCCGTTGGTCCCGCACGGACCCCCCCACCACACCGACGACGACGATGCCGTGCACCAGGCACGCGTCGAGGAAGCGCCGCCGAGCCCGATCGACGTCCGCGCCGCCACACGCATCGCAGCGCTCGGTTGGAACGACGAGCACCGCGAGGCCGGGGATCGTCGGACACTCGGCGCGCCCGCACGAGAGGAGGACTTTGTCTCGCAGAAACGGCGCAATCCGATCGGGCCGACGCACGACGAGCTCGCCGATGAGCGCGTCCGTGAGTCGCGCCTGCGCGAGCGCTTCGAGCAGACTGCGCGCTTCGTCCGCACCGCGGATCCCGCGCATGTCGAGCAACGTCTGGAGGGACGAAGGATCCTCGGGCGGAGGGCGCCGCGCGTCCTCCAGCTCCGAGCGGAGCGCCGCGATGGTCGCCCGAGCTTCCTCGAGCTCCTTCTCGCGGGGGTCCCGCTGCGGTGGCGCCGGCGCGCTGGGCTTGGCCGCCACCTTGGGACGGGACTTCGGTTTCGTGGCTTCCTTGGGCGCTTCCTGGACGGCCGGCTTCTTCGTCGGACTCTTCCGCCCGAGCTTCTCGACGCCCATCTTGGCCATCAGCTCATCGAACGTCCGTGGATCGTCGGCCATGGGAGTAGCTATCAGAATGGCGCGTTCCGCATGGGCTGCGTGCTGACGGCTAAGAGCCAGTCACCGCAATCCGAACGAGCAGCTCTTCCGCGTGCACCAGCGGGTACGCACGCACCGTCATCACGACCCCGGTTCGCTCCGCCCGCACCTCGAGGATCTGCTCGCCGCCGATCGGCGCGAGCACGCGTCCCAGCAGGTGGCCCGGTCGCACGAGATCGCCGACCCAGACCTCCGGGACGAAGAACCCGCCGCACGCCGATCGGTGGGCCTCGACCTCGGTGTGGGTCACGTCCGCGACGGTCCGCCCGGCGCCGATCGGGGGAACGATCCCCAGGTGCCCGAGCAGCCGCTGGAGCCCGTCGGCGAGCGTCGTCGCGTGCTTCGAGTCGAGCGTGACGCCGCGACCGCCGACGACGTGGAGCGCTTTGCGGTCAGCCGCGCGCCAGGCGCCGACGAGCCCGGTCGCGTCCATTGCATCGCCCGGCCGGCGCCACACGACCGGAAGCCCCATCGCGCGCGCGAGCACGAGCTCCTCGCCGCTCATCGGCGTGCGGACCTGCGGGATCTCGCGAACCTGCGGCGCGCCCGAGTGCACGTCGACGCAGACGTCCGCGTTCGACGCCTCGAGGAGCGCGTGGGCGATTCGCTTCACCGCGGTTCCCTCGGGATCGCCGGGGAACGCGCGATTGATGTCCTGATCGTCGATGGGCCAACGCTTGCGCCCTTCGTCGGCGCCGAACGTGTTGACCATCGGGAAGAGGTGGACGGTCCCCTTCGGCCGCTGCACCCGGAGGCTCGAGACGAGCAGGTTCACCGCGTGGATGCTGTTCAGCTCGTTGCCGTGGATGCCGGCGACGATCGCGACGGACGGCGATCCGCTCCCGAAGGTGAGACGGTGGAGCTCGTACGCTCCCCGGAACGGCGCCTCGATGCGGAACACGGTCGTCACGTCGCCACCACCCTCGCCACCATGTCGCCGGCCAGGACGACCGGATGCTCGCGCAGCGCCAGCACGCGACCGGAGACCGGGCTCGCGATCTCCTGGACGTGCACGCCCGTGGTGGGATCGATGAGCGACCCCAAGGGCTGGCCCTCGCCGACCTCGTCCCAGAGATCGCAGCCGGGGAGGAAGAGGCCGGCGCGCTCCGCGCGTACCCGGCGCACCTGCTCGTCGGTCACGGTGATGGACTCGGTCGAGGGCGGTTCGGCCCACTCGCTGTCGAGCACGCCGAGCGTCGAGAGGATCGAGACCACGCCGCGCGTGAGCAGCCGGCCCACGCCCTGGCTCAGGCGATTGCCGGCGCCACCCTCCAGCACGATCGTTCCCGGAAACTGATGGGCGAAGGTGCTCGGCGCCGCCGGCCCCGGGCTCCGCTTCCACACGACGTGGACGTTCGCCCGCTGCGCGAGCTCCGCGGAGCGATCGTTCTTCACGCGCACGAGTGCCTGGGGCGCTTCCCGGAACGCGGCGTGCGCGCCCCGGAGCTCGAGCACCTGATCGGCGCCCCGCACGTCCTCGCAGAGCGCGAAGGCCGTGCGATCGGGCGAGTGCCCGTCGGCGCGGCCGGGAAACAGGCGGTTCAGGTCGATCTCGAAGAACGGCCAGTACCGAGAGCCGCGGTGGGCCGCGAGCGGATTCACGCACGGGTACACGTCGACCGTGCCGTGGAGATTCTTCTCCATGGTCTCGAGGAGCTCGGCGATCGAGTACGCGACGCGGATGCCCTCGGGCGTGTCCCCCCGAATCCCCGCCACGATTGCGACCCGCGGACCTGGACCGCCCGTGAACCGGCGGCGCAGGACCGGCACGACGTCGCCGGTCGGCACCTCGAGCTCGATGAGGGTCGATAGCTTCGACATCCGCGCGAGCATCTTACGCGACCGGCTCGGAGCAGTCACTTCGAGACGGTGGGAAACCGAGCGAAGAACGGACAGAGTGTCGCGTCTCCACCCCTGTCTTGACACGGCAAGAGTGCGGAGCCGAAGATGAGGTCCCCGCGCGGCCCATCGCGGCCGCCCACTGGAGCTCCATGCCCTCCACCCGCCGCGCAGCGTCGCACGTTCGCGATTCGATCTTTCCCGAGCAGGTCATCTACCTCGGAGCACGACCCGCACAGGGCGCTCGATTCGCCCCCGTGCCGGACCCCGAGGCCGTCGTGCGCTGGCGCGAACGCGCCGAGTCGCAGCGGGAGGAGTCCCTCGCCCGGTACGACCTCGCGCTGGTCGCCGGCAAGGATCCGAACGCCGCCGCGCGCGAGATCCTCGCCGGGTTCCTGACGTGGACCCGTTGGAGCGCCCGCTCGTTCGCCAAGAGCCCCGACGATGGGCTGGCCGACGCGCTCCGGGTCCAGGAGCAGGCGACGTGGGAGCTCCTGGCCGACGCTGCCGCCGTCCGAGCCACCCGGGACGCGGGAGCGGTCGATCGTTTCCTCGACGTCTGGCTCGGCGTCGTCCAGGAAGCCATTCGCACGGGAAACGCCCCGCTCTACGCCGCTTCCGTCTGAGCCCCGTGGCCGGTCCCCCGGCGACTGATATTCTCGAAACCGGGTGAAAGACCCCGCTGTCGGTGACGTACAGCAGTCTGGGCTCGGAATGACCGGGACCGCCACGAGGTGACCATGCTCCTCTCTTTGCTGTCGGCGTGCGCGATGGAAGCTCCGCACACATCCGGCGCGCTCCATGCCTTCCCGGCGGGTCCCACGGGCGGAACCCTCGTCGTCGACCTCGTCGACGGCACCTCGCTCGACGATGCGCGGAAGGCCACGGGCCTCGACCTGCAGTGGGTCGCCCCGCAGACCGAGGACGAAGCGCTCGCCGAGGTCCAGGTCGCCGACCTCGCCGAGGCGCAGCGGGCTCTCGCCTCCCTCCCGCTCGTCGAAGTGGCCGAGCCGTCGATCGAGGTCGAGGCCTACGGCTTCCCGAACGATCCGATGTTCGACGCGCAGTGGAACTTCGACATCGTCGGCGCGAAGCAGGGCTGGCGGATGGGCGGCGGACGCGGCGTGACGGTCGCCGTCGTCGACACGGGCGTCACGAAGGTCGCCGACCTCGAGGGCACGACGATCCTCCCCGGGGTCAGCTTCACCGGCGGCTCGCCCGACGGCGCCGACGGCAATGGCCACGGCACGCACGTCGCGGGGACGATCGCGCAGACGACCAACAATGCGCTCGGCGTCGCCGGCCTCGCGCCGAACGCGAAGATCCTTCCTGTGAAAGTGCTCACGGACTTCGGCATCGGGCGCAGCGAATGGATCGCCGCCGGGATCGACGAAGCCGTCGACCGCGGCGCAGACGTGATCAACCTGTCGCTCGGTGGTCCGACGAGCGCCGTGATGCAGAACGCCGTGCGGAAGGCAGTCGATGCGGGCGTGATCGTCGTCGCCGCGGCGGGCAACTCGTCGCGCGAAGGCGTCGGATGTCCCGCCAACACGCCGGGTGCCATCGCGGTCAGCGCGACCGGTCCCGACGACGTTCTCGCGTTCTACTCGAGCTGGGGCAAGGAGGTCGCGATCTCGGCGCCCGGTGGCGACAAGCGCAAGACGGGCGGCGGCATCCTCCAGGACACCATCGAGGGAAAGGGTCACGCCTTCAAGGAGTTCCAGGGCACGAGCATGGCGACGCCGCACGTCGCTGGCGCCGCCGCGGTGCTGCTGTCGGCCGGCGCCGGCAGCCCGGACGAGGTCAAGGCGCTCCTGTTCGACGGGGCAAAGGATCTCGGGGCGCCGGGATGGGACAGCAAGTACGGCCATGGCCGGCTCGATCTCGGCAAGGCACTGCAGATGCTCGTCGTCCGTGAGCGCGCGCCGCTCTTCGGAATCGCGGCCGCCGCTGCGTTCCTCCTCTCGCTCCTCAGCGGCGCGCGCGTGCGCTTCGTCACGCTCCTCGCCGCTGCGCTCACCGCCGGTGGCGCGTTCTTCCTCGCGTGGCTCCCGGTGCCTCCGAATGCGGTGACCGACCTCCTCGCGCTCCCGATCCTCGAGTGGCCGTCCGTCCTCGGTCGGTTCTGGGTCGGCTTCCCGCTCTGGCTCTCCGTCGTCGTTCCGCTCGTCGGGACGTTCGTGTTCGGTGCGACGCGGAGTCTCGGTCCGCTCACCGCGGGCATGCTCGTCGGCGTCGGCACGCACCTCGTCTGGGGCGGTGTCACAGGCACGCTCCATCCGTGGGGCATGGCTGGATCGATGGCGCTGGGCTGGCTCGTCGTGAACGGTGTGCTGACGCTCGGCCTCGCGGTCGCGACGCTCGGCGTCACCAAGCTCCGCGACCGCAAGGGAGGTGCGTCGTGAAGGGCAAGCTCGTGAGGGTCGACCTCGGCGGAGGCGGCTGGGTCCTCGAAGCGGACGACGGCAAGCGCTACCAGCTCGCCGGCAACGTGCCGAAGGAGCTCGACGGCCGGCGCGTCGAGGTTCGGGGCAAGTCCGTCGAGTCCTTCGGGTTCCTGATGACCGGGGACCCCACGCTCGAGGTCGAGAGGATCACCGCTCTGTGATCAGGGCGCGCCCGCGTTGGCCGTCTCGAACTCCTTGTCGGTCGGGTGGAGTCGACCCGCTTCGATCGCGGTGATCGCCTCCTCGATCTTGGTGCAGTTCGAGAGGATCTGCTCGTTCGAGCTCGCCGCGCGCACCTCCGCGAGGAGCTTCCTCTCTTCCGCGAAGAGCGGTGCGTACGACGCGAGGTCGTTGGCCGACGTCACGCCGGCGACGGTGGTCCCCATGTCGTGCACGCGGTCGCCGAGCTCGGTCGGTCCGCCGTTGTCGCGCAGCAGCATTCGGTAGATCCCGACCCAGATGTGACTGTCCGTCTGCGCGTGCACGTCGAGCGGGATCCCCGGTTCGTCGACGAGCCCCGCCGTGAGACGCGGCGCGTTCGGGTCGCTGGCCGCCGGACCCGAGCGCGTCAGCGTCGTGCGTGACGGCGGCACGGGGGCCGCAGGGACCCGCACGTCCTCGGTGTGCATCTCGGCGCCGCTCGGCGACACGGTCGCGGTTCCCTGCGCCGTCGACTTGGGCACCGTCACGGGACCCTCCGAGGGCAGGAGCACCAGGACGGCCGCGATCGCCGCCACGACGGCGACCGCGATCAATGCGATCGTTTGCTTGTTCACACTTCCTCCACCGGTCGGCGCTGCACGAGGTCGTTCATCCACCGTTCCGGATCGCGAGCGACACCACGGTCTTGTCGTCGCCGCCCATGTTCGCGGTCAGCCCCCAGCGTGGCGTTCCGGCGACCTGGTAGTCGCCGCACCGCCCCTTCATCTGGCGGAAGATCTCGAGCGGTTGCTTCACGCCGGTCGCGCCCACGGGATGGCCGAAGCCGATGAGGCCGCCGCCGGTGTTCACCGGGATGCTGCCATCGATCGCCGTCGCGCCGTCGCGCGTGAGGGCCGCGCCCTGTCCGGGCGCGGCGAGGCCGACGGCCTCGAGCATCATGAGCTCGGTCACGCTGAAGCAGTCGTGGACCTCCATCACGCCCAGGTCCTTCGTGCCGATCTGCGCGTCGGCGAGCGCCTGGCGGGTCGCCTTCTGCGTCGTCGTGAGCGCGGTCGGATCGCCGTCGCTGTAGAGCGACGCGACGGCATGCCCCCGCGCGACGATCTCGACGGCGTCCGCTTCCTTGCGCCCGAGCTTCGCGAGCCCCTTCTCGCTCACGAGGAGGAGACACGACGCACCGTCGGAGACCTGCGAGCAGTCGCTCACCTTGAGGTACGGCTTGAGCTCCTCGTTGCCGAGGAACGCGGGGTTCTTGTCGCTCGCCTGACGCGCGAGCTCGAGCGGCATCTCCTTCGCCTGCATGTGGGCCTTGGGATTCTTGTTCGCATTCGCGTAGGCCTTCACGCTCACGCGCGCGATGTCCTCTTCGGAAACGCCGAAGCGCTCGCGGTAGGCTTTCGTGCGCCGCGCGAAGAGCGCGGGGAACGTGAACTCGTCGATCCCCCGCTGGCGCGAGTAGTGCGCCGCGCGCGCGAGGTAGTCGGCGCCCGTGCGCGCCGACTCGCTCGTCTGGATCTCGACGCCCGCGACGAGCACGATGTCGGCGCCCGCGGCGATCGCGTCGAGACCCGCGAGCACCGCGAGACCGCCGGACGCGCACGCGCCCTCGAGCCGCGCGGCAGGCTTGCCCTCGAACGCAGGATGGCTGCCGACGAGCGCGGCGCCCATGTGTCCCTGCTTGACGAACAGCTCGCCGACGAAGTTCCCGAGGTACAGGCGATCGATCGTCGCGGGGTCCGCGCCCGTGTCGTCGAGGCAGCCGTGCACGGCCTCCTTCAGGTCGTCTTCGAAGGTCGGGTTGTCGCGACTCCCGAAGTCGGGATGGCCCTTCCAGACGAAGTCGGGATGACCCTTGCCGATGAAGCTCGTGTGCGCGCCACCAGCAATGAACGCGCGGCGAGCGAGTGCGGTCTGGGCCATGACGGGAGCCTCCGAGCAGGGTCTCTCGTACCCGACGACGAAGGCCCGGGCCACGGCTCAGCCGGCGCCGCCTCCGCTCGCGGTGCTCTGCTCGCGGAAGACCTCGAAACCGGCCTCCGTCCCGTAGACTCCCGCCGCCAGCGCAGCTTCGCCCCCGGCGCCGAACACCACGAGTTGGCTGAACCCCCCGGCCGCCGCCGACACGAGGAGGAGACTCGGCTCTTCGTTTCCGTCGAAGAGCTCGATCGATGCTCGGTCGCCTTCCTCCTGCGCCACGATCCGCGCATTTCCGGCCGCGTCGAGGAACGTCAGGAACGGACCCATCTCCGGACGCACACCGAGACCGATGCGGGGGATCGTGCCGCCGTCGTGGAATGCCGCACTCGGGCCGTCTCCCGTCACCTGCAGCACGAGCGCGTCCTTCGCCGGATCCTCGCCGTCGCCCGAGAGGTAGAGGCCCGGCCCTTCGTCGGTGACGACCAGCGCGGCGCGCGGTCGTCCCGCAGGATCCCACACGGCGAGACCGGGACCGATGCCGCGTGCCGTCGACGCCACGAGCATCGCCCACGGCGCGTGCATCTCCTCGCCCCCTTCCGCGACTTCCCAGTGCCCGACGCTCTCCGCGTGGAGCGAGACGCGCGGCGCGCCGTCGTCGCCGAACAACACGACGGCAGGCCCGCGGCCTTCGGGCGCGCTCACACGGACGCGCGGCCCGTCGGAACCGAGGATCTCGAGCACCGCGCCGGACCGGTCGGCGTCGAGCGTGGCGTGGACGCGGCCCTGATCGTCCACGATCTCGAGCCGCCGCGTACGCACGATCGAGGATCGCTGTGCGTTTCCGCGCTCCGTCGCCGCGCGCAGCTCGCGCCGTAACGACTCCACTTCCCGTTCGAGGGATTCGAGCCGCGCGCCGACCGGGAGCCCATCCTTCGGCATGCCCGCTCACCTCGCTGCGCAGACGATACCTCGGGTCCTGCCGGACCGACAGCGAGGCCGCGGGCAGCGGGCGCTGGGCCTCCCAGTTGTGGAGGTGCAAGGTGCGGCTCACGCAAGCGTGAATTTTCAGGGTGCCGCGGCAGCTCCGTCCTCGTCGGCACCGCGGATCGGGTAGCGCAGCACGCGCTCGATCCCGTCGACGTCCTCGAGATCGATGGTCAGGAGGTGCGGTCCCACCTCGTCGATTCGCAAGGGCACGCGACTCTCGACCCGCCGACCGCCGCCGGGATGCCAGGCGATCTTCTCGCCATCGCACCACACGGTCAGCGACGCGAGCCCGGCATCGTCGGAGGCGGAGAGCTCGATCGGATGGTGGCCCAGCGGAAGCGAAGACGGAACCCTCGACGCGAGCATCGGCGCTTCGACGCGCACCGACGCGCCGTCGAGCGGCAGCCGCAGCGCGAAGCGGTGGGCGAACGAGCCCGCGAACTGATCGGAGTCCACGACGAGGTCGAGCTCGATCGGCCCCGTCGCTTCCGGCGCGCGCTGCACCGCGAGATCCACGGTCGCCCGCGCACCCGCCGGGAGCGCCGCGATCGTCGCGTCACGGTCCACGATCTCGATGCCGTCCGAGCCGTCGCGGAACGCGAACCGCGGATGGAGGCCCGTGAGCTCGGCGCCGGCTTCGTTCGAGAGCGTGAGCTCGACTTGCTGTCGCTCGGCGATCCACTGCGCCATCACCGCGAGGGCCGGACGCTCCGCCCCCGTCACGGTGAGGACGGTGTCGAGCCGCGGGCTCGCGCTCGCGCAGCCGTCGCACGACAGCGTGGCGCTCACGAGGTCCTCGCGATCGCCGTCCGTCGTCGGCAGTCGCACCAGCGCCTTTCCCGCTCCGGTCGCGCCGGCGGCGACGCGTCCAATGGGGAGCTCGACGCCGTCCCACGGACCGCTGCGCGACGACAGCCGGACGACGCCGCGCACGACGTCGGTGGTGCCGCGGTTGTCGACGAACGCGCGGAGCTCGACCGTCCGCCCCGCGACGGGCGGGTCTGCGATGACGAGTCGGATGCCTGCGGTGGGCGGTCGCGTCGCGACCGGCGCTGTCGTCCAGTCGATCCCGCGGACCGCCATCGTCGCGACGAGTCGTTCGTCCTGCTCGGCCCGCATCTCGTCCCGCACGCGCTCGACGGCGACGAGGAGATCGGCACGGCGCGCACCCTCGCTGGCGGCGATCACGCGCTCGGCCGCGTCGAGCGCCACGTCGTCGCGCCCTGCGCCTCCTTCCGCGCCGCGCCAGCCCGGCCGTTCGTCGACGGTGAGCACCGATTCTGCCCCCGAGCGGATCGGCAGATCGATGCCGTCGCCGTCGAAGATCGCCGTGTCGAGCGCCAGGTCCGGGGTGAGCCCCGCTTCCGTGACCGGCGTGTCGCCGGCGAGCCGGTACTCGGCCACGGTGAGCTTGAGGAGCACGCCGCGGTCGCCGTCCTCGAGCGTGTAGACCTTCTGCACCGTCCCCTTTCCGTACGAACGCGCGCCGACGAGGACCGCGCGATCGAGCAGCGCGAGATCCCCCGCGAGGATCTCCGATGCCGACGCGGAGCCCGCGTCGAGCAGCACGACGATCGGCAGATCGGGCTCGATGCCTTGCGGTTCCGCCTCGACGTAGGACTGGAGGTTCGCGACCTTCCGGCCGTTGCGCCCGACGGTGCGGAGGAGCTGGCCGCGCTCGAGGAAGAGGTCGGCGCACTCCGCGGACTGCAGCATCGAGCCCCCGGCGTTCCCGCGCAGATCGATCACGAAGCCGGTTGCGCGGTCCGAGACGAGCGCCTGCACCGCGTCGCGCACGAGTGCATGGGTCTGCTCGCTGAAATGATCGATCCGCAGGAGCCCCGCGCCGCTCGGGAGCTTGCGCCACGTGACGTTCGGCACCACGACCTCGGCGCGCACCAGCGACACGTCCTGGAGCCGGTCCGCGAGCGCATCCCGAACGGTCAGGACAACGGCGCTGTTCGCCGGTCCGCGGATCCGTTCCGTCGCTTGCGAGACCGTCATGCCGGTGGTCGACCTGCCGTCGATGCGCAGGATCCGATCGCCGGGCTGCAGTCTCGCCTGTGCGGCGGGACCTCCGGGATACACGTCGCGGAGCACCAGCTCGCCGCCCGGATCCTTGCCGATGGTGCCGCCGATTCCCGTGAGCTTCCCCGTGATGCGCTCGTCGAACCGCGCGAGGCGCTCGTCGGTGAGAATCGTCGAGTGCGTGTCGAGCGCGGTCGTGACGCCCTTCAGCATCTCGACCTCGAGATCCAGTCCGACCGGCAGCGGCTCGCCAGCGCTCTCGACGACGGCCTCGAGCTGCGCGAGCGCGGGGACGAGATCGAGCACGTGCGTCCCGTCGACGCGCAGCGTCGCGAGCACGCCGCGGGAGCCGTGGGTGATCACGACGTCGCGGCCATTCTCCTCGACGATCAGCCACGGGATGGTCCGTTCGAGCGCCTCCGCAGCGCCGGCCAGCGCGTCGGCGGTCGAGATCGACTCCGGACGGAGATAGTGGTCGTTCACGAGCTCGAGCGCGCGCTCCGTGAGCGAGGCGCCCACCGGCGCCTCCGTCGCGAGCGCCGCGCCGACGAGGTAGAGACCGAGCATGCCGTGCGAGAGGATGCCATGAGGGACTCGGCGGCGCCAAGTGTGGGGGAACGGTGAATCCGGAACGTTTCAAGGCCCTCCTCGAGCGGGTTGCCGCGGGGGACGAATCGGTCGCCGAGGCGGTTCGCGAGATGGAGTCCTGGCCGACGGGACGCCTCGGGTTCGCGACGCTCGACCTCCATCGGGCGGCGCGCACGGGGCTCCCCGAGGTCGTCTACGGGGAAGGCAAACCGGCCGATCGGATCGCCGCGATCCTGACGGAGATGCGATCGGCGGGCCACGCCGGGATGGTCACGCGGCTTTCCGAGGAGAAGGCAGCCGCCGTCCTCGCGATCCATCCCGATGCGGTGTGGCACCCCATCGCCCGCATCCTCCATCTCCCCGACAAGGAGAATCGGACCGCACCGAACGTGAAGGGAACGATCGCCGTCGTGGCGGCGGGAACGAGCGACCTCCCCGTCGCGGAGGAGGCGGCGGTGACAGCCGAGGTCTTCGGGAACCCCGTCTCCCGCCACTGGGACGTCGGCGTCGCGGGCATCCACCGCATCCTCGACGCGCGCGAAGCGCTCCAGGCCGCGTCGGTCGTCATCGTCGTCGCCGGGATGGAAGGGGCCTTGGCGAGTGTCGTCGCGGGGATCGTCGATCGCCCGATCATCGGCGTCCCCACGAGTGTCGGCTACGGGGCAGCGTTCGGAGGTCTCGCCGCGCTCCTCGGCATGCTCAACTCGTGCGCGCCGGGCGTGAGCGTGGTGAACATCGACAACGGATTCGGTGCCGCTGCCCAGGCGACGAAGATCAACCGGCTTCCGGGACCGACGTGACCGCGGAGCGCCTGCTCGTCCTCGACGCGCAGCTCTCGGGAATCGCCGGTGACATGCTCGTCGGCGCGCTGCTCGATCTCGGCGCCGACTTCGCAGCGCTCGAACGAGCGCTCGCCTCGGTCGGCGTGTCGCATGTCTCCGTGGAAGACGTCACGCGCAGCAGCATCCGCGCCAGGCACTTTCACGTCCACGAGCACGACCACGCTCACGACCACGACCACGACCACGACCACGGGCACGACCACGAGCACGCTTGGAAACACATCCGCGCACGGATCGACGGCGCGTCCCTGACGGACCGCGCGCGGACCTGTGCGCTGACGATCTTCTCTCGCCTCGCCGAGGTCGAGGGCCGCATCCACGGGGTCGCGCCCGACGACGTGACCTTCCACGAGGTGGGCGCCATCGACTCCATCGCGGACATCGTCGGCGCGGCGGTGTGTCTCGATCAGCTCGACGTCGATGCGATCTACTTGCTCGGCCCGGTCGCGCTCGGCGGTGGCCTCGTGAAGACGGCACACGGCCTCCTTCCGGTGCCCGCTCCCGCGACCGTGGCGCTGCTCGAAGGCTTTCCCGTGCGCCCGGGAAGCTTCGCCGACGGCGAGCTCACCACGCCCACCGGCGCGGCGATCGTCTCTGCGCTCGCCTCGGGCGATCGCGCACCGGCCTTCTCGCTCGACGCCGTCGGGTACGGCGCGGGCACGCGCAACCCCGCCGATCGACCGAACGTGGTGCGCGCCATCCTCGGGACGCGCGCCGCGGCGTCGGCGCAGGAAATCGTCGTCCTGGAATCGAACCTCGACGACGTCACCGGGGAGCAGGTGCCGATCCTCCTCGACGCGCTCCTCCAGGCCGGCGCGCTCGACGCCTTCGTGGCGCCGGTCCTGATGAAGAAGGGGCGGCCCGGCTTCTTCGTGCAGGCGCTCGCCGAGGCCGGGGCAGCGGATGCAGTGGCCGAATGCTTCCTGCGCCACGGGTCCACCTTCGGCGTGCGCCGCGTCGAGGCCCGCCGCGACGTGCTGGATCGCTGGCACGAACGCGTCGTCACCCCCTGGGGCCCCGTTCGTGTGAAGATTGGCGCGCGCAAGGGGGAGGTGCTGCAGGTGGCACCCGAGCTCGAGGACGTGAAGGCCGTGGCGACCGCATCGGGGCGGAGCGCCGGAGAGGTCCATCGCGCTGCCCTTGCCGCATGGGCTGCGCGAGGCCCGACGTGACGGCGCTCGAAGTCTCCCTCCAGGGCGAGATCCCGGAACCGTTCCAGCGGGCGATCGAGATGTCGGGGCTCCGAGTCGTGGCCGGCGCGTCGATCGTGCTCGCCCACTACGCGGGCGGGTTTCCGGCCGCCGCGGCGAGTGCGGAGGCCCTTCTGGCGCTCGTGTCCGAGCCCGATCTCGCCGACCATGCGCTCGCGGCGGGCGCCGTCGACGTCGTCACCGTCCCGGACGAGATCGAGCGCCACGTCGAACGAGCGGCGCGGTTCGTCGCGCGATTCGCGCGCCACGCGGAAGAGATCGAGAGTCGTGCCGAGAAGGCGATGCAGGATCTCAACGAGACCCGCGACGTGCTCGAACGATTGATCGACGCGACGCCGAATCCGGTCATGGCGACCGATCCGAAGGGCCGCGTGCTCGTGTTCAACCGCGTCGCCGAATCGACGCTCGGCTATGCGACCGCGTACGCGCGGGAGCACATGCACGTCACCGATGTGTATGCGACGCCCAGTGAAGCGCGCCGCGTGCTCGGCGAGATCCGCGGCTCGGCGGGGCGGATCGTCCACGGGCTCGAGGTGCGGCTCCGCCACCGCTCCGGCGAGCACGTGCCCGTGCTGTTGTCGGCATGCGAGGTCGTCGGTCCCGACGGCGCCGCGATCGCGACCATCGGCGTGTTCCAGGATCTGCGCGAGCAGATCTCGCTGAAGAATCGGCTCCAGGCGACGACCGATCAACTGATCGCGACCGAGAAACGTGCGGCGACCATCGAGCTCGCGGGCGCGGCAGCGCACGAGCTCAACCAGCCGCTCACGGCGGTCATGGGAATCATCGAGCTCTGCGAGATGCGGCCGGACCTCGACGACGAAGTGAAGAAGAAGCTCCAGCGCGCGCTCGCGCAGCTCGGCCGGATGGCCGAGATCGTGAAGGCGCTGGCCCGCACGACCCGCCCACGGACGACCGGGTACGTCGGCGGGCAACGCATCCTCTCGCTCGAGGCCGACGAGTCGGACTGATCTCTCGTCGTCCCTCGTCCAGAGCGAGAGGTGGCGGAGCGACCGCGCGCGCCGTGCTTCCCCGAGCGTCCTGCCCCTCGGCGTGCTCCGGTCAGGTCCTCCTGGGTGGTCCTGATCGCGCGCGATTCCGTCCGGCGACACAGCCATGTCCACCCAGTCGGACCTCGCGCCAGCGAGTCGGTGCGCCGCATGCGACCCGTTAGTCAGGGCGGCAATGCTCCTCCTCTGGATTGCGTCGGCGCTCGCGACGGACGTCACCGTGCGTCAGGCCGCGTGCCCGTACGGCACCGGCCTGGTGAAGATCTACGAGCTGCGCAGCGCGAACAACAACGGCGGCTACGACTCGGACCTCGCGCGGTACGCGACGCAGGGCCAGTTCCGCACGTACGCGATGAGCACCTGCCCCGACACGATGTTCTCCCTCTACGGCGAGGACATGAGCGGCACGATCGATCCGAACAAGAAGGCGGCCATCGCCGACGCGCTCGCGAAGGTGCTCACCACGATCCCGGATCGCACGAACCCGGCCGTGTGGGATCGCTACGCGATCGCCGCCGCGATGTACCGCACGCTGGGGCAACCGCCCGAGATCGTGGGCGACGTCTACCTCGAGGCGAGCTGGACCGCGCGCGACGAAGCGGTCGGCGTGTACGTCGGGCTCGATGGACCGAAAGAAGCCGACGAAGAGCTGAGGAAGGGCCAGGCCATGCTTCCGACGGTGGACGCGACCGACCGGAAGAAGCTCCTGTTCAACCTCGCGCGGATCGCCGAGCGCGCCGGCCACGCGGCCGCACGCGACCGCTACCTCGACCTGTTCGCGAACGACACACTCGACGCGCACGACCGGGAAGCGCTCGAGAAGTTCCGGAGGGCGACGCGCGACGCAGAGCCGCGGCTCCAGGATCTCGCCATCGCCGAGTACCGCAAGGCGCTTGCCGCCGGGCATCTCGACGGTGCAGGCGAAGCGCGCGTGCAGTACCTGCTCGCGGATCTCCTGCGCCGACGCGGCTCGGTCACCGAAGCGCAGGCACTGTACGAGAAGGTCGCCGCGCGCGCCGACACGCCAGCCGATCTCGCGCAGATGGCGGGTTACCTCCAGAGCGCGCCGAGCGTTCCATGAGGAAGCCCCAGACCCAGCGGATCGCGTTCGTCGTCAGCCGGAGCTCCGGCATGGACGAGACGTGGACGACGATCCACCTCGCGCATCGTGCCGCATCGCTCGGCTACGACGTTCGCTTCATGACGCCGGGCGACATCGAGGTGTCTCCGTCCGGACGCGTCGTCGCCCGCACGGACGTGGTCGATCCGCTGCCGCCCACACGGGCCGATCTCGCGGACGCGCTCACGCGCCGGCTGCTCCCCCGTCGCTACACGGAGGTCGCGCAGATCGACCTGGCACTCCTCCGGCTCAATCCACTCACCCAGTCCGTGCTCGGGAGCACCCTGCTGCTCGCGCCGCCCGACGGCAACGGGCCCGTCATCGTGAACGACCCGGCCGGCATCGCTCGCACCTCGACCAAGGCATGGCTCGCGACGCTCCCCGACGTGCCGCAGCCGCGCACGATCGTCACGCGGAGTCGCGCCTCGGCGGAGCTCTTCGCGAACAACATCGGGGGCGCCGTCGTGGTGAAGCCTGCGATCGGCTCCGGCGGGCGCGGCGTGTTCCTCGCCCGTTCGATCGGCGCGTTGGGCGGCATCCTCGATCGGATGCTCGCGTCCACGTTCTCGCCCGTGGTCGTGCAGCAGTACGTGCCCGAGGCCACCCACGGCGAAAAGCGCCTCTTCCTCGTCGACTCGATGATCGTCGGCGCCTACCGTCGCCTGCGGCACGCGGGCGAGTTCCGGCACAACCTGCGCCAGGGCGGTCAGCCCGAGCCCTGCGAAATCGACGAGTCCGACCGCCGCATCGCCGCGCTCCTGGGACCCCACCTGGCGAGGAATGGGATACGCATCGCCGGCCTGGACGTCATCGGCGAGAAATTGGTCGAGGTGAACACGCTCAATCCCGGCGGTCTACACTTCGCCGAGCTGTTCGGCGGAGGAGACCTCTCCGGTCGCGTGCTCCGCCAGCTCCTCGAAGCGGCGACCCAGAGCCCCGCCCAACAGAGCCTCCCCTCCTAGCGCCGGATCCAATCCCCGATGAGCAGCCTTCCTCCGACTCCCGAGAACATGTCGCGCAAGCAGATCCTCGACGCGATCCGCCGCGGAGCCAGTCTCGAGAGCGTCGATCTGCGGGGCGTCGACCTGTCGGGCATCTCGTTCGACAACCTCGACATGCGCGACGCGAAGCTCGCCGAGGCGAACTGTACGCGCTGCAGCTTCCGGAACGCGAACCTGACCGGCGCGTCGCTCTGGCACGCGAACCTGAAGGACGCCGTGCTCGACGGCGCGAACCTCGAGAACACCGACCTCGACTTCGCGAACATGGACGGCGTCTCGCTCAAGGGCGCCAAGATCAAGAAGACGATCTTTCCGCTCAAGGGGGAGAAGATCGAGCAGATCCGCGAGGCGGCGAAGAGCGGCAGGAAGCTCCGCATGGACACCAAAGGACTGGAAGAGGACGGCTGAGCCTCGCGGGAATGTTCTTCTTCCTCCCGCTGATGAGCCGAAGCGAAACCGACAACGACCTCGTGCGCCGCTTCAAGAGCGGCGACCGCGACGCATTCGGCGAGATCGTGCTCCGGTACCAGCATCGCGTGTTCACGCTGTGCGTCCGCTGGCTCGGCGAGAGGGCCGTGGCCGAAGAGGTCGCGCAGGACGTCTTCCTGAACCTGTTCCGCGGGCTCGCCGAGTTCCGGGGCGAGTCGAGCCTGTCGACCTTCATCTTCCGCGTGGCGGTCAACCACTGCAAGAACAAGCGGCTCTACCAACATCGGCGGGCCCACGACCGCCACGAATCGATCGACGGAAACCCTGGGAACGACCCCGATCTCCCGCCGCCCAGACAAATCGCCGACCAAGGACCGGGAACCGATCGGTCGGTCCACAGGTCAGAGGCCGAGCGAATTCTCGAACAGGCCCTGGGCCGGCTCGACGACAGTCAGCGCGCGATACTCCTGCTCCGTGACGTGGAAGACCTCCCGTACGAAGAAATTGCCGACATCCTCGCGCTTCCCAAGGGGACCGTGAAGAGTCGCCTCCACCGAGCCCGTGCCGAGCTCGCCAGGGTCCTCAGTCAGTTCGTCGACGACGAAGACCTCTTCTAAGATCGAGTGCAATGGATCCGTTCTTCGCCAGAAACCGACTCAGTAGCTACCTCGACGGCACCTTGTCCGATGCCGAGGCGGCCGAGGTGAGCGAGGCGATCGAGCACGATCCGAGCCTCAAGGAAGAGTACGAAGCGCTGCGTCGCGCGGTGAACTTCATCAAGCGCGCGGGACCGACGGAGGCGCCGTCCGACTTCCACGCGAAGGTGCTCGCGGCCGTCGCTTCCGAGAAGGCGCCGGGCGGGAAGCTCGTGTGGCTCTCCCGGCCCCTCGCGCGCGTCCCCGTCGAAGCGATCGGCGTCGCGGCGGCCGCGCTCCTCGTCGTGCTCTTCGTGTCGCAGCGTCACCGCACCGAGGTCGCGCAGCAGAAGGAGACGGCGGACGCGATCGCGGGCCAACCGGCGAAGGTGGAGAACCCGCCCGTGGTGGTCGAGCCCGCGGAGCAGCCCGAAATCGCGATGAAGGTTCCCGCGGAGGAGACGATTGCGACCGGCTCGGCGAACGGGCGAGCGGAGACGACGTTCCCCGGATCGGGGGGCGGGAAGGAGATCGCGAAGGAGCCGGTGCAGCAGCGGAAGCAGGTACCGAAGAGCGGCTACTCGGCAGACAACCCGTTCGTTCCCGAGTGGGAGCAGCAGGCCGCGGGAGAGCAGGCGGCGGAGGGCCTCGGCGCGAGCAATGTGCCGCAGGAGGTCGGCATCGAGCAGAACACCGCCGCGGAGAACAACACGGCGATCGAGAACACCGCGAATACGGGCAACCAGGTGCTGTCGAACGGCGTCGCGGTGCCGGCGGTGTACGCGTACTCGATGAGTGTGTCCTCCGCGCAGACCGTCGGCGATCTCGCGCGGAGCGTGGAGGCGATGGGCGGAAAGGTCGTCGACGCGAGCGGTGCAAGGATCGATCCGGCCTCCCTCGCGGACGGAAACCCACCCGCGTTCGTTCGCGCGATCGTGAAGCCCGGCAGCGTCGACGCCATGACGAAGCTCTTGGCCAGGTACGGCGCGACGTCCAAGACGAAGCCGCCTTCCTCGGCGGAGTTCGCATCGCAGACCGTCGAGTTCGACCTGTCGATCGCGTACGCGCCCTGATCAGGACGATTGGTAGGACGGCACACCGCCGTGCGTGCGGAGCGACGTGAACTTCGCACCCGCGATCACGAGGTGGTCGAGCACCGCGATGCCGAGCAGCTGCCCGAGCTCGACCAGCCGCGTGGTCGCCGTGAAGTCCTCGAGCGACGGCGTGGCGTCGCCGCTCGGGTGGTTGTGCGCGACGATCACCGCGTGCGCGCCGACCTCGAGCGCCTTCCGGAACACGGCGGCCGGATCGACGATCGTCTGGGTGCGCGTTCCGCGCGTCAGTGCCACCTTCGCGATCGGGCGGTGGCGCACGTCGAGGTAGAGTCCCCACAGCTCTTCGCTCTCCGCGCCGAGCAGGTCGGGTGCGAGGAGCGCGAAGGCGTCCTCCGGCGACGACACGACGGCGGGCTTCTCTCCGTCGTGGAGGAGTCGATCGGCGATCGCGAACGCAGCGCGCAACCTTCGAGTCGCGAGCGGCCGCAGGCCCAGCGCGGTTGCGCGGCGAATCTCGCCCACGGTTCCGAATCGCTGCAAGAGATCGCGGGCAGCCGGGCGGCCGACGAGGTCGGTCAGGATGTCGAGGTCTGACGGCATCGCGCCGCCGCTTGCAATCCGGATGCCGTCGCAATTCCGCGCGCTTGGGAGCACCCCTGTCGGCATACCGGCAGGGCCCGCCGCGCCGTGCTCCAGGCGGCCCCCGGGCATGCCCCGCGCAGTCCCGCTCGAGCGCGACACCGCTCGGCGAGATGAGCGCATCTCGTGCGCGACACCCCTGGGCGAGATGCGCGCACCTCGAGCGCGACGCACCTCGGCGAGATGAGCGCATCTCGTGGAGGGCGGGGCAAACGCCGACCGCGAGGGGCGCGGCTGGGGCACAGCTCGCGGAGATGATTCATCTCGTCGCGTTGCGCCGCACTCTGGGCCCACCAGCGCGGCGCCGCTCGGGGAGATGAGCGCATCTCGGCCAGGGGTGTCGCAAATGAGGGTCGAGGACCGTCTCGATCGCGGCGCAGCTCGCGGAGATGATTCATCTCGCCGAGTTGCGCCCCCCTGGGTGCGACGCCTGCGACACAGCCGAGGGAGACGAGCGCATCTCCGCGAGATGCGTCCCGCTCGGGCTAGTGCCCCTCCTTCACCTCGTTTCGGTTCCACGGCGGGATCTCGACCTCGACGTCCTCGCTTCCGTCCGGCACGCACTGGCACGCCAGTCGGGAGTTGCTCTTGAGCCCCGGCGCGTAGTCGAGCATGTCGTCTTCCTCTTCGATCGGGGGCGGCGCCGTCTCGCCCCCTTGGTGCACCCAGATGTGGCAGGTCGAGCACGCGACCACGCCGCCGCACGAGTGATCGATGTCGACGCCGGCGGCGAGGAGCAGCGTCAGCACGGAGCCGAGCTGGCCCTCGTACCCCTGGGGGAGCGCCTTCGGATCGACCTCGATCACCTGCCCCGTGTTCCTGAGCTTCAGCTTGTACGGCCGCTCGGGCGGAGGCGGCGCGCTGGCGATGTAGGGGTTCTTTCCCACGGCCGCCTCGTAGCCCGATTCGAGATCGCGGCCTCCTGGCTGCGATGTCTCCTGGCATCTCGGCCTCGAAGGAGGGAGAATCCTTGCGATGCAGACGGCCGACGCGCACCGGAGACGGAACACGCGCTTCGTGCTCGCGCCGCGCCTGCCGGTCCTGCTCGATCGCCAGGGGAAGAAGGGCTTCATCCACGACCTCGGCTTCGGGGGGGCCTACGTGCTCACGCGCGAGAAGCTCGAGGTCGGCTCGTCGATCGTGCTGCACATCGAGCTCCCCACTCCGCTGACGGCGCTCGCGCTGAAAGCGACGGTCGTTCATCGCCACGCCGAGAGCGCCGATCGGAAGGCCGGCGTGGGCGTCCGGTTCGACGCACTCGCCGATCACGAGCGGCAAGCGCTCGCCACGTACCTGCGCGTCCCGCTGGAGGATCGGTACGAGCAGCGACCGCCGTACGTGGAGCACGTCTTTCCCGGGGAGCGCGACTTCCAGGGACGCGAGTCGGAGCTCGCTCTCCTTCGCGAGTGGATCGACGACCTCGACGTGGGCGTGGTCGCCATCGTGGGAATGGGCGGCGCGGGCAAGACCGTGCTGCTGCACCGCCTGCTCGACGAGATCCGCTACGACGTCCCCGCCGGGGTCTTCTTCTGGAGCTTCTACCAGGACACGGACGTCGACCATTTCCTCGAAGAAGCGCTGCGGTACTTCGGGGAGACGCGGACGGGGCTCGTGGGGTTGGGGCGCGTGTACGCGCTGTTCGATCGGCTGCGCGCGTCCGGGCCCGCGGTGCTCGCGCTCGACGGGCTCGAGCGGGTGCAGGAGGACGACGAGGTCCAGAAGGGCGTGCTCCAGGACCCAGGCCTCAAGCTCTTGATGGAGCGGATGTCGCAAGGCGCGGGGCACGCCACCGCACTCGTCACGTCCCGCTTCCCGCTCGTCGGAATCGATCCGCGCAAGTCGCGCTCGCTCGCGCTCGACTCGCTCTCGCCTCCCGCGGCGGCCGCGCTCCTCCGGGCGCGCGGCGTGCAGGGCGGCGACGGCGCGCTCCAAGCGCTCGCCGACGCGTGGGGCCGCCACGCGCTGACCGTCTCTGTCCTCGGGAGTTACCTCGCGACGTTCGCCGGCGGGGACCCGGCGAAGCTCGAGCGACCCGAGGCGCGGCTGGGCCAGAGCGCGCGGCTCGGCATCATCCTCGAGCGCTTCGCGAAGGAGCTCCCGGCGGCGGAGACGGCGATCCTCGAGCGGCTCGCCGCGTTCCGGTCCGGATCCTCGGCGGACGTGCTCCACGACGTCTTCCTCAAGACCACCTCGAAGGGCCTCGGCGAGGTCTTCTCGCGCCTGCGCTCACCGCTCCGGAAGCTGGATCGACCGACCCTCGAGAAGGCGCTCGTGCGCCTCGCCGACTTGCGGCTGCTCCACATGGAAGGCGCGACGTTCGCGTTCCACGCCGCCGTCAAGGACCACTTCTACCATCGACTCGTCCAGGAGGGATCGCACACCGAGATCCACGAGCGCGTTCGGGAGCACCTCGGCGAGCGGCCGCTCCAGGTGCGACCCGTCGGACGCGACAACCTGCTCGTGACCGAAGAGCTCATCCACCACACGCTCTCCGCGGGTCACGCCGAAGAAGCGTTCCGCATCTACTGGGAGCGCATCGACGGCTACAAGCATCTCGGCCAGATGCTCGGCGACTACGCCCGCGGCGTGCGGATCGTGGATTGGTTCTTCACGCCGCGAGCGCCGGAAGGCGCGGTCGGCGGGCTCGATCCATGGCACGCGGCGATGCTCGCCGGCGACGCGGGGCACTACCTCGAGAAGCTCGGGGAGCTCGACCGCGCCGCGCAGTGCCACGCGCTCGGCACCGACATGTCGCGGCGCGAGAAGGACTGGGCGAACGCGTCGGTGGGCTCGCGGAACCAGGCGAAGATCCGCTTGCTGCAAGGTCGCCTCCCCGCCGCGCGCCGCCTCGCCGAACAGGCGCTCGAGGCGGCGACGCTCGGCGGCGATCCGCGACATCGGATGGAGACGCTTGCGCTGATGGCGGCGATCGATGGACAGCTCGGTCGCGCGAAGCAGGCGAAGGCGGGGATGGCCGAAGCGGAGTCCGACTGGGCGAAGATCGATCCGCGCGCCGAAGGGCTCGTCGACTTCGAGAGCGGGCTCGCGATCGACCTGCTCCTGCGAATCGGGAACCTCGAGAAGGCACGAAACGTCGCGAAGGGCGCGCTCCGTTGGGCAGAGAACCTCGGGCGCGGTCAGTCCGTGACGCGCGCGCGTCTCGACCTCGCGACCGTCGCGCTCCACGAGGGCGCCTTCGACGAAGTGGCCAAGGCGCTCCCCACGGTCAGCGAATTCGCGCTCGCTTCCGGCTGGCAGGAGGCACTCTGCCGCTTGTCCTTCCTTCGTGCCGCCCTCGGTTGGAAGCGCGGCGATCTCGCGACGGCCGAGTCGGAGCTGAACGACGGGATCAAGCTCGCTGCCGATCGCGGGTTCGGGGTGATCCATCTCGACCTGCTCGTGCTGCGCGCCGACGTCCGCTGCGACAGCGACCCGTCCGCGGCGGTGCGGATCTGCGACGCCTCGATCGATCGGGCGCGCGATCCCGACATCAGCTACGCGTGGGCCGAAGCGCGGGCGCGCGCGACGCGGGCACGAGCCCTGGGTCTCCTCGGCCGACAGGACGAAGAGCTCGCAGAGCTGCGGCTGCTCGAGACGATCGAGGCCCAGATCGCCTCCCCGCACCTCGCCGAGACGCGACGCCGCCTCGGCTGAGCGCCCACCGAGGCGCGGCCGACAAACGGTGATTTGGGCGCTAAGCGTTTCGTCCCTAGACGACGGATCCGAGGGTGTCGATGGGCTCGCTGAGCCGGTGGGCTGCCATGTTCGCATTGCTGCTGTCGACCGGATGCGGAGCCCACCTCCTCGGACCCGTCGCGCGCGTCAGGAAGATCGGCTTCGAGGGAAACGGCAGCGGGTTTTCCGGTCGAGGGGATCCGGCGCTGCGGGCCGCCATTGCGCACCCGAAACCGCGCGCGAGCTGGATCTTCTGGAAGAAGAAGGTGGAGCTCGACGAGAAGGCGCTCGAGGAGGACAAGCTGCGGATCGCGAACTGGTACGCGGACCACGGCTACTTCGACGCCCAGCTCGTCCGTTGGGACATCAAGGAGGTGCGCAAGGCGCACGGCGCGAAGTCCGCCGTGGTGAAGATCATCGGGATCGTGGAGGAGAAGGAGCCGAGCGCCGTGACCTCGCTCGAGTGGGAGGGTCTGGACGAGATCGCCAAACCGATCGCCGACCGGATCGAGAGGGACGTCCCCGTTCGCGAACGGAAGATCTTCACCGCCGCCGACTACGACACGACGCTCGCGCAGACGAAGAACATCCTCCAGAACCAGAGCTTCGCCTACGCCGACGTCGAGGGACACGTGGAGGTGACGCCCTCGAAGCACGCCGTCGCGATCAAGATCGCCGTCGATCCAGGCCCGCCGTGCACCTTCGGCGACGTGACGATCGTCGGCGGCGAGCACGTCCCCGCGAGAAAGATCCGCAACAAGGTCATCGTCGAGACCGGCGAAGCGTACAAGCTCGCGGACATCGCAGCGACCGAGCGCTCACTCTACGGCATGAAGGTGTTCTCGGGCGTCGACGCAGAGCCCGATCTCACGACGAAGAGCACCGTGATCCCGATCGCGATCAAGCTGCGGCCGCGCGACCCGCGCGAGATCCGGATCGGCGGCGGCGCGGAGCTGTCGTCGGGGCGGCAGGAAGTGCTCGGGTCCGTGGAGTTCGAGCACAACAATCTCTTCCACCAGGTCGTGCAGCTAGATGCCCACGCGAAGGCGGGATACGCGATCGTCGGCAACGACCTCAAGGACCTCCAGGACGGAATCGACGGGACCGACCTCTGGGGTGGGCCCGTCGTCGATGTGCTCGGCGCGCTCACGTTTCCCCAGGTCCCCGGCCCCGTGTGGCAGCTGAAGCTCGAAGCGCAGTTCGAGGAGAACGTCGAGGAGGCCTACCGATACATCACCCCGAGCTTCCGGCCGTCGATCACGGGACAGATCGCGAAGCACTGGACGCTCTCGCTCGGCTACGAGTACGAGTACCTCCAGTACATCGAGAACCAGATCGAGGTCGAGTCCGACGAACAACTTCCGCTGGACATCGCGCTCGGCCACTACACGAACACGCAGCTCAGCCAGACGCTCTCGTGGGACACGCGGAACGATCTCATCCGCACCACGTCGGGGGGCTTGCGCTCGGTCACGCTGCTGCAGGCGAGCCAGTACCTCGGCGGCGACTTCAACTACCTGGGCATCCTCCCGGATCTCCGAGGCTACCTGTCGCTCCGACGGATCTTTCCCCGCGCGCCCGCGTTCACGGTTCTCGCGACGCGCTTCGCCGGGGGGTGGCTGGAGCCGGTCGGCGGCGGCGATGCAGCGTACGTGCCGTACGGGGAGCGGCTGAAGCTCGGCGGGTCGAACACCGTGCGCGGGTGGAGCGCCGATCACCTGGGGCCGTACCAGTGCTCGACGGAGTCGAACATCTCGTGCATGAACCCGGACCCACCCGATCCCCCGGAGCCGTCGCACACGTACGAGTACTACGGTGTCAGCGCTCCGGAAGATGCCGAGGACGACGACTGGGTCGATACCGTCCCTGTCGGCGGACTCGTGAGCTTCTTCATGAGCTTCGAGCTCCGGAAGTATTGGGGGAACATCGGGGGGGTGCTGTTCAGCGACATCGGGATGGTGTGGGCGGACCCCAGCTACATCGGTGAGATCCCCCTCGCGCCCTCCATCGGCACGGGGTTCCGATACAACACACCCGTCGGCGCCCTCCGTCTCGATGTCGCCAGGCGGATGGATCACATCCCGATGTTCGATTCCGAGCGGCGCTACTGGTTCCACTTCGCACTCGGTGAGGCGTTCTGATGCGCGCCGTGCTGCGATGGACGGCGCGGATCCTCCTCGGGCTGCTCGCGCTCGTCGTCGTGGCGCTCGTGGGCCTCGCTGTCTGGGTCCAGACGCCGAGCGCGCAGCGTCTCCTCCGGGAGAAGATCGTCTCGACCGCCAACGCGCAGCTCGCTTCGGGCGCGGTCGCGATCGGCGACCTCCATGTCTCGCTCCGGCGGATCGAAGCCAAGGAGATCGTCGTCACCGCGGCGAACGAGCATCCCGTCCTGTCGGTCGAAGCGATCTCGATCGGCATCGCCCCGTGGTCGCTCCTCCACAAGCAGATCGCGATTCCGAGCCTGTCGCTCACCCGCCCCGAGATCCACCTCGTGCACGACGGCGATCACTGGAACCTGCCCGCGCTCGTCCCGTCGCCCGAGCCCGTCGAGCCCAAGCCGCCGAGCGACACGATCCTTCCCGCCGGCTGGAACCTGTCGGTTCCGCGCATCGCCATCGATCGCGCGCACGTGACGATCGACGATCCCGCGCTCGAGCTCGCCGCGATCGACATCGGGGGCGGTGTGCGGGTGCACGGCGACACGGTCGAGCTCGATTCGTTCTCGCTCGTCGACACGCCCGATGGCTCGCGCATCGACGCGAACGGCAGCGTGGCCGGCGTCATGAACCTCGACGAGCTCGCGGTCCAGCTGACGGCATCGGCGGTCGTCGCTCCGGCGCTGACGGCGCGGCTCGCGACCGCCACGGGCAGCACGATCCCGAGCCATCCTGTCAGCGCCATCGCGCTCGTCGCGAACGGAAACCAGCAAGGTCTCCACCTCGAGCTGCGCGCGGGTCCGGACGGCGCGGCCGACGCGGTCACGCTCGTGGCCGACGGCGTACCGGCGGATCGCCCGATCCCCTTGCACGGCACCGTGCGAATTCCCGACGTGTCGATCGCGTCTGCCTATGGAGGCCCGGCCGCGGCCGGGTCGCTCGACTTGACGTTCCAAGGGACGGTCGATCCGCAGGGCGAGACTCGGATGGAAGCGACGCTCGACGGCAAGGCGCTCGCCTACGCCGATCAGGCGACGGTCGAATCGCTCGCGATTCCCGCGAAGGTGACTTGGAGCAAGAGCGAGGGTCTCGTGGCCGCCGGCGAGCTCGACGTCGCGGCGATCGGTGCCGCGGGCTGGAACGTGCGGCGCACGTCGGGCGAGTGGCACTTCGACATGCCCGCCGAGGGACCGCCTCTGGTGAAGGCAGACCTGACGATCGACGACACGCGGAACGGCGCGCGACGGATCGCGACCGTGCACGCGAACGCGCGTGCGAGCCTCGGTGACAAGAAGGACATCACCGGCGACGTCGACGTCAAGGGGGCCCAGCTCGGAACGGGCCACCCGATCTCCGGTCGCGCATCGATCGACGTGCAGGACAACCAAGGGACGTTCGCGGTCGACTTCCGCGAAGAGAAGAAGGGACCGCGCCAGCTCGTCGCGAAGGGAACGCTCGATCTCGAACAGAAGTCGGTGGTGGTGCCGGAGCTCTCGTTCCGTCCGACGCCCGACATCACCTGGCACGCGACCGAGCCGCTGCGCGCGCGCCTCGTGGACGGGGGTGTCGAGAATGTCCACGTCGCGCTCGACAGCGAGATGGGATCGATCGACGCGGACGTCTCGCACGCCGACAAGACGCAGATTCTCGGACACGTCCGGGTCCGGGGCCTGGACCTCGCAAAACTGCGGGAGATCCTCGCCACGGTGGTCGGGCCCGAGAAGATTCCGGCGATGTCGGGGACCGTCGACGCGGGCATCGACAGCGACTTCGCTCGCGGAAACGGCGCCATCCAGATCGGCGTCGAGGCCGAGAAGGTGACGGCCGCAGATTCCGTCAGCGACGTCTCCGTCGGTTTGAAGGCGAGCATCACGCCCGATCGCCTGACGGCGAACGCGACCGCCAGCCAGAGGAACGACGTGCTCGCCAGCGTGTCGCTCGACGTGCCGATCGAGCTCCAGCAGATGTCGCCGCGCATCGTGTGCGATCGTGGCCCGCTGAAGGTGGGCCTGCGGGTTCCTCAGCTGGCCTTCGAACGGATCCGCGAGGCGTTCCCGGCGCTGCCCGTGCAGGAACAGGAGCTCCATCTCGGTGGGCGGATCGCATTCAAGGGCGACCCGTGCTCGCCCGTTCCCGATCTCGACGCGACCGTGGTCCTCAAGACGGGCGGACGCGACATCCGCGTGCGGGTGCAGACGCCCGAGTCCGAGGACGCGAACCGGGTGAAGGCCATGATCGACGCCACGCTCGACGGCCAGGCCATGGTTCATATCGGCGCCGACGCCGGGCTCGCGCATCGCGCCACGATGACGGCGCTCATCCACGGCGCCGAGCCCCCCGACCTGAGCAAGGTGAGCTCGTGGCTCCACGACTGGAAGGTCGACGTGGCATCGGACCGCATCCCGCTCGACATCGCGGGCCTCCAGGACATCGAAGGTCTGCTGCTCGGCAACTTCCACGTGGCGGGCAACGGGTCGGAGATCGAGGACGTCCACGGCGAGATCTCGATTGCGGACGGGAAGGTGGCGAACGTCAGCCTCGACCGCGCGCGCGTGGCCATCGTGCAGCAGCAGGGCGACCTCCGCGCCGACATCGATTTCGGGTTCGGGGGCGACGGCGCGTTGCTCGCCCACGCCAGCGCCAACAAGAAGGCGCTGTTCGCGGATCCGACGACGGCGCCGCTCCGCCTCGAGGTCGAAAAGGGCACCGTGCCGATCGCGTTCATCGGCGGAGTCCTCCATCCTACGCTGCAGAAGGGCGACGGCACGCTCACGATCGAAGGCAGCGTGGCCGGGACGGCGAAGGACCCGCAGGGCGATCTCACGATCCGGGTCAAGAACGGGGCCATCGACGTTCCAGCGACCGGTGTGAATTACAGCGACATCGATCTGCTCGCGAAGCTCGAAGGCACCGTCCTGACCGTGGACCACGCCGACGTGTCGTCGAGCTCGCGGTGGCTCGTGAAGAAGATCTTCGCGGGGAAAGAGGAAGGGCACACCGCCCACCTGTCCGGCAGCATCGACCTCGCAGGCGGGGCTCTCGGCGAAGCGAAGCTGAAGCTCCAGCTGCGGGAGTTCTGGGTCGCGTCGATCACGGAGCTGCTCCTCTCCGCGAGCGGCGACCTCACGGTCGACGGCGCCTGGCCCGCCCTCACCGTCAACGGATCCATGGACGTCGACGAGGGGCGCCTCAAGCTCGACAAGCACCACTTCATCCCGAAGGCGTCCACCCAGCCCCACGCGGACATCGTCTTCACCGAGCCCCGCGCACAGTTCGCCGAGCCGACGAAGGAGGAGAAAGACCAAGGTCCGTCACTCCTCGACGAGCTCGACGCGAGCGTGCGCATCGACCTCCGGCGCCGAATGACGTTCCAGGCGACCATGCCGCTCTCGACGGATCCAGGAAGTCCCGCCGACCTGGCCGACGCCAAGGCTTCCGGCCGGCTGGACGGCTCGCTCAAGGTCGGCGTGCACCAGGGCAACATCTCCGTCGGCGGATCGATCGAGACGGTCGAGGCGCAAGCGAACCTGTTGGGCGCGCAGTTCGACGTGAAGCAAGGGACGATCGCGTTCGCGAGCGCAGACTACAAGGAGCCAAACCTCGACTTCGAGCTCGTGCGCGACGTCAAGGAATACGGCACGGTCACGGCGATGGTGTCCGGCACACCGTCCAACCTGAGCATCGACTCGCTGACCTCCGACCAGTACAGTGATCAGGCGGACGTGCTCTCGCTCCTCCTCTTCGGGAAGCCGCAGTCGGAGATGGGGTCCGGCGACAACAACGCCGCGGTGGAAGCAGCGGCGGCGCTGGTGGGCGGACAGGTCGCGAAGGGCCTCGGCGGCACCGGGGTCACCGCGAGCTACGACGCCACGAGCGGTCTCTCCGCAGGCGTGTCGCTCTCCCGGGACCTGTTCCTGGCGTTCCTGTACAACCCGACGTCCGAAGAGGACGAGAACCGCACGGGGGTCAAGCTCTCGTACTTCATCGGGAACCGCACCCAAGCGGATCTCGCGACCGGCGACGCGGGCGCGAGCTCCGGGTGGCTCTACTGGAAGCTCCGCTTCTGAGCGCTCACATCTGGCGCATGCGGAGGTAGCGGACGCCCTGCGGCGCGTTCCTCACCGCCGCGTAGCCGAGCACGACCGCCAGGATGGCGACGAAGAGTCGGGTCCAGGGTACGCCCGGATCCGGTTGTACGTACCGTTGCAGTCTGCGCAGCTTCATGACGGTGCTCCTTCCGCGGAGAGCTCGCTCCGCACGAGATCGAGGATGAGGGTCTTCGCGGCGTCGACGGCGTTCTCGACCGGGTCGCTGAGTCCCATCCGTTCGCCGAGGAACGCGGGCTCGCAGCCGACGATGCGGATGCGCGGGAGCTCGGCGCCCAGTGCCTTCGCCGTTTGGAACACGAGTCCGAGATCCATCGCGTGCGCGTTCGCCACGCTCGACGTCGCGGCGTCGGTGTCGGGCTCGAGCAGGAACACGGTGCCCGGCTCCGAGCCCTGCGACGTCGCGTCCGCGATCACGAGCAGCTCCGGCGGATCGAGGAGCGCGTACGCGAGGTGCGTGGCGCGGATTCCGTAGTCCTCGACGTGCACCCCCGGGGGAACCTGTTCTCGCCGCAGCCGATCGATCACGGCGAAGCCGAAGCCGTCGTCCCCGAGGAAGACGTTCCCCACGCCGATGATCCAGATCCGGTCGCTCATGGATGGCGCTCGACTTCGTCGAGTCGGTAGTAGTGGAAGCGACCGTACCAGCGGTGGAGCTCCGCCGCCGGATCACCATCGATCGTGACGAGCAGGTGCGGCTCGCCGCCCACGTCCCGCACGACGGCTTCCACCGTCGCCGACATGCCAGCGTAGAGGAGATCCTGCGCGTCGGTCCCCTTGTGCGGCCGGAGCGTCACGCGCGCCCCGGGCCCGATGCCCGCATCGCGCGCCGCGTCCGGATCGTTTCGCGGCACGCCTTCGCGCGGCACCATTTCGCCGTTCCGGATGTCGCGGAACGTTCCGTGCAACGACGCCATCGAGTCGGGGCCGAGTCCGTCCGCGCGATCGAGAAGCGCCGCCACGCGCGGATCCCACGCACGCGCTTCCGCCTTCTCGTCGTCGGTGAGCGTGCGCGTCCGGAGCGTGAGGATCTCGTCGATCTCCGTGCCGTCGAACAAGTTCTGCGGACTCTCCGGAGCGATCCGCGGATGGTCGTAGAGGATGATCGGCGCGGCGAGCACGAGGTCGTCGGCTTCCGACGCCAGCACCGGGAACGACCGCACCGGGTGGCAGCCGCGGATGGCCGCCGCTGCCCAGGATGGCGGATCGATGAACGAGAGGAACCGGCCCGCGCTCGCGCACAGCAGGAGGTGCGAGGAAAGACAGGACGAACCGAGCACCTGGTCTCGCGGCGCCCGCGGATCCTCCCACGGCGTCCGGTTCTCGACCCGCACCGTGAGCTGCAGGAGGTTTGGAAGCTCGGCCATCGCGGTGACGCGAGCGCGCACGACCCCCGAGATCGGCGCCGACGTCCACGACACGCCGACGCGATCCTCGGTGCGACCTTCGACCGCGAAGGGGATCTCCGCTTGCGCGCCGTCGGTCGTACCGATCGCGAAGTCGATCTCCACGAGCCTTCCTTCGTCCCACGCGCGGTCGCCGATCCGGCCCGTGTGCAGGAACCGGAGCCGACCATCGACTTGGCCGCCGGCCCCGCCCTCGAGCACGCATTGCGTCTCGAGCCACCACGCCTCGGCGCCGCCGGCCTCGCTCCAATCGTGCGGCGCGAGCACACCGAAGGGCCACCGGAACTGATTCTTCACCGAGCTCGGGCGGTACGGGTAGAGCGCGTAGCCCTCGAGGAGGACCGCGTCGGCGATCGCGCGCGCGCGCTCGAACGTCACGCCGGCACCAGCGGTCGGCTGCGCGCCCGGAGTCCGGCGAATTGCGCTTCGACGAGCGACCGCACGCCGTCGCCGCCGTCCATCCCCTTCCACGCTTTGCGAACCGAGCCGGCCAGCTCGAAGCAGGCATCGATCGGCACGAGCAGGCAGTCGAGCGTCGGGGCACCGCGGCGTCCGTAGACGAGGAGCGCCTCCACGTCGTGGACGAGTGCCCGCATCAGGGGCACGTCGCGCTCGAGCGTCGCCCACGCGCCGTCCTTCAGCTCGACCTCGACGACCCCGGCTGGGCTCGGCACGTGCGCCACCCAGCGATCGAGCGTCGAGTCGAACCACAGGTACGAGAGGTACACGGGAACGCCGAGCGCGCTCCAGACCACCGCGTCGACCTGCGATCGATCGTGGAGCACGCGGTCGGGGATCGATCGGAACCGCCCGCCCGCGGAGTCGCGGAACAGAATCGCACAGCTCGGACATGCGCAGCGCACCGCGCGCGACGAGAGATCGACGACGTGCCGGTGGGTCGGCGCCACGGCCACGCCGCACAGCTCACAGAGCTCGTGCTCGTCGTCATGGGCGGTCACCTCAATCCCCGTCACTTCCGGCGCAGCCTGCTCGATCGCGATCCGGATGCGCGAATCGAGGGTGTCGCGCGAAGACGGACAGGTCTTGCAGGTGCCATCGAGCTGGAGGAGCACGCGACCCGCCTCGTCGATGCCGCGGAACGTCACGCTCCCGGCGTGCGAGCCGATGTACGGGCGCACCTCGTCGAGGGCCTTCTCCACGCGAGCCTCGACCGATTCCGATCGCAGCCCATGAATCGAGAGGATCCCGGCGACCAGAGGATCCTTCTCCAGCTCCGCCAGCAGGGCGGGAGCGTTCTCGACGACGCGCTCGAGCGCTTGGCCGTAGAGACCGAGCAGCTCGGTCACCAGCGCTTCGACCCGCGCCCACGTCTCGGGATCGCTGTTCGCCTCGATGTCGGCCAGACGCTGCTCGATGCGAGCCGCGGCCTCGGGCTCGCGCGCGGCCTCGCTCGGCGAGAGGGTCACGCCGCCTCGCTCCTGGCCTCGCGCAGGAACGCGAGCCAGTCCTCGATCCCGTCCGCGCGATCCGCCGAGGTCAGGACGACCGGAAGCTCCGGCCGCAGGTGCCGCGCGTGGGCCACCGCCGCGTGCACGTCGAAGTGCACGTACGGGAGGAGGTCGATCTTGTTCACGATCAACAGGTCCGCCCGCTTGAACATGTGGGGGTATTTCAGCGGCTTGTCGTCGCCTTCCGTGACCGACATGAGCACGACGCGGCGCTGCTCGCCCAGGTCGAAGAGCGCGGGACACACGAGGTTCCCCACGTTCTCGATCAGGAGGAGCGATCCCTCGGCCGGGTCGAGCTCGTCGAATCCGTGCGCCACCATCTCCGCGTCGAGGTGGCAGCCCGTCCCCGTGTTGATCTGGACCGCCTTCGCGCCGGCCGCACGAATCCGCAGCGCGTCGCGCTCGGTTTCCTGATCGCCCTCGATCACGGCTACGGCGCGCTCGAAGCGGAGCGCTTCGATCGTCGCCTCGAGGAGGGTCGTCTTCCCTGCGCCCGGAGAGCTCATGAGATTCACGGCGACGACGCCCCGCTCCGCGAATCGGCGCCGGTTGTCCCGCGCGACCCGATCGTTTTTCGCGAGCAGGTCGATCTCGACCTTCCGGCGCCGGGGCACGTCGAACAGCACATGGCCGTGGGAATGCTCGTGCGCCACGTTCCCGCAGCCGCACGTCGCGCACATCAGCAGACCTCGAGCTCGGTCACTCGGACCGCGTCCCCCGCGACGCGCTCGAGCTCGAGGACCGCTCCCTCCAGCCGCGTCCCGAGCGTGGCGACCTCGAAACAGAAGACGATCGGACCCGGCTCACAGCCCGAGGCTTCGCCCAGCTGGAGGTGCAGAGCGCGGATGCGGCCCGACGGGACGGACTCTTCCACCGCCTCGACGAGGAATTGCATCACCGACAGCTCGTGCATCGGGGCCCCCGTAGGCAGCCCTCTTCCGGGCACAACATTCGTTGCTGAAATTGTTGCCGCACCCGGGCGCGGCACTACCGACGCACCATGCTCCCCTCCGGTGCGTCCGCGTCCGGGTCCGCCCTACGTCTGGGCATTCGCGTCACCGGCACCGTGCAGGGGGTCGGCTTCCGTCCTGCGGTGTTCCGTCTCGCCGAATCGCTCGGGCTCGCGGGCTTCGTGCGAAACGACGGCGTCTCCGTGTGGATCGAGGTCGAGGGAGAGCGAGCGGAAGGATTCGCCGAGACGCTCCGGACGCGCGTCCCTGCGCCTGCCCGGATCGACGGGCTGGAGGTCGTTCCCTGCCCTCTCCGCGGTGATCGCGGATTCTCGATCGCGCGCAGTGCCGAGGAGCCGGCCGAGACACCTCCGAGCATCCCGCCAGACCTGGCGCCATGCGAAGCGTGCGTCGCCGAGATGCTCGATCCCGCTGCGCGCCGCTACCTCTACCCGTTCACGCACTGCACGGGCTGCGGGCCTCGGCACGCACTGGTCGAGAGCCTCCCGTACGATCGCGACCGCACCACGATGCGCTCGTTCGCGCTCTGCGACGATTGCCGCGCCGAGTACGAGAACCCCTACGATCGGCGCTTCCACGCCGAGCCGGTCGCGTGCCCGCACTGCGGCCCCACGCTGCGCCTCGTCCACCGCGGACAGGAGCTCGCTTCGGGCGAGGCCGCACTCTGGTCGGCGGCCGAAGCGCTCGCGGACGGCGCCATCATCGCACTCAAGGGCGTCGGCGGATTTGCCCTCGCCTGCGACGCCGCCAACGCGGACGCGATCGCGAAGCTCCGCACGCGCAAACGCCGTCCGCACAAGCCGCTCGCCCTCCTCTGCCACTCGGTCGACGACCTCCTGCGGATCGCCGTCCCGAGTGAAGCCGCGCTCAGAGCGATCATCTCTCCCGCGCGTCCGATCGTGCTCGTCCCGGAGCGTGGGAGCTGGATCGCTCGGAACGTGGCGCCCGGCCTCGACGAGATCGGGGTGTTCCTGCCCCCGAGCCCGCTCCAGTTCCTCCTCACGAAGCTCGGTCCGCGCGTGCAGGTCATGACGAGCGGCAACGTCAGCGAAGAGCCGATCGCGATCGACAACGACCAGGCGTTCCGGAATCTCGCCCAGATCGCCGATCTGTTCCTGGTCCACGATCGCGCGATCGCCGCGCGCGCCGACGACTCGGTCGCCCGCATCATCGATGGTCGCCCCGTGCTTCTGCGGCGCGCCCGCGGCTACGTGCCTCGAGCCATTCCCCTTCCCGTCGAAGGCCCGCCCGTCCTCGCCGTCGGCGGCGAGACGAAGGACGCGGTGTGCCTCGCCTGGGGCGGCCGCGCGGTCCTGTCCGCACACATCGGAAACGTCAGCCATCCCGCCGGCTACCGCGCGTTCGAGGACGCCGTACGGCATCTCGTCGCGCTTTCCGGGACGAAGCCCGTCGCCGTCGCCCACGATCTCCACCCGGACTACCGCTCGTCCCGTTGGGCCGAGACGCAGCGCCTCCCGACGATCGCCGTGCAACATCACCACGCCCACGTGGCGTCGTGTCTGGCCGAGCACGGGCTCCGGGGACCGGCGCTCGGGATCGCCTTCGACGGCACGGGCTTCGGACCCGACGGAACGATGTGGGGCGGCGAGATCCTGGCCGCGGACTTCCGGGGCTACGCGCGACTCGGACACCTCCGCGCGCTCCGTCTCGTCGGGGGGGAGAAGGCCATCCTCGAGCCGTGGCGGCTGGCGCTGGCGGCGCTCCTCGATGCCGGCGAGGATCTCGGGGTGCTCGGTCGACAGGGGATCGACCGCCTCACGAGCGCCAAGGTCGTCTGGACCGAGGGCTCGGCGGCGCCGCTCGTCACGGGCGCGGGGCGCTGGTTCGACGCGGTCGCCTCGCTCCTCGGACTGCGCGACGTCGCCACCTGGGACGGGCAGGCCGCGTGCGAGCTCGAAGCGCTCGCCGGCGACCAGCTCGCCGGGCCCTACCCCTTCCGCGTCGAGCGACGCGTACCGTTCGAGATCGATCTGCGGGCCGTCATCCGATCGATCGTCACGGACTGCCGCGAGGGGATTCCGATCTCGCTCGTCGCCGCGCGCTTCCACGAGACCATGGCGCACGCGGTGCTGGCCGGCGCGCGCAATGGTCGCACCGCGTCCGGGATCGGTCTCGCGGCGCTCACGGGCGGCTGCTTCCAGAACCGCCGGCTCACCGAGCGTGCGAAGGCGCTCCTCGAGGGCGACGGATTCACGGTCCTCGTGCACGGCGAGGTGCCGTGCAACGACGGGGGCCTCGCGCTCGGCCAGGCTGCGATCGCTTCCCTGCAACTGGGCGGGGCCGCCTGATGTGCCTCGGCCTGCCGGGCGAGGTCGTGTCCCTGATGGACAAGGCCGGCCTCCCCTTCGCCCGCATCAAGTTCGGTGGCGTCACGCACGAAGCGTGCATGGCCTACCTCCCGACGGCGGCGGTCGGCGACTTCGTGCTCGTGCACGTCGGCTTCGCCATTTCGAAGCTCGACCCGGAGGAGGCGGCGCGGGCCTGGGCCGTGCTGACTGACCTCGGGGAGGTCGCCGAACCGCCCTTCGGTGAGCCGCCCTTCGGTGAGGACGACGCGCCGTGAAATTCGTCGACGAGTACCGCGATGGCGCGGTCGCTCGGCGACTCCTCGAAGAGATCGATGCGCTGGCTCGCCACCCGTGGGTGATCATGGAGGTCTGCGGGGGCCAGACGCATTCGATCGTGCGCTACGGGCTCGACCGTCTCCTCCCGGAGAACGTCGAGCTCGTGCACGGCCCCGGATGCCCGGTGTGCGTGACGCCACTCGAGACGATCGATCGGGCACACGCAATCGCGCGACGGCCGGGCGTCGTGTTCACGTCGTTCGGCGACATGCTGCGCGTGCCGGGATCCGAAACAGACCTGCTGCGCATCAAGGCGGCCGGAGGCGACGTACGCGTCGTCACCTCGCCGCTCCACGCCGTCGAGATCGCTGCTCGCGAGCCCGACCGCGAGGTCGTGTTCTTCGCAATCGGGTTCGAGACGACCGCGCCTGCGAACGCGATGGCCGTGAAGGAAGCACGACGGCGGGGCCTTCCGAACTTCTCCGTGCTCACGTCCCACGTGCTCGTGCCCCCGTCGATCGCGTCGATCCTGCAGGCGAGCGACAACCGCGTGCAAGGCTTCCTGGGCCCCGGTCACGTGTGTGCGATCACAGGGCTCCGCGCGTACCGCTCGCTGGTCCGCCAGTACGGCACGCCCATCGTCGTGACGGGCTTCGAACCCATCGACCTGCTCGAGGGCGTGAAGGCGCTCGTCGGCGAGCTCGAAGCGGGACGCGCCACGGTGAAGAACGCCTACGCGCGCGTGGTTCCGGAGGACGGCAATGGCGCAGCGCGCGCCGTCGTCGACGAGGTGTTCGAGGTGGTGGACCACCCGTGGCGCGGCATCGGGCGGATCCCCAAGTCGGGTCTCCGCATCCGGAAGCCGTACCGCGACCTCGACGCTGCCGAGCGCTTCGACGTCGCGGGTCTCCACACGATCGAGCCCTCGCAATGCGTGAGCGGTCGCGTGCTCCGGGGTCTCCTCAAGCCGTGCGACTGTCCCGAGTTCGGCCGGCGCTGCACGCCAGAGACACCTCTCGGTGCCACCATGGTCTCCGCCGAAGGCGCGTGCGCCGCCTACTACCGGTACGGCCGGGCCCATGCGGAGGCGTCGTGACGACCGCGCGCGCACCCGTCCAGCGCGAGCCGAACGCCGTGCTGCGCGAGGCGCGCGAGAGCGCCGAGCTCGTCCGCGAGTTCTTCGAGACCGAGGCAACGCGCATCACGACCTGCGCGCGGGCCCTCGCCGTCCGCTTCCAGGAGGGCGGACGCCTCTACACGATGGGAAACGGCGGCTCGTACTCCGACGCACAGCACGTCGCGGTCGAGTTCCAGCACCCCATCCTCGAGAAACGCAAGCCATTGCCCGCGCACGCGCTCGGCGCGGAAGGTGCGTTCCTCACCGCCGTCGGCAACGACACCGACTTCGCTCGGGTGTTCGTCGAGGCGCTCGAGGTCCACGCGCGGCCACAGGACGCCGTGATCGGAATCTCGACGTCTGGCACTGCGACGAACGTCGTCCACGCGCTGCGCTACGCCCGCGACCGAGGGCTTCTCACGATCGGATTCGCGGGGCGCGACGGCGGAGCGATTGTCGACGTCGCGGAGATGCCGTTCGTCGTGCCGTCGTGGTCGATCCACCGAATCCAGGAGGCGCACACGGTCCTCCTCCACGTGCTCTGGGACCAGGTCCACCTGGCGCTGGGGGAAGACGATGTCCTTTGAGCTCACGTGCCCGGTGCCGATCACGGAGACCGATCGCATCCTGCTCGGACACGGGAGTGGCGGGCGCCTCACCACGCGCCTGATCGAGGAGACGATCCTCCCCGCGCTCGACAACCCGCTCCTCGCGCCGCTGGAGGATGCGGCCACGATCGAGCTCGGCAGCCATCGGATCGCGATGACGACCGACAGCTACGTCGTGACGCCGCTCTTCTTCCCCGGCGGCGACATCGGCGATCTCGCCGTCAACGGGACGATCAACGACCTCGCCGTCTCCGGCGCGGAGCCGCTGGCGCTCTCGCTCTCCCTCATCCTCGAAGAGGGATTCCCGATCGACGATCTGCGTCGCATCCTCGCGTCGATCCAGCGCGCCGCGCTGGCGGCCGGGGTCTTCGTCGCCACGGGCGACACGAAGGTCGTCGACCGCGGAAAGGCCGACGGTCTCTTCGTCAACACGACCGGGATCGGACGCGTCCGCCCGGGGGTACGACTGGGCACGCGGTGCGTCGAGCCCGGCGACGCCATCGTCCTTTCGGGACCGATCGGCGATCACGGCATCACGATCCTCGCGCGGCGCCTCGACCTCGACTTCGGCCCCGACCTCGCGAGCGACACGGCACCGCTCCACGAGGTCGCCGCGCTGGTGCTCGCCGCATGTCCCGACACGCATGCGATGCGCGATCCGACGCGCGGCGGTCTCGCCGCGAGTCTCACGGAGATTGCGTCGCGCCGACGCGTCGGCCTCGTCGTCGACGAAGCGAGCGTGCCCGTCTCCGAGACGACGCGTGGCGCGGCCGAGATCCTCGGGCTCGATCCGTTCCACGTCGCGAACGAGGGAAAGCTCGTTGCGTTCGTGCCCGCGGCGAGCGCGGACGACGTCGTCGCCGCTCTGCGCACGCATCCCCTCGGTCGGTGTGCCGCACGGATCGGCACGGTCACCGATGCGGACCCGGGACTCGTCACCGTGCGCACGGCGCTCGGCAGCGAGCGGCTTCTCGACCTTCCCTTCGCGGAAATCCTGCCCCGCATTTGTTGAGGTGCACCATGGCCGAACCCGTCAAGGAGCTCTACATCCTCTGGACCTCGGAGGGCCTTTCCTGCGACGGTGACACGGTCTCGGTCACCGCGGCGATGCAGCCGACACTCGAAGAGGTCGTGCTGGGGATCATCCCCGGCCTTCCGAAGGTGAAGCTCTTCAACAAGGTGCTCGCCTACGAGAACGCGGACGAATTCATGGCGCCCTTCTGGAAGGCGAAGGACGGAACGCTCGACGCGCCGTTCGTGCTCGTCGTCGAAGGTTCGATCCCGAACGAGAACGTGAAGCACGGCGGCTACTGGACCGGCATGGCCAACGACCCGGTCACGAAACAGCCGATCCCGATCAACACCTGGCTCGACTGGCTCGCCCCGAAGGCGCTCGCGGTCGTCGCGGTCGGCACCTGCGCGACGTACGGCGGCATCCACGGCATGGCCGGGAACCCGACGGGAGCGATGGGCGTCGCCGACTACCTCGGCTGGGACTTCAAGTCCGCTGCGGGGTTGCCGATCATCAACGTTCCCGGCTGTCCCGTACAGCCAGACAACTTCATGGAGACGCTCACGTGGCTGCTGCGTCAGGTCGCCGGGCTCAACCCGATCATCCCGCTCGATCAGGAGCTCCGCCCGACGTGGCTCTTCGGAAAGACGATCCACGAGGGCTGTGATCGCGCCGGCTACTACGAGCAGGCCGACTTCGGCGAGAACTACAACTCGCCCAAGTGCCAGGTGAAGATCGGGTGCTGGGGCCCGGTGGTCAACTGCAACGTGACCAAGCGCGGCTGGATGAACGGCATCGGTGGCTGCCCCAACGTCGGCGGCATCTGCATCGGCTGTACGATGCCCGGCTTCCCCGATCGCTTCATGCCGTTCATGGACGAGCCGCCGGGGGCGACGGTGTCGTCCACGATGCTCGCCCCGTATGGCTCGCTCATCCGCCGGCTGCGCTCGATGACGAACGACACGGTGAACAAGGAACCGAAGTGGCGGCACAACGGCCCCGCGCTGACCACGGGGTACAACCCACACTACCCGGAAGAGCTTCCTGCGTACGCGCAGCTCACGGGAGGAAACAGCCATGACTGAGATCCTCGAGACGCGGCACCTCGACAAGAGCCCGCAGCGCAAGCTCGTCGACATGGCGTGGGATCCAGTCACGCGGATCGTCGGCAACCTCGGCATCTACACGAAGATCGACTTCGAGAACCGCGAGGTCGTCGAGTGCAAGAGCACGTCCTCCATCTTCCGTGGCTACAGCGTGTTCATGAAGGGGAAGGATCCGCGCGACGCCCACTTCATCACGAGCCGCATCTGCGGGATCTGCGGGGACAACCACGCGACGTGCTCGGTCTACGCGCAGAACATGGCGTACGGGATCAAGATGCCGCCGATGGCGGAGATGATCTACAACCTCGGCGAAGCCGCCGAGTACATGTTCGACCACGCGATCTTCCAGGACAACCTGGTGTTCGTGGACTTCTGCGAGCGAATGGTCGCCGAGACGAACCCGAGCGTTCTGCGGAAGGCGGAGAAGACGCCGGCGCCGCACGCGGACATCCACGGGTTCAAGACGATCGCGGACATCCTGCGCTCGTTCAATCCGTTCGAGGGTTCGACGTACAAGGAAGCGCTCGTGATGAGCCGGCTCACGCGCGAGATGTTCTGCCTCATGGAAGGACGACACGTCCATCCCTCCACGCTCTACCCAGGCGGCACCGGCACCGTGCCGACGCCGCAGTTGTTCACGGACTACCTGTCGCGGCTCGTCCGCTACATCGACTTCGTGAAGCGGGTCGTTCCGCTGAACGACGACGTGTTCGACTTCTTCTACGAAGCGATCCCCGGCTACGAGAAGGTCGGCGATCGGCGCATCCTGCTCGGCTGCTGGGGCGCGTTCCAGGATCCCGACGTCGTCGACTACCGCTACGAGCACATGGCCGAGTGGGGCCGCGCGATGAAGGTCACGCCGGGCGTCGTCGTGGACGGTGAGCTCGTCACGACGAGCCTCGTCGACATCAACCTCGGAATCCGGATCCTCCTCGGGTCGAGCTACTACGACGACTGGGAGGACGGCGAGACCTTCGTCTCGCGCGATCCGCTCGGCAATCCGGTGCACCAGCGGCATCCGTGGAACCAGACCACGATCCCGAAGCCGCAGCGGCGCGACCTCGACGGCGGCAACTACAGCTGGGTCATGAGCCCGCGCTGGTACGACCCGCGGACGCAACGGCACCTGCCTCTCGACACGGGCGGCGGACCCCTCGCCCGGCTCTGGTCGACCGCGCTCGCGGGCCTCGTGGACACCAAGTACGTGAAGTCGACCGGCAAGAGCGTCACGATGCACCTCCCGAAGACGGCAAACTTCGGCGAGGTCGATCTCGAGTGGAAGATCCCCCGCTGGGCGAACACCATCGAGCGCGACCGAGCCCGCGCCTACTTCATCGCCTACTCGGCGGCGATGGCCGTCGAGTTCGTGGAGCAGGCGCTCGACCGAATCGTCTCGGGCGACGTGAAGGTCTTCCAGGAGTTCGAGGTGCCGAGCGACGCGATCGGCTGCGGGTTCCACGAGGCGGTGCGCGGGGTGCTCTCGCACCACGTGGTCATCCGGGACCACAAGATCGCCAACTACCACCCGTACCCGCCGACGCCATGGAACGCGTCGCCGCGCGACGAGTACGGCACACCCGGTCCGTACGAGGACGCGGTGCAGGGTCTGCCCATCTTCGAGGAGAACGGACCGGAGAGCTTCAAGGGAATCGACATCATGCGGACCGTGCGGAGCTTCGATCCGTGCCTGCCGTGCGGCGTCCACATGTTCCAGGGCTCGACCAAGATCCGCGAGGTCGTGCACTCGCCGATGCTCGGCAGGACGCTGAAGGGAGAATGAGATGCAGCCAATGATCACCATGGACAACCTGATCGTCGGCGTGCCCGACGTCGAGGTCACGCGAGCCGCCCACGTGAAGGGCGTGCGGCAGGGAAACGAGTGCGGCCGCACCGAGCAGGTGCACGGCTTCACCGACCGCGGGCTCAAAGGCTACGGATCCGCGGCGCGCTCGACGGGGATCTCCGCGAAGCGGCACGAGGCGGTCGACAAGCGGATGATCCACCTCTCGCCGGCGTGATCGTGCGCGCGTTCGCACTGATCGCGGCCACGAGTGTCCTCGCCGCGCTGCCCATCGGGCGTGCGTTGTGGGTGGCACCCGACCTCGGGCCCGCGCCCGCGTTCACCGCCACGGACGATAGCGGTGCCTCGTGGAGCAGCGCGCTCCTCTGGGGCGAGCCGTACGTCGTCGCGCTGGGATCGCCGGCGCCGATCGACGGCGTCCGTGCGATCGCGTTCGGCGGACGGGCAGATGGTTGGGTGTCTCTCCCTGCGAGCGCCGCGCCTGCGTACGCGATTCCCGCGTGGACGACGGGCACACCCGTCGTCCTGGTCGACTCCGCGGGCGAGGTGCGCACCGTCGTCGGGCTGCCCGCAGGTCGGGCGGCGCTCGAGCGGAGGATCCGCACCGTCGCGGCAGAGGCCCGCCATCCCTGGCTCGCGCGGCTCGACCGCTTCGTGTGCCGATGATCCTGTTCCTCGCGGCCTGCAGCGGACCGCCGGACCTCGCGCACGCGACGGTCCTCGATCCGCCCATGGCCGTGCCGGACTTCCTCCTGACGGACCGACACGGCCAGCCGGCTCGCCTCTCCGACACCAGAGGCGAGCCGGTCCTCCTCTTCTTCGGGTTCACCCGATGTCCGTCGATCTGTCCGCTGGTGATGCAGAAGGTCCGGGACGCGCCCGCGCAGGTCGTGTTCGTCACCGTCGATCCGTCGGACGATCCGGCACGTCTCGACGCCTGGCTGCCGCCGGATGCGATCGGCCTCACGGGCGACGACGATGCGCTGGCCCAGGTGCGCACCGCCTATGGTGCGTTCGCCGAAGGATCGGGGACGGAGATCGAGCACAGTGGGCAGGTGTTCGGGCTCGATCGCGCGGGCCAGCTGCGCGTGCTGTTCGATCCGGACGCCTCGCGCGACGACATCGCCGCGGGAATCGCGCGCATGTAGATCAGGGCGCGCCGCGCGTCACCGAGTCGTACACGACGAAACCGACGAGCAGCACCACCCACATCACCGGTGCGGCCGCGAACAGGCGCACCGTGGGCGAGCGCTCGGAGAGGTGCATGAACTTCCATGCGACCACCGTGGCCTTGGCGCCGGCGATGACGATGGAGAGCGCGAGTGCGGTGCGCCCGAGGCCCACGAAGGAGAGCCCCACGCTCAGCGCGAGGAGCGCGAGCAGCACGAGCCAGGTCCGGACGAGCGCGCTCACCCGGCACCCATCAAGTAGAACAGCGGGTAGAGGAAGAGCCACACGACGTCGACCAGGTGCCAGTAGAGCCCCGTCATCTCGATCGTGTTCGGCGCGGCTCGCCATGCCGCCGTCGCGAGCACGGCGGCGACCGCGATCGCCAGGTGGAGGGCGTGCACCCCCGTCAGCACGAAGTAGAGCACGAAGAACAGTCGCTCGTCGGCGTGCAGTGTGGCGGCGGGATCCCACGGAGCGAGGTGCTCGCCGAACGCCAGGAACCACTCGTGCCCCTTGACGCAGAGGAACACGATCCCGAGCGTGCCCGTCGCGACGAGGGGGGCCTTCGGGAGCTCCGCCGACTCCCGCGCGCGGTGCACCGCGATCGCCATCGTGAGACTGGAGGTGAGCAGCACCGCCGTGTTGAGCGTGCCCAGTGCCACGTGCATGTGCTCGTGCGACATCCGGCGGAATGCATCCGCGTGGATCGACGCGCGGGATGCGAAGGCCGTCAAGAGGCCCGTGAAGAGCAGGACCTCGCTCGCGAGGAAGGTCCACATGCCGAGGCTCGACGCATCGTGCTGCTGGTGCGCGTCGACGAACGGCTCGTGGAGGAACTCAGTACGCATAGGGCTCCTCCACCACGGGGGGTGCGGAGAAGTTCTCCTTGGGAGGCGGCGACGGAATCGTCCACTCGAGCCCCTTCGCACCCCACGGGTTCGGTCCGGCGTCCGCGGGGTGGAAGAGCGTGCGGAGCAGGTACACGAGGGGCATGAGGTACGCGACGGCGAGCACGACCGCGCCGACCGTGCTGATCTGGTTCCAGATGGCGAGCTCGGGCGGGTAGCTGTGCACGCGGCGCGGCTCCCCCAAATAGCCGACGACGAACTGCGGCAGGAACGTGACGAGGAAGCCGAGCAGCAGCAGTACCGCCGCCCAGCGCGCGGGACGCTCCGGATAGCGGCGCCCAGTCATCTTCGGCCACCAGAAATGGATGGCGCCGAGGTAGGCCATCACCGATCCGCCGACCATGATGAAGTGGAAGTGCGAGACGACGAACGCCGTGTCGTGCACGTGCACGTCGATCCCGAGATGCGCGAGCATGATGCCCGTGAGACCGCCGATCGTGAACATCGCGAGGAACCCGAACGCGTAGAGCATCGGGGCGTCGAGGCGGATCCGACCCTTGTAGAGCGTCGTGACCCAGTTGAAGACCTTCACCGCGGACGGGACTGCGACGAGGAAGCTGAGGGCCGAGAACGCGGTGCTCGCGGCGCCCGACTGTCCGCTCACGAACATGTGGTGGCCCCACACGAGGAAGCCGACGATGGCGATCCCGAAGATGGCGAGCGTCATCGCGCGGTACCCGAAGATCCGACGCCGCGCGAAGCACGTGACGAGCTCGCTCACGACCCCCATCGCGGGGAGCACCATGATGTAGACGGCCGGGTGCGAGTAGAACCAGAACAAGTGCTGGAAGAGGAGCGGGTCTCCGCCGATGGCGGGATCGAACACGCCGACGCCGAAGATGCGCTCGAGGGCCACGAGCGCGAGGACGGACGTGAGCACCGGTGTCGCCAGCACGAGGATGAGCCCCGTTGCGATCATCGCCCACACGAACAGCGGCAGTCGCATCCACGTCATCCCCGGCGCGCGCAGCGAAGCGGTCGTCACGAGGAAGTTGAGCCCCGTGAGCACGGAGCTGAACCCGACGACGATCACGCCGGTGGCGGCGAGGATGACGGCCGAGCTCGTGTACATCGTGCTGTACGGCGTGTAGAACGTCCAACCGGTATCGACGCCGCCCGCGACGATCGTCGCCACGGTGAACAGACCGCCCAGCACGTAGATGTACCAGCTCAGGAGGTTGAGCCGCGGAAACGCCATGTCCTTCGCGCCGATCATGATCGGCAGGAGGAAGTTCCCGAACACGGACGGGATCGACGGGATGAGGAAGAACCAGACCATGACGATCCCGTGGATCGTGAAGAAGCGGTCGTACGTGTCGGCGTCGACCAGGTCGCCCGCGGGCGTGAAGAGCTCGAGTCGGATCACGCTCGCCGCCAGTCCCCCGAGCGCGAAGAACGCGGTGATCGACAAGAGGTAGAGGATCGCGATCCGCTTGTGATCGGTCGTCGTGAGCCACGAGACGAGACGGCGGTCGACGTCGAGGTAGCTCGGCTCGCGCGCGTGCTGGTACGCGACGCTCATTGGGCGGCCCACCGGTCGTAATCCTCGGCGGGGACGACCTCGACCACACCTTCCATGCGCGCGTGGCTCGTGCCGCAGTACTCGGCGCACGCGAGGCGGAACTCGCCGAGCTCGGTCGCCTCGAACCAGAGCGTCGTGTCCCGGCCCGGCACCGCGTCGCCCTTCAACCGGAACGCCGGCACGTAGAAGCTGTGGATCACGTCGTCCGAGTGGAGCCGCACCACCACCGGCCGACCGAGCGGCACCGTGAGGCGATCGATCTCGCGGCGCCCTGTCGGGTGCTGGAACTTCCAGACCCATTGCTTGGCGAGGGCGTCGATCCGCAGCGTGTCGTTGCGCAGCGGCAGAGCCCGCATCGCCCCGTAGACAGACGCGCCCCAGAAGAAGCACGCGAGGAAGGCGAGGGTCAGCGCCGAGGTCCACGCCACTTCGAGCTTCGTGTTCTCCACCGGCGGGTTCGAGCGATCGGTCTCCCGACTCTCGTGGAACCGGATCGAGAACCACGTCACGAGCGCGAAGAGCGTGAGCGTGAGCATCGTCGACGCGATCACCATCACCAGGAACGCGTGGTCCACGCGCGGCGCAATCGTCGATGCCTCCGTCACGGAACCTCCCTCGCCGCGCTCAGGCTCGGCTCGACCGGGAGGTCCGGTGGCACCACCGGCTCGCCTCCCGCTCCGGTGTCGAACAGGAGCCGCGTGCCGAGCGCCACGAGGAAGACCATCACCAGCACGGCCGCGCCGCCGAGCGCGAGCATCTTCGCCTTCATCGCGACCGGCTCGTGCCCGATCCTCACGACGCCTCCGACCACGCGGGTGCCGCGATCTCGTCGAGGACGTGCCGCGAAGCGGGCGGCAGCTCGGGGCGCAGGTGCCGAACGAACAGCGCGGCGGCGGCCACGATCGGCACGGCGAGACCGAGCGCACCCGCAAGCCCGAGCGGCTGCGGCCACGCGGGGGCCAACGTCCAGATCGTGTCGAGGAGGCGCACGCCGAGGATCGCCGCGCTCGTCGCGAACAGGGAGACCCTCCAGAGCTTGAGCCGGTGGAAGATCAGGACGGAGAGCGGCAGGAAGAGATGGAGCGCGGCGATCGCCATCGCGACGAAGCGCCAGCTGCCTTCCATGCGCGCGAGCCACCAGGGGATCTCCTTCGGAAGATCCGCGGACCACACGATCACGAGCTCGACGTACCGGAGGTAGGACCACACCACGGCGAGCGTGAGCAGAAGCGACCCGAAGTCGGAGCGCACTTCCTCGCTGGGGGCCGGCCGCCGCACCAGCGCGGCGAGCACGGCCACCGTGAACGCCGTGATCATCCAACCGACGACGGTCACGAACGCGTATACGCCCGACACGTGCTCGGGTTCGAGGGCCATCCCCCAGTCCCAGGCAAGGAAGCAGGCGACGACCGTGGTTCCCATGAGTGCCACCGGGGGCATCCACGTCGGCGGCGCGTCCCGCTCGGAGGCCCGCCAGAGGAGCTCCGCAATTGCCGCGAGCGCCGCGAGCGCCAGCACGCTCCGGATGAGGAAGGGGACCGGTGCGAGCCACGCGTCGCTCCGCCAGTCGGTGGCCCACGGGTAGATCCGGCCGAGCCCCAGGGCCACCACCGCGAACCCGATGGCGAGCCATGGCGCAGGCGTGCTCGCGCGCAGGGCGGGGTGCAGCACGGCGCCCCAGCGGCCACGAACGATCAAGTGGATGGCTTCGAGGATGGCGCCGCCGATCGGCAGCCCCGCCGCGAAGAAGAGCCCGACCAGGAGCCCGTGGAGGAAGTCGTTCACGGCGCCCCTCCGAGTGTCTGGACCCACTGCGCGATCGCGTGTCGGTCCCCGGGATCGATGCGATCGCCGTAGCCGAGCATGCGACCGAACCCGTCGCGGATCACGATTTCGACCGGCGCGGTGGTCGCGCGGAGGGTTCCTGGATCCGGGTAGCCGCGCTCGACGATCCGCCCGTCCCCTTCCCCGTCCGCTCCGTGGCAGGGCGCGCAATGGATCCCGTAGGCCTCCGCGCCGCGCGTGAGCTCCGAGTCCGCGCGCGACACGGGGAGCGTCGCGGCCACGCGGACGGGCGGATCGACTGCCGGCTGGAGCGCGCGTGGCAGCTCGCCAGGATCGACGCGGTCCTGATCGCGCATCCGATTGCACGCGAGCAGGAGGAGCATCAGCACGGCTCGCCTCCGATCCGGTCCGCGCCGTGCTCCGCGAGGATCGGCGCGGCGCTCGGCGATGCGCCGCGCACGCAGACGAGGATCCGGTCGGTGGTCACGTCCTCGCTTCCCGGCGCGTCGAAGATCGGGTGCACCAGGCGCGGCAGCCCGCAGGCGAGCAGGAACCCGAAGAACGCGGCGCACGAGCCGAAGAGGACGGCGCACTCGAAGGTGATCGGCACGAAGGACGGCCAGCTGAAGTCGGGCCGACCGCCGACGTCGAGGGGAAAGCCCCAGACGTTCGGGTAGGCCTGGAGCGCGAACCCCGTGAAGGCACCCGCGAGCGCGCCCCCCAGCACGAGCCACGGGATCCGGCTCTTCGGACGGTGCTGCTCCTCCTCGAGACCTTCGATCGGGAGCGGCGAGTACACCTCGGGCCGTCCGTGTCTCGCTGCGTGGAGCGCCGTGACCGCTGCCACGACCCGTTCGGGGTCACGGTACTCGGCGACCACGCCGTAGCCGGACGCCGTCCATGCGCGCGATGGCTCGCGGCGCGCGCGTCGAGAGGGATGCACGTCGACGAGCTCCCGCATCTCGTGCATCGGCACCACCGGCACGAAGCGGGCGAAGAGGAGGAACCCGAACGCGAACACGCCGAGCGATCCGAGGAAGGTCGTCGCGTCCCAGAGGGTCGGATGGAAGGTCCGCCAGGAGCTCTGGAGGTAGTCGCGCTCGAGGCTCCCGACGACGATCAGGTAGCGCTCGAGCCACATGCCCACGTTCACCGCGATCGAGAGCGCGAAGAGCGACCACGGGCTCTCGCGCACGCGACGGAGCCAGACGAGCTGCGGCAGCAGCACGTTCGTCAGCACCATCACGGCGAACAGGGGTGCGCGCTCGCCGAGCGCCTGGTGGAAGCCCGTCACCTTCAGGTGCGGATCCTTCTCGTAGAGGTGCACGAAGAGCTCGACCCCGTAGCAGAGTGCGACGAGGAGTCCGGTCAGCAGGAGGAGCTTCGCCAGATTCGCGACGTGGCGGAGGGTGATCAGATCTTCGAGGTGCATGCCCGCGCGGAGCGGTACGACGAGCGTGAGCACCATCGCAAATCCGGAGAACAGCGCACCGAGGACGAACGTCGGCGGGACGACGGTGTCGTGCCATCCGGGAACCATCGCGACCGCGAAGTCGAGGCCGACGACCGAGTGCACGCTGATGACGAGCGGCGTCGCGAGACCCGCGATGAGGCCGTACGCGATCTTGTAGTGGTGCCAGTGGCGATCCTGCCCGCGCCAGCCGAGGGCCAGGAGCCCGTAGACCCGCCGCTTCCAGACCGTCCTCGCTCGGTCCCGCAGCGTCGCGAGATCCGGCACGAGCCCGAGGTACCAGAACAGGAGCGACACCGTCCCGTACGTGCCGACCGCGAAGATGTCCCACGTGAGCGGACTCCGGAACTGCGGCCAGAGCCCCATCGAGTTCGGGTACGGCAACAAGAAGTAGAGGAGCTGGGGCCGCCCGAGATGGAGGACCGGGAACATCCCGGCGCAGAGCACCGCGAAGAGCGTCATCGCCTCCGCGATCCGGTTGACGGCGTTCCGCCACGACTGGCGCATGAGGAGCAGGAACGCACTGATGAACGTGCCGGCGTGACCGATGCCGATCCACCACACGAAGTTCGTGATCGGGATCGCCCACGCGACCGGCATCTGCGTCCCGAACACGCCGACGCCGTGCGTAAAGAGCCAGAGGACGCTCACCACGAAGAGCACCACGAGGCTCCCGCTGACTGCGAGCGCGAGCCGCCAGGCAATCGAGCCGTGCGTCCGCAGCGGCTCGCGCGACACCTCGAGCGTCACCGTGCGGAAGTCGTGATCGCTGGCGACGAGCGTGCTCATCCGACGAGCCCCGGATTCCGGTTGCGGATGCGGCCGAGGTAGGTCGTGCGTGGGCGCGTCCCGAGCTCGCCGAGGAGCTCGTAGTGGTGGGGCTCGTCGCGGAGCGCGGCGACGTCTGCGAGCGGATCCTCGAGCGCGCCGAAATGGATCGCGCGCGTGGGGCACGCCTGTTGGCACGCGGTCATCGTCGGTGCGCTGCCGGGGACGCGCGGCAGGCGCTGGACGCAGTAGGTGCACTTCTCCATCACGCCACGCGACCGGACCGTCACGGCGGGATTGCGCTGGTCCACGATCGCCGGCACCCGTGCGGTCTCCGCTTCGGAGTACGCGAGGTAGTTGAAGCGGCGCACCTTGTAGGGACAGTTGTTGCTGCAATACCGCGTGCCGACGCAGCGGTTGTAGGTCATCTCGTTGAGCCCGGACTCGCTGTGCGTCGTCGCGTTCACCGGGCACACGACCTCGCACGGCGCCTTCTCGCAGTGCATGCAAGGAACCGGCTGCGGATGGAGATCGCCGTCCTCGGATCGGTCGAAGTCGACGCGGATCCAGTGCATCACGCGACCGAGATCGATCTGCTCCGGTCCGACGACGGGCACGTTGTTCTCGGTCGTGCAGGCCAGCGTGCACGCCGAGCATCCGATGCAGGTCGAGAGATCGATCACCATCGCCCAGCCGCGGTCGATCGGCGCGAGGTTCCTGCTGCCGGCGTAGAGGGTCTCGTGCGACGGCGTCTCCTTCGCCGCGGGGGTCACCGGACCGTCGTGCACGCGGATGGGCGGCGGCGCCTTCGGAACCGCATCGAGGCGATGCTCGCGCTGCACGACGTGGAGCGAGGCCACGCCGGACGCACGCTCGACCCGGACGTCGCCCGGACGGAGCGCGCCCGCGTCGTAGCCGAGGCCGGTCGCCAGCAGACTCCCCGCACGGTGCCCGTACCCGAGCTCGAGGAGCACGGTCCCCTCGGCTTGCTCGGGGTCGATCCACGCGGGTCCGGTGAGCGCCTGGTCGCCGGCCGACACGGTGAGCATCGATCCGTCCGTGGCGCCGAGTCGGCGGGCCAGCTGCGGCGCGATCCGGATCGCATTTCCCCACGTCGTCGTCGACGCCGGTTTCGGGAGCTCGAGCAGCCAGCCGTTGTGCGCGAACCTGCCGTCGCGCACCCGCGCGTCGGCCACGTGCACCGCCTCGAGCTCGCTCGAGGTCGCGGCCGGCTCGACCCACCCGAGGTCGGGCGCAGGCAACACGACCGCGGGCGCCTCCGTGCCGTCCACGACCCCGGTCTCGAGCGCGGCTCGCCACGCGTCGTCGTCGAGCCCCGACCACTGCGACCGCACGATCTCGAACGCGCGCCGCCGATCGCCCAGCATCTCGCCCACGAGCTCGTGCAGGGCCACCGCGTCCCCGAGCGGCGCCACGGGCGGCTGCACGATCGAGACCGTCCCGTCCTCGGCACGCAGATCGCTCCACGCCTCGAACGGCGTCGCGAGCGGTGCGTGCCACCGCGCGAGACCGGCCGTCTCGTCTGCGTGGAGTCCGACGTGCGCCAGGAGCGTCACGTTCGACGCGGCCTCGTCGAAGCGGAGCGCACGGGGCGCCGAGTACGAAGGATTCGCGTCGAGCACGAGAAGCGTGTCGACCTGCCCGGCGCGCATCGCATCTACGAGCGGCTCGAGGCCCGGGCGCCGCGCCTCGAGCGGCGTCCGGACCACCAGCCGCCCGAATCGCTGTCCGATCCCGAGCGCCAGCGCGTGCACCCACGCTGGCTGGCGCGGTCCCGCGACGACGACGTCGAGATCCTCGAGCACAGCCCGCGCGCCGTTCATCGGCTCCGCGGATCGAGCGACGAGGCCGAGCTCCCCCGCGATCCACCACGCCAGCCTTCCCACCTCCGAAGGCCGCATCGGCAGGTGGTGGTCGGCGGCGATCGCCGTCACGGTGGCGCCCGACGGACCGGCGTGGACGAGCCGGATCTCGCGTCGACGCTCCCCGAGCTCCCGACACAGTCGCAGTCGCCCGGGGCCCTCTGCGAGGAAGTCCGCGTCGAGCGCGAGCACGCGCCGCGCGTTCGCAAGGCTTACCGACACGTCGAGCTCGCGTCCGAGCGATCGGCGCGTCGCCTCGAACATCGACTCGCGCGCGCACGGCTCCCAGACGTGCCAGCGCGCGCCCCGGCGCTCGAGCTCCGTGAGCTGCGTCACGAGCGTCGGCGACGTCACCGTTCCCGTGAGGATCCGGAACGTCGCGGGCGACCGTTCCAGCGCCTCTCTCAGGCCGGCAGCGAACGCGGCGGCCGTGCACTGCGCGCCGTCCATCCGAGCGCCCTCAGAACGCGCCGGGTCGTACAGATCCCAGAGCCGCGCCTGGACGAACGGATCGGAGGACCGGCCGGTGATCGGATGGCGCGGGTTGCCGTCGATCTTGATCGGCCGGATCCCCCGGAGGGAGATCGAGACGCCATCGGCGTAGCCGTCGGTCGCGATGGCGCTGGCGACGCGGCTCGTGACGACGTCCTGCACGCCGTCCGCGATCGACACGATCGTCTCCCGCGGGCGCTTGCACGCCGCCCCCGCGATGCCCGCCGCGACCATTCCGAGGAACGCGCGGCGCGTCGTCACACGGTCACCGGTGACAGGTCGAGCAATCGGTGAGCCCCGTCGTGTCGAGCGCCGGCACCTCGTCGTCGGGCGACGGCTCGAACCCCATGGTCGTCAGCTCCGACACGGGTCGCTGGGCCGACGTCGGATCGCGATGGCAGTCCAGGCACCAACCCATCGTCAGCGCCCGCGTCCGGTGCACGAGCGGCATCCGATCGACCCGGCCGTGGCACGTCTCGCAGCCGATTCCGCCGGCGGCGTGCGCGCCGTGATCGAAGCGCACGTAGTCGGGAAGCGCGTACACGCGATTCCATCGGATCGGAACGCCCGTGCGGAAGCTCGCCCGGACCGGCTCCAGCACGTCGGCATCGGTGAAGAGCTGCGAGTGGCAGGTCATGCACGTCGCGGCGGGTGGGATGCTCGCCGTCGGCGAGGAGAGCGCCGTCGTGTGGCAGTAGCGACAGTCGATCCCGTCCTCGTCGACGTGGTGCAGGTGGCTGAACGGCACGGGCTGCTCGACGACCACCTCCGCGCGGCGCAGGTAGTCGTCGCGGATGAGCTGTTGCCAGGTGAGGCCCGCGGTCACCCCTCCGAGGAGGAGGCCCACCGCCGTGAGGCGGAGCCAGAGATCCGCGTTGGGTCCGAACGCCTGGGGCATGCACCGGGTCGTCCTCGCAGAAGCGCGCGGACTTCATAGGGGCGACGCTTCCGATGGCAACGTTCGACGCTCCGAGCGCCGAGGGCCGTAGGCGTCAGTTCGCCTCGGCCAATCCGTCGTACCACTTCCGCGGGCTCTTGATCTGGATCTCCTGCTTGGAGTCGTGCATGCGCACCCCGATCGAGAGCGACCGGTAGGACGCGAAGGCGATCCCGTCGATGTCCTTTCCCTTGCGCTTGGTTGCCTCGAGCTTCACTTCGGTCGAGCCGCCCGTCACGGCGAGGTCGTTCACGCGAACGAGGTTGTCGCCGAGCTGGATGCGCGCTTTCCCCTCCACGTCGTCGGTCGCGAGCATGCCGCGCGCCCACCCGGGGATCGGCTTCTGGCTCGACAGGACGGCGATGAAGGGAATCGAGTCGCGACAATGGAGCACGAGCGTCGCATCGAGGAACACCTCGGCCTCTTCTTTCGTCAGCACGTGACCGCGAGGCACGTCGAGGGTTGCCCACCACGCCCGCGACTCGTTCTTCGCCTTTTCGGTCCCGGTGACGTCGACGTCCTTCAGGCTGAACCGCGTTCCTCCGATCTCGTAGCGACCCTTCTCGAAGTCTGCATTGGGCACCTTCGCGGAGAGCGCGAAGTCGCCCACGAGCACGACGTCGTCGACCTTGACCTTCGCTTCGTTGGTGACGAGCTCGAGCGTTCCGTGCCCGATCTTGTCGACCGCGCCCACCTCGAGGTGCGCCTTGGCCTTGCCGGTGCCCCCTTCGATCGAGATGCCGGCGCCCGTCGGCAGGTAGCCGTTGTAGACGCGCAGATCGGGAATCTTCGAATCCGGAAGATCGACGACGACGTCGAGAGAACGGGGCGGACGATCGAGCTCCGTCGGCCCCTTGGCCGTCACGACCAGACCCTTGCCTTCGAGATGGGGGGTCTTCTCGCCATCCTGCTGGATCGTGAAATCGTCGAAGGCGACGAGGACCTTCGTGAGCGTGTCCTGTCCCGCGGCTCCTTTTTCTCCCTCCACGCCAGCGATCGCGTCGACGTCGACCGTGCCGTTTCCGGTGACCAGGTACGAGAAGAGTCGACCCTGGATGCCCTCCGCCGTCACGTGCATCCGGCTCCCGACCTCGACCTCGCCCCGCGTGATCTTCAGATCGATGTCGAGGGGGCCGGAGCCACCCGCGAACTGGACCCACGGCGTGCTCTCGAAGTAGCTGCCGACGAAGGCGAGGCTCGTCAGGGTTCCGACGAGCTGCGCGTTCCCCGACAGGAAGCCCAGCGCCTGCTGGCCGGGATTGTCCCGCGGGAGGAACTGGTCGACCGTGAGGCCGATCTGACCCTTCAGCTGCGACATCACCTCGTCCTCTCCGACGAAGAACCGGGCGCCCTCGACCTCGAGCATCGCGTTCCGGACGACGTCGCCCGTCTTCGGATCGACGGTGAGATCTCCGGTCGCCCGCCCTGCGTCCACGAGCCGCTGCTCCCCCATCGCCAGCTCGCGCGCCTCGTCGACAGTCACGTCGTCGAGCTGGATCGTCCACTTCTTCTCCGGCGGCTGCGATGGCGCGCCCGGTTCGACCATCGGCTTCGATTCGTAGTGGAACGAGGCCGCGTTCGCGTGCACGTTCTTCGCCTTGAAGATCTTGTCCTTCAGGCCGTGCGGGTCGACTTCGGCGGTCACGTGATCCACGTCGACCCACCAGTGATCGTGATCGCTCCCCGACTCGACGTGCAGCCGATCGACGACGACGTTTCCCGAGAGGTCGACCCAGGCTGCGCGCACCTTGATCACCGCCTTCGGCCCGCTGGCGAGGACGGGCACGCCGATGCTCAGGAAGAGGGTGAGCAGACACCAGAGGAGGACAGGAACCGCCGCAATTGCGGCGATGACAAGGACGGCGCGACGCATTTGGCTTCTGTAGGTCGTTTGCGGGCCGATTTCCAAGAATCGTCAAGCCATTGTGGGAGAGGCCCGCCCGTACCTACAGCGGCCGCATGGCACAGGCGGTCCGCCGCGACGCTCCGGGCGAATCGCTCCACCTCTGGCGGGTCGCCAAGACCACGGCGGTCGTCGTCCTCGTCGTCGCGTGCGCCGCGCTCGTGGCGACACTCCTCGTGCTCGGCGCGCAGATCTTCCTCGTCGGCTTCCTCGGCATCCTGTGCGCGCTCGTGTTCGTGACCGTCTCGCGGCCCGTCGCGAAACGGCTCCACATGAAACGCAAGTACGCGTTCGCGATCGTGGTCGCACTGACCTTTCTCGGTCTCGCGGCCCTGCTCTACTTCACGGGCGACCAGCTCGTCTCGCAGTCTTTCCAGCACATTGGGATCCTAAGCTTAGAATTCCACGTGGACAAGTTGTCGCG